>Ga0153956_1000201_pt1 | contig 76655 bp, 67 predicted proteins | sample TSFL040MetaG_FD_104704 | JGI IMG/M metagenome (GOLD analysis project Ga0153956, IMG submission 104704) | Attine ant fungus gardens microbial communities from Florida, USA - TSFL040 MetaG | ecosystem: Host-associated > Fungi > Mycelium > Unclassified | place: USA: Florida, Wekiwa Springs...
CGAGGAACGGCATGTCCTCGACCGGCAGGATGCGGCTGATGACGCCCTTGTTGCCGTGACGGCCGGCCATCTTGTCGCCCGGCTGCAGCTTGCGCTTCACCGCCACGAAGACCTTGACCATCTTGAGCACGCCCGGCGGCAGCTCGTCGCCGCGTTCCAGCTTCTCGCGGCGGTCATGGAACTTGTCCGTGATCCGCTTGGCCGCCTCGTCATACTGCGCCTTGACGGTCTCGAGATCGCCCTGGACCTTGTCGTCGGCCACGGCGAACTTCCACCATTCGTGGCGGTCGACCGAGTCGAGCAGGTCCTGATCGATCGCCGAGCCCTTCTTCACGCCCTTCGGCGCACCGGTCGCGACCTGGCCGAGCAGCATCTCGCGCAGCCGCGACCAGGTGGCGCGGTTGAGGATCGTGCGCTCGTCGTCCGAGTCCTTCTTCAGGCGCTCGATCTCCTCGCGCTCGATCGCCATCGCGCGCTCGTCCTTGTCGATGCCGTGGCGGTTGAACACGCGCACGTCGACGATCGTGCCCGACACGCCCGGCGGCAGGCGGAGCGAGGTGTCGCGCACGTCGCTGGCCTTCTCGCCGAAGATCGCGCGGAGCAGCTTCTCTTCAGGGGTCATCGGCGATTCACCCTTGGGGGTGATCTTGCCGACCAGGATGTCGCCCGGCTCCACCTCGGCGCCGATATAGACGATGCCCGCCTCGTCGAGGTTGCGCAGCGCCTCCTCGCCGACGTTCGGGATGTCGCGGGTGATGTCCTCCGGCCCGAGCTTGGTGTCGCGGGCCATCACCTCGAACTCGTCGATATGGATCGACGTGAACACGTCGTCCTTCACGATCCGCTCGGAGATCAGGATCGAGTCCTCGTAATTGTACCCGTTCCACGGCATGAACGCGACGAGCGCGTTGCGGCCCAGCGCCAGCTCGCCGAACTCGGTCGAGGGACCGTCGGCGATGATGTCGCCGGCCTTCACCACGTCGCCCACCTTCACCAGCGGACGCTGGTTGATGCAGGTCGACTGGTTCGAGCGCTGGAACTTCATCAGCGTGTAGATGTCGACGCCCGATTCCTCGGCCGAGACCTCACCGGTGGCGCGGATCACGATGCGGCTGGCATCGACCTGGTCGATCACGCCCGAACGGCGTGCGGCGATCGCCGCACCCGAGTCACGGGCGACGGTCTCTTCCATGCCGGTGCCGACGAACGGCGCCTCGGCCTTCACAAGCGGCACCGCCTGGCGCTGCATGTTCGAGCCCATCAGCGCACGGTTGGCGTCGTCATTCTCCAGGAAGGGAATGAGCGAAGCGGCGACCGAGACGAGCTGCTTCGGCGACACGTCCATCAGCGTGATGGTGTCGGGGATCGCCATCAGGAATTCGCCGGCCTGGCGGGCCGAGACCAGCTCCTCGGTGAAGCCGCCCGACGCGTCGAGCTCGGCGTTCGCCTGCGCGATCGTGTGCTTGGCCTCTTCCATCGCCGACAGATAGATGACCTCGTCGGTCACCTTGTTGTCGATCACCTTGCGGTACGGCGTCTCGATGAAGCCGTACTTGTTGACGCGGCTGAAGCTGGCGAGCGAGTTGATCAGACCGATGTTCGGGCCTTCCGGCGTCTCGATCGGGCAGATGCGGCCATAGTGCGTCGGATGGACGTCGCGCACCTCGAAGCCCGCGCGCTCGCGGGTGAGACCGCCCGGCCCGAGCGCCGAGACGCGGCGCTTGTGCGTCACCTCGGAGAGCGGGTTGGTCTGGTCCATGAACTGCGACAGTTGCGACGAACCGAAGAACTCGCGCACCGCGGCGACCGCGGGCTTCGCGTTGATCAGGTCGTTCGGCATGACGGTCGACACGTCGACCGACGACATGCGCTCCTTCACCGCGCGCTCCATGCGGAGCAGGCCGACGCGATACTGGTTTTCGAGCAACTCGCCCACCGAACGGACGCGGCGGTTGCCGAGATTGTCGATGTCGTCGATCTCGCCCTTGCCGTCCTTCAGGTCGACCAGGGTCTTGACCACCGCGAGGATGTCCTCGGTGCGGAGCGTCGTCACGGTGTCCTCGGCGTCGAGGTCGAGGCGCATGTTGAGTTTCACGCGGCCCACGGCCGACAGGTCGTAGCGGTCGGGATCGAAGAACAGGCCGGCGAAGAGCGCCTCGGCCGTCTCCAGCGTCGGCGGCTCGCCGGGGCGCATCACGCGATAGATGTCGCTCAGCGCCTGCTCGCGCTCCTCGGCCTTGTCGGCCTTCAGCGTGTTGCGGATCCACGGGCCGGTCGAGACGTGATCGATGTCGAGCAGTTCGACGCGATCGATCCCGGCTTTGTCGAGCTTCTCCAGGTTCTCGGCCGAAACCTCGTCGCCGGCCTCGATATAGATCTCGCCGGTCTTCTCGTTGATCAGGTCATAGGCGCTGTAGCGGCCGAAGATTTCCTCGGTCGGGATCAAGAGGGTCTCGAGACCGTCCTTCTGGGCCTTGTTGGCGGCGCGCGGGCTGATCTTCTGCCCCGCGGGGAAGATCACCTCGCCCGACTTCGCATCGACGATGTCGAACATCGGCTTCACGCCGCGCCAGTTCTCGGGCGCGAACGGAATCTGCCAGCCGTTCGGGCCGCGCAGGAAGGTGACGCGGTTGTAGAAGTAATTGAGGATCTCTTCCGAGTTCAGGCCGAGCGCGTACAGCAACGCCGTCACCGGCAGCTTGCGCTTGCGGTCGATGCGGACGTTGACGATGTCCTTGGCATCGAACTCGAAATCGAGCCACGAGCCGCGATACGGGATCACGCGTGCGGCGAAGAGATACTTGCCGCTGGCGTGGGTCTTGCCGCGGTCATGATCGAACAGCACGCCCGGCGAACGGTGCATCTGGCTGACGATGACGCGCTCGGTGCCGTTGATGAAGAAGGTGCCGTTCTCGGTCATGAGCGGCATGTCGCCCATGTAGACGTCCTGCTCCTTGATATCGAGCACCGAACGGGTTTCCGTATCCGCGTCCACCTCGAACACGATCAGGCGCAGGGTGACGCGCATCGGGGCGGCATAGGTGATGCCGCGCTGGCGGCATTCCTCGACGTCGAACTTCGGCGGCTCGAGCTCGTAATTCACGAAATCGAGCTCGGCGGTGCCGGCGAAGTCGCGGATCGGGAATACGCTGCGCAGCGTCTTCTCCAGGCCCGAAACATAGCCGATCGAGGGATCGGAGCGCAGGAACTGTTCGTAGGATTCGCGCTGAACCTCGATCAGGTTCGGCATCTGCACCACTTCGTGGATGTTGCCGAACACCTTGCGGATGCGCCGCTTCGCGGTGCCTTCGATCGCCTTGGTCGCCATGTGGGTATATGCCCTCGATATTAAGTGGGTCAGCCAGTATTTCTGCCCGGTCTCCACCGGGCGGGCACGCAAAACGACGCAAAAAAGCCGCGCATCCTCCGTCTCCGGGCGATGGCAGCTCTCAGCGTCGTATGAACCCCAGCTCCCATTCGATCGACACGCTGCGCGACGGCGCGTCATTTCCCGAAGCTGTGATGATGGATCGCGATATAGGAAGCGTGTTGGAAATGTCAAACCCGGGCAGGCGTGTTTCGCGCACGCCGGTTCGCCACCGCGCCGGTCGCGGAGCCGGAGCCCGCGCGCTTCGTGCCCGCCTCTGCCGCCGCAGGGCTCGATCCGGTCACGGCCGAAGAGCCGAGCGTGATCGAGGAAGCGATTGCGGCGCCCGCCGCGCCCGAAGCCGTCGAAGTCGCGCAGCCCGAGGCGGCTGAGGTCGCTTCGCTGACCGAAGGCGACGCGCCCGTCGCCGATCGCCCGTGGCTCGAACTGGCGATGCGCCCGGTGCGCGCCGGCACCAATGTCGATGAGGCGCTGGTCGAGATCGAGCTGACTGTCGGCAATGCCGGCAACATCCCGGCCGAGGATGTTCGCATTTCCACCTTCATGCTTTCGGCCGATCCGGGCAGCGCGTCGGAGATGGAGAAACTGCTCGTGCAGCATCGCGAGGACGCGGCCGTGCCGGTCGATACGATCGCGCCGGGCGAGGGCAAGCGCATCGACGCGACGCTCGCTCTGCTCAAGTCCGAATTCGTCGCTCCGGACGAGGCGTGCGAGGCGGTGTTCCAGCCGATGGTCGTCGCCGACGCCCGGTATCGTCTGCCCGACGGCACCGAAGGCCGTACTTCCGCTTCGTTCCTGATCGGCCTGCATGACGAGGAAGGCGAAGGCTTCGAGCCCTTCTCGCTCGCCCGGCCTGAAATGCACGAGGATGTCGAGGCCCGGCTGGCCCGCGAGCCGGTTCACGCCTGATACTGATCCTCTCGATAAAAGGGCCCGCTCTCCGATGGAGGCGGGCTTTTTGTTGCGCGATAGAGCATTGATCTTGCGTGGATCGCGGGACTAGGACCGGCGCATAAGAACCCGTCCCGGAGAGCGCCCATGAAATCGAAGCTGGTCCTGCTTGCGTGCGTCGCGAGCCTGTCGCTCACGCCCGCGATTGCCCAGAAGAAGGCCGCGGCGCCTGTACCGGGCGGCGACATTCCCGCACACTTCCAGCCGCCGATCGATGCGCGCGATTACGTCAAGCGCGAGGTAATGATCCCGATGCGCGACGGCGTGAAGCTGCACACGGTGATCGTCTATGCCAAGGGGCTGACCAACGCGCCGATCGTGCTGACGCGCACGCCTTATGATGCCGCAGGCCGTGCCAGGCGCATGGACAGCCCGAGCGAACTGTCGACGCTGCCGCTCGCCGACGAGCCGTTCGTCAAGGCCGGCTATATCCGCGTTTATCAGGACATCCGCGGCAAATACGGCTCGGAGGGCGATTATATCGTCACGCGCCCTGTGGTCGGGCCGCTCAACAACACCAAGGTCGATCATACCACCGACGCCTACGACACGATCGACTGGCTGGTGAACAAGGCCAACCTGCCGCAATCGAACGGCAAGGTCGGCATGATCGGATCGTCCTACGAGGGCTTCACCGTGGTGATGGCGTTGCTCCATCCGCACCCGGCGCTGAAGGTCGCCGCGCCGCAGAGCCCGATGGTCGATGGCTGGATGGGCGACGACTGGTTCCATTACGGCGCATTCCGCATCACCAATATCGGCTGGCTCGGCGCGCAGACGGGTTACAAGGGCGCGGGCAAGGCGCCTTATCCCGGCGGCTATGACGATTACGACACCTTCCGCGCGATGGGGGGCGTGAACGAATGGGCGCAGAAGTCCGGCTACGATCAGCTGCCCTACTGGAACAAGATGGTCGAGCATCCGGCCTACGACGCTTTTTGGCAGGGGCAGGCGCTCGACAAACTGGTCGCCGCCAATCCCTCCAATGTGCCCACGATCTGGGAGCAGGGGTTGTGGGACCAGGAGGATATGTACGGCGCGATCCATTCTTATGAATCGCTGGTGAAGGCGGGCCATGCCGGCAACAACTTCATCGTGATGGGGCCGTGGCGGCACAGCCAGATCAATCGCGAGGGCTCCCAGCTTGGTCCGTTGCAATGGAACGGCGACACCGCGCTGCAATATCGCGAGGACATGATCCTGCCGTTCTTCAACCATTACCTGAAGGACGGTCCCGACTTCACGCCGCCGGCCGCGACGATCTACAATACCGCCGAGAATCATTGGGACAAGTTCAAGGCCTGGCCGCTGGCCTGCGCTGAAGGCTGCCCGAGCGGCCTGACTCCGATCTACATGCAGGCCGATGGCGGGCTGGGCTTCGACAAGGCGGCGGACGGCGAGGACAGCTACGTCTCCGATCCGGCCAAGCCGGTGCCGCATATGTCGCGCCCGGTGAATTTCAACGACGGGCGCTGGGGTGACTGGCTGGTGCAGGACCAGCGCTTCGCCGACGGGCGTCCCGACGTGATGACCTATGAGACGCCGGTGCTGACCCAGACGGTGCGCGTATCGGGCGTGCCGATGGCCGACATCTTCGCCAAGACGACCGGCACCGACGGCGACTTCATCGTCAAGGTGATCGACGTCTATCCGGACGAGGTCGCATCGAACGTCAAGATGGGCGGCTACCAGCTGCCGATCAGCCTCGACATCTTCCGCGGGCGCTATCGCGAGAGCTTCTCGAGCCCGTCGCCGATCCCGGCGGGCGAGACTCAGGAATACAAGTTCCGCCTGCCGGCGGTGAACCATGAATTCCTGCCGGGCCACCGCATCATGGTGCAGGTGCAGTCGACGCTGTTCCCGCTCTACGATCGTAACCCGCAGAAGTACGTCGACAACATCTTCAAGGCGAAGACATCGGACTACCAGAAGGCGACCGTTTCGATTGTGCGGGGTGGGGCGAGCGGTAGCGCGGTGCTGCTGCCGGTGGTGCCCGTCGACGAAACGAGTGCGATGGCGCGATAGATGGATGCGGCCAGCCGCCGGAATGCGGTTGGCCGCAGTTCAGCTTTGCGCCACTAGGGCGGCATCGTGGGGATGAATCGAGCACATGCCGCCCGGCACGGGGCGATGATCGCGGGACTGCTGGCCACGCCCGCGGCGCTTGCCGCGCAGACGACGAACAATGCCGCCGCGCCGACGACGGTCACCGTGCCGTCGCTCGATCATTACAGCCTGCCGCCGGGAAGCAATCCGCAACCGACGCCGACGCCCGCGCCGTCCGCCGCACCGACGCCGAACCCCAGCGCGACGCCGCGATTGACGCCGCCGCCGGTGCGCGAGACCTTGCCGCATCCGGTACCGACGGCCATCGCAACGCCCGCGCCCAAGGGAACGGCGACGCCCGCGAAACGCCCGCCTACGCCGGCGGCAACGCCGACACCCGCGCCGCAACCAGCCCGAGCGCCAGCAGCCGTATCGACACCGCAGCCGGCGCCGATCGCGACGACATCCACGCCACCGGTTGCCGCACCTCTACCGGTGGCCTCGCCGTCGCCGACGATGGCGGAGGCTGCTCCTCCGCAGGGTAACGGGATGCGCCGCTGGTTGGGTTGGGGCGCTCTTTTCGCAGCTGCTTTGGTGTTGCTGGCGGGCTTCGGCTGGCCGGGCATTCGAGGCCGATTGGCGGCGCGCCGGACGCGGACGGACGACTCCCTGCTGCTCGACGAGCCGATTCTTCCGCCGGTTGCGCCGCCCGAGCCGGCAGCGCCGGCACCTGCGCCTCCGTCGCCCGCACTTGCAGCCCTGGCGCCTGCGTCCTCGCAGCGCCCCGCGCGCGGCGGGCTGCCACCCGCCATTCCTGTCGTACCGACAAACGCTGGGTCCGGCATCGAAATACGCTTCCGTGCCAGGCGCGCGGGCACGAACCTCACGGGTGCCGCAGTCGAATACAGCCTGGAACTGGGCAATGCGCGAGCCGAGGCGCTGTCCGAGTTATGCATCGATATCCGCATGCTGACCGCGAGCGAGGAGCAGGAAGCGGTGCTGGCGGCGCTCTTCGCCGCGCCGATCGACCGTCCCTCGGTCGCGCCGTTCGAGCTGGCGGCCGGAACTGCGGTCGAACTGAGCGGGATGGCGATCCTGCCGCGCGAGGCGCTGACGATCCTGACGATGCAGGGGCGGCAATTCTTCGTGCCGATGATCGCCGTTCGCGCTCTGGGCAAAACGCCCGACGGCAAGCTGGTCGAGGCGACCAGTGTGCAGGTGATCGGGATCGATCGCGGACCCGATGCCAGAATGGCGCCGTTCCGCACCGATCAGCCGCCTCGGATGTTCGATACGGTAACACAGCGGCCGCACGTGCGGCGCGGGTAGAAGGATACGAAAAAGGGCGGGCGCGTGGTGCGACCGCCCTTGTTTCTTTGGCTGGGCCGTCACGGGAGCAAGTCCCGTGACGTCGGACGCTGGCGAAGCCAGCGCCGGCCGGCCTTGCGGGGATGCGAGCCGGTACGGCTCGACTTCCCCACTGCGGCTTACTTCAGCTCGACGGTGGCGCCGGCTTCTTCCAGCTGCTTCTTGATCTTCTCGGCCTCGTCCTTGTTGACGCCTTCCTTGACGGCCTTCGGAGCCGACTCGACCAGCGTCTTCGCCTCGGTCAGGCCGAGACCGGTGATCGCGCGGACCTCCTTGATGACGTTGATCTTCTTGCCGCCGTCGCCGGTCAGGATGACGTCGAACTCGGTCTTCTCTTCGGCGGCCGGAGCCGCGCCACCGGCGCCGCCGACGGCCGGGCCCGCAACCGCAACCGCGGCGGCGGCGGAAACGCCCCACTTCTCTTCGAGGAGCTTCGAAAGCTCGGCCGCCTCGAGGACGGTCAGTTCGCTCAGCTGGTCAACCAGCGCGTTCAGGTCTGCCATGTTACTTCCTTTTCACATCGTCACCCCAGCGACAGCTGGGGTCTTTTGCTGCATGAGATGCCAGCTTTCGCTGGCATGACGTTCAATCTTAAGCCGCCTTCTCCGCATAGGCGTTGAACACGCGTGCAAGCTGCGCCGCGGGAGCCTGGGTGACGGTCGCGAGCTTGGTTGCCGGAGCAACCAGAAGGCCGACGATCTTGGCACGCAGTTCATCCAGCGAGGGCAGGGTCGCCAGCGCCTTCACACCATCAACGTTGAGGGCCGTCGCGCCCATCGCGCCGCCGACGATCTCGAACTTGTCGGTCGTCTTGGCGAAATCGACCACAACCTTGGCGGCTGCGACCGGATCGATGGAAGTGGCGAGACCGACCGGACCCGTGAGCATGTCGCCCAGCGAGAGGTAGTCGGTGCCGTCGAGCGCGATCTTGGCAAGCTTGTTCTTCGAGACCTTGTAGACGGCGCCCGCTTCCCGCATCTTGGTCCGCAGCTGCGTCGATTGCGCGACGGTCAGCCCCAGGTTGCGGGTGACGACCACCACGCCGACCTCGGAAAAAGTCTGCTTCAGCTCGGCGACGGCTTCGGCCTTTTGAGCACGATCCATGCCATTCTCCACGTTTTGGGCGGGCCGCGAACGGCACACCCGGTTACAGACCATGCGACGCTCTCACGCCTCATGGGTTGTCCAGCGATGGGGAATGGAAACCGCGCCCCGGATGGAGCGGCAGACCGGACGCCCATGTCGCACATGGCTGTCGCGGTAAAATCCTGTCCCCGTCTCGGCAGGGCATTAAGCGGGAAACCCGCACCTGCTGTCTCGGACGGACGCGAGCGGGCCGAAGCCTGTTCGCGAAGCGCGCGCCTATACGGGGATGCGCGCGAAAGTCAACGGCGTGCGTCTATCGCAGGACTGCGTTGGCATCGACCAGACGGACGTCGTGCATCTGATTGAGGTATGCCTCGAAATACCCTTTGTGAGAAGCGCCGACGATCGCCAGGAGCCGCGTGCCGGGATGCGCGCCAAGCATGTCGCGAATGTTCGCCACCATGCGCAAATTGCGCGTCTCCCAATAGCCGACATAGCTGCGTCCGAAATGCTGCGGCGAAGGCTCGACGAGCGCCGCGCCGAAATCCGATCGATATGTCAGAGCCGGGGCATCCGGCGCGTTATACGCGCGGTACATGGCCAGGACGCCGCCGGGCTCCGACAGGCCTTTCGCCAGTTGCGCGTCCTCGACGGTGCGCTCGTGCGTCGCCGGGTTATCCCATGCGCGCGTGATCGCGTCGGCAGCGGCTTTCCGCTCGGCGGGATCGGGGCTGTCGGGCGTATCGGCCGAATGATCGTCCACGCTCCAGAGACGCTCCAGCCCTAGCCGCGCGGCGAGTACGGCGGATATCAGATCGGTCTCATTGCGTCGTGTCCGGCTCTTTTCGAGCATCGCAACGAGTTCGTCGTTCAGCCCGTCCCCCGCGCGCCGTTCGGCCGGCGGAAGCCGCAGCCACTGCACCAGCGCAGAGCCGCGTTCTCCAGCCGCCAGAAAGACGGCCGCCAGATGCCGGCGTTGCATGGGCGAGGGTGTTTTCGGCCAAGTCGCGAGCAGCCGTTCCGCTTCGGCATTGGCAGCCGGCACGTCCAGCCCGGTCGCACGGAATGCGGGGGTGGGATCCGAACAATATTCCTCCACCGTCTCGGCATAGCGCGAGGGATAGCGGCGCAGACTGTCGCATTGCAGGCCGGAGAGATCCTCGGTGGTGATCGCCGTCGGATGCCACGATGCGAGGCGATCGAGCAGCGGCGACAAGATCTCCGGCGCAAGGGTTTCCGGCAGACCCGAAAGGTGCGCCGTGCCAAGCACCATCACTTCGTTCGGCACCCCGGCTGGCGGGCCCTTCAGCGTGTCGGGATGAAACGAAGGGCGATAATCCTGCGCCTGTACGCCGCTCGACGCCAGGGCCAGCAGTCCGGCCGCTGCGGCGCGTACGAGAAACGGCGCGCAGCCGAAACGGGCGAGCATGAGCTGTCTGGATACCGGCATGCGCCGTCGCTAACACGCGTGTGTTGCCGTTGCAATACAGTGCGACGAGAGTGCGTATGGTGCCGGTGATCCTGCCTGCGCGTCAGCCCTCGTCGGTCAAATCCATGAAGTTGCGTGCCGCCTCGCGATCCGCTTCCTCCTTGAACGCGACATCCAGATCGGGCGCAACGCCGAGCATGTGCATCAGTGCCCACAGGGCGAAGCGGCGCGGGCGATCCTTCTCCAGCCCCAGATCGACGCGCATCCGCTCGGTGCCCGCCTCGAACGCCGCAGGCGGCAGGGTGGTGAGGTCGGCGGTGCCAAAGTAATGGCGGAGGCGGTCGTCGAGATCCATCGCGTGGTTATCCCAGTTTGACCAGCAACGTGTCGAGCGCTTGCAGGAAGCGCGAGCGATCTGCCTTGGAGAACGTGGCCGGGCCGCCCAGTTGATCGCCGCCCGCGCGCAGATCAGTCATGATCGCGCGGGTCGCGATCGCCGTACCGATAGAACTGGTGGTGAACGGCTTGCCATTCGGCGCCAGCACCGAGGCGCCAGCCTTCAGGCAGCGATCGGCGAGCAGGATGTCGGCAGTCACCACCACCGCGCCCGGTCCGGCGTGCTCGGCGATCCAGTCGTCGGCGGCGTCGAATCCGTCGCTCACCACCACGCGATCGATCAACGGATGCTGCGGCACGCGCAAATGGCTGTTGCTGACGATCGTCACCGGCACCTCCAGCCGCCACGCCACCTTGTAGATCTCGTCCTTCACCGGGCAGGCATCGGCGTCGACCAGGATACGGCGGCCGGTGGTTGGCGCCTCGCTCAATGCCGCTTCGGGCCGCCCTGGCCACGATGCGGCTTGCGGTAGGTCGGCTTGGCGTGATGGCGCGACTGGGCGCCCGGCGGTGCGCTGGTCTGGCGCTGCGGGATCGGCGCATCGGCGGGTTCGATGCGGATGCCGCTATCGTCCTCGCCGTCCTTGCCCGCGCTCTTGTTGACCGCCGCGTAGAAGCGGTTGGCGATCGCGCGCGGGATCTGGAAGCCGGTCTCGTTGGGCTGGATGCGGATCGCGCCGACCTCGGCCTTGGTGATGTTGCCGCGGCGGCAGATCAGCGGCAGCAGCCAACGCGCATCGGCATTCTGGCGGCGGCCGACATTCATGCGGAACCACACGATATCCTCGAAGCCCGGGCGGTGATGGCTCTTGCCGTCGGTTTGCGGCGCGCGATCCATCAGTTCCTCGGGCGCGGGCATCGACGCACGGAATGCGTGGACCAGAGCGGCGGCGATCTCCTGCGGCGATTTGCGCGCCAGCAATTCCTCACCGATCGTCCAATCGTCGGCATCGGGCTCGATCGGTTCGGCAAGCTTGTCAATCAGCCGCTCGCGGTCCCTGGCGCGAATGTCCTCGGGCGTCGGCACGGGCAGCCATTCGGCTGCGATCCGCGCGCCGCGCAGCATGCCCTCGACACGGCGGCGCTTGGGGTAGGGGACGATCAGCACCGCGGTGCCTTTCTTGCCCGCGCGGCCGGTGCGGCCCGAACGGTGCTGCAGCGTCTCGGCGTCGCGCGGAATCTCGACGTGAATGACCAGGCTCAGCGACGGCAGGTCGATGCCGCGAGCGGCGACGTCGGTCGCGACGCAGACGCGTGCACGGCGGTCGCGCAGCGCCTGCAGCGCGTGGTTGCGTTCGTTCTGGCTATGCTCGCCCGACAGGGCCACAGCCGCGAAGCCGCGCTCGACCAGGCTGGCGTGGAGGTGACGGACATTGTCGCGCGTGGCGCAGAACAGCATCGCAGTCTCCGCCTCGTGAAAGCGCAGCAGGTTGATCACCGCATGCTCGATGTCGGATGGGGCGACGGCGACCGCCTGATAGGCGATGTCGCCGTGCCCGCGATCCTCGCCCACGGTCGAGATACGCAAGGCGTCGCGCTGATAGGTCTTGGCGAGCCGGACGATCGGCTGCGGCATCGTTGCCGAGAACAGGAGCGTGCGGCGCTCGGTCGGCGTCTCGTTGAGCAACGCCTCGAGATCGTCGCGAAAGCCCATGTCGAGCATCTCGTCCGCCTCGTCGAGCACCGCGACGCGGATTGCCGACAGATCGAGTGCGCCACGCTCTCCGTGATCGCGTAGGCGGCCCGGCGTGCCGACGACGATATGCGCGCCGGCATTGAGCGCGCGCCGCTCGCGGCTGGCATCCATGCCACCAACGCAAGTCGCGATACGCGCGCCCGACTTGGCGTAGAGCCACGAAAGTTCTTTCGCGACCTGCAGCGCCAACTCGCGCGTCGGCGCGATGATCAAGGCGAGCGGCGCGGCGGGTGCGGGGAGGCGGCCGTCCGCAAGCAACTCGTCGGCCATGGCGAGGCCGAAGGCGACGGTCTTGCCCGATCCGGTCTGCGCGGAGACGAGCTGGTCGCGCCCGCGCGCCTCGGGCTCGACGACGGCGGCCTGGACGGGGGTGAGCGCAGTGTAGCCGCGCGCAGTCAGCGCCTCGGCGAGGATCGGAGGAAGTTCGGGAAAGGACATGAGTTTCTTTAGATGGGGATGGTGGCGGACAAAAGAAGAAGGGCCGGGATCGCTCCCGGCCCTTCTGTGTGTCTCTCACGAAAGCGTTCGGCTCAGGCGCCGGCGACTTCCGCCGTATCGATCTTGATGCCCGGGCCCATCGTGCTCGAGATCGCGATCTTGCGGACATACTTGCCCTTGGCGCCGGCCGGCTTGGCCTTCACCAGCGCATCGACCAGCGCATCGAAGTTCGCGCGCAGATCGGCCTCGGGGAAGCTCGCCTTGCCGATGCCGCTATGGATGATGCCGGCCTTCTCGACGCGGTATTCGATCTGGCCGCCCTTGGCCGCCTTCACGGCCTCGGCAACGTTCATCGTCACGGTGCCGAGCTTCGGGTTCGGCATCAGGCCCTTGGGGCCGAGCACCTTGCCGAGACGGCCGACCACGCCCATCATGTCCGGCGTGGCGATGCAGCGATCGAAATCGATCGTGCCGCCTTGGACGATCTCCATCAGATCTTCCGCACCGACCACGTCGGCACCGGCTTCACGCGCCTCATCGGCCTTGGCGCCCTTGGCGAACACGCCGACGCGGACGGTTTTGCCGGTTCCTTTCGGAAGCGTAACGACGCCGCGGACCATCTGGTCGGCGTGGCGGGGATCGACGCCCAGGTTCAGCGCGACCTCGATCGTCTCGTCGAACTTGCTGGTGGCGTTCTTCTTGGCGAAGGCGATCGCCTCGTCCACGCCGTGCAGCTTCTCGCGGTCGAAACCCGAAAGCGCCTTCTGCTTCTTGCTCTGCTTGGCCATGATCTCAGCCCTCCACCACTTCGAGGCCCATCGCGCGGGCGGAGCCTTCGATGATGCGGGTCGCCGCTTCGATATCGTTGGCGTTCAGGTCCTTCATCTTGGTCTCGGCGATCGCCGAGAGCGCCGAGCGCTTGATCTTGCCCGCGGAGACCTTGCCCGGCTCCTTCGAGCCCGACTTCAGGTTGGCGGCCTTCTTGATCAGGAAGGTCGCCGGCGGCGTCTTCGTGACGAACGAGAAGGAGCGGTCGGCATAGACGGTGATGACGGTGGGGATCGGCGCGCCCTTTTCGAGGTCGCCGGTCGCCGCGTTGAACGCCTTGCAGAATTCCATGATGTTGACGCCGCGCTGGCCCAGCGCCGGGCCGATCGGCGGCGACGGATTGGCGGCGCCCGCGGGCACCTGCAGCTTGATATAGCCGGTAATCTTCTTTGCCATTGGTCTCACTCTGTAGTGGGCGAGGGGGGCAGGCCCCCGCGCCCAGTTCAAGTTTAGCGGTCAGACGAGCGCAGCAGCGCCCTCCCGCGAATTCCACAGCTGTAGCTTTGGAAGGCGGCGCCGATAGCGGAAACAGCGCGGGCTGGCAACATCCACACGTCACCCCAGCGAAAGCTGGGGTCTCAGGCGATGTCGCGCGCCATTTCCACGAGATCCCAGCTTTCGCTGGGATGACGGGAAAGATTGCAATGTAGGAAATTCCGGTAGAACTGATCCGCCGCAATGGCCAAACCCCTCACCCGAACCCAGGCGCTCCAGAATCGCGCCTTCCTCAAGGCGCTGCGCCGCACCGGCAACATCCGCCTCGCCGCGCGCGAGACCGGCCTCAAATACGGCACCGTCCAGCATCGCCGCAGCGCGCACCCTGCCTTCGCCCAGGCCTGGGACGCCGCGCTCGCCTTCGCGCAGGCGCGTTTCCACGAGACCGGCCGGCATGGCCCCTCGGCCAGCAAGCAAGCCGCCACGCCCCACAGGACGAGCGGCGGAGAACCGGTGGTCGTGCGCCGCAACGACGGCAAGCTGCAGATGCGCGCCGCGCAGCCCGGCAAGCTGACGCGCGAATGCGAGCAGGCGTTCCTCGCCGCGCTCTCCGCCACCGCCAACGTGCGCCTGTCGGCCGGGGCGGCGGGCGCCTCGGTCGCGGCGTTCTACCGGCGGCGGCGCCAGAACCCCGCCTTCGCGCGCGAGATGCGCCTCGCGCTGCAGACCGGTTACGAGCGGCTGGAGATGGCGCTGCTCGAAGGCTGGTCGCCCGCCAGCCACCAGGACGATGCCTGGCGCCACAACGCGCCGCCGCCGATCCCGCCGATGACGGCGAACCAGGCGCTGCAACTGCTCTATCTCCACCAGAAGGAAGCGCGCCTGCTCGCTGAGCCCGATCACATCAAGCGCCGCAAGGGCGAATCCCGCGAGGCGCACAGCTTCCGCCTGAGCGCGATGTACGAGGCGCGGCTGCAGCGCGACCGCGAGGCGTTCGAGCTGGCCGAAGCGGCGCGGCGCGCGCGCGGCGAGCCAGGCTATTGGTCGGAAGCGCCGCCGGTGTTGCCCGATCTGGCGCAGGTGACGGGGTGGTCGAAGGCGGATGCGGGGAAGGCGGCGCACCATGAAGGCGTGGCGCTGTTTGGGGGATGGAGAGTGGGGGATTTGGAGGGGGAGGGGTGATTTTGGGGCCGTCAGTTAACGTGAGCCTCTGGTTCGTTCACGCTACGGCGCTGATTGCATCCATCAAAACCGGAAATTGCATTTCTATTTCATCGATTGATTTTTTGAAACTATAATGTATATATCGAGAAGCAATCTCGCGTAGAAAGGCGGATTGATGGCTGCAACTGTCCATGTATTGCGTCCTCAGACTCCGCCGCTCGCGGGATTCCTGCGCCTTGGTCATACCCGCCATCGTAAGCTTGCCGATTTGCAGGCGGCAGGACGCTTCAGGTTGCGCCGTGTGGTCGTCGATGCAGCACATTTGATCGAACAACTCGACCTAGTGAAAACGTTGAAGGCAGCAGGATGCGAGATTGTGCTCGATCCCAATGCCGCTGAGATGGCAACGCGTCGATTCTACTCTTCGTCGTTGCAAAAGCTGGCTTGGTCTAATCCGGATCGCCCTCTCGAGCCGGGTGACTTCAGCCCGCTGCGCAATCATGATGCGGCCCATGCAATTGCTGCATTTGCGATCGCCGCCAATGTCGATGCAGTGCTCGCGCCCACCCACGTTATCGAGACGGAAGATCGGGGCTGGCGGTCAGTAGACCTCAGACTTTGCGAGGCGTTGCGCCACGAACTCAACTTGGCAGGGGGGCATGAAGTCGCGATTGATTATCAGCTGATCACCAATGCGGCCGTTCTTAAGGACCCGGCGATACGCAATGCGCTTGCGGCCGATATCCGCACGCTCCCGATCGAGAATGTTTGGCTGCGCATATCTGGATTTGGGGCAACCGCCACGGGCGCCGGAACGCGCAGTTTTGTCGAGAGTGTTCGTACGCTACATGCGATGGAGCGACCGCTGATCGTTGATATGGCGGGCGGCTTTGCGGGTTTAGCTACGATGGCGATGGGCGCGGTCGGCGGGATCAGTCATGGCGTCGGTCAGCGCGAGGCATTCCAGGCAAGTGCGTGGAATCGTCCCCCCAAAGGCGGTCCTGGCGGCGGCACACGCGCCTACGTTCCTGAACTCGACCGCTATTTCACCGAAGAGCAAATGCAAGCGATCTATGCTGCGCGCGGTGGTCGGTCGCGATTCAGTTGTAACGATACTAGCCGCTGTCCCGGCGGCGCGGATGACATGTTCGAAAACTCGCAGGCACATTTCATTGCGCAACGGCATCGCCAGATCGAAGCTTTATCAAATACTCCCGAAGCGCGTCGCGCAGAATATTTCCTGCTGCACCAGCTTGACCCCGCGATCCGAACGGCGCGGTTTGGCGCAAAACTGAAGATCGAGGACGAGAAGGTAGCGGACGTCGTTAGCAAGGCAAAGACAAGGATGATTCGCCTGCGCGATGCGCTCGCGGACCTTGATTCACGGGGTGAGGTTGATACCCGATCGCGCACGCCCCTGTTCCGGGGCGGTGCGAAGGGTTTTAGCGCGGTTCTCGGGCGGTAAATATGGCAAGTGCAGTAGCAAATATCATCGACGACCTGCGGCAGCGGGGCGGGCTTAAGGGCACCGACGTCGCCAACATTACGGCAGTTTCGCCAGCCACAGTTTCGCGCTGGACGACCGGTACGTCATTTCCGCAGCCCAAAACGCAGTTGTTGATCTCTGATCTGCGTTACGTGGTTGACCGGCTTTCGGAATTGTTCGACCCCGAAGAAACTCGGCTGTGGCTCTATGCGAAGCATCGTTTACTTAACGGAGAGCGCGCGATCGATCTCATCCATGACGGACGCGCCGACGAGGTTCTTGGAGTAATTGAGGGATTGAACGAAGGGACATACAGCTAGGCCATGGATGAGCCTAGACGGCATGACCGCGCATTGCTCGACGCGCTTGAGGCGACCGATACGATTGGCCTCGACCGTGAGTTTTGGCGGATCACTAGAGCCGGGCGCAATCCGATTCGCGGGTCCGCCGCTCCCGGACGGTGGAGTCCGGGTGGCGCGGTAGAAGTGCTATACACCAGTCTTGAGCGGGACGGCGCTCTCGCTGAGATCGGTTTTCGCTTATCGCTTGAACCAGTCTGGCCGAGCCGGATCGCCCATGAGATTCACGCGATTAGTGCAACAACTTACAAAACGCTTCAATTTGCTGATGTAAACGCGTTGGCCGGATTTGGGATCGATCCTGCTCTCTATAGCGGATTCGACTATGCCGCCTGCCAGGCGTTGGCTGCCGCAGCTCACTTTCTAGAGTTTGATGGCTTGCTCGTGCCCAGCGCCCGGCACGATTGCCAGAATCTTGTCGTCTTTATGGATCGCGCTGCCGCTCCAACACTCGAACTGCATTCAACCGAGCCCGTCGATTGGAGTACGTGGCGCGCCAGAAGCCGACGCTGAAACCCTCGATATCGCTGCCATCTGCCCGAAGCCCGACGCGGGAGTGAATCCCGCGTCGTCGGACGGGTCGCGTTGCACGCGCCCGCCGGCCGGTCGAGCGCCGTCGCGCGGATTTATGTTCGCTAATCCGCGTGCGGGCGCAAGGCGGCGCTTCGCGCCTTACTTGCTGCGCTCGACGCCAGCATGACCGCGTCTACGCGACGTCACTTGCCGGCGCCCGGCCCCACGATCATGAACTGTTCCGGTGGCGTCGCGCCCATCAAATTCTCGACGAAATAGTCCCACCGGCGCCGCATCATGTAATTGGCTTCGTCGCCGTAGCCGTGATGCGCGCGCGGGAACAGGACCAGATCGAAGTCCTTGTTCGCCTTCTCCAGCGCATCGACCACCAGCAGCGTCGAGGACACCGGCACGTTATCGTCGAGGAGGCCGTGTGCCAGCAGTAGCTTGCCCTTCAGGTTCCTGGCGAGGTCCTGATTGGCCTGCAGGTCGTAATTGGTGGTCTTCCCATTGCTCTCCAGCAACCCGAGGTATTTCTCGTAGAAATCGTCCTCATAGTTCCGGTTGTCGTGGTTTCCGCTCTCGGCAATCCCCACCTTGAAGAAGTCGGGATAGCGGAACATCGCGGCCGCGGTCGCATTGCCGCCGCCCGAATGCCCCCAGATGCCCACGCGATCGGTATCCATCCAGGCGTTCCGCGCGGCCAGATCCTTGATCCCGCTGACCTGGTCCGGAATCGCCTGCTTGCCCATGTCGTGATAATAAAAGTCCTGGAAGGTCTTCGAACGGCGCGGCGTTCCCAGCCCGTCGACCTCCACGACGGCAAAGCCCAACTGCGCCAAGGCACCCGCGTCACCCATTGACGGGGCGAACTGCCGGGAAGAGATCGTCCCAATGAACGGCCCCGGATAGATATAGTCGATGACCGGGTATTTCAGCTTCGGATCGAGCCCCGCCGGCTTGAAGAGCAGACCGTAGCACAAAGTCCTGCCGTCGCTGCATTGGACGGCGATGTTCTCGGGTGGCTGCCAGCCCGTCGCCCTCAACCGCGTCAAGTCGCCTTTCGCCAGCTCCTCGACCACCGATCCGTCGGCGCGCCGCAGCACCGCGGTCTGCGGCTCTTGGGGCGTCGAGTAGATGTCCACGAAATAGCGACCGTCGCTTGACGGCACCGCGATATGGTCCTGCTTCTCGGGCGTCAGCAGCTTCGGTTCGCCGCCGTTCAGATCGACCGCATAGATGCCGCGGTAATAGGGATCCTCGCCGGGCTCCCGCCCGACACCGGCGATCAGCATCTTTCCCGTGTGCTCGTCGATATGGACCGGGTGGTCGACGTTCCAGTGCCCCTGCGTCACCTGCCGTACCAGCTTGCCGGTGGCAGCGCTGTACAGATAATAATGACCCCAGTCGTCGCGCTGCGACCACCACAGGATCTCGCCGCGCTCCGACAGATAGCGCCAGTTGATCCCTTCGTCATTATACCCGCTGTCGAACCATGTCGGCACGGTCTCGGTGAACACGTCGCGGACCGCACCATTGGTCGCATCGGCGATGCGCACGGTTTCCACCTTGTGGTCGCGCGAGGTCGACACGAACGCGAGCGTCCTGCCGTCCTTCGCCCATTGCATATCCTGCGGGCCCTCGCCGCACACGACATCGTCGCATAGCGACGACCGGTGCAGATCGGGCGGCATGTTCAGACGGGTCACGTGGCCGTTGTCCACGTCGACGATGACGCGCTGGATGTGAAAGATGTCCTTGTCGCCGACGAACGGGTACTTCCACGTGTCCGTCTGGGCGTGGCCGACCTGCGTCGTCGCGGTCGTGTAGTCGGCCACCGCGCGCTGATCCTGCTGGAAGGTCGCCACCTTCCTGGAATCGGGCGACCAGATCACGATCGCCTGATCCGAATGCTTCCAGCCCGCATTATCCGTAGCGTAGCCGAAATCCTTCACGCCATCGGTCGTCAGCTGCCGCTCCGCACCGGTGCCCACGTCGCGGACCCACAGGTTCCAGCCGCGCACGAAGACCGCCCGCTTGCCATCCGGGGAGAGCACCGCGGCGACGTGGCCGCGTTGGGCGAGGAAGCCCGCGATCTGCCCGGCGTGCAGCGCGGCCAGCTTGCTGCACCCGTAAGGCTGCGCCAGCGCGCACGCATACCGCTCGCCGGCGACGCTCACGATCGCGGTGTTCTTGTCGAAATCCGGCTCAAGCCCTTCGAAGGCAAGCTTCGTCGCGTCGCGTTCCTTCAGCCCGGCCGCGTTCAGCGATCCCAGCAGCGCCACCGTCTCGAAAGCGGGCGCCTTCGTGCCCTTGGCCGCGTCGCCCAGCATGATCGTCGGCACGCCGTGGCTGGTGTCCACATACCAGAAGCGCCGCGCGTCGATCCAATGCGCCGACCGCACCGCGTGGTCGACCAGCGGCGCGGTCCACGGACCCAGCTGGTGCATGGCGCGCGTATAATCGGCGGCCGTCACCGCGGGCCGCTGTTGCGCGGCCGCCGTACCGGCGATCATGAAGGCCCAGAGGCAGCAGGCGAGCAAACGCATCGAGAGGCTTTCCGAAGAAGAGGATTCGGCGGTCCGCAGGAAGAATGGAAGAGGGGTCGTCAGTCCCGTCGCTCACCCACCCCGCGTTCCCGCCGCAGCAGAAACGGACGGGGGCTGTTATGCAGGCCGGTGGCGGCGATCGCAATAGCCCGGTCCAGCATGCGGAGCGTCGATCCGGCGCTCGCACAAACACGCCCGACGCGGGAGTGAATCCCGCGTCGTCGGTCCTCGCTGGCGAGGCCGGCCGGAAGTTCGCCGTCTCGCAGCTAGCTATGCTAACTGCGTGCGGCTCACTTCGAGCGCTCGACCTGCTCGAATTCCAGCTCGACCGGGGTCGCGCGGCCGAAGATGCTGACCGAGACCTTGACCTTCGACTTGTCGAAATCGAGCTCCTCGACCACGCCGTTGAAGCTGGCGAAGGGGCCGTCGAGCACCTTCACGCTGTCGCCGATCTCGTAATCGACCTTGATCTTCTGCTTCGGCGCGGCGGCGGCTTCCTCCTTGCTGTTCAGCATGCGCGCGGCCTCGGCGTCGCTGATCGCCTGCGGCTTGCCGTTGGGGCCGAGGAAGCCGGTCACCTTCGGGGTGTTCTTCACCAGGTGATAGACGTCGTCGTTCATCGCCAGCTTGGCGAGCACGTAGCCGGGCATGAACTTGCGCTCGACCTGCACCTTCTTGCCGCGGCGCGCCTCGGTGATCGTCTCGGTCGGCACCTCGATCTGCTCGACCAATTGCTCCAGGCCCATGCGCTGCGCCTCGGACAGGATCGCGTCGCGGACCTTGCCCTCGAACCCGGAATAAGCGTGAATGATGTACCAGCGCGCCATCGTCTCTCGTCTCGTCTTTCTTACTTGGCCAGCGACAGCAGGAAGTGGACGATGGCCTCGAAGATCGAATCCACGCCCAGGAAGAACAGCGCGAGCACCGTCGTCATGATCAGCACCATCACGCCGGTCATCACGGTCTGGCGGCGCGAGGGCCACACCACCTTGCGCGTCTCCGCGCGGACCTGATTGAAGAATTCCAGCGGGGTCGTCTTCGCCACGTGCGTGCGCCTTCCTTGTCGTCACCGGCTTTCGGACATAGGTCCGCCGCCCGGTCCCTTCCAGAGAGCCGAGGCGCGATCCATGCCGATGTCGGATTGGCGGGCGGGATAGCGCCGTGCGCCGCGAAAGGCAAGCATATGGAGGTGAAGACGGCGCTTGCATTGTTGGATTTCAAATGTTCTTGCTTTGTTCAAGCTTGGGGTTGGCGGCGGCACGGCAGGGGCAGGATTCCGGCCGTAGCATCCATAACGGTGCAATACGCCCGCGGATATCGCCGCCAACTGCTTGTGAAACCAACGGTCGTCTGATGTCCTGTGGCCTCGGGCGACTCAGCGGCAGAGAACCCAGGGGGTGATCATGGCAGGATGGAAGACGCGCGTGAAACTGGCGGCCGCGGTGGCGGGCGCGGCGGCGGGCTTCGCGATGGCGAGCGAGACGATCAGCTACACCTATGACGCGAAGGGCCGGCTGGTGCAGGCGGCGCACAGCGGCACGGTGAACGACAATGTCGTGGCGAACTACAGCTTCGACGCCGCCGACAACCGCAAGACGATGAACGTGACCGGCGCGCCGTAACGCGCGGGGGCCGAGGGCGCGGCAGATCCGCCGCCCGGTTTTTCCGGTTTTTCAGGAGATCAATTCATGACGTACCCGATCCAGGCCGGGCGCGGGGGCCGCCGTGCGCGCCTCGCGTTTCTTTCGCTTTCCACCATCCTCGCGGCGGGCTTCGCGGCCAGCCCGGCGGCGGCGCAGCTCGCGCCGGTGCGCCAGTCGGTCGACGCCAACGGCGTGGACCTGTTCTACGGCACGCTGGCGCTCAAGGGACCGGCGCTGTCGATCGGCGGCAGCGATCCGCAGGGGATGACCTATTACAAGGTCAATGCCGGCGGCGGCACCGGCTGGATCGACAATTTCACCGCGGTGATGAACATCGACGGCAGCGGCGACGTGGTGGTGACGGTCGGCGGCAACTCCAACAGCTTCACGCCCTCCGGAGGAGTCTGGGTGGCGACCGAGGGTGACGGCGCGACGCTGACCGTCAGCGGCACCATCTACACCTATACCGCACGCGACGGCACGGTCGCGCACTTCAGCCGTACGCTGCACAGCCGACCCTATGCCGGTGAGGCGCAGATCACCGACGTGACGCGACCCGCCGGGCAGAAGCTCACATATGTGTACGATACGGTCGGCTATTGCATCGCCGATCCGATGACCAATTCGTGCGTGCACGTGTCGGGAAGCGTCTTCCGGATCAATTCCGTCACCAGCAATTTCGGCTACAGGTTGACCTACAGCTATCCGAGCGTGCCGCATACGATCGGCGGCCAGATCGATGCCGGCGAAATCCCCGACTGGACGACCTCGAACGCCGTTCAGCTCTATAATCTCGCGACCTCGCCTTCGTCGCCGCTGGTGACCGGTACCGGCTTCACCGACGCGCTGGGCAACGCGACCAGCTATGGCGCCGGCGGCAATTACATCAACAGCATCAAGCGACCCGGCAGCACGACCGCCGATGTGACCATCACTTATGCTTCGGACCGGGTCGCGACCTACAAGACGGCGGCAGGCACCTGGACCTACAGCGCGCCGGTCGATGCGAGCGGCGTACGCACGGTCACGGTGACAGATCCGCTCAGCCACGCCACCACCTACACGTTCGACATCGCCGCGGTGCGCATGAAGACGATGACCAACGCGCTGGGCAAGACGTGGAGCTGGTCGTACGACACCAACGGGCGCGTCACCGATGCGGTCTGGCCCGAGGGCAACGCGACGCACACCACCTACGACGCGCTGGGCAACGTGACCGAGGTGCGGCAGATCGCGAAGGTGCCCGGCACGCCGGCCGATATCGTGACCAGCGCGCATTATCCGACCACCACGAACCCGGTGCTGCAGGGCCAGCCGGACTGGACCAGGGACGCGAACGGCAACCAGACCGACTATACCTATGATACGACCACCGGCCAGGTGCTCACGGTCACGGCGCCGGCGGCGGCGACCGGCGGGGTGCGGCCGAAGACCAGCTACGGCTACACCAATCTGCAGGCCTATTACTGGAACGGCACGGCCTATGCGGCGTCGGGCGCGCCGGTGTCGCTGCCGACCAGCGTGTCGCAGTGCCAGACGCTGGCGACGTGCTCGGGCGCGGCCGACGAGGTGAAGGCCACGATCGGCTACGGCCCGCAGGTGACGGGCACCGCCAACAACCTGTTGCCGGTGAGCACGACCAAAGCGGCGGGCGACGGATCGGTGACCGCGACCACGGCCTACGCCTATGACGCGGTCGGCAACCTGACGAGCGTCGACGGCCCGCTCTCCGGCACCGCCGACACCGTCACCTACCGCTATGACGGCGACCGCCGGCCGGTCGGCGTCATCGCGCCCGATCCGGACGGCGCGGGCACGCGGCGGCGCGCGGCGCAGCGCGTGACCTACGACGTGAAGAGCCGCGCGACCCTGGTCGAAGCCGGCGTGGTGGCGGGCACCGACGACACGTCCTGGGCGGCGTTCGCGCCTTCGCAGGCGACCGCCACGACATACGATGGCATCGATCGCAAGCTGACCGAGACGCTCACATCGGGCGGCACGATCTACGGCGTGACGCAATACACCTACAACCATCAGCAGTCGTTGTGCACGGCGGTGCGGATGAACAGCGCGGCGTGGGGCACGCTGCCGTCAAGCGCGTGCACGCTTCAGGCGGCGGGGAGCTTCGGGCAGGACCGGATCACGCGGTTCGTCTACGACGCGGCCGATCGGGTGACGAGGACCATTTCGGGCTACGGCACGGCGGACGCGGCGAACGATGCGGCGGGCACCTATAGCGACAACGGCAGGCTGGTGACGCTGCGGGACGGTCTCAATCACCAGACGACATACGAGTATGACGGGTTCGACCGGCTGGTGAAGACGGATTACCCGGTGAAGTCCGGCACGGGCAGCTCGACGACCGATTACGAGCAGCTGGCGTACGATCCGCAAGGCAACGTGACGTCGCGCAACCTGCGCGGTTACGCCTCGGACAGCACGCAGCATATCGACTATGCGTACGATCATCTCGAGCGGCTGGCGAGCAAGACGCTGCCGAACAGCGAGCCGGCGGTGAGCTACGGCTATGATCTGCTCGGACGGCTGACCAGTGCCGCGACCAGCGCGCAGACGCTGACGTTCGGCTATGACGCGCTATCCCGGATGACCAGCCAGGGCGGCCCCTTGGGCACGATGGCGATGCAATATGACGCGGCGGGCGAGCGCACGCGGTTGACCTGGCCGGATGCGTTCTATGTCGGATACGATTACGACAGCGCGGGCAATTTGCTGCATATCCGCGAGAACGGCGCGAGCTCGGGCACGGGCGTGCTGGCGACGTTCGGCTATGACGATCTCGGGCGGCGCACCAGCGTCACGCGCGGCAACGGCACCACCACCAGCTACACGCCGGATGCGGTGTCGCGGCTGTCGGTGCTGGCCCATGATCTGGCGAGTACGGCGAACGACGTGAGCACGACGTTCGGCTACGACCCGGCGGGCGGGATCGCGAGCGCGGCCCGCAACAACGACCTCTACGCCGCCACGTTCGCCGATGCGGCGAAGGCCTATACGATCAACGGGCTCAACCAGACGACCGCGGTGACCGGCGGCACCAGCCTGACCTACGACGCACGGGGCAACACCGCGAGCATCGGCGGCAGCGGCTATACCTACTCGAGCGAGAACCTGCTGCTGACCGGGCCCAACAGCGCGGCTTTGGTCTACGATCCGCTGCTGCGGCTGTACCAGACCAGCGCCACCGGGTTCGCGGCGACGCGGTTCCTCTACGATGGCCTCGACATGGCGGGCGAATACGATGCGTCGGGCGTGCTGCAGAAGCGCTATGTGTTCGGCGGCAACGGCGATGACCCGCTGGTCGAGTACGACAAGAGCGGCGGCAGCTACACCCGCTCGTGGCTGCACGCCGACGAACGCGGCAGCGTCATCGCGACCAGCGACGACACCGGCGCGAAGACCGCGATCGAGAGCTATGACGAATACGGCGTGCCAGGAAGTGCCAACACCGGCCGGTTCGGCTATACCGGCCAGGCGTGGCTACCCGAGCTGGGGCTGTGGTATTACAAGGCCCGCATGTACGCGCCCAGCCTCGGCCGGTTCCTGCAGACCGATCCCATCGGATATGGCGACGGGATGAACTGGTATAACTACGTGGGTGGCGATCCGGTCAACGGCATCGACCCCAGCGGCATGGTCGAACCGGCCGTGCAGGATCTGTGCACTGGAGACGATCCGCCGGCAAGCTGCGACGTTGTAGTGCAAGCATGGTCACCATTTAAATATACGATCTGCAATGGAAATTGCAGTAGCGTCGTCACCAATTTCCCCGGTTCAATTTTTTCGGGCAACACGGAACCCTTCGGCGGCCCGGCCGGCCGCACGCCGCCTTATGCGCCCGCGCCGCAATGTCAAAGCTCCGGTAGGAATTCATTCCTGAGTCAGAGCAATAATTTGTCTACGGCATCGACAGTAGCAGATGTTGCCAGTGACGTCGCCGAAGCCGGATCATTAGGCATAGCGGGCGCTCTCGGGTCGCTCTTATTGTTGTCGGGCGATACGCCTCAACCCAGCGTAAGTATTTATCGCGTGGTCGGCAATGTAGAATATGCTGGAATTCGATCTACTAACTCTTTTTCGTTATTGCCAGGTGGAGGAGAGACAAAACAATTCTGGATGAGCGCCTCCGATGCGAGGTGGTATGCTAACGCTGTTGAGAGCGCTGGCTGGGAAGGAAATCTAACTATTGTCACAACCAAGATTTCTGATCTCACATTTGATATGGGTGAACAATTTTCAGATGTCGGCCATCCTGCCATCGCATTCCGGGCTGGCCCGCTCCATAAAGTAAACGCGGATGCGGCCCAATCGGGGATCTCAACGATCCCCAAGTGCTGAGAGCGATAATCATGTCAAATTCGATCCAACTCGACGTCCAAGTTAGGGTATTTGAGGATAGTGGAATTACCCTAGGTGATACACCATGGGCACCGAACATATTTTATGATGGAAAATACTACCCAGGCAGAATTATCGATTGCCCCTATCTGATTCGACCCGGCGAGACTGGTAAAGCTAGAATCGGTATGATAATAGATGAAAATAATCCTCCTGTAATTTGCCATGAGTCTGTAATAGAATTGCGGGACGGGCCTAATACAATTATCGCAGAAGCTAATATAATATAACACCACTTAATAGATGGAAATATAATTACAAGAATTGTTTCGAAAGAATTGCTGTTATTGTGGGGTCACTTACTAATAAGTAGAGCGGTGAAGCAGGATATTTGGCTGGGATTACGGTGACAGTTTACTAAATTCCTCAAATTGGGAGCGCGAGCCTATCGCGCGCCCATTTATATCTGCAAGCTCGCCACGCTTAAGGACACGCAGGGCAACGTGACGTCGCGCAACCTGCGCGGTTACGCCACCGACAGCACGCGGCATATCGATTACGCCTACGATCATCTCGAGCGGCTGGTGAGCAAGACGCTGCCGAACAGCGAGCCGGCGGTGAGCTATGGCTACGACCTGCTCGGGCGTCTGACCAGCGCGAGCACCAGCGCACAGACGCTGACGTTCGGCTATTAACCCTCTTCCTCCATTTCGGATGGATCGCTCTGACGAACCCGCCCGTTGATCCCGTGCCTGCGGGAACAGTGGGCGGGTCGCTTAGGGGATGACTATGGAGATCGATGGCCGCACCATGCGGATGCTCGCCGCGCTGGCGGACGAGGGCTGGTCCGGGCCGGACGGGTTCGCCGATGGCGAGGGCCGGGGCGATGGCGGATCGGGAGAGTGGCAGTCCTTCGTGGAGGACATTCGAACTTCTATATGGGAAGAGGCCGACGATATCGCAGCGCGAGTGCTCAGCCTGCGACTAGTTGGAGCGCTTGATGAGCTGTGACTTGCCAGCCATTGAAGATGGGAGAATGGGATTGCGAGCGCGCGGTCGATCTCAAGGTGGTCCTTCATGTTAAACGAGTATGCTCGCAGCATTCACGTTCCCCTGCAAAAATTCGACGATCGGCAGCTATGCGCCTCATTGGCGATAGGCAGCTATGCGCCCTAAAATCGGTCGCAGCCGACAAACTCAATCCTTCCCATAGCTGCCGCGGCCCTCAGCCTCTTAGACGGGATGCGTCACCGTGGTGCGGTCAGCTTAAAGCACTGGCTCGAAGGGTATGTGAGGGCGAGCGGGAGGACATCGCCGCGCGGCTTATGATAGGGATGCGTGATGATCGACTTAAATGCCGCGACCGCCGAGCAACTGGACGCCATCGCGGAACTTAAGGGACACGGTTTCGAGATCGTGCGGTACCGCGAGGAACGCGGCCGCTTCGATACACTTCGCCAGCTTGATAAAGTCCCGGGCCTTGCCGGAAAATGGACTGGCGCCGAAGCGCACGTGAGTGTCGGCTAATGTTCGATATCTAGCGTCAAGCGCAGTCAGGAGCGTCATCATTATGAGCGGCGGAATGCAGCCCGGCCCAAGTCCTCGATCCTACTAGCTGGCGCGCTTGATAAGACATAGGGGTTTCACATTGGAAGTCCGACGTAGTTTTCGGCAATCGCCGTCTGCATCGCTTCCGAATGGGAAACGTAATCAAGTTCGGCAATCTGCATACGGCGTTCGAACGCCCCATCTTCCGGGAAGCGGTGCATGAGCTTCGTCAGGAACCAGCTGAAGCGCTCGGCCTTCCATATCCGCGACAATGCCTTGCTCTCATAGTTCTGCAATCCGCTCTCGCTGGCATGACGATAATATGCGGTCAGCGCACCCGACAAGTAATCGACATCCGACGCGGCAAGGTTGAGGCCTTTGGCGCCAGTCGGCGGGACGATATGGGCGGCGTCGCCGGCAAGGAAGAGGCGGCCGTGCCGCATCGTCTCGAATACATAGGAGCGTAGCGGAGCGATCGACATTTCCAGCGCAGGGCCGCGTTTCACGCCTCGTTGACTGAGCGGTTCGAAGCGCGCTTCCAGTTCGTCCCACAGCCGCGTCTCGGGCCAGTCCTCCAGCCTCTCGGTCAACGGCACCTGGATGTAGTAACGACTACGCGTTGGCGACCGCATAGAGGCGAGGGCAAAGCCGCGATCCGTATTGGCATAAATGAGTTCAGGGTGGCACGGTGGCACATCGGCGAGGATGCCAAGCCAACCAAACGGATATTCGCGCTCAAATTCGCGCATTTTTCCGGCGGGGATTGCCTTGCGCGAAGGCCCGTGGAACCCGTCACATCCGGCGATGAAATCGCACGCGACACGCTGCTCCACGCCGTCTTTGGTGAAAGTGACGAACGGCGCGCCGCTATCGACATCGTGAAGCGCGACGTTACCCGCTTCGAAGATGATCTCCAGATCGCGCTCGGGGGCGGCCGCGATGAGGTCGCGCGTCATTTCGGTTTGCCCGTAAACGACAACATGCTTGCCGGTCAGCCGCGTGATCTCGATCCGAATGAGATGGTCGCCGTCGGCGAGGTTGAAACCCTCCTCAAGCATCCCGTGCGCGTTTAGGCCGGCATCAATGCCCAGCCGTTTGAGCAGATCGGTCGTGACCGTTTCCAGCACACCGGCTCGAATGCGGCTCTCGACATACTCGCGGGATTGGCGTTCGAGGATCAGGCAATCAATGCCCTCTGCCCGCAGCGAATGTCCGAGAAGGAGGCCGGCCGGCCCCGACCCGATAATCACCACCTGCGCCGTGCGATCCATCGTGCAACCTCAAAAACGCTATACCGATATACAAACTGCGCGCGTAGCGTTCGAGTGGCGGATTGGTCAAAAACGTGGTACTTTTTGGACATGAGCGAGCTGCCGCATTTTCAACTATACGGTGAAGGCAAGAGCATCGCGGATCCCGGTTTCGTGCACATTGAAACGATCGCCAGTCGCAGTCGGCTCAATAGTTGGGAAATCCGGCCTCATAGCCACGACACGCTTGATCAGCTGCTCGTGGTTCGCCGCGGAACGGTCCAGGCGCGGATTGACGACGCTCGTCACTCGGTGGGCGATGGTGTCGTGATACACATACCATCGGGCTATATTCACGGCTTTCAATTTTCCGACGACGTCGATGGCGACGTCGTGACCTTCTCAACTGAGCTGCGCGAGAGCCTCAAAGCCAACCAGCCGGATGCTGCCGCGATGGTCAACGCGCCGCTGATCCATGCTGTATCTACCATCACCCTCGCGCCGCTCCTGGCGTCACTTCATCAAGAATGTTCCGGACACGAACGGGGGCGGATCGCGGCTGCGAGTTGGTTGGTGGGCCTCTTGCTGATTCAAGTCGGCAGGATGGCGGGAGGCGACGTGACGCCAATAGCGGACTCGCGCATCAACGCGTTTCGCAGCCTGGTCGATGCCCATTTTCGCGAACACCGGCCTATTGCCTTCTACGCACACCGAATGGCCATCACCGAGCGCAGTCTTGCGCGATTGACCTGCGCTCGGCTGGGCTGTTCGCCGGTGCACTATCTTCACCGGCGCTTGCTCCTCGAATCCCGGCGACAGCTAGTCTATGGCACGCAGCCAATTGCACGTATCGCCGAGGAACTTGGATTTGCCGATCCCTCCTATTTTACGCGTTTCTATCAGCGCATGACCGGAGAGCGACCGTCAGCAGCTCGAGGCTCGGTATGACAATCAACGTTAGGAGCTGAGCTGCTTTTCCAGCGCGTCGAGCACGCGATAGCAGGGCAGCACCTGCGCGACCGAACTGTTGGGCTCGCGGCTCTCCCGGATCGCGGCGATGAACTCGCGATCCTGGAGCTCGATGCCGTTCATCGAGATGTCGACCTTGGAGACGTCGACCGGCTCTTCCTTGCCCGTCACCAGATCGTCGTACCGTGCGACCCAAGTCCCATTGTCGCAAATGTAGCGGAAGAACGTGCCGAGCGGCCCGTCATTGTTGAACGAGAGCGACAGCGTACAGATCGCGCCGCTTTCCGCCTTTAACTGGATCGACATGTCCATCGCGATGCCGAGCTCGGGATGGATCGGCCCTTCGATCGCGTTGGCCTTGACGATCGGTCCCGCCTGATAGGCGAACAGATCGACGGTGTGCGCGGCATGGTGCCAGAGCAAATGATCGGTCCAGCTCCGCGCCTCGCCCTTGGCGTTCATGTTCTTGCGGCGGAAGAAATAGGTTTGCACGTCCATTTGCTGGATCGCGATCTCGCCCCCTGTGATCTTGTTGTGGATGAACTGATGGCTCGGATTGAAGCGGCGCGTGTGGCCGACCATCGCGACGAGGCCGGTCTTCTGCTGCTTCTGCAACACGGCTTCGGCATCGGCGAGGCTGTCGGCGAGCGGGATTTCGACCTGCACATGCTTGCCCGCATCTAGGCATTGCAGTGCTTGAGCCGCGTGCATCTGGGTCGGCGTACACAGGATCACCGCGTCGAGGCCGGGCTGTTCGAGCGCTTCCGCCAGTTCGGTGGTCGCGTGGCCGATCCCGTATTTCCTCGCGATGTCCTGCGTTGGCTCGAGGCGGCGGCCGACGAGCGAGATCACCTCAACTCCGGCGATATTCTTCAGGCCATCGAGATGCTTTTCACCAAAGGCGCCGGCACCGGCGAGAGCGATCTTCATGAGAATTCCTTCAGACGGTGGGTTCGAGGACGATGTGCCCGACCGCGGTGTTGCTCGCGGGCACGTGATAGTGGCGGTGCAGCGTTCGGGTGGAACGGCCAAGCGCGCCGCGCATGATCAGCCACATGACCATCTCGATCCCTTCCGAACCCGTTTCACGGAGATATTCGATGTGCGGGATGTGCCGCAGTTCCTGGGTGTCGCCCTCCAGACGGTCGAGGAAGCGGTTGTCCCACTCCTTGTTGATCAGTCCGGCGCGGGGGCCCTGGAGCTGGTGGCTCATGCCTCCGGTTCCCCAAACCTGCACGTTCAGATCTTCCGGGAAGCTCTCGACCGCACGTGCGATCGCTTCGCCGAGCGCCCAGCAGCGATTGCCCGAGGGGGGCGGGTAGGTGACGACGTTGACCGCGAGCGGGATGATCCTGGCTGGCCACGCCTCGCCAGCGCTATGCGGGCCGAAGACCATCGTAAGCGGCACCGTAAGGCCGTGATCGACGTCCATTTCATTGATGATCGTCATGTCGAATTCGTCGAGGATGCAGCTCTGCGCGATGTGCCAGGCGAGATCGGGATGGCCCTCGACCACCGGCACGTCGCGCGGGCCCCAGCCTTCGTCGGCGGGCGCGAAGCGCTCGCCGCAGCCGATCGCGAAGGTCGGTATGATCTTCATGTCGAAGGCGGATGCGTGGTCGTTATAGACGAGGATCACGACATCGGGCTTTTGCTTGGCTTCCCAGGCGCGCGTCCAGTCGTATCCTGCGAAGGCGGGTCGCCAATAGTCCTCGGAAGTCTTGTCGAAATCGGACGCGAAACCGAGTGCAGGAATATGGCTGGTCGCGACGCCGGCGGTGATGCGGGCCATCAATTTTTGTCCTTGATCGAGCGCTGCCCCACCGGCGAGCGGCCGCCGGCGATCATCATCGCGGAATAGTCCTCCAGGCTCATCCCGCTCATCGTCGATACGGCCTGAAGGAAGCTTTTGCCGTCGGTCGAAAAGACCTTGGCCATAAAATAGATGTTGCCGCCGAGATCGAGCAGGCGGTTGTAATCGCGATCGAGCACAGCCTGCTTTTGGTCATCGCTCAGCGGCCATTCGTCGATATAGGCACGTTCGTCAGCCTTCCAGCGCGCGCGATTATCCGCCTTCATCAGGCTCATGGCGAATTGATTGAGGTGATAACCCTGTCGCGCGCGTGCCGCAGTGAACACGCGCGTGCCGGGAATATCCTCGAACTCGGCGAGATAGGCATGGATGTCCTTTGGCGCGGTCATTGCGCAGCCTCCTGCTCGCGGATCAGGCGGGCGATGATCTGGCGCGCACGCACACCGCCCTGATCGATGTTGAAGGCATTAAGCTTGAGGTCCGGATTGGCCCGGATGGCGCCCTGCTGCGCCTCCAGGATGTCCTTGTCCTCTAGGAATACGCCACCTTGCTGATGTTTGAATCGCGCGGTGAATCCGGCGTCATCGATGTCGAAGCTTCGCGCCATACCCCAGAAATAGTGCATGGTCGTTTCGGTTTCCGGCGTCATGCAGTCGATCACCATACCGCGAACGCCCTGGTCATGATCGGCGAGCGTCGCGCCCGCACCAGCAGGAGCGACGCCCACGTCGATCATCACTGCCGAAGGCGGGATGAACTCGCAAATTTGCCAGCGATCGACCGGACCGTCCTGTTTGAGCGCCGCACGCCAGAAGGGCGGCGCGTCGATGCCGGGCATCCAGCGCGTGACATAGGCACGGTCACCGTCGACGCGGGTCTCGATCGGCGTTTCCATCAATTCCGGCTGGCCGATCGAGCCTGAATGGACATACGTCTCGTGGGTCAGGTCCATGAGATTGTCGATCATCAGTCGATAATCGGCGGCGACATGATAATAGCCACCGTCGAACGTCCATCCTGCGTGCGAGCAGGGCCAAAGATCGGGAATGAGGCCGGGATCGGCCTTGTCCTTTTCGCCAATCCAGACCCACACAAAGCGATGGCGTTCCGCGATCGCGAACGTCTCGGTGCAGATCCGCGTATTCACCATATCCGTCTTAATCGGCATCTCCTCGGCAAGGCCGTCGGAGCCAAGTTTGAGACCGTGATAACGGCAACGGATCGAATCGCCTTCGCGCAACCCCTTGGAAAGCGGCAGCATGCGATGAGGACAGGCGTCGCGCATTGCGACCACATTCCGGTCGAGCTTGCGGTAGAAGACCATCGGCACGTCGCAGATCGTGCGGGCAAGCGGCGTGCGGTCGATCTCCGCATCCCACGCGGCGACATACCAGGCATTGCGTAGCCACGTCGTCACAGACCGCGCGCCCGCAATTGTGCGTCGAGGCGCGGGAATACCTTGCGCGCGTTGCCCTCGAAGATCGCATGGCGCTCGGCATCGCTGATATCGAGCGCATCGACGTAGCGCTTGGTGTCGTCGAAATAGAAGCCGGTGGTGGGGTCGATCCCGCGCACCGCGCCGACCATTTCCGATCCGAACAGAATATTCTTGGTGTCGATCACGTCGGCGAGCAGATCGATGCCAGGCTGATGATAGACGCAGGTATCGAAGAAAATGTTGTTCATCAGATGCGTGTCGAGCGCCGGCTTCTTCAGCATGTCGGCGAGCCCACGGTAGCGACCCCAATGATAGGGTACCGCGCCACCGCCATGCGGGATGATGAATTTGAGCGTTGGGAAATCGGTAAACAGATCGCCTTCCAGCAACTGCATGAAGGCAACGGTGTCGGCAGCGATATAATAGCCGCCGGTCGCGTGCATCGCGGGATTGCATGAGCCGGAGACGTGGATCATCGCCGGCACGTCGAGCTCGACCATCTTTTCGTAGAACGGATACCAGAAGCGATAGGTGAGCGGTGGCGACGTGAAGTGCCCGCCGCCGGGATCGGGATTGAGGTTGCAGCCGATGAACCCCAGCTCGGTCACGCAGCGTTCCAGTTCGGCGATGCTGCCTGTCATATCGGCCTTCGGACTTTGCGGCAGCATGCAGGCACCGGCGAACGTCTCGGGAAACAGCTGGACCACGCGCGCGATCAGGTCGTTGCAGCGCCGCGCCCATTCCTTCGCCACGCTTTCGTCGCCGACATGCGGTGCCATCGCCGAAGCCCGTGGTGAGAAAATGGTCAGATCTGCGCCGCGCTCCTGGATCAGGCGCAACTGGTTGGCCTCGATCGTTTCGCGAATTTCGTCGTCGGAGATATCGGGATAGGGCGGGGGAGTAGCGCCAGCTTTGAACGCCGCTTTCTGCTCCTCGCGCCATGCGTCATGGCCTTTCGGAAGGACGGTGTAATGGCCGTGGCAATCGATGATCAGACTCATGCGCCAAGTTCCTCCCTGCGGGCGGCGATAGCCGCGAGCTTGGCGTTCAGCCCTTCCGGCGAAGCGATCTCGAGATCGCCCATGCATTGCTGCCAGTCGACCGTGCTCTTCGACATCATTGGAGAAATGCCGAGCGAATCCAGTGTCTGCGCGACCTCGTACATTTCCGCGGCGCGCCGGCGGCCATGGATCAGCATCCGATCGAGATTATAGTCTGCACGCTCGCGCCAGGACTTTGCTTTCTCGCTGGCGTCGAGCGACGTGAGCACCTCGTCGAGCACGTCGGCGGCATGAGCGGCGAGAACACATTCGGCGGTCAGCGCCTCGATCCCCTTCACCATCACCGATCGGATCATCTTGATCGCCGATGCCGCGCCGAGCTGGCCGGGAACGGCGCGCGCATTGGAGAAACCGACGCGTTCGAGAAAAACGACTGCTTCAGCAGCATGTGACCCGCTGACCAGGAGTGGCACCGCATTCTGCAACGGATAGACAGGAGACAGTATCGCGACATCGACATAGCGACCGCCTTTTGCGTCGATTGCCCGGGCCGCGGCGCGCTTCGTCTCAGGCGCGACACTGTTGCAGTCGAACCAGAAGGCGCCCGCTTCCAAAAAGGGGGAATCAGCCTCCGCCGCTGCACGTGCCTGGTCGGCGGTAACGAGACTTAACACGCCATCGGCGCCAGCCAACGCGGTTGCCGCATCACGCGCGCCGGTCAGCCCAAAGCGGCTATAATCGGCCTGCTTCGAAACCCGTGTCGCTGGGTCATCGGTTTTGCAATCATAGGCGCGTACGGTCGAGCGCTGCGTCGCCGCTGCAGCAAAGGCCTGCGCGGCCTCGCCAAAACCGACAAATGCGAGAACCGTCCCACCATCCATACCTGCCCGGCATAGCGGGCGGCAGCGCGAGTGGACCAATCACAAAATCAATGTGGTTATTCGATTTGTCGAAGTCTTGTTTCGCGTGCCGCGTGCTCGATCAGCGTGATAAGTCGCTCCTGCGCGCCGGTCGGCCGCCAACCGGTGCGGGTTGTGATGCCGATCGTGCGCGTTGCAGGCGAGCCGGGCTGGCCGATGAGCGTCAGCACTTGGCTGTCGGTTTCCAGGGCGACCTGATCGGGCGAAAGCAGGGTGAGAAGGTCGCTCGCGGCAAGCACGCCGCGTATCACCATCACCGAACCGCACTCGACCGGTGTCGGGGGCGGAGGATGCCCCGAAAACAGCGCCTCCCAATGACTCCGGAGTGGTGTGCCGGGTTGACCGACGATCCAGCCGAACTGTCGCAGTTGATCTGTCGTCGGCGTCGCGACGTACGCAAGCGGATGGCCGGCGCGGCCGACGACGGCCAAGTGGTCGTCAAATAGCGGCCGCTGCTCCAGGCCGGGTAACGGGGCCGGCCGGAGCGCGCCGATCATCAGATCGATCCGCCCCTCGCGCAGAGGCTCCACCAGTTCGCGCCACGAACCCTCGACGATATCGAGCGCGGCGTGTGGCGCGGCGGAAACGAAGGCGGCAATGGCGTGCGGCAACACGAGTGCACGGCAGAGCGGCATCGCGCCGATCGTGATCCGGATGGCTCGATCGGGGCTGATCGATACATCGGCTATTCCCGCCGCGATTTCGGCAGACGCGAGGCGAATGCCGCGCACAATGCGCCGTCCGGCGGCAGTAAGCACCACACCGCGACCCTGACGATCCGCGATCCGCATGCCGCATATTTGTTCAAGGTCCCGAACCGCGCGGTGTATTGCAGGCTGCGAGATGCCCGTCGCGACTGCGGCCCCAGCGAAACTTCCGGCATCCGCCAAGGCCAGCGTCGCGTGGAGCTGGGTCGATGTCATGAGCTGCTCCGGCTTGGCGAACACACGCCGCCCGCCGCGAGCTGCTTCGGCAAGCGCGGAAAAGGCGGCACCGGCGCGCGATGCGAGGATCGACCCCGCCTCGGTGGGCTGTGTGCCGCTGGGATCGCGCTCAAAAAGTTGGGCTTCGAGTTGCCGCTCGAGCTTGTGCAGCCCTTGCGTAAGCGCCGGTTGCGACAGGCTGACTGAGGCCGCGGCAGCGCTCATGCTGCCGCTCGAGACAATCTCGGAGAGGGCGCGAAGATGACGAAGATTGAGATCGAACGGCGATGACACACCCCATCTATAGCAAAATCTTATTGCGACGCGATCATTGTTATTGGCCGATGAGCAGTCGCCCCGGCAAGGCACATTTCCGCAGGAGTGGGTCATGGCTGGACGGGTGATAAGCAACATCGAGCGGGGAGATGCCGCGATCGTTGATGGTCTGGCCCATGCCGGGGTCGCGACTGTGCACGAGGCGCAGGGCCGGATCGGCCTGCTCGCCAGCCGGATGCGGCCGATCTATCCCGGCGCCCGGATCGCCGGGTCCGCCGTCACCATCTCCGCGCCACCGGGGGACAATTGGATGGTGCATGTCGCGATCGAACAGCTTCATCCTGGCGATATTCTCGTGCTCGCACCCACCAGCCCGTGCGAGGATGGTTATTTCGGCGATCTGCTCGCGACCAGCGCGATGGCGCGCGGCTGCCGCGGTCTGGTGATCGATGCCGGTGTGCGCGATGTGCGCGATCTGATGCAGATGGGCTTTCCGGTCTGGTCGAAGGCGGTGTTCGCGCAAGGCACGGTCAAGGCGACGCTGGGATCGGTGAACGTGCCGATCGTCTGTGCCGGGGCCGCGATCGAACCGGGCGATGTGATCGTGGCGGATGACGACGGTGTCTGTGTGGTCAAGCGCGCCGATGCGGCGGCGGTTCTCAAGAAGGCGCAAGAGCGCGAGGCGAACGAGGAAGCAAAGCGGAAGAGGCTCGCAGCCGGCGAACTCGGGCTCGATATCTACGATATGCGCGGGAAGCTCGAAGCGATGGGGCTTCGCTATGAATGAGGGCATCCGCTGCATGTGGATGCGCGGCGGGACGTCCAAGGGCGGCTTCTTTCTCGCCTCCGATCTCCCGCAGGACAGCGATGAACGCGACGCGTTGCTGTTGCGTGTGATGGGCTCGCCCGATCCGCGCCAGATCGACGGCATGGGCGGCGCCGATCCGCTCACGTCGAAGGTCGCGGTTGTGTCGAAATCGGCGCGCGACGGCGTCGATGTCGATTATCTGTTCCTCCAGGTGTTCGTCGATCAAGCGATCGTCACCGACAGTCAGAATTGCGGCAACATGCTCGCCGGCGTCGGCCCGTTCGCGATTGAGCGCGGATTGGTGACGGCGGTGGGCGACGAGACGCGGATCGCGATCTTCATGGAGAATACCGGGCAGGTGGCCGTCGCCACGGTGCAAACGCCCGGCGGCATCGTCACATATGCGGGTGATGCGGCGATCAGCGGCGTGCCCGGCACCGCCGCGCCGATCCCGCTCGCGTTTCGCGATACCGCCGGCTCGTCGTGTGGCGCGCTGCTGCCCACCGGTAATGGTGTGGACGAGATCGACGGCGTGAAGGTGACGATGATCGACAACGGCATGCCCTGCGTGGTGATCGCCGCGTCGGATGTCGGCATCAGCGGCTATGAGGATCGCGAGACGCTCGATGCCGATGCCGCGATGAAGGCGATGGTGGAGGCGATCCGCCTCAAGGCGGGGCCGCTGATGAATCTGGGCGACGTTACCGAAAAGTCGGTGCCCAAGATGATGCTCGTAGCCGCCCCCAAAGAGGGCGGCGCGATCGCGGTGCGTTCGCTGATCCCGCACCGCGTCCACGCCTCGATCGGCGTGCTCGGCGCGGTCAGCGTCGCGACCGCCTGCCTGATCGAGGGCTCGCCGGCAGCGGCGGTGGCGCATGTGCCCGACGGGCTGACCAAGACATTGGGCGTCGAGCATCCCACCGGCGTCACCGAATGTGTGGTGACGGTGGACGGGGCAGGCCAGCCGATCGAGGCGGGCATGTTGCGCACGGCGCGCAAATTGATGGATGGGATGGTGTTCGGATGAGCGTCGACGCGGATGGCCGGATCAGGAGCTGGGTCGATTGGCCGCGCAAGCCGAGTTACTCGCCGCCGCCGGGCGCGGTGGATGCGCATTGCCATGTCTTCGGGCCGATGGCGGCGTTTCCGTTCAGTCCGGCCGCGAAATACCATCCGCAGGATGTCGGGCCGGAAGATTTGTTCATGCGCCGCGATTTTCTCGGCTTCGCGCGCAGTGTGATCGTGCAAGCGAGTTGCCACGGCACCGACAACGCCGCGACGCTCAACGCTGTCGGCAAATCGAATGGCACCGCACGCGGAGTCGCTGTGGTCGATCCGGCGATCTCCGATACCGAGCTCGATGCGCTGCACGAGGGCGGGATGCGCGGGGTGCGCTTCAATTTCCTCAAGCGCCTCGTGGACAACGCGCCCAAGGACAAGTTTCTCGACATCTCGAAGCGCATCGCCCGGCTCGGCTGGCATGTGGTGGTCTATTTCGAGGCGGATATCCTCGCCGAACTGCGCCCGTTCCTCGATGCGATTCCGGTGCCGCTGGTGATCGATCACATGGGGCGGCCCGATGTGACGCAGGGGCCGGAAGGGGCCGACATGAGCGCATTTCGCGCGCTCCTCGATAGCCGCGATGATATCTGGATAAAGACGACCTGTCCCGATCGGTTGTCAGAGCAGGGCGAGCCATATGACGATTTTGTGGAAGCCGTGCGCCCGTTGGTCGAAGACTATCAGGACCGCGTACTGTGGGGTACCGACTTTCCGCATCCCAACATGGAGCACCGCATCCCCGATGACGGCGGACTGGTCGATGTCATCCCGCGCATCGCGCCGACCGAAACGCTCCAGCGCAAGCTGCTGATCGACAACCCGATGCGGCTCTATTGGCCCACGTGAGCGATCTTGTTGCAGGACGCATGCGCAGCTTGCGGCGCATTTGGAGTCTTCGCTGAAGCGAGATGAGCTCGCTGCGAACAGGCGGGAGAATGGCGAGCGCCTTTGCCAGCCAGACATGTCCGCATCAGTATGGATGATTGCCGGGCGCGCTGATCGTTTCTGAGGAACATCGCGTAGTGGCTGTTGCCTTACCACCAATAGGAGTAGCCATTCAGTTATGTAATATGGCATATCTAAATCTGATCCTCGCGACGAGGGCCTGAAACGGGAGAAGCGGCGTGGGATACCGGTTTTACACGCTCATGCTTGCGGCATCCGCCGGGATTGCGGTCGCGGGTGAAACCACCATCGGCGATGTGGGGCATGTCGCGAAAATATCGCGACCGGGCCAATATGCTGGCTACAGCGCGGCACGCTTCGATGGCTATCAGCTGACGTCCTTCTATGTGCCGGTGCGCGATGGCACGAAGCTCGCGGTCGATCTTTTCCGCCCGACGCTCCACGGCAAGACTGTCAGCGAACGCTTTCCCGTTATCTGGATGAACACGCCGTATAACCGGCGCACCTTCAAGGGCCAGCTCACCGCTGCCGCTTATCCCGGCTATGCGCTCCAACTCGTCAAATATGGCTACAATGTCGCGATCGTCGATTTCCGCGGGCTCTATGGCTCGTACGGCCAGAACCATGCCTACAATGTCGGAGAATTCGTCGGCCCGGCGGTGACGGACGCCTATGACATGACAGAATGGTTCGCGCGACAGCCCTGGAGCACGCCGCGTGTCGGCATGTGGGGTTGCTCGGCGACGGGCGGCAGCCAGGTTCAGGCGGCTACAACGCGGCCTCCGTCGCTCAAGGCGATCATGCCGATGAGCCCCAGCTTCGACGCCTATACGTTTGGCGTGTTGGGCGGTGTGGCGCCGCCGGGTCCCGTGGTCGGCACCGGGCATCCTGCGGAAGGAACCAACCCGAACGCGGCGCGCGACGCCGATGCGGTTGCGGTCGATGGCCTCGACGGCAAGCGTGAGTTGGCCGAGGCGGTGGCACAGCATCTCGACAATGCCGACTCCGTCGGTGTCGTGCCCTTCCGCGACAGCCCCTCGGCGCCGCTCGGTGGAATCAAATGGTGGGAAGTGTCGAGTCCGTCGAGCAAACTCGCTCAATTGCGCGAGGGCGATTTCGGCGTTTACGCGGTGGCGACGTGGGACGAGTTCGTGACGAAGCCTGCGGCATTTGGCTTGTTCGCCAACCTGCCGGCCGGACGCGCCAAGTTTCTCGTCGGCCCCAAGACTCACTGCGCGTGGGACGATGTCCAGAAGGACGAAGGATTCTCCATCGTCACCGAGGAGCTCCGTTTTTTCGATTATTGGCTGAAGGGCATCAAGAACGGTGTGATGGACGAGCCCCCCGTCACGTATTTCACATATAATGCACCGGATGCCAGCAAATGGCGGACATCGAAAAGCTGGCCGCTCTCTGCCGAGCGCCGGACGCCTTACTATCTCGGGTCGAAGCTGCTGGGTGCCGATCCCCAGGAGGTGGACGGTGAGGACCCGGTGGCGCTGAGTCCAGCCTTGCCCGATCGGGTTCTCGATACGACGCCGCTGGAGGGCGGTCTCATTTACGAAACCGCGCCGCTGCACAGGAACCTTCAGGTAACCGGGCATCCGGTGCTTCAGCTCTGGCTTCGCACCACGGCGCCAGACGTCGATGTCGTTGCGCGGCTCGAAGACGTCGCGCCTGACGGATCGTCGAAGACCTACCAGATGATGGGACGGATGCGGGCGTCGGGACGTGTGCTCTCGACGGCGCCATATCGGAATTTCGGTCTGCCCTGGCACAGTTTTCGCGCGGCGGACGCGCGGCCGATCATCCCGGGCCAGCCGACCTCGCTCGCGTTCGATCTTTTGCCGATGTCCTATATCTATCCGGCCGGGCACCGGATTCGCCTGCACCTGATTTTTTCCGATCCGCAACGCCGCCCGGGCCAGCCTTCAGTATCGGTACTTCACGAACGCGGGGCGTTATCGACGCTCGTTCTACCCGTCATCCCCGACTAGACGCGGGCGGCGCGGTTGCCGTCGAGGATTGAGCCGCGACCCACTCGGGTTCAGGTACCGGTGAATACGGGCGCGCGCTTCTCGACAATCGAGCGCGTCGCCTCGCGCGCATCGTTGGTGCGCATCAATTGCGTGCTGTAGCTTTGCTCGCGCGCGTAACCAGCGTCGACCTGCATTTCTTCGGCTTCGTTCAGCGACTTCTTGCCGACTCGCAGCCCGACGGGGCTCTTGGCGGCGATGGTTCGCGCCATGGCGTTCACCGTGTCATCGAGTTCCTCCGGGGCAACCAGAACATCGACGAGTCCCAGGCGGTACGCTTCAGCAGCGCTCACGGGTTGCCCTGTAAAGTACATCAAGCGCACCGCACCTTGCGGGATCAGGCGGCCAAGATGCGCGGTGCCGCCACACCGTCCGACATTGATTTCCGGCAGCCCGAACGTAGCTTTTTCCGAAGCAACGCGAATGTCGGACACGGCCGCCAGCACGCAGCCGGCGCCAAGCGCGGGACCATTCACCTTGGCGATGACGGGCACCGGGCAATGGCGGATCGCTTCAAACGTGCGACGCACGTTATAGGCCTGAGCCGGATCGTCCTCGAGGCGCGCTGACAGAAACTCCTTCAGATCCTTACCGGCGCAGAACGTCTTTTCGGATGCGGAGGCGAAGACAACGCAATTGATGTCGTCGCGCGTGACGAACGAGAGGAACAGGTCACCGAGTTCGGCGTACAGTGCAGAGGTCAATGCGTTGACCGGCTGCCGCGCCATCGTCACCGTGGCAATGCGATCTTCGACCGTCAGCTGAATTTCTTCGCTCATCACTCATGTCCTTCAAAAGCTGTAAAGGGTGGCGGAATTGTCGACGAGAATCCGGCGGACGCGTGCGTCATCGCCGACCCAGTCGCGAAACGTATTGAGCAACCAACCGCAATCGGGGGCTTCCTCACCCTTGCGGAGAAACGGAAAGTCGCTGCCCCAGACCACGCGATCGGGATTGGCGGCGACCAGAGCGTCATGAAAGGGCCGGGCAAGCGGATATTCGGTTCGACGGTGGCCCACCCGGCAGATCGACAACTTGGCCCAGGCGACGCCAGTCTCGAGCGCGTCGAGGATCGTGCGAAAATCTTCGCTATCCGGGTCCTCTGCGATCGTCGCGCCGGCGAGATGGTCGAGGACGAGCGGCACGCCGCAACGGCTGAACCGGCGAACGATCGCAGCATTGGTGGAAACGTCGGCCCAGATCTCCGCGTGCCAGCCCCGCTGCGCCATGCGAGGCGCCAGATGCTCCAGCGCCGCCACATCGATGCTTCCGGGGTAGCGCTGGCTGCTCCCCGGCACGCGCATCTCGACGAAGCGTAACGCCCGAATGCCTGCGTCGTGGAGGTGATCGAGCGCGCCGTCGGTTGCATCGCGATCGCACAAGGCGACACCCCGTAACGTCGCTGGATAAGCGTGCAACGCCTGCAGCATCACGCTGTGGTTGGCGCCGTAGGCGGCGGGCTGGACCAACACCGCGCGATCGATGCCGAGCTGCTGTGCGACTTGCCGATGGCGGCTGATCGGCGCCACGGGCAACGGATAGGCCGCGGGCTGAACCGGAGCAAAATCTTCCGGCGCCGCGAACACATGCGTATGCGCATCGCAAGCACCTGCCGGCACGGCGTACTCAAGCGGGGCCGGCAATGGCAGCGCGTCGGGATCGATCATCACGCTGCCGGCGATGCTTGGACAAGCGGCTGCAGCATCGGCTCGTCAGTCGCCTGACGCGGAATTCCCTGCGCGTTCAGCATGAAGGCAACCATCGTATAATAGCCGATCACAGCGGTGAGTTCGACGACGCCATCTTCACCCCATAGCGCGACGATGGCCGCATGGACGGCATCGGCGATGTCGCCCTGGGCAGTGAGTTGCTCAGCAAAATCGTACACCGCAGCATCCGACGGCTGCAGATCGGGACGAGTGCCGATGCGGATCGCCTCGATGATCGCATCCTCGATCCCCGCCGCGCGCGCCGCGCGCGTGTGCATCTGCCACTCGACCTGACTGCTCCAGTGGCGGGCGACGACGAGAATGGCGAGTTCGCTGGCGCGTTTGGGAATGCCGAGAGCGTAGCGAATATGCGCCCCGAAGCGCTGCCAGAGGTCGGCCATGGCGGGCAGGCGCATTACGGCGCGTAGCGGCCCCACGATCGTGCCGCGCGGCCCGGCGATGACCGCATCGTAGACCGATTGCTGCTCGGGCGTCATGTCGGAGGGATCGAACAGCTCAATCCGCGGCACGGTTTCGCTCCTGCGTTGCGTCCCAACCCAGTTCGGCGAGAATTTGCGCATGATGCTCTCCCAGCATCGGGGCGGGGCGATCAAAAGCCAGCGGCGCGTCGGCAAAACGCATCGGGCTGACCACGGTCGGCACTTCGCCGCCGCGCGGATGCGGCTGATGTCGCAGCATTTCCCGTGCGACGATCTGGGGGTCGGCGAAGACCTGGTCGACCGAGTTGATCCGTCCCGCCGGTACACCGGCATCGACCAGGCTCCGCTCCCATGCGAGCGCGTCGTTCTTCTCGAATGCCAGATTCAATTTTGCTTCGAGCGCCGGAAGGTTTCGCACGCGCGCCGCATTGGTTGCGAAACGCGGGTCGGTTCCCAGCGCATCGAGCGCGAGTACCGAACAAAGCGCGATGAATTGCCCATCATTGCCGACCGCCAGGGCGAGATAGCCGTCGCGGCAGCGATAGACGTTCTGCGGCTGAATGTTCGGATGGCGATTCCCCATGCGTGCGGGCACGCGCCCCGTGAGGAGGTGGTTCATCGCCTGATTGGCAAGAAAGGCGGCATGCACGTCGAACATCGCCAGATCGATATGGTCGCCCGCATCGGTCTGGTGACGTCGCTCGAGCGCGGCGAGAACGGCGACGGTGGCATACATCCCAGTCATGATATCGACGATCGGAAGGCCGACTTTCTGCGGGCCGCCACCGGGCTCGTCGTCGGGTGCGCCGGTGATGCTCATCAGACCGCCCATTGCCTGGATGACGAAATCATATGCGGGTTCCGAACGTCGCGGCCCGGTCTGCCCGAAGCCCGTGATCGAGCAATAGATCAGGCGAGGGCAAGTCTTGCGAAGCGCCGCATAATCGAGCCCGAACCGGGCCAGTGTATCGACCTTGTAGTTTTCCAGCAGGATATCCGAACGCGCGGCCAGCGCGCGCACCAGATCGCAGCCTTCGCTGGTGCCCAGGTCGGCGAGCACGGATCGCTTGCCGCGATTGACGCTGAGGTAGTAACCCGAATTCTGATCGCTGCGGCCTTCGTCGCCGGGCAGGAAGGGCGGTCCCCAGCGCCTGGTATCGTCGCCAACGCCGGGACGTTCGACCTTGATCACATCGGCGCCCAGATCGGCGAGGATCTGCCCGCTCCACGGGCCGGCCATCACGCGACTGAGATCGAGGACCCGGATGCCATCGAGCGGCCCGCTCATGTCTGCGCCTCATCGTCGAGGATCGCGGTAGCTTTCATCGAGGGGCGCTCCGCAAATTGTGCGAACCAGGCCGCGAGCGCGGGGCGGCTCTCACGCCAACGAAGATCGGAAAACCGGAAATCGAGATAGGCAAGCGCACAGCCGATCGATATCCAGCCGATGTCCATCGCGCTCACGTTGCGGGGATTTTCCCGCTCCAGGCGGTTAAGCGTCGCTTCGACCTTGGCCTGGTAGGCCGCGAGATGCGGGCCCGACTGTTGCGGTGCGCCACGATTGCGTTCGCCGCGCCAGATCACCGCGAGATCGAGCAGGCCATCGGCCAGCGCCTGCCGGCGCAGCGCGTCCCAGCGCTCGGGTCCGGCGGGAAACAGACGCGGATGAGGCGCATGCGCATCAAGATATTCGCAGATGACGCGCGAATCGTGCAGGACAGTGCCGTCGTCGAGCACGGCCACCGGAATCTTGTTCAGCGGGTTATCGTGCATGATTGCCGGGTTGGGGTCGGTCGTGACGGCGACCGAGCGTACGCATTCGAGCGCATCGACGACGCCGAGTTCGCGTGCCGTGACCATGACTTTGCGGACAAATGGGGAGCGGGGCGACCAGTGCAGTTTCATGTCAATGTGTGCAAGACCGAGCGCACAGATGGGTGCCCGCGATCTTCGTCCTCCTTTACCGACAATTGTTATGAAGGATAGCTGCCTTGACGTGCGCCTGCAAGCGGTGCAGGAAAAAGTTACGCGAAGAGATCACCTAACGGGGCGACGCCAGCCGAAATCACCGGCTCGATCGCCGATCGACGGCGCGGGATCGAACAGGAGACTTTCACATGACACCGCTTGCTGGAACGAAAGTCCTTGATCTGACCCACGCCCTCGCCGGACCTTTTTGTACCTATCATCTCGGCTTGCTCGGCGCGGAAATCATTAAGGTGGAACCGCCGGAACGCGGTGACGATTTCCGCGATTTCGCGCCCGATACGTTCGATGCCGTCAATGGCGGCAAGCGTTCGGTGACGCTGAACCTCAAATCGGCTGACGGTCAGCGCACCCTCGACCGTCTCATTCGCGAGGCGGACGTGCTGGTCGAGAATTTCCGCCCGGACGTGACCGCCAAACTCGGCATCGGCTGGGATCGTTTGTCGGCGCTCAATCCCAAATTGGTATATTGTTCGATCAGCGGCTTCGGTAGCACGGGACCGCAGGCGAGCTGGCCCGCGGTCGAATGGTCAGTGCAGGCAGCAGCCGGTCTCAGTGCGATGTATCTCGACGAGTCTACCGATCCGCGCGACCTCGGCATCGGCATGCTCGACATTTTCACAGGCACCAGCGCGATCATCGCTGTGCTGGCAGCGATCATGGAGGCGCAGCGCACCGGCGAAGGCCGGCGGCTGGAAGTGACAATGGCGGATGCGGCGCTCACTTTGGCCTCGTCGAGTCTTGCCCAGCAATTGTCTGGTGGGCGTGTCGGCAAGGTGCGGCGGCGTCCGGCAGTCGGGCGGTTCCGCGCGCGTGACCGCCGTGTGTTCATCATGGCGCCCCACCAGCGCTGGTTCCAGAAAGTGTCGGATGTTCTTGGGCCACCTCATCTGGCTGATGATCCCCGGTTCGCGACGCCTGCCGATCGGGACAATCATGCCGAAGCATTGCTCGACGAACTGGAGCGCCGGCTTGCCCAGCGAGATGCCAAGGACTGGCAGGATGCGCTTCTCGCAGCGGGCGTCCCGAGCGCTGTGGTCTCAGAACTGCGTGAGGTCGTTGGTTCGGGCTATTTTGCGAATGCGGGGATGGTTCATGACAGCTGGTCTGCGGCGCGTGAGCGCGCGTTTCCGGTTGCGGGTGCGACCTTTTCCGGGCGCACGATCACCCGCGCGCCGGGGCCCGTCCCGACTCTGGGCGGCGATACGGATGCAGTACTGACCGAGCACGGCGTCCCGATCGAGGAGCGGGCGATCCTCCGGCAGACGACGACCTGATGCTCATAGATTGTCGGGGTGAATGCGGAAGAAGCGGCTGCACGCAAGATAGGCAAGGCTCGACAGGATGAACGACAGAGCGATCACGCTCAGGGCGCCGGCAAGGCCGCTCGCGCTGGCGGTGGTGCATGCGGTGACGATATCGGGCGCCGCACCGGCAGGGGCATGCCCGCCCGGGCAGATCTTGAGAAAAGCGCCTAGCCTGGCGGGGAAGGTCGCGGCCGCAAAACGATCGCTGGTCATCCCGGCGATGGTTGGCCCGATACTGCTGCCGATCAAGGTTGCGGCGAGCATGAACACGGCAGCGCCCGTCGCACGCATGCGCGCGGGTACGAGATTCTGCACTGCCGCGTAATTGGGTCCGGTTTTCAGGTCGGTCGAGAATCCGGCGGCGAGGAGACAGAGGAGCGCCGCGTGCCAGTCATTCTGCCGCAGGGCGAGCAGGTAGGCGCTTCCGGTGGCAAGCCCACCGACAGCGCACGTCAGTGGATACGAGCAGCCAAAGCGCCCGGCAAAGCGGTCTGCGATCCAGCCACCGGCAAATGTCCCGCAGAGTCCCGCGATGCTGAACAGCCCGATCGCGCCGCCTGCCTCGACGAGAGTCAGGTGATGAACACGCATCAAGAAGGATGGCATGAAGACCTGGAATCCGGCCACGCCCACCCCCATCAGCCCGCCTGCAACGAAGAGGCACAGGAAGGCGGGACTGCGCAGGAGCCAAATGAGGTCGGTACGAAAGGAGTTGGCCGCGTGGCGGCGCACTTCGCCCGACATCCGCGGATCCTTGAGGGTCAACGCTGCCAAGGCCGAAAGCGCCGCGCCGAGGATGCCGAGAAACAGAAAGGCAAAGCGCCAGCCCCAGACGTGCGCGACATAAGCGCCGACCGGAGGCATGATGATGCCGGCCAGCGGGGCGCCCGTGCTGAGGATCGCCATGGCGAGGCCGCGTTGTCGCGCCGGGAAATGATCGGAAAGCAGCGAGTGGCTGACGGGCACGCCGCCACCCTCGCCAAAGCCGACGCCGAGGCGCGCCAGTAAGAGCGTCGGCAAGCCCGACACCGCGCCGCACGCGGCCGTCATGGCCGACCACAAGGCGATAGCACCAGCAAGCAGGCGGACCCGGTTGAAGCGTTCCGCGAGGCGCGCGATGGGAATGCCCGACAGGGCATAGAAAGCCGCGAAGGCCGGGCCCGTCGCGAGGCCGAGCTGCGCGTCGGATAATTTCAACTCCGGTTTGACAAGTTCCTGGAGGAGCGGAAGGATCAAGCGATCGGCATAAGCGCACACGCTTGCGGCAAGCAGTAACGCGAGCAGGAGAATGTTGCGGCCCGTCCATATCGCAGTGCTGCCTTCGGTACGTGAGGCGATCGACGACTCGGGGCCCGATGAGTGAAGCTCGGCTGCGCGGTCGGACACGATCTCTCCTCAACGTCGTCTTAGCGGCGTAGGGACGTCCCTATCATCTGTTTTCCTTCATAACAAATATCACGCGCGTGCTGGAGCGGTTTCGGGTACGCTGGCGAGGTCGGCATAATATTCGAGTGCCGAAGGCCTTGCGTGGCGAAGCACCTTGACGAGCAATCGCGCGAGTTCGGTCATTTCCTCGCGGCTGATGTCGCCGAATACGTCGGCGTACATTTTGAACAGGATCTGCTGGTGGCGATCGCGAACGTCCCAGCCTTTTGCCGTCAATTCGGCGCCAAGAACGCGCTGGTCGGTCTGCGACGCGCTGCGCGAAATCAGACCACGCTGTTCCAGAAGCAGGACAGATTGCTTGATCGATTGCGGCGCGATGCCGAACATGCGCGCGAGGCTGGATGACGATATTTGCGGTCGCGTCGCGATCGCGTTGAGGACACGGCCGACACCGGGCGTTATGCCGGTCGCTTTCATGTCGCGCTCCAGGCGCTTGATGATCTCCATGTGAAGCTGGACGATCAGATAGAAAGGGCGCGGATAAGCCGGCGGCTCGGCATAGCGAGGATGCGTCTTGCCTCCGGATGACTTGATGCTCTTGCTCACGCCCTCTTCCTTAGCGGGGGGTGTCGTTCAGACAAATCCCCCGCGATGGAATGGCCTCGCTGTCAGAGCTTGAAACCGATCGAGAACAGAATGGTTCGTCCGATCGCCGATGCCAGGTTCGGATCATAGCCGCCCGCGGTGTTCACGAATGGCGGGTTCCGGTTGAAAAGGTTCGTCACATCGAGCGCCACGCTGGCGTTCCTGAGGACCCCGCTGCCGCCGAGATCGTAACCGATATGCGTATCCACCGTGAAATTGCTGTGGACCCGCTGTATGGGCGTCACGGTCGTGTTGTCATATGGCGGGGTGTAGCCGAACGTGAAGCTGGCCGTGGTCTGCTTCAGGTGCCACCCGAGGACCGTGCGGAAGTTGTACCGAACCGGAAAATTGATCTGGTCCAGACGTTCAACCAGCGGCGCGTTCGGCGTGATCGCGACATCGTAATTGAAGAAATAGGTGCCATCGACCGAGGCGTTGAACTGGCCCGCCCCCGTATCGAACGCATAGCTGATCGTGCCGTCCAGACCGGAGGTCTTCACCGTGCCCAGATTGCGGTTACGCGAATCCAGTACCGCCGCGATGGTTTGTGGCAACACTCCGCTTACCGGCAGACGCGCGAGCAGCGAATCGAGGAACTCCTGGCTCGGGTTGCGGATGATGATCGCCGAGTAGAGATCGGCCTGCTGAAGGCGTGTTGCGACGTTCAGGAAGTTGGTGATCTCGTTCTCATAGTCGATTTTGAAATAGTTCACCGAGGCGTGGAAGCCATGCAACGCGCGCGGGGCGAGATCCACGCCCAGCGAGTAGGTGGTCGCGGTCTCGGGTTTCAGATCGGGATTGTTGTCCACCCAGTCGAGTACGTCGCTGAAGCCGGTCGGCGAAGCCGGATCGACATAGTGCTGGACGTAAAGGCGGGGGTTGGGGTTGTAGATTTCTCCCAGGGTGGGAGCACGGAACGACGTGCCATAGCTGCCGCGCAGCGTCAGACCCTCGACCGGGCTCCAGTTGATCCCGAACTTGGGGTTCGTCGTGCCGCCGATATCGCTATAATCCTCGTAGCGGACGGCGGCATCGAGTTCGAGGCGATGGAAGAACGGTATCGCATTCTCGTCGCCGAAAATCGGGACCAGCAATTCGCCGAACAGTGACTTGATATAACGGTGCGGGTGGATCGGCGACTGAGAATAGCCGGTATTGGGGTTTTCCGTATAGCTGTTCGAGAAGAGGTCCTCATGTCGCCAGCCGGCGCCGACCGCGACGCGGACGTCGCCGCCGGGCAAGTGAAAGAGCGGGCCATCGACACGGAGTTCGGCCAGAGTTTCTTCGGTGATGCCTTCAGCCGAGAATTGCTGGCTGAAGAGCGAATTGAGAAGAGACTGGCTGTTGGGGCCGACGCCATCGGCAAACGGATCGAGCGCGGTCGCCGGATTCGTGCTGGCAAGTGCGGCGGTGACCGCCGCCGAATTGACCTGGGGGTAGGTCGAGTAGGAATGATCGCGGCCGTAGGATCCCTGAAGCGTGGCGTGCCAGCGATGCGGAAGCTGGAAGTCTGCTCCAGCGGTTGCTTGCCACGACGTGACCTTTCCTTGCTGCAGAAACTGATCGCCCACGCCAGGAATGTAATATTCGACCTGCTCGCTCTTGGTCGTCGGGCTGACGCCCGGCGGCAACACGAAATAAGGATTGGTGTTCGGCACGGTGAGTGTCTGTGCCGGGTTGGTGTTGGGGGCCGCGAGATTGAACTCGCGATGATAATAATACCCTTCCGCGAACAAGCTGATTCCCGGCGTCACATCCGCATGCGCCGCGCTGTAGAGCGAATAGCGATCCTGCTCCGGCAGGATCGTCTTGTAGCCGTACTTATCGCACGCATTGCGGGTGCCAGGCACGAGTTCATCGGCGTTTGCGGGAGTGACACCACCGGCCGGAATCGCATACCGCACGCCGCCGATCAGGATCGTACCGGGATTGCACTGATCGGGGCTGAAATTGGACCCCCCATAAGGCGTCAGATCGTAACGCGAGAAGGCACGGTCCGAGCCCTCAAGCCGGCTGTGATAGCTGTGTTCGAAGGCCAGCATGATACCGGCGTGATCGGACTGGATTCCGCCGATGATGCTTTGCTGGTTCTCGCCATACTCGTCCGCACCGCCGACTTTGGCCGAGACTTCGAGACCTTTGAAATTCTTGCGGGTAATGATGTTCGCCACACCGGCGACGGCGTCCGAGCCGTAAGTGGCAGAGGCGCCGTCAGCCACGATTTCGATACGATCGACCGCGATCGTCGGGATGACGGACGGATCAATGCCGAATCCTGACGTGCCGGTCGAAGGTGCGCGGTGGCCGTTGATGAGAGTCAGCGTCGCTTGTGGGCCAAGAGAGCGGATATTGATCTGATTGTTATAGAAGATATTGCCCGCACCGCCCTGCACACCACGATGCGATTCGTCGACGCCCAAGGCGGTGATTTGCGGAACGTTCTTAAGCGCATCCGAAACCGTCAATGTGCCTGAATCGACTAATGAATCCCGGTTAACCGCAATCAGCGAAGATCCGACGGGCGCCTTGCCGCGAATAAGGCTGCCAGTGACAATGATGTCCTTGGACGCATCTGGCGCAGAATCGGCATTTTGTGTTTGCGCTTGAACCGTGGAAGTGTCGGCGCCGGGCGTTATCGGCTGCGCGACGACTTGGGCGGTGGCGGGGAGAGCGAATACCATCCCGGCCGACGAGGCCAACAACATGAGGCGCGAACGGCCGGTACGCGGAAGCGTTGTGTTCATTTCCCTCTCCCTCATTGTGCCGCTCTATGCCGGCTGGATTTGAAGCTATGTGTTATAACTAATATCGTGGCGGACCGGCCTGTCAATAAATAAGGTGTACTACATAACATATATGTCCGGCGTGAAATGCCGTGATGCTCTCATGATTCGGCTGTGCGGTTTTGTCGCTATGCTACGGCTCGCTCGGTTGGCTGGCCGCTGCCACTCATCCAGCGCGCCGCCAGAGCATAAGCGCACAGCGTGACGAAGAGCGCGGCAACGACGACATACAATCCGACGTCGAGGCCATGTGCCGATGCGGCGCGGCACGGTGCGGCCAAAGCCGCGTTGCTCGCCTTGACGCACTGTAGGGCATAGTCCCCAAGACGGGTTGGGAACGCGTGTGCCGCGACATGGTCGCTGATATAGCCGGTAAGGGGAGGCGCCAGCGAACCGAGCACCGTGACGAAGAACAGATAGATCGCGGCCGCGCTGGTCCGGATGCTCGAAGGCGCGATGTTCTGGATCGCCGCGTAGGTCGGGCTGGGCAGCATGTTGAGAAAGAAATAGCCGGCGAACAGACTGTTCATGCTGGTAGTGGTGCCGCTTGCCCATAAAGCGACGAAGAAGCACAGGGCGGCGCCCGCAGCGCCCGCGCCCGGCACTAACGCGTAAGATCGTAATGTGCCGTTCGAGAAGCGATCGGCCAGAATGCCGCCAAGAAGTGCGCCGCCGATCCCGGCCACGCCTTTGCCAATGGCGAAAAGGCCACCAATATCCTCGACGGTCAGCCCGTGGCGGCGGATGAACAAGGATCCGACAAAGGCGTCGAGCGCGTGCGAGGCGTTGCCGCCCAGTGCTCCCGCCGCGAGCAGGAAGCAGAAGGCAGGCATGCGGAATAGCCGTGTCGTTTCCTGCCAGCCCGCTCGCGCCGTCTGGGCGCTTGTTGCCTCTCGAGAAGGCTCGCGAAGACGCCATTGCGTAGCCACCGCGAGGATCAATCCTGGCACGCCGACAGCGACGAAGCCCAGTCGCCAGCCGTGGTGATAGGCGACCACACCCGCCACCATGCTGCCGATGGTGATGCCGATCGGCACACCGAGTTGCAGCACCGCCATGCCACGGCCATGCAGCCGCTGTGGCAGGAACTCGGCGACCAGCGATTGCGAGGCGGGTGGCCCACAGGCCTCTGACGCGCCCACGCCAACCCGAAGCAAGGCGATTTGCGTGAATCCCTGCGCGACGCCGCACAAAGCGGTGAAAGCCGACCAGCATGTCAGTGCCATGACGATGATCCGCTTGCGGCTCGATCGCTCGCCCAGCCGCGCCACGGGCAGGCCGACCAAGGCATAGAAGCTGGCGAAGATCGGCCCGGCAAGCAGTCCTAACTGGACGTCGCTTAGGCCGAGATCATGCTTCATCGGCTCCTGCAGCACCGACATGACCGCGCGATCGGCGTAGTTCACCGCGCTGATGAGGAAGAGCAGGGTCAGACCCGCCGTGGCAGCGTGCCGCGATACCGGAGGTGAGCTTTCCGTCGTCACGAAAGGCGCTGTTCGATGAAACGCGAGACCATCGCCACCACCTCGTGATCGGCGGAATCGCGCGGCACCGCGAGATAGGGCAGGCCTGCCCGCTCGATCGCGATCCGCTCTGCCGATGGATAGGCTGGGTCGAGCTTGGGTTCGATCACGATCACGCCGTCGCAGCGATGATCGCGCGCGACGTCGATGATCCGCTCGGGCCCTTGCGCGAAGAGGAAGACGTGACGGCTCGCCATTGCCGGCAGTGGGTCGCCATCGTGCATGTTGCGGGCGTAAAGGTCGGGGATGCCGGTATAGCTCGCACAGACGGTGACCGCGCCGTAGCGGCGGGCGATTTCTTCATGCCATGGCGGCACGCGACCGTTGTAATAGAGCCGGATCTTCTCGCCGGGATGCGCGGCGACGCCGCTCGCGACGCGTTCGGCAATCTCGTCGCGATAACGCCGGATCATCTCTACCGCGTGGGGCGTGCCGCGATGCCACATCGCCTGATAGATCTGCATCTGGTCACGAATGCTGGCGGGGGATTTGGGCGCGGCCGCGATCAGCGCCTGCGCTTCGTGCCAGAGATCCATTTGTTCGTTGATCAGGTTCATCGCCGCGATCAGATCAGCGGGTGAAAAGGTACGACCGGTCTGCTGTTCCATGACGCGGATGAATTGTGTTTCCTGCTCAACCCGTAGCGCGAGCCGGGCAGGGTCGATCAGCTCAGGCCAGTCGTCGCGGATGGTCTTCCACCAGTTGTCCTTCGGTGCATCGAAAGGCACCGAGAACATGAAATCCATCGCGAAGAGCGGGCAATCGAAATGCTTTGCCCAGAGTTCGCAGACGCGCAGTTCCATCTCGGACTTGCCGCCGGTCACGATCACCGATGGGCGGGGGAGGCCGCCCCACGGCGCGGCGGCGGGATCGAGCGCGCTGGCATAGCCGAGCGCGAACATCTGCGGCCCGGTATAGCCGCGCTCATGGAGCAATTCCGTGTAATGCGCTTGCCCGCCTTGCGCGATGATCTCGTAATTCCAGTTGTTCATGATGAGCACGGGGATGCCCATCAGCGTCAGCACTTCCTCGATCTCGTCGCCATTGCAGATCGCGAAGGGCTCACCGTCGAGCACACGCTGATGCGTTTCGCGGAACCAGGCGCGATGAAATTCGCCCACCGCCAATGCGGAGTGAAGGCGGATTTCCCAAGGTTCGTCGGTCATCGGCCAGCTCCGTCAAGCGAGGCAACGAACGCGCGGACCCGTTCGGGCACATCGGCGGCCGGTCCGTACGGTTGCTCCGCGAGATAAAGCGCCGGAATCCCTGCCGCTTCGAACGCAGCGATCTGGCTCGGCATTTCCCAGGATTTGATGTCGTCACCGCGAAAGACCGCGAGCACCGCGCCACTGGCCCCACACGTTTGCGCGGCAGCCGCGACGCGCGAGATTTGCGCCTCCAGCGGCTGCACGAGTGGCGCCAGTGACTCATAATGGGCGATCAGCGCTTCGATCGGATCACCCTCGGTCCGAATATCGGTTTCCGCACCAGCATCGCCCCAGGCCAGATCGTCCCCGACCACGATTGCGCTCGCCTGCTCGATCGCCGCCACCAAAAGCGTATGATCGATTGGGCTGCCCGCGAGGAAGAGTCGTACGCCATCGCGCGCCGCTCGTGCCTCCGCCTCGTCAAGGGCGGCGTCGGCAAGCGCGCGGAAGGCGTCGCCGGGCATCGTCTTGGCGGCAGCGTAGATTGCCAGAGCCTCGATCCCCGTCAGCCGCTGCGATGTGGCCGCGCGTAGCGCACGCACGCGACGCAGGCGCGCGCGTGTCGCGTTTTCATCCGCGATCGCCGACGCGAGCGCGGCATCGTCGATGGCGCGTCCGGCCCACGTCTCGAGCGCCGCGCGAAACGCATGCACGCGCTCGCGATTGAACATGCCGCTCGCGAAATTCACGGTCTGCGCACGATCGAGGATGTAGGTCCGTGGCAAACGAAGCTCGGGGAAATGAGCGCGCGCTCGCTCCACTTTGTGCTGGATCAGCAGAATGGCCTTGCGCGTGTTCGAGATCACCAGCCGGTCGAGAAAGGCATATTGCCCGGCGAGCAGGCGGGAAAGGATCGCGTTGACGTGTTCCACATCGTGCGAGCGCGCGGCGGAAAAGCCCTTGGGCGCGAGAGGCTCGATATAGCGCGCGTGAAAATCTCCGACGAGCGTGGGATTGCCGCGTAACCGGTGAGGAAGGAAGCCCGCTGCGGTGATCAGTTCCCGCGGGACGGTCTCATCGATATAGCCGATGACCCTGGTGCCGGAATTTGCCGCCAGTTCAGCCGTCCTGTCAGCGGATCGCTGATGCTCCAGCACCGTGGCGATTGCTCCCGCCATCAGTTGCCAGCCGCCACCATGGTTCGGAAAGCCACCATCGCCACTCCTCTCTTTGTTATGAAGTAAACCTACATGATCTGATGATTCCGGGCAAAGGCGAATCTTTTATCGGATCAGGCCAGCCGCGCCGTCACGAACGTGTCGATGCGCTCGCGAATGTCGGGCGTGTCAGCGTCCCGGGGGAGGGGAAGGAAGGCAAAACCAGCGCCTTCCATCACCCGTTCATATCGTGTGCTCGCCGCGCCGTCAGGTTGCAAAGCGATCACGGCATCGGCACCCCAGCGCCTCGCTTCATACGCTTCCCAAAGCGGCTCCTTGTCGAACAGGAACAATTGCCGCGTTGCCAGTGCGCGTAGCGCCTCGCCTTCGGCGAAGTCGCGGGCATACATTGGCGCGATCGCGCTATAGCGATTGGACACGATCGCGCCGCCCCAGCGCTCGCGGACATAAGCGTGGAATTGCGGATCGTTGCCGCTCGTCGCCATATAGATGCGGAAGCGTTCCTGCGGATGCGCGCCGGTGCCGCTGGCGACAATCTCGCGGACTTCGGCCAGGAAGTCTTCGACCAGAGCCAGATTGCGCTCGGTGCCGCGTTGCCACATCACCTGATACATTGCCATCTGGTCGCGCAGGCTGACGGGCAGCGGACGCGCGGTGGCGATGAGGTTCATCGCCTCTTCCCACACATCCATCTGGCGATTGAGGCGCGTCATGATCTCGGCGAAGCGGGCATGGTCGAACGCGCGGCCGAGTGTCTGCTCGAGCCAGGCGATCAGCGTCTTGATCTGCGCCAACCGCAGATCGAGGCGACGCGGATCAATCATCTCTTCGCTGCGCTTGCGGTGCAGCGTCCACCACTCGGGGGGCAGCATGCGGCTGAATTGCGAGGTCCAGCTGAAATCGATGGGGCAGCAAGCGCAGCCAAAGGCTTCGGCCCACAATTCGGTGACGCGCATCTGGGCTTCGTCGCGCGTAGTGCCGACGATGAGGGTGGGCTTGGGCAGACCGCCCCAGGGTGCTTCAGCTGGATCCAGCGTCGTTGCGAGGCCCAGTCCGAAATTGCTCGGTTCATAGCCGTGGGCATCGAGCACCGCAGCGAAATGCTCACCCTTTCGTGCCGAGAAAGTGACGATCGAATTCCAGTAATTGATCACCAGAGCCGGGATGTCGAAGGTCGTGAAGATTTCCTCGAAATCGTCGGCGTTGCAAATCGCGAAATGCTCTCCGGCCGCGACGCGCGTGCGGGTATCGTCGAGCCATTGGCGCTGATGCCCGCGCACGGCATCGACGCTGGCGAGGCGGCGCGGTCTGGGGGTGTCGCTCATCGACCCAGATCCGCGATAAATGCCCGCAAGGTATCCTCCAGGGCTGATGAGTCTGCAGCATAGGGCTGGCGTCGCAGGTGCAGTGTCGGAATACCGGCATCGCGGAGTGTCGCGACTTCGCCCGGCGTCTCCCAGGCCTGCGTGGTATCGCCCGCAGCGACGAAGAAGATCGCGCCATCCACCCGCGCCGCTTGCGCGCGCGCCAGTACGCTTGCGCGCTTTTCGGCGATCGGGAAGAGGATGGAGCAGGCCGGGAAGCGATGAAAGCGGTCCGCCAGCGCGCCCATGGTGTCGTCTGTCTCGTCGATCGGCAGGTCCGCGGCGCGGTTGCCCCAGCAGTGATCCTCCGCGACGATCGTTGCGCCGAGTCGTTCCACCAGGCGATAGAGCGCCGGATGGTCCTGCGGGCTCCCGCCCAGATACAGTCGCCGCCCCTCGAAGACGAATCGCGTGTCGAGGGCATCGAGCGCCATAGCAAGGAGCGGGTTCGCCATTTTGGCGGCCAGAGACCAGGTGGCACCGATCAAGTCGATCGCAAGGCTTCCGGGCAATCCACGTTCTGCCCTCGCTGACGCCAATCGTGCGACCAACCGTCGCCGCTGATTGTGCGCGGCAATGCTCGTACCAATCGCCGCATCGGAGATCGCTGACCCCGTCAATTGTTCAAGTTTCTGGCGCAGATCGCCGATCGATGCATGATTGTAGGCGCGAGCGTCGACGCCAGCCGACCATGCCCGGTCGAGATACCAGACCTCGGGAAGCTGGAGCTCGTGCTCCAAGGCGGCATCGTGGAGTTCACGGTAGATTGCCTGCACCGCGTTGCGATTGTGCGGGACGATCACTGCATCGGCGAAGTCGTATTCGCCGCCGAGAAGCCGGCCGAGCATCGCGCCGACGAAATCGGGGCGCTGCGTAACGTCGGGCGGATAAAGGGTGTCGACCAGCCGCTGCGCCGGTCGAAGGCTCACATCGGAGCCGCCATGAATACGGAGCGGAAAGATATCCGCCGCTTCGATCAGCTCGACGGGCACGTTGTCGCAGAGATACGCGATCACGCGCCCGCCGTTTGCCTTGTGCGCACGCGCCGCAGCGGTGCGATCGGCATAGTGGCCGCGCAACGCGTCGATCGCGCTGGTCATTCCTGGTTGACCCGGATGGTGCGGCTCGCCAGCCAGAAAAACACGGCGGCGGCGATAAAGGTAAGGGGAATGATCAGGAGCGCGGCTTGCAGCCCCCTGGCGGCAGCTGTGGCGCAAGCGTGATTCACGCCGGGACCCAAACCTATCGCGCCGTGTCCGGCGACGCACGCGCGTGCATAGTCTCCCGAAAAGGCGCTTCTGGCAAAACTGTCGCTCAGATAGCCGACGAGCGCAGCGCCCAGACTGGTGCCGATCACGGTAGCACCAAAAAAGAAATACGCTGCTGCGGTCGCGCGCATGCGCGAGGGTACGATGTTCTGGACGGCAGCGAGATTGGGGCCGTTCTTGATCTCAGAGCTGAAATTGGCAGCGACCAGCAGGACGATCGCAGCCGGCAACGACTCGGCTCGAAATCCGAGCGTATACAGTGCGGTCGAGAGGACCGCTCCGACTGCCGGAACGAGCACATAGGACCGGCCACGAGCGTCCGCGAAGCGATCCGCCAGATATCCTCCCAGCATCGTTCCAATGAACGCGCCGAGACCGAGCAGGCTGACGATTCCGCCGGCCTGGGCGATGTTGAGATGGTGCCCGCGAATGAGAAAAGAGGTGGTGAAGATGCCGGTGCCCTGGATGCCGATGCCGTTGAATGCGCCGGCGAGGACCACGAATACGAACGCGCGATTGCCGAAGAGCCACCTTGAATCAGTGAGGAAGGTGCCGGCGGCGATTGGCATGGGGCTGGTATGACGCGGCTCCCGGACGCCGAACCACAGGATCAGCGCCAGGATAAACCCCGGTATTGCCATCACGACGAACGCGGTGCGCCAGCCCCAGATCAGGGCGACAGCTCCCGTCGTCACCGGCACGATCACCTTGGATATGGGAGTGGCGGACGACAAGACGGACATGGCCATGCCGCGTTGACGTACCGAAAATTCGTCGGCCAGCAGCGAATGGCAGGAAGGGTTGGCGCCTCCCTCGCCAATGCCTACGGCGGCGCGCAGGGTGGCCAGGCTCGCAAACCCGGTCACGAGCCCGCACAAGGCGGTCATGGCAGACCAAAACGCAATGGCGCTCGACACAAGGCGAGGGCGGTTAAAGCGCTCGGCGAGCCGTGCGACGGGGAAGCCGGCGACCGAATAGAACAGGGCAAATGCGGGGCCGCTGATCAGGCCTAGTTGTTCATCGCTCAACGACAGGTCGCGCTTGATCGCTTCCTGAAGCAGCGACATGATGCTGCGGTCCATCGTGTTGCACATCACGACAAGCGTGAGGATCGTGATCAGATAGATTTGGTAGCCGCTCCACCGACCCTGCGCCGGTATCCCGGCAATCGGCAAGTCGGCGGTCGCCACCTCGGCCAGCTCGGCCATCATCCTCTCCTTCCGCGCACGTGTCAGGACGTCAGATCGCGCCCTCGCTCTTCAACCGATTGCGTTCATCGGGCGATAGTCCGAGCAGATCGCCGAACACTGCATCGTTATGTTCTCCCAATCCGGCGTTCCCAGGCGTGATCTGGGTTGCCGTCCGCGAAAACGTAATTGGAAGGCCCGGCGCGAACACGTCGGCAGTATGGCCATGAACGGGATGGTCGAGCCGCACCACCTCGCCGCGCGCGAGCACGCGCTCGTCGCGACTAGCCTCGTCAGGCGTCCGGACAGGCGCGGCGGCAATACCGGCATCATCGAGCCGCTGGATGACTGCCGCCGTCGGCAAACGCGCGGTCCATCCCCCCACCAGAATATCGAGATCGGTATAATGGCGGATACGCGTCACTTGGGTGACGAACCGGGGATCGTGGGCAAGTTCGGGTCGTTCCATGGCGTGCACCAACCGAGCGAAATTGCGGTCGCCCGAGCAACAGATCACGACGTTGCCATCGGCCGTTGGATAGACACCGAACGGCGTGAGCCTGGGGACGGTCGCGCCGGTGCGCATCGGCACGCCGAGATCCTCGAGCAGCTTGAATGGCTCGGCCGCTTGCAGCGCGGAAAGTGCGCCGAGCATCGAGACGTCGATATATTGGCCTTCGCCGGTCTGCGCGCGATGATAGAGCGCCGACACGATCCCGATGACCGCAAATAGCGGTGTACCGAGATCGGCGAACGGAACGCCGATCCTGACCGGCGGATCATCGGGGGAACCGCTGGTCATCATAATGCCGCTCAGCGCCTGGATGATGCCATCCATCGCCTTGCCGCCGCCGGGGGTGCCTTCCTGCCCGAAGCCGCTGATCGAGCAATATACGATATCCGGCTTTTCCTCACGCGCGGCGGTGTAGCCGACGCCGAGCCGCTCGGCCGTGCCGCGGGTATAATTCTCCACCACCACATCGAAGTGCGGGACGAGGCGGCGGAACAGACCGGGCGCCTCGGGGTGCTTCAGGTTCAACGTGATCGATTGCTTGCCACGGTGGCGGATCAGGTGGCCGATACCGATATCGTCATCATGCAGCCGCTTCAGGCTGGCACCGTCCCGTCCGAGAAAAGGCGCGTTCTCTCGCCCGTCTCCCTTGGGCTCTTCGAGCCGCACGATCGTCGCGCCGAGACCGCCAAGCAGCAATGTCGCGAACGGGCCAGCCAAGGCGCGGGTCAAGTCCAGAATATGCACGCCGGCAAGCGGACCGCTCTTATTATCGCCAGCTCTCATGGTCTCTCCATATGTTATGGAGCATACCTTTCTATCTTGTCGGCGCGGATGCAAGCGAAATCACCGGCTTCTTTTGCAATTTAGCGTTCGAGCTGCTCGCGGATCGTGCGGCCGGAGCGCCAGAAGCTGAAGGCCGCGCAGAAAAAAGCGGCGCACGGCACCAGCAATCCGATCCGCAAGCCGGCCGCGGATGTATCGGCGCATGCCTTGATAAGCGCCGGGGCGGCGTTAAGGCTTGCTTTGCCGCCAGGGCAAGCCATGGCGAATATGCCCAATCCGGCGGGGAATTGACGGGCCGCCGCCAGGTCGCTTGCCCAGCCGGTCGCGAGCGGACCGATCCCGGCGCCGATGACGATCACCGCGATCATCAATACTGCGGAGGCCGTGGCGCGCATGTGAAGCGGCGCCATGTTTTGCGCCGCGGCGAAGTTCGGGCCGTTCTTCAAATTGAGGAAGAAATTGGCGACCAGCAGCATCACGATCGCGAGCGACCAGCTGTGCGATTCGAATGCGATGAGGAAGGACGCCCCTGCGACGATCGCGCCGATGCCGCAGACATAAGGATAGGAGCGACCATAGTTCCCCGCATACCGATCGGCGATATAGCCGCCGACGAACGTGGCGATCAGTCCAGCCACACCGGGGCCGGCGGCGAGAACAACACCCGCCTGGGTGAGCGAGAGATGATAGCTGCGCAGGAAAAAGGAAGCCGTAAAGAAGTCGGTGCTCACCAAACCCATCGACAGGAAAGCGCTGGCGACAAAAAGCCACATGAAGGGGCGATTGCCGAGCAGCAGCCTCATGTCCGGCACGAACCGACCCGGCAGACGCGTGGGCACGCCGTGCGGGCCGTGGCGCGGCTCCTTCATGCTCAGCCACATCACCGCCGCCAGAACAAGTCCTGGTGCACCGACCACCAGGAATGCGGCGCGCCAGCCATAGCGGGCACCAACCACGCCGCCGACGATTGGCGCGAGGACCTTGGAGATCGGGATGCTGGCGGTGATCAGCGACAGGGCCAGCCCGCGCTGTTTGGGCGGGAACAGGTCGGACACCAGCGAATGGCTGGTCGGCGTGCACGCGCCTTCCGCCGCGCCGACGCCAAAGCGCGCCAGCACAAGATGCGAGAAATTGGCCGCCAGGCCGCATACCATCGTCATCACCGACCAGACGGACAGCGCGATGGAGATGAGCGTGACACGATTGGACCGATCAGCGATGCGAGCAGCAGGCACACCGGCCAGCGAATAGAATACCGCGAACGCGGCACCGCTGAGAATGCCGAGCTGCCAATCCTGCAGCTGCATGTCGTGCTTCATCGGCTCCTGCAGAATACCGAGCACGCCGCGATCGAGATAGTTCGAAACGTTGAGGAGGGTCAGCAGGACCAATGCGTAGATCTGCGTACCGGTCCAGCGGCCGAGGGCGCGGTCGTCGATCGCGACGCCCGTCTCGGTTTCGGCGAGGCCGGCCTCAGGCGAGCTCAACATGTTGCCCCTCCCTGTCGATCACCCGCTCCCGGAACACGTCGAGCAACGGGATGGCTTTGCGCGTTACCTGGCTGGTGTTTACCCACACTTGATGGCCGAGCGCGACCATCTCGTCGCTATCGGCGCGGAAAATCTCGTACCAGAACGTGAAGCTGCTGCGGCCCATGCGCGAGATGCGCGCACCAATATCGAACAACTCGTCGAAGCGTAGCGGCGCCTTGTAGTCGATCTCGGCGTGAACGACATGAAAGCCTGCGTGCGTACCGGCATTCTCGGCGTCCCGATCGAATGGCAGGTGGCGGAAATATTCGTTCAGGCCGATGCTGAAATAGGCGAGGTACGCGCTGTTCTGCACGATGCTCTGGCGATCCACTTCGGTGAAGCGGACGCGGATACGCTCGATCATCCAGAAGTCTGCCCGCGCCATCCTCGACCTCATGCTGTGCAGCGGTCTGCGCCGCTCTTCGAACGCGCAGGGTTGACGAAATTGGCGCCGAAATGTCAAGTGACATAACAGATTTATATCGATATAGTTTGCTGATCAAATGAATTTGGGGGAGGGAGATGGAAGTGGATCTGCCGGAGGCGATCAGCGCCGCTTTGCCGAATTCGATTGCCCGGGCCCAAGCCATGCGTGATGGCGGGCAGCGGATCGTCGGTATTATCGGCCCCGGGGTTCCGGAGGCCCTGGTCCTGGCGTTCGGCGCCGTGCCGTTGCCGATCATCGCGGGCAATCGGGATACACCTCTCGCCAATGCGTTCGTGCCGGGCGAAGCCGCGCAGTTGAAGGCGCTTGCCGAACCAGTGCTGGACGGCACCCTCGCATTTCTCGATTTGCTGATCGTCACACGGTCGCACGAATGGCTGTATTATACTTTGAAGGAGGCGGTCCGGATCGGCGAGGGCGTCGTACCACCGCTCCATCTCCACGATTTCGTGCCAAACCGTTCGGAGGGGACCACCCGGTATAATCGCCGGCAGTTCGAACAGCTCGAAGATGCCTTGGCCCGGTCAACCGGGAGTGTCCCCGACAGCGCGGCGCTGCAGGAGGCAATCGGGGCGATCGATCGGCGCAACACATGCCTTGGAACACTCCAGCAGCTTCGCGATGCGGGGAAAGTGCCAGGTTCGACAGCGCTCGCCATTATTGCAGCAAGCAAGGTGATGGCGCCCGACGACTTCATCGCGACGGTGGACCCTTGGCTCATCGCAAGCGCGGCAACACATCCCACCGCACAGCCGCGATTGCTGCTGCTGCCAAGCGAAGCGACCGATCTGTTGGCGGTGCATCGCCTGGCGGAGGCCGCCGGCGCGACAGTCGTTGCGGAGGATAGTGACTGGGGCAGCCGCTCGGCGGTGCCTACCTTCGAAGATGGCGGACTGCTGGACGCCCTGATTGCTGCAGCCATGGCGGCAAGCAACGGCCCGGAGGTTCAGCCAAGATCGGCAAGGACGAGGTGGGCCGAAAGCCAGATCGGTCGGTCCGACATCGGGGGCGTGATCTTCGCTATGCCGCGCAGTGATCGCCGGTTCGGTTGGGATTATCCGGCGCTGCGAGACCGCGTCGCGGCTGCGGGCAAGCCAGCGCTTTTATTGCGCGACGATCCGAAAACGGATGCGGCGGCGGCATCGATGACGCTGGGGGCGTTCGTCGCGCAATTGTCGGGGCAGGGGAAAGCAGCATGAGCGACGCCGCCAAGCAGCGCCATCACGAGCGCACCCAACTCAAGGTCTCTCACTCGCTACGCGCACACCAGCGCGCCTGGTATCAGGATCTTCAGGAGCGCGTCGCCGACGGCGAGCCCTATATCCTCACCAGCCCGATCGCCCCCCACGAGATTTTCGAGGCGCTCGATATCCCGTTCGTCACCGACGCCTGGTATTCGGGGCTGGTCGCCGCGCGCCGGCAGTCTGCCCATTTCTCGAACGTCCTGACCGAGCACGGTTATCATGACGGACTGCGTCGCTACATGGCGCTGGGTCTGGGCGTGGTGCTTGATGAAGATCACCCTGACAAGCCCTGGGGTGGCTTGCCCAAGGCGGCCGCAGTGGTCTCGACCAACGAGGGCGGCGGTGGCGCGGCGGAACTCGCGCGCCGATGGGATGTTCCCTTTATCGGGCTGGAACAGCCGGTGATGCGCGTGATGCATCCCGAATGGTGGTCGATGGAGCGCCGCCAGTGGGAAGATTATGACGAGGCCGACCGGATCGACTTCATGGTCGATCAGTTTGAAGAGGTCGTCACGCTCGCCGAAAAGGTCGCGGGTCGCACGCTCGATCGCGGCCGGCTTGCCGAGATCGTTCACCGGGTGAATGCGCAGGAAGAGTATTTCGACGCCGTTCGCCAGATCATCATCGATTCGCCCAAGCTGCCCGCGCGGCTCGGCGAAGTGATGAGCCAGACGATGGGCATCCAATGGCATCGCGGAACCCCATGGGCGCTGGAACAGGCAGCTGCTTTTCACGCAGAAGTGAAAGCGCGCGCCGATGCCGGGCAATGGGTGTGCCCCCATGAACGACATCGGCTGATGTATGTCGGCGCGGGGCTCTGGCAGAAACTTGATTTCTTCGACTCATTCGAGGACAGCCACGGCGTCGTCTTCGTGCGTTCGAACTATCTCTCGATCGCGAGCGACGGCTATCTGCGCTATAACTTCCGCGATCCGATCCGCGCCCTGGCGAGCCGCTACACGACGCTTGCCAAGCAGATGTGGATTCCCCCGCTGGGGGGTGCCTGGGCGGTACACGAGGCGCGCGAACATCGCGTGAACGGCGCGCTGCAACTCGACGCCAATCGCGGCATTACCTTCATCACGCGCGCGCTCGATGCGGCCGGCATCCCGGTCCTCGATCTGCCGGTCGATCCGGTCGACGCGCGCAGTTGGGATGACGATCGCATGCGTGCCCTCGTCGTGGATTTCATCGAACAGCGCCTCGAACCGGCGCGTCAGACTATCGGGAATTGATATATGAAGCCGTTGGAAGGTGTTCGCGTCCTGGATTTGAGCCACGCATTGTCGGGGCCGACCTGCACCAACATGCTGGCGCTATTGGGTGCCGACGTCATCAAGGTCGAGCGCCCCGGCGTCGGCGACGATTTCCGGCACTATACCGAACATGCCGGCATGCCCGGGATGAGCATTCCGTTTGCCGGCACCAACACCGGCAAGAAGTCGATCACGCTCGATTTTCAACGGCCCGAAGCGATGGAAATTCTCCACAAGCTCGTTAAAAATTCCGATCTGCTGGTCGAGAATTTCCGCCCCGGCGTCGCCGCGAAGCTTGGCCTCGGCTATGAGACGCTGAAGGACATCAATCGCGGACTGGTCTATGCCTCGATCAGCGGCTTCGGTCAGACCGGCGCGTTCCGCGACTGGACCGCATATGACCATATCGTCCAGGCGATGTCGGGCATCATGTGGATGAACGGCGATCCCGATGGCGGGCCGATGAAGGTTGGCTTCCCGATCATCGACACGTTCAGCGGCTATATGGCGGTGATCGGCCTGCTGGCCGCGCTCCATCGTCGTGACCAGACCGGTGAAGGCGATTTCGTCGATGTCGCGATGCTCGACAGCGCGTTCAACCTGATGGGAGGGGCAATCCCGACCTATTTCTATACCGGCGAGGTGCGCGGACGCACCGGCAATCGCGGCTATCGTCTTGTCGCCACATCAGAGACCTATCGCACGGCCGACGGCTATATCGCGATCGGTGCCAATCATCAGCACCAGATCGAGGCAATGTGCGACGTGCTGCATTGCCAGTGGTTGCTCGAGGACGAGCGCTTCGCCACTCATAAGGATCGCGTGAAGAATCACGAGGCGCTGCGCCAGGCGCTGACCGAAATCTTCCGCGAGCATAATGGCCAGGAGGTCGAGCCGCGGCTCGCCAAACGGCATGTGCCCGTCGCTTTCGTCCGCAACCTTGGTCAGGTGCTCAAGCACCCCCACTTCCAGGAGCGCAACATCTTCCTCGAGGCGGAATTGCCGGGGGCGGACGCGCCGCTGCGGCTGGTCGGGCCAGGATTTCAACTGGGCAGCGGACCGCTGGAAGCAGGCCCCGTGCCGCAACTGGGCGAGCATACTGATGAGGTGCTCGCGTCGCTTGGTTACGGCCCCGCCGATATTGGCAAATTGCGTGAAGCGGGGGCGATCTGATGTTCGAAGCGGGGCTGCTCAAAGGCAAGAAGATTCTGGTGACCGGCGGCGGGACCGGGCTGGGGGCTGCGATGGCGGAGCGTTTTGCCGGGCTCGGCGCGAGCCTTGTGATCTGCGGGCGGCGTGAAGAGGTCCTCAATGAGACCGCGAGACGCATCGCCGATGCAACTGGCGCGCAGGTCGATGCCATCCGTTGCGACATCCGCGTCGGCGATGAAGTCGATGCCCTGATGAACGCCATCTGGGCCTCGGGGCCGCTCGATGCGCTGGTCAACAACGCCGGGGCGACCTTCGTGGCGCAGACCGAGCAGCTCTCGTTCCGCGCGATGGATGCCGTTCTGGCGCCGTCGCTACATGGCGCGCTGTACTGCACGATGGCTGCGGGCAAACGCTGGATCGACGGTCGCCGTCCCGGCGCGGTGCTGAGTATTCTTTCCACCGCCACAATCACCGGTCGCGCCTTCACCGTGCCGACGGCAGTCGCCAAATCGGGCGTGCTGGCGATGACGCGCAGTCTGGCGGTGGAATGGGCCTCCCATCGCATCCGCACCGTCGCGATCGCGCCAGGATCATTTCCGACCGCAGGATTTCTCGAGAAGGTCGCTGCCGGGCGCGAGGACAAAGCAGGCAAGCCGGGCGACAACACGCTGGAGCGTGTCGGTAGGCCCGAAGAGCTTGCCGATCTCGCCGCCTATCTCCTCTCGTCCCAAGCCGATTACATCACCGGCGAGATGGTGGTGATCGATGGTGGTCGCCACTTGCGCAATTCCGGCGCCGAAGACCTGCTGCGTTGGGGCCCCGAGGAATGGGAAGCTTCGCGCGCGCGACGTTAGCCCGATTTGTCGAGGAACGCCTGCACGGCGCTGCGATGCTCTGTGCTGGCGTAGCAGATCCCCTGCGCGGCGGCCCCGGCGGATAGAATGTCGTCGAGAGTCATCTCGAAACTGTGGTTCATGATCGATTTGGCCAGCCCGATCGCGGTTGGAGATGACACGCTATATTGGCGCGCCCGCTCGATCGCGGCGCAAAGCAGTGTCTCGTCATCGACCAAGACATCGATCAGCCCGAGGCCCAGTGCTTCATCGGCGGGAATGGTGCGGCCGGTGAACACCAGTTCCTTGGCTTTGGCGAGCCCCACGCGGCGCGGCAGGAAATACATGCCGCCGCCGTCCGGGATCAGGCCGCGCAAGACGTAGCTGTAGATGAACTTCGCCGCGCGGCCGGCGACGATCGCATCGCACGCGAGTGCGAGATCGGCGCCGAGGCCCGCCGCCGCACCGTTGACGGCGGCGATCACCGGTTTCTCCATGCCGGCCAGTCGCGTGACGAGACGGTGCGTATTACGCCGCTGATGCAGCCATCCCTTGGCTGCGACGGTGTCCGGTGCTTCGGCGAGCCGTGCCTTCATGCCGGCGATATCACCGCCCGCGCTGAACGCCTTGCCCGCGCCGGTGAGGACGATCGCTCGCACCGAGGCGTCGCTGCCGAGCTCGTCGAGCCGATCGAACAACGCGGCGCGCAGTGCATTATCCACCGCGTTTCGCGCGTGGGGGCGGTTGAGAGTTATCACCGCAACACCCTCGTCGCGCGATTCGAGAATCAGTTCTTCGCTGCTCATCCCATCCCTCTCCCTTGATCGTGGCAATCGATAAGACAAAAAACGCTTTTCCAAAACAACTGTTTTGATGTACAACTTATTTCGACCCGAAAACGGGCTGACCGACGGGGCGCGAAGCGCCTGCAGGAGAGGAGACCGAGGATGAAGCATCGCTTCCTGATTTCGACCGCTTGCTTGGCAATTGCCGCACCCGCCTGGGCCCAGACGACCCCGGCGTCGCCCGATCCCGCTGCCAGTGCGGCGCCCCAGGCTTCAGCCAACCCGAGCAATACATCGGCCGTACCGCCCGCGATATCGCCCGCTCCGGCAGAGGATGGCGCGGTGGCGGCGCGGGCTGCACCGGCAGCCCCCGACACCGGGCCGATTTCGTCCGATTCGGTTGGCAAGGATATCGTCGTGACCGGCAGCCGCATTCGCGGCGTTGCCCCGGTCGGCTCGCAAGTCATTTCGGTCGGCGCCGAGCAGATCGCGCGCGCGCCGACCGCCACGGTCACCGATTTCCTGCGCAAGGTTCCGCAGATCGAAGGCTTCGGGGTGGACGCCTCTTCGAACGTGCAGCAGGGGACAGGCGGCACCAACACCACCCGCGGCAGCGCGATCAATCTGCGCGGTCTGGGCACGCAGGCGACGCTGACCTTGCTCGATGGCGACCGCATGGCGAGCAGTGGCGTCAACGGTACGTATGTCGATCCGACGGCCATCCCGTCGATCGCGATCGAGCGAATCGAGGTCGAGGCGGACGGTGCGTCCGCCGTCTACGGTTCGGATGCGGTAGCCGGCGTGGTCAACTTCATCCTGCGAAAGGATTATGACGGAGTCATGGCCCAGGCGCGCAATGGCACGGCTGATGGCTATTGGTTGTGGCAGGTCGGCGCGATCGCCGGCAAGCGCTGGGACACTGGCGGCTTCCAGATTTCCTACCAGCACCAAAAGCACGACAATCTGAATGGCGACGAGCGCGATTATTATTTGAACGATCTCACCGCGTTCGGCGGCAGCGACTATCGCAACACCGACTGTAATCCTGGCAATATCGTGTTGAACGGCACGCGTTATGCCATTCCGCAAGGCGGCGTCACTGCGGCGAACCGCGGCGACTTGGTGGCGGGCACGGAGAACCGCTGCGAAAATCTGAGCCACACCGACATCCTGCCGCGCGAGGAGCGGGACAGCGTCGTCGCCTCGTTCCACCAGAAGCTGGCGGATGGCCTGACGATGAAGGTCGAAGGCCTGTACAGCAATCGCAACTATCTCGCGCTCGGCATCCAGCAGGGGTCGAGTTCGAATATCGTAAGCCTCACGGTGCCCAACACGAACGCCTATTTCGTGTCGCCGCCCGGCACCGCGCCGAAATCCGAGACGGTCGAGTATGATTTCACGCCCGAACTCGGCGACATCCGGCAATATGGTTACACCAAGGACATTCATATTTCCGGAGGCCTGGATTACGATATTTCCAGCCATTGGCGCGCCAGCGTCGAGGGCTTCTGGGGGCAGGACAAAAGCAATCAGAACGCGCAGCGCGTGAATTCCACATCGCTGACGACCGCGCTCGCCAGCAGCAATCCCGCAACGGCCTTCAATCCGTTCGGCGGTGGCAACAGCGATGCCGTTCTTGCCTCAATTTTCAACGGGGTGTTCAACCCTTACGCCACCAGCCTGATCGACGGCGGCACCGCGCAGGTCAACGGCGACCTGTTCCATATTGGCGGCGGCATGGTCCGTGTCGCGGTGGGCGCGGAGATGGTCAATTATGGTTTGCACACCGGATCGAACATCGGGACGATCGGTTCTGCGGTGCTGACGACCGCTTACCAATCGCGGGCGCAGAAATCGGTGTTCGGCGAATTGTACGTGCCGATCTTCGGGCCAGACAATGCGCGGCCGGGATTGGAGAAGCTTGAGCTGTCAATTGCGGGCCGATACGATCATTATGACGATGTCGGTAACACCTCCAATCCTAAGATTGGCGTGAACTGGTCGCCGTTCCGTGGACTGACGTTCAAGGGCAGTTACGGCACATCGTTCCGCGCGCCCGCGCTTCAGGATTTGCCGCTGATCCGTGCGGGATCGGGTCTCGCCGTCGTCACCTGGCTCGATCCCACCTCACCGACCGGATCGAGCACCGGACTGTCGCTCAACGCGGGCAACCCCGACCTGACTCCGGAGACCGCCACGACCTATACCTTCACGGCACAGGTCGAGCCGCCGTCAATCCCGGGGCTGAGCCTGTCGGCGACGTATTACAGCATCAAATATGAGAACAACATCATCTCGCCGCCGCGTACATCGACCAGCCTACTCGATCCGAACTACGCTTTCGCGGTAACGCGGAACCCCTCGGATGCATTGATCCAATCCTATCTGAACGAAGGTTTTACGATCGCCGGCATCCGGCCGGCTACGGTGGCCTTCTTCTACAACGGGCAGGCGGCGAATTCGGGCAGCATCTACACCAATGGCATCGATTTCGATTTTAACTACGATCGCGAAACGCCGATCGGCCAGCTGACATTCGGTTTCGTCGGCACGTATCTGATGCATTACAAGGTCGCTGTGACCAAGGTGGCGCCGGAGCTCGAGCAGCGCGGCAATATCAATTATCCGGTCGATTTCCGCTTCCAGGCGTCGGCAGGCTGGGCGCGCGACGGCTTATCGGCCGAAGTCACCGCCAATTACGTCAACGGCTATAGCAACAATCTGCTGACGCCGAACGAGAACATCGGCTCCTGGACGACGTTTGACCTGCACCTTGGATATGATTTCCAGTCGGATTCGAAAGTCCTTCACGGACTGGGCATCAGCATCGATGCGAGCAACCTGTTCGATAAGAATCCGCCGTTCGTAAATATCCAGGGCGGTTACGATCCGGGTGAAGCGAGTGCGCTCGGACGCCTGGTGGCGTTCACCGTGACGAAGAAGTTCTGAGCGAATGGGGCCACATACGGGAGCGTTGGACGGGCATGAGGGCCCGGCTCCGGTTGAACCCTCGTTGCTCGCACGCTTCGGTGGCGAGCGGCCGCAGGCAGCGGACTGGTTCGCCGAAGCAATCGCCGATCGACCCGAGCGATCGACGTTCGAGATCGATGGCACCGCGATTGAATTGCTGGTGTGGGGGAAACGCGGCACGCCGGGGCTGCTTTTCCTCCACGGCAATGGCGCACACGCCGATTGGTGGAGCTTCATCGCGCCGTTCTTCGCGCGGCAGTTCCGATGCGCCGCCATATCGTGGTCGGGCATGGGGGGGTCGGCGTGGCGCCAGCATTACGCGGTGGAGACATTCGCCCGAGAAATGCTTGGGGCGATCGATGTTGCCGGTTTGGATGATGGTCCTTGCAAGCCTGTCGTAATCGCGCATTCGTTCGGCGGAACGCCGCTCATGCATGTCGCCGCGCATCATGCCGACCGGATCGCGGCCGGCATCCTGGTGGATTCGTTCGTTCCGCGCCCCAACCGCCGTCCCGGCTGGATCACATCCGGCAGGCCGACACGGCGTTATCCCGAACTGGCCGACGCGCTGGCGCGCTACCGTTTCGCGCCGGAGCAGACGAGCGCGTGGCCCGAGATCGTCGATCACATCGCGCGGGGATCGCTGCGCTATGCCGAGCCCGAGGGCGAGCAACCCGCCGGCTGGACGTGGCGGTTCGATCCAAATTTGTGGGCGACGATGGACCGCTCGGGCGTCGATGCTCTGGTCGAGCAAATCGACGTGCCGATCGCGTTGATTTACGGTGAGCAATCCAGCCTCGTCTCCGCAGACGCGGTGGCGTTGATGCGGCAGCGCTTGAGATGGTGCCCGATCGCGACTGCGGTGCCGGGCGCTCGCCACCATATCATGGTCGATCAGCCATTGGCGCTGGTAGCGGCGCTGCGCGTGGCAGTTGATGCGCTGCATGCGATGACGGAGGATGCATGAAGGCCTGGTTGAGTAACGATGTCGGTGGTCCGGATTCGCTTCGGCTGACCGATTTGCCCGATCCAGTGCCGGCGGCGGGGCAGGTCGTGGTGGATGTCCGCGCCGCCGGTATCAATTTCCCCGATACGCTGATCATCCGCGACCTTTATCAGGTCAAACCATCGCGTCCCTTTGCGCCGGGTGGCGAAGTGGCCGGCATCGTGCGCGCCATGGGGGAAGGGGTGTCCGCCCTGAAGGTCGGCGACCGCGTGATCGCGCGGACGGGTTTCGGAGGACTCGCCGAGCAAGTCGCGGTCGATGCAACCAAATGCTTCGTGATGCCGGATGCAATGCCGTTCGCTGACGGCGCGGCTTTTCTTTTTACCTATGCCACTTCCTATCATGCCCTGAAACAGCGCGCACGGCTGCAGCCTGACGAGACGGTCTTGGTGCTTGGCGCCGCCGGGGGAACCGGAATTGCCGCGATCGAAATTGCCAAGGCGTTCGGTGCGCGCGTGATCGCGGCCTCGTCAAGCGAGGAAAAGGCGGCCTTCACCCGCGAAGCCGGTGCGGACGAGGCGATCGTCTATCCGCACGGCCCGCTCGAACGCGATGGGTCACGCGCGCTGGGTGATGCGTTCAAGGCGGCGCTCGGGGCGCACGGCGCGGATGTCGTCTATGATCCGGTGGGGGGCGATTATGCCGAACCGGCACTGCGCGCGATGGCTTGGCGCGGCCGCTATCTGGTCGTCGGCTTCACCGCTGGCATCCCCAGATTGCCGTTCAATCTCCCGCTTCTCAAGGGGTGCGAGGTCGTCGGCGTGTTCAATGGCGGGTTCCAGGCCAACGAGCCCGACGTCGCAGCCGCGAACACACGCGAGTTGCTGGGGCTTTACGAGGCGGGGAAAGTGCGCCCGCGCATCTCCCGAACCTATGCGTTCGAGGATGCACCCGAGGCCATCGTCGCGATCGGGGATCGTCGGGCGTTGGGCAAGTTGGTGGTCAGTATGGACGATCGGGCATGACCGGAGACGAGGGATTGGTGCGGCTATGTGCCGCGTATGACGATCGGCTGGGCGAGGCGCGGCGACGCAAGGCGGCGGGTAGCAGGCTGGTCGCCTATTTCCTCAATTCCATTCCTGTCGAATTGATCGTCGCAGCGGGGCTCGATCCGATCCGCCTGGTGGGCGATCCAGCGCGCCATGCACCGATCGCTGATCGGTATATGGAAGAGTATATGGACGGCGAGGTCCGGTCGATCTTCGGATCGATCCTGACCGGGGAATTCGATTTTGCCGACCTGCTGGTGATTCCACGCTCCTCCGAAGTCTATCTTCAGCTCTATTATTTCTTGCGGGAAATGCCGGAATGGGAGCCGGAAGCGAAAACCCCGGCGACCTATTTGTTCGATTTGCTGCAATCGCCCCACTGGCTGACCGCCAGATATGACGCCGGTCGGATGCGTGCGTTCGCGGAGCACCTGGCGGCGCTGAGCGGCCGCGTCATCACCGAGAATGCACTTCGCGATGCGATCAAGCTGCTCAATTGTCTCCGGGGTGCATTGCAGAAAGCCGCGCAACTGTGGCGTGGTGAGCGGCCCGCGCTGGACGGCATCGATGCGCTGAAGGTGATCGGCGCGGCGTCGATCCTGTCGCCGCGAGAAGCGCTCGCTGCGATTGAGGCGATGCTCGCCGATCCGCCGGGCCCACTGGGCAACACCGGTCCGCGCGTGATGCTCAAGGGGAGCCCGCAAAACGATATCCACGTCACGCGCCTGATCGTCGAGGCAGGTGGCACGGTGGTCGCGCAGGATCACGTCGCCGGAGATCCGACATTTCGTGCGTTGATCAACGAGGAAGGCAATCCGTGGGAGGCGCTCGCCACGCACTATCAACGCCACATCCCCGGCCCGCGGGTCCACCCGCAATCGGAGCAGGACGCGCACTTCCTCGCGCTTGTCCGTCAAGCGAATGTCGATGGCGTCATTTTTTTCCATGACGAATGGGACGACACATTGGGATGGGAGTATCCCGATCAGCGCAAGCTCTTGGACTCCGAGAACATTCCGTCGCTGTTCATGAAGCGCCAGCCCTATTTCGACGTGCCTGCCGCCGAGCAGCGCGCCGCGATCGGCGATTTCGTGGCAACCGTGACGCGAGAGACGGTACGATGAACGACACGACCCGCGTGCCCGACAGCGAGCGCATGGCAGCGACGCTGGCAGCGCAAGCCTATCAGAAGGCGAACCAGCAGAAATTCCGTGAAGAGGTGATCGCCGGTGGGGCGCCATATGTGATTGCTGATGCGGTTACCCCGCACGAAATCTTTCACGCGCTCGATGTGCCGGTGATCTCGCTGCCGTGGTATTCCGCGATCATCGCCGCGAAGCAGCTTTCGCCTTATTATTTCGGGTTGATGGACGAGCTGGGCTACCATGATGGCCTGCCGCGTTATGGCAGCCTGCCGTTTATGACGACGCTCGACAACGATTCCGAGCGCGCGCCCTATGGCGGCCTGCCCAAGCCGTTGATGATCCTCGAGCGGCTGCGCGGTGATTTCGGACAGAAGATCGGCGAGCAATGGGCGCGCGCGTTTGGCGGCGTGCCGCTCGTCGCGCTCGACAGTTCGTCGCAGACGACGCTCGGCAAGGGCTGGTCGGGGCGCAACCAGCGCGAATGGGAAGAATTGTACGAGCCGCACCGGCTCGATTTCCAGGTCGAGCAATTGAAGGGCATTATCGCGTTGGCCGAGGGCCTAGCGCATCGCGCGCTCGATCCGGTCGAGTTTCGCGCTGTCATGCACCGGGTTAATCAGGCGGGCGAGCAGGTCGAGCGTGCCAAGCGCATCATCGCGCGAACGAGACCGGCGCCGGTCTCGTTGCCGGAACAACTGACCAACATCATGGCGGCAACCTGGAATCGCGGCACGCAATGGGCCGTCGATCATCTCACCGCTTATTGCGACGAGCTGGAAGAACGCGCCACCAAGGGCATCGGTGCATGCCCGAACGAACGAATCCGGCTGCTGTGGGTCAACAACGGCCTGTGGTTCAACACCAGCTTCTATCGCGCGTTCGAAGAGAAATACGGCGCGACGTTCGTGTGGTCGATGTATTCGAACTTCCTTTCTGATGGCTATCGCAAATATTTCGGTGAGGATGACGATCCCCTGCGGGCGCTTGCCGCCCGGCACATCAGCATGAACGAGCAACTGCATCTGCCTGGCTGGATGGCGGAATGGATCATCGAGCAAGCCCGCGACTATCAGGTCGATGCCGCAGTGGTGCTGGTGCCGATCGGCGATCGTATGAGCTCGTTCGGCACCAAGATCTGCACACTGGCGCTGGAGAAGGCTGGCATACCGACGCTGGAACTAAAGGCTAGCATGGTTGACGCGCGCCTCTGGGATAACGATGCAATGATCCGCAAGGTCGAACGATTTCTGGAAGATCGTGTCATCGTATGAAGGACGAACGAATCGCGGAACTCAATCAGGTGCCCAGCGACGCAGCCCAAGCAGCTTCGCAGCCAGGATTCAGCCTTGGCGTTCTGGAAGACGTCCTGACATTCCGCCTGCGGCGTATCCGCAATTATCTGACGGACAGTTTCCGGCAAGGCGCATGGCGGGACGGACTCCGCCCCGGCGAGTTTACAACATTGGCACTGATCGCGGCCAATCCCGGCATTTCCCAGATCGATCTCGCGCGTGAAGGCGGGTTCGATCAGGCATCGCTCGTCGGCATCATGGATGACCTCGAACGTCGCGGCTGGGCCGAGCGTCGCAAGCATCGCGATGATCGCCGCCGCCACAGCATCGAGGCGACTCCCACGGGGCGATCGGCACTCAAGGAGCTTTTGGCGCGGGCGCTGGAAAATGAGCGGGAGGCGCGTGCTGCCCTCACACCCGATGAACTCGCCGCATTTATGGGCGCGCTCGACAAGATGTATCACCGCTTGCTCTGAGCGAGTGTTGCGACGGGAGCGCTGATGCGCATTTGTGTCTTTGGAGCCGGTGCCGTCGGCGGCCATTTCGCCGTGCGCCTGGCGCGTGCCGGCCACGCGGTTTGCGTCGTGGCGCGCGGAGATCATCTCGCAGCGATCAAGACACGCGGACTTACGGTGATGAGTGGCGATCAGCGATTGCACGCCACCGTCGGCGCGTCGGACGATCCGGCGGTTCTCGGGCCGCAAGATGTGGTCCTGGTGACGCTCAAGGCGCACGATCTCCCCAGCTTCGCTATGGTGGCTCCGCCCTTACTCCATGCGCAAACCAGCGTGGTATTCGCTCATAACGGCATACCATGGTGGTACGCTGACGGATCGTGCAGCGGCGACCGAACCATGCCCCGGCCTGGCTTGCTGGATCCCGGCAACGCGATCCGGAATGCGATCGGGGTCGGGCGAACGTTGGGCGGGGTCATCTACTCATCGAACGATCAGGTCGAACCCGGCGTGATCGTCAACAACTCGGCCCATCGCAATTGCCTGCTGATCGGCGAGATCGATGATGCCCGGACCTCGCGCGTGAAGACGCTACGCGAGGTGCTCACTGCCGCGGGTATCGATTCTCCGCCGGTGGCAGCGGTGCGTCAGAAGATTTGGGATAAGCTGATCGCCAACCTGTCTGTTTCCATCCTCTCGTTCCTGACCGAGACCACGTCGCGAACCGTCTATGACGATGCGCATCTGCGCGCGGTCGCGGACAACCTCGCGAAGGAGGGCATCGCGATCGCTCATGCCCATGGCTATGCCTGTCAGGTCGATGCGTCTGGCCCTGCGCCTGGCCACAAATCGTCGATGCTGCAAGATTTCGAGCGAGGTCGCCGCGCCGAGATCGACGCCGTGCTGCTGGCGCCCCAGGCGTTTGCGCGCGAGGCGCGCCTTGCGACGCCTGTGCTCGACACGATCATTCAACTGGTCTGCTTCAAGACTGCGCGGGGCTGGCGACCGATGGCGCACTAGCATCAAAGCGTCAGCCTCGCATTGTTCTCGAGCATGGCGATTTCCGTTGCGACCAAGCGGCAACGCCCGGGGCGGTGCACCGGCATGGTCATGCAGGTTAACCTTCGGACCAAAAGGCTCTAGAGGCTGTTATGGACTTACGAGTCTGAATAGATTCAAAGACTTGTATGGAGACACCCCGCAAGCCTTATCCGTCAGATGTGTGCGATGAAGAATGGTCGTTGCTGGC
>Ga0153956_1000202_pt1 | contig 76330 bp, 96 predicted proteins | sample TSFL040MetaG_FD_104704 | JGI IMG/M metagenome (GOLD analysis project Ga0153956, IMG submission 104704) | Attine ant fungus gardens microbial communities from Florida, USA - TSFL040 MetaG | ecosystem: Host-associated > Fungi > Mycelium > Unclassified | place: USA: Florida, Wekiwa Springs...
TGAGCTGCGCCTGTTCGGCCGCATCGCGCTGGCCGAGCAGCTTCTGCATCGTGTCCTGCAGGCCCTTGAGCGTGGCGATCTTGCCGTCCACGCGGTCTTCGGCGGCGGCGATGAGATTGGCCTGCATGTTGAGCGATTGCTCGCGCGCATCCAGTTGCTGGCGGCGCTTGGACAGCGAGGTCAGCACGTCGATTTCGGCCGCGCTGTTGGATTCGGAATCGTCGATCACCGGATCGGTGACGGCGACTTGTGTGGTGTCTTTCGGCGCGGGCGCAGGCGCCTGACCGGTCATGGCCGTCTGCGCGCGCGCTTCCTGCACCAAGGTGACGCTCTTCACCACAAGCAATCCGCCGCCGACAAGAATGACCGCGGGCAGAAGCCGGAAATAGCGGGACAGGCTCAACGGACGTTCCTCAGAGCTTGCGGTTTCAAGGCTTCCATGCGCGCGGCCAGCGAGGCGGGCATGGGGGAGACATTGTTGGCGCGCGGCGCAGGCGCGACGCTGCGGTCCACCATGCGCTCGGCGATGCGATCGCCCGAGGCGGTGAGGATGGAGAGTTCATCGGCAAGGCCACGGCCGCGGGCGATGCGTTCGTCCAGCGCGTCGGCAGCACCTGCCGCGGTGGATTTGAGCATGCGCATCGAGGAGCCCGCCGCCACGATGGCTTCGTTCAGCTTGGCGATGGTGTCTTTGAGGCCGTCCTGGCCTTTGCGCAGCGCGGACAGGCGGCGCTCCAGGATGGCGCAATAGATGATGGTCGCCAGCAGCAACACGGACAGGCCGAGTTCAACGATCAAAGAAAGGTTCATCGTCAGCATGTTTAGAGTCCCTTCGAGGCGTCGGTGCGCTGCACCGCTTCGTCCACACGAACCGAAACCGCGGAGCCGACGCGGCCCATGCGTCCGCGCAGCAGCGGCACGCCGCCGCAACGCATTTCGATTTTGGAGTCCGGATTGGCATTGAGCATGATCGTATCGCCGACCTTCATGTTCATGATCTTGTTGAGCGACATGATCTGCTCGTCGAGGATCGCGTCGATCTCCACGCGCGTGGACCACAGCTCGGTGGCCAAATGGCCTTCCCAGATGGAGTCGCGGCCGAACTTCTCGCCCATGAACTGCTGCAACAGCAATTTGCGGATCGGTTCCAGGGTCGCGTAAGGCAACAGCAATTCGGTGCGCCCGCCGCGATCTTCCATATCGATGCGCAGCTTCACAAGAATGGCGGCATTGGCAGGGCGCGCGATGGCGGCGAAGCGCGGATTGGTTTCGAGGCGGTCCAGCGCGAAATTCACCGGCGCCAGCGGCTCGAATGCCTGCACCATGTCGTTCATGATCACTTCGATCATGCGCTGAACCAGGGTGCGTTCGATGGTGGTGTAGGGACGGCCTTCGATGCGCATCGCCGCCGAACCGCGGCGGCCGCCGAGCAGCACGTCCACGATGGAATAGATGAGATTGGAGTCGACAGTGAAGAGGCCGTAATTGTCCAATTGCTCGGCGCGGAACACTGCGAGGATCGCGGGCAGCGGGATCGAGTTCAGATAGTCGCCGAAACGGATGGAGGTGATGTTGTCCAAGCTCACCTCTACGTTGTCGGAGGTGAAGTTGCGCAAGCTCGTCGTCATCAAGCGCACAAGGCGGTCGAAGACGATTTCGAGCATCGGCAGGCGTTCGTAAGAAACGAGCGCGGAATTGATGATGGCGCGGACGCCGGACTTGTCCTGCAGCGCATCGTCATTGACGTCGAAGCCGAGCAGGCTGTCGATCTCGTCCTGATTGAGCACACGCTCCGATGGCGCAGCCATCTCCGCGGCCGGCGCGCCGGATTCGGCTTCCATCGCGGCGGCGGCGGCTTCATCGGCACTTTGGGTTTCGGTTTCGTCAGCCATATCCGCCTACTGCACAATCATTTCTTTGAGGAGTACGTCTTTCACCGCGAAGGGCGCGGTGGCGACATTGATGCGGCGAAGCAATTCTTCTTTCAGACGCAGCACGCCAGCGGAGCCTTTGAGATCGTCCACCCGCAATTCGCGCAGATAGCCCTGGAACTGATCGACCACGCGCGGCATCAAAGGCTGTATGCCGGCCTTTTCATCCGCACCGGTCAGCTCCAGCGCGACGCCGAGCTTCAGATAAGCGGGATTGCCGTCGGCGGACTGAATGTTCACGACGATGTCGGGCATGTCGTAGAAGGCGACTTGCGGCGCCACGATGGGCGGGCGCGGTTTGCCTTCGGCGGTCTTGGCGCCCTTCTCGTCTTTGTGGCCGCTCAGAAGAAAGAACGCTCCGGCACCACCTCCGCCGACCACCAGTAGTGCCGCGGCCGCGACGATGATCAACATCTTCTTGTTGCCGAGCAGTTTCTTAACAAAACCTTGCTTTGGCGCGTCGCCGCCTTCGCCTTCCGGCGCGGCGTCTCCGTCCTTCTTTTCGATATCGTCGGCGTCGTCGTCCTTCGCCATGCGCGGCAAGCTCCCTCTTCACACATGGTTCACCATGTGCTCGCAGGGAAAACTTATGCCGGTGTGGTTAAGGAGTGGTTCAAATCGCCGGCTTGGGCAGTGTTCGCCCGGCAGCTTTTGCCGAAGCCCGCGAGAGGTTCGCCGAAAAGCCAGCAAAACCGGGCGTTTCCGGCTGGCATGGCCGCTGCACTCTTCTTCGCCGTGACGGACCAGAAAGGATCCGGCAGGCCGATGGATAACACACTACTCGTCTCTCTTTCGCAGCAGCTCGCGTCCTATCGCTCGATGGACGTGATCGCGAACAACATGGCGAACATCAACACGCCCGCTTACAAGCGCGAGTCGATGAAGTTCGAAGAATATGTGCAGCAGAGCCGCCCCGCCGAAGGGGAAACCGGCACGCAGCGCATCAGTTTCGTGCAGGACAAAGGCACGTTGCGCGACCTCACCCAGGGCGCACTCACACATACCGGCGCGCCATTCGACATGGCGATCAGCGGCAAGGGCTATTTCACGATCCAGACCCCCAATGGCGACACGCGCTACACGCGCAACGGCCATTTTACCCTGGACGGCAACGGCCAGGTCGTCACCGAAGATGGTGGCGTGCTGCAGGCCGATGGCGGTCCGGTCACAGTCACCAATGACGACGGCGACATCCATATCGCGCAGGACGGCACCATCACCGGCGCGCGCGGCCAGCTCGGCAAGATCAAGCTCGTCACGTTCAACGATGAAGCGGCGCTGAAGAAGGAAGGCGCGAGCCTTTATTCCACCACGCAGCAGCCCAACGCGGTCGAGACACCGGTGATCGCGCAGGGCAGCCTCGAAGAATCCAACGTGCAGCCGGTTCTGGAAATCTCGCACATGCTCGACGTAATGCGCGCTTACCAGACGACGGCGAACCTCACCCAGTCACAGGAAGAACTCAAACGCAACGCTATCGACAAGCTCGGCAGCACGGCGAACTAGGAGAAGACACATGCGAGCCCTTTCCATCGCCTCCACCGGCATGATGGCCCAGCAGACCAACGTGGAAGTCATCGCCAACAATTTGGCGAACATGAACACCACGGGTTTCAAGCAGCAGCGCGCCGAATTCCAGGACCTGCTTTACCAGAATGTCGAACAGGCCGGTGCGCAGACATCCGACTCCGGAACCGTGTTGCCGATGGGCATTCAGCTCGGCTCCGGTGTTCGCACCGCCGCCGTCAGCCGCATCATGACCCAGGGCGATGCGTCGAACACCGGCAATCCCTACGACATGATGATCCAGGGCTCCGGCTACTTCCACATCACGATGCCGGACGGCACCGATGCCTATACCCGCGCCGGCAATTTCGCGCTGTCGCCGGAAGGCCAGATCGTCACCGACAAAGGCTATACGGTTGCGCCGGGCATCGCCGTTCCGTCCAACGCGCTTTCCATGACCGTCAACGCGCAAGGCCAGGTGATGGCGACGCTGCCCGGCCAGGCCGCGCCGCAGACTCTCGGTCAGCTCGAACTGGTGCGTTTCCCGAATGAAGGCGGCCTTGCCGCGCAGGGCGACAATCTTTTCACCGAGACCCAGTCCTCCGGCTCGCCGCAGGCCGGCGTTCCGGGATCCGCCGGCTACGGCACGATCCAGCAGAACTATCTGGAAACCGCCAACGTCAATCCGGTGGAAGAAGTGACGGCGCTCATCACCGCGCAGCGCGCCTATGAAATGAATTCCAAAGCCGTCACCGCCGCCGACGACATGATGCAGACGACATCGCGCATGGGAGGTTCATGATGATCATTCGCGCTCTTGCACTCGCGCTCGCCGTTGTGGCGCTGCCGCTTTTCGCCAACATGGCGCTCGCCGATGGCGTTGCCGACATGCGCATCGTGGTCCCGTCGCACTCCATTCCGCGCGGAACGACGATCGGCGACTCCGACCTGTCCTATCAGACGGTCGCGCCGGACTCCGTACAGGCTGGCATCGTGACGTCGATGAACGATCTGGACGGCATGGAAGCCCGCCGCACCTTGCGCGCCGGCGAACCGGTGCGCCCCGACGATGTGCGCAAGCCGATCCTCGTCACCAAGGGTTCGACCGTGACGATGAACTTCAATGCGCCGGGCATCACCTTGACCGCGGTCGGCAAAGCGATGAGCGAAGGCGGCATGGGTCAGACCGTTACCGTGCTGAACCCGATCTCCTATCGCCAGATTTCCTGCACCGTGACCGGCGCCGGCACCGTGACCGCGGGCGATATCTCCACCGCGATCACCCAGATCGCATCCTTGCAGAAGTGAGCACCATGACACGCACGTTTCTGAAGCAATCGGTTTGCATCGCAGCGCTCGGCCTTTCGCTGTGCGCCTGCTCCGCGGTCGACCGCGTGAAGAATATCGGCGAAGCGCCCAAGCTGGCGCCGATCGCCAACCCCGTGGCGCAACCGGGCTACCAGCCGGTGACGATGCCCACCGAGCAGGGCCCGCAAGGACCGCATATGGCCAACTCGCTGTGGACACCCGGAGCGCGCAGCTTCTTCCACGATCCGCGCGCCAGCCATGTCGGCGACATCCTCACCATCGACATCACCATCGCCGATGCCGCAAAGCTTTCAGACACGACGACGCGCTCGCGCACCAATTCGGACGATGCGAACCTGACCAACTTCTTCGGTCTGGAAAGCGAATTGCAGCAGGCGCTTCCCAACGCATCGGACCCAGCGAGCCTGGTGAAGATGGGTTCGGACACGTCCAATGTCGGCGCCGGTTCGGTCAACCGTTCGGAGAACGTGAACCTCACACTCGCCGGTCTCGTCACGCAGGTTCTGCCGAACGGCAATCTCGTCGTGAACGGACATCAGCAGGTGCGCGTGAACTATGAGCTGCGCGATCTGCAGATCTCCGGCATCGTGCGGCCCGAAGACATCACCAGCGACAACATCGTGAACCTGTCGCAGATCGCCGAAGCGCGCGTCTCTTACGGCGGCAAAGGCCAGATCACCGACATGCAGCAGCCGCGTTACGGCAGCCAGTTGTTCGATGTGCTGATGCCGTTCTGAAAAAGGCGAATAGCGAATAGCGAATAGTGAGTAGCGAGTAGAGGCAGCGATTTTCTATTCGCTATTCGCTACTCGCCATTCGCTCGTCTTCAATCGTCCTTGTAAACCTTCTCGCGGCGCTCATGGCGTTCCTGCGCTTCGATCGACAAGGTCGCGATCGGGCGCGCATCGAGGCGCTTGAGCGCGATGGGTTCGCCGGTCTCTTCGCAGAAACCGTAAGAGCCGTCTTCGATACGGCGCAGCGCGGAATCGATCTTGGCGATCAGCTTGCGCTGGCGGTCGCGGGTGCGCAGCTCGAGCTGGCGCTCGGCTTCGGTGGACGCGCGGTCGGCCAGATCGGCATGCGGTGTGGTTTCCGCCTGCAGGTTCTGAATGGTTTCGCGGCTTTCGCGGAGGATATCGTCCTTCCACGTCATAAGCTTGCGGCGGAAATATTCGCGCTGCCGCTCATTCATAAAGGGTTCGGATTCCGACGGCTTATAGCCGGACGGCAGTTCTACGCCCATGGGTACAGACCCCAGCTAGATAACGCGCCCTCACTGAGCGGGCGGGTTTATACAGACCCCAATCGGCCCCGGCAAATGGAATCGGTACGCCGAGGATTCACGAAAATGTCTTGATCCACAAGGATTTAACGGAGGGATTTAGCTGGCGAGCTGGTCGCTTTGCTCAAGTTTGGCAAGTTCCACGCGGGCGCGCAGCTCGATCTCATCGAGCACGCTCTGCAATTTCGGATCGGCGAAACCTTCCTGACGCTTGCCCACCGCGGTGGCCAGGCGGTTCAGGGTTGCCCGCGGAATGCCGCCGGCGAGAAGTCCGTCGCGCACTTCATCGAGCATGTCGAGCAGATGCTGGCCATGCGCCAAGCCGCGCGAGCGGCCGTTCGTGGAATCATCCATGCCTTGCAAGGTGAGGATGCTTTCAACGGATGCGATGGCGCCCGGCGAAGCCACCGATTGCGCGCGCGGTTGTTCGACCGTGTCGGAGGAAACTTGAAAGCTGCTGCTGGATGACGACGTGCTACCGCCCGCTTTGCGAACGGACGACGATCCAACCCGGCCTGTGCTCTTGATCTCCATGGGCAAACGCATCCCATCACGACAGCGCAGCATCGCCGATCATGGTTAAGGCGAAGCTAACGGGGTTCAAGCGCGGTGATAGGGGTGCCCGGCGAGGATGGTGATGGCGCGGTAAACCTGCTCCGACAGCATCGCGCGCACCAGAAGATGCGGCCAGATTTGTTGCCCAAACGCGAGGCTTCTTCCCGCTTTTATGCGGTCCGGCAAAGCCAGACCGTCCGGCCCGCCGATGACAAACGCCAGATCGCGCGCGCCGGCATCGCGCATCGCGCCCAGCATTTCAGCGAAGGCATCCGAGGTCATACCTTTGCCCTTCGCATCCAGAAGAACGACATGCGCGCCTTCCGGGATGCGCGAGGCCAGCCGCTCGCCTTCTTCGGCGATCCGCGAGCGCGTTTCGCGCAGCTTGGAGACATTCACCTCGTCGATGGTGACCGTGTTGAAGCCCGCGCGCTTTCCCATTGCGCGCGCGCGGTTCGCATAATCTTCCGTCAGCGCGCCTTCCGGCGTGCCGCGGCTCTGGCCGACAGCGATGATGGCGAGGCGCATCTCAGTTCGCGGCGCGGCGCGGCGGTTCGTCGACGCTCCACATGCCTTCCAGATCGTAATAGGAGCGCACTTCAGGCCGGAAAATATGGACGATCACATCGCCCGCATCGACCAGAACCCAATCGCCCTGGCTCGCGCCGTCGATGGGCCGCGTGCCGTAACCGGCTTCCTTGAGCTTGCGCGCCAGATGTTCGGCGATGGACGCGACATGGCGCGACGAACGCCCGGTGGCGATGATGAGCGCATCGGCAAGCGACGAACGGCCTTCCAGATCGATGGTCACGATGTCCTCGGCCTTGTCGTCATCGAGCGATTTGACGATGCGGTTCAGAAGCTCGGAATCTTTTTTCTCCGCGCGCGGCTGCGTTTCCGCCTTCACAGGCTTGGCAACGTTCGTTGCGGCCTTCGTCGCCTTAACGGCTTTTGCTTTAACGGGCTTCGCCTTTTTGGCGAGCGCTTTCGCGGGTTTCTTTGCCTTCGGCGCAGCCTTGGCCTTTTTGGGCGCGGCTTTTGCTTTTTTCGGCGCTTTCGCGCCAGCGGTCTTGCGGGTCAGAATTCAACTCCTCCAGTCAAACGCAGCAGGGCGCGCGAAGCTGGACGTGTCGTAAATCCCGCCCGTGACCGCGCTCCCTTATCGCCTGCAAAACGATCTTATCACGTTGGAATTGCGCGCACCAAGAGTTCATCCCAGCCCGACTTTTCGCGGATTTGCGTGGCGCTGAGCGGGTTCCGGGGACCGTCTATGACAGTGATGCAAGGAAGCTCATGGGTGGCGAGGCAGGAATGTTCGCAGCGCCGGCCCGCCAACCTTTGTGCCGCCTTGGCATGCAACGGCGCCAGCGTGGAACCGGGGCGCATGACGACCGCGACAGGCACGCGCATGATGATGTCCTGCCAACGCTTCCAGCGCCGGAAGCTGGCCAGATTGTCCGATCCCATGAGCCAGACGAAATCCAGTTCGGGGAACCTGTGCTGCAGCTTGGTGATGGTGTCGATGGAATAACGCGTGCCCAGCGCGCGCTCGATATCCATGACGAGAATGCGCGGATGGTTCTCAAACATGCCGGCCGCGTAAGCCAGGCGATCCTGCAACGGCGCCATGCCGATGCTGGGCTTGAGCGGGTTCTGCGGCGAGACCAGCCACCACACATAATCGAGGCCAAGCTTCTTGAGCGCCACCTCGCTGATGTGCAGATGGCCTTCATGCGCCGGATTGAACGAGCCGCCGAGAAGACCGATGCGCAGACCCGGCGCGACGGGGCCGGGCGGCTTGATCCAGGGGAAAGGTTTGCGCGTGCTTTTCATGGCCGCGTCTGCCCATTGCCGCGCACGATATATTTGAAGGTGGTGAGTTGCTCCACGCCCACGGGCCCGCGCGCATGCAGCTTGCCCGTTCCGATTCCGATTTCCGCGCCCATGCCGAACTCGCCCCCGTCCGCGAACTGCGTCGAAGCATTCCACAAGACGATGGCGGAATCGAGCGCGGCAAGAAACCGCTCCGCCGTGGCGGCATCTTCGGTGACGATGGATTCGGTGTGGTGCGAGCCATAGGTCTCGACATGACGGATCACTTCCTCCACGCCATCGACCGCCTTCACCGCGATGATCGCATCCAGATATTCGGTGCGCCAATCTTCCTCGGTGGCGGGTTTGGCGGCGGGGAAGATGGCCCGCACCGCGTCGTCGCTACGGATTTCGCAACCGGCAGCGCGCAAATCTTCGAGGATCGGAATCCCGTGCGATGTCAGGATCGTGGAATCGATCAGCAAAGTTTCCGCCGCCCCGCAGACGCCGGTGCGCCGCATCTTGGCGTTGAGGACAATGGCGCGCGCTATATCGAGCTTCGCCGCCGCATGAACATAGACGTGGCAAATCCCTTCCAGATGCGCGAGCACCGGGACACGCGCTTCGGATTGCACGCGCGCGACCAGCGATTTGCCGCCACGCGGAATGATGAGATCGATCGCGCCGTCCAATCCCTGCAACATTTCGCCGACGGCGGCGCGGTCGGTGGTTTGCGCAAGTTGCACGCAAGCATCCGGCAAGCCCGCCGCCCGCAAGCCATCCAGCATGGCGGCATGGATCGCGCGCGAGGAGCACAGTGAATCCGAGCCGCCGCGCAGAATGACGGCGTTGCCGGATTTGATGCAAAGCGCGGCGGCATCCGCCGTCACGTTGGGGCGGCTTTCATAGATCATGCCGATGACGCCGATGGGCGTGGCGATACGGGAAATGTCCAGACCGTTGGGTTGCTTCCAATGCGCCAGCGTGCGTGCCAGCGGATCGGGCAACGTCGCGATAGCTTCCAGCCCTTGCGCGATGGCTTCGACGGATTTGGGGTTGAGGGTCAGGCGATCCCGCATGGCGGCGCTGGAATCTATTGCGGCCTTCAAATCCGCCGCATTGGCGGAGAGGATTTCCGGCGCGCGTGCACGCAACGCAGAAGCCGCGACACGCAGAGCTTCGCTGCGCGTGTCGTTGGAGGATTCGCGCAAGGCGCGCGCCGCGTCGCGGGCGGCTTGGCCCATCGCCAGCATGTCGCGTTTGAGATCGGAACTCACGCGCTGCCCGTCAGCGCGAGATCGTCGCGATGGATCATCTCGTCGCGGCCGCGATAGCCGAGGATCGCTTCGATCTCCTGGCTCTTCTTGCCCGCAATGCGTTCGGCGTCGGACGCGTTATAGGCGCTGAGACCGCGCGCGATTTCGTTGCCTTGCTGATCGCGCACCGCCACCGCATCGCCGCGCTCGAAGCGCCCATCGATCTGACGGATACCGGCCGGAAGCAAACTCTTACCTTCCGATAAGGCGCGCGCCGCCCCTGCATCGACGATCAAGGCGCCTTGCGGCTTCAACACACCGGCAATCCAACGCTTGCGCGCCTGCGCGGGTGTCGTACTCGCATGAAAGCGCGTGGATTTTCCGCCGGTTTGAATGGCTTTCAGCGGATACTCGACCGCGCCTTTTGCGATCAGCACATCGCAACCCGCGCCCGTTGCGATTTTCGAGGCAATGAGCTTTGACACCATGCCGCCGCGCCCGACACCGGACACCGATGTACCGGCCATGGCTTCGATCTCGCGGGTGATCGCGGGAACATCGGCGATGTGCTGCGCATTCGGATTGTTCGTGGGATCGGCGGTATAGAGTCCATCGACATCCGACAGCAGCACCAGACAATCGGCTTCCATCATCGAGGCGACACGGGCCGCGAGCCGGTCATTATCGCCGAAGCGGATTTCGGCGGTGGCGACGGTGTCGTTCTCGTTGATGACAGGAATGCTGTCGAGAGACAGCAACGTCTTCAGCGTGGCGCGGGCATTGAGATAACGCGCGCGTTCTTCGGTATCGCCGAGCGTGAGAAGAACTTGCGCGGCGATGATAGCTTCGCCGGAAAGTATGTCGGCATAAGCATGTGCCAACCGTACCTGCCCTGCCGCCGCCGCTGCCTGACTCTCTTCAAGTTTAAGCGCACCGGGCTTCAGCCCTAATGCGCGGCGGCCCAAAGCAATCGCACCGGATGAAACGAGGATGACATCCTTGCCATCGCGCTTGAGCACGGCGACGTCGGCGCAAAGGGTTTGCAGCCAATCGCGGCGCAACTCGCCGCTCGCGGCATCGATCAGAAGCGCCGAACCGATCTTGATGACAATGCGTTTGGCGCTCTGAAGCGAGCCGGACATGTCACGGCGTCCAGACACGCGCCGCGGGACGCTTCTTGTCGCGCGCGCGGCGCTTGGCGATTTCCTTCACCATCAGGCGCAGCACATCGTTCACGCCTTCGCCGGATACGCCGGAAATCAGATGCACCTTTTCGCCGCTGGCTTTTTCCAGTGCGGCTTTCTTTTTGACGAGCTGCGCTTTTGGAATCGCATCGATCTTGTTGAGCACCAGAATTTCGGACTTCTCGGCAAGGCCGTGTCCATAGGCTTCGAGTTCGCCCCGAATGGTTTTGTAAGCCTTCACGATCTCGCTTTGCGTGCCGTCAATCAGGTGCAGGATCGCGCCGCAGCGTTCGGCGTGGCCGAGAAAGCGGTCGCCAAGCCCCGCGCCGTCATGCGCGCCTTCGATCAGGCCGGGAAGGTCCGCGATCACGAAATCGCTTTCGTCGATCTTCACCATGCCGAGCTGCGGATTGAGCGTGGTGAACGGATAGTCGCCGATCTTGGGTTTCGCGGCGGAGACGCGCGACAGGAAGGTGGATTTTCCCGCATTGGGCAACCCGATCAATCCGGAATCGGCGATCAGCTTCAGACGAAGAATGATTGTCTTTTCTTCGGCCGGCTGACCGGGATTGGCATGACGCGGCGCCTGGTTGGTCGAGGATTTGAAATGCGCGTTGCCGAAACCACCATTGCCGCCGCGCGCGAGCATCACGCGATCGCCGGGTTTCGCGAGATCGGCGATCATGGTCTCGCCGTCCTCTTCGAAGATTTGCGTTCCGATCGGCACGCGGATGAGCGCGTCTTCGCCATTGTGGCCGGTCATCACCTTGCCCATGCCGCCTTCGCCCGTTTTGGCGCGGATGTGCTGCTGGTAACGGTAGTCGATCAGCGTGTTGAGATTCTCGACGGCTTCGGCCCAGACGTCGCCGCCCTTGCCGCCATCGCCGCCATAGGGGCCTCCATATTCCATGAATTTCTCACGGCGAAACGCGACGCAGCCGTTTCCGCCTGCGCCGCTGGAAATATAGACCTTCGCCTGGTCGAGAAATTTCATGCCGCCTTCTTCTTCCAGAAACTGTCGCGCGTCAAAACAACCTTGTGGCAATAGACGGCGTGACCCCGGGCCAAACAATCGCGTTGGTCCGTCCCGTCCGGCATGCAGCCCAGCTTTTCCAGCACATGGCCGGAGGCCGGATTGTCATGGAAAAACCCGGCAATCAGGCTTTCCTGCTGCAATTCCATGAAGGCAAACGCGATGAGCCGGCGTGCCGCTTCCGTCGCATAGCCCTGGCCCCAGAACGGCTTGCCGAGCCAATAACCGAACTCGAAGACGTCACCTTCGCGCTTGTGCAGGCCAACGCTGCCCATATAGGCGCCGTCATCCTTGCGCGTGATGGCGAACGCGTAATCGGTGCCGTTGAATCGAGCTTCCGCCATCTTCTCGATCCAGCCGCGCGCATCGGCATCGCTATAAGGATGCGGCATGCGCGAAAGGTTCTTCGCCACGTCGAAATCACCTGCCAGCGCCACGATCTCCGCGATGTCGAACGGCGCCGGCACTCTCAACAACAGTCTCTTGGTCTCCAGTCTCCAAACCACAACACAATCTCCCTCCGTGCGAGGGAAATAAAAAAGGGAAGATGGCGGACCATCTTCCCTCGCTTCGATGAGCCGCCGATTTGTCCGGCAGCTCCTTTTCCAAGCTACCTATCTAGTTTGCGTCCTTCGACGGGTTTTGCGTCGTAATGACCGATACGAATTGGCGACGCTTGAAACCCGTTTTGAACGAGACGTGGCCATTGGCGGTCGCAAAAAGCGTGTGGTCCTTGCCCATGCCGACGTTTTCGCCCGGATAGAACTTGGTGCCGCGCTGACGCACGATCACGTTGCCGGCGTTGATGACTTCGCCGCCATAAATCTTCACGCCGAGCATTTTCGGATTCGAGTCGCGACCGTTGCGCGAAGAACCGCCTGCTTTCTTGTGTGCCATACGAAGTGCTCCTTACGCCGCGCTGATCGCTGTGATCTTCACTTTCGTGAAGGATTGACGGTGACCGCGCTTGCGATGGGTGTTCTTGCGGCGGCGCTTCTTGAACGCCACGACCTTTTCGCCCTTGCCCTGCGACACGACTTCGGCGGTGACCGAAGCGCCCGAGATCAGCGGTGCACCGTGCTTGGGGCTGTCGCCGCCGAGCATCATGACTTCGCCGAAAGTGATCTTGGCGCCCGCATCGCCATCGAGCTTCTCGATGGAGATCACGTCGTCTTTGGCGACTTTATACTGTTTTCCGCCCGTGCGGATGACCGCGAACATAGGGTAAGTCCTTGAAATCATTGATATCCACGCGGACAGAGGCCCGGCGGAAGCCGCGCAATATACTTAGCCGCGAAGCGGGGTCAAGGGACGATTGGAAAGGCTTTTCGCTGCGGCCGTCCCGCTTCCAGGAATGCATGGCCCATCTTGCGGCGCGCCTGCTTGGCACCGGAAGAATAACGCGGGAACATAGACTTACCCGATCCGTTACAGAGGCGTGGGCTGACAGGGCATCGGGCGCGTCACCCATGTTAAACGGTAGCGAGGCAGGATCGGCCTTTCACCGGAACAGGACATAAAACGTGAGCAACATCGACTTCGATATCGACGGCGGCGACAACCGCCTCGCCGAAAGCATTGCGCGGCTTCAAGACGAAGCGGAGACATTGATGGGCGACATGCCCAACGTGCCGCCGGAACTGAAGAACCGCCTGCAATCGCTGCAGGATCAGATCGCCGATCTTTATTCGACCCTTTCGGAAGAAGCGGCCTATTCGGTCGATGTCGTGGAAGAAGCCATCGTTTCCCGCCCGTGGACCAGCGCGTTTGTTGCGTTCGGTCTGGGCTGTCTTGTGGCGACGCTTTTGCGCCCCGCGCCGCGCCGCGGCTGGTATTGAGTATCGGAGAACATCATGGCGACCGCATCGACACATAAGAAGCCGCGCCCGGGCGCCGCCGCAGCGAATGCGCGCCGCCGGACAACCGCGCGCCGCCCGCGTCCCGCACCCAGCGGTCCCGACATGGGGGCCATCGCGACCTGGGCGAGCTTCGCGCTGGCGGGACTGGTGATCGCCGTCGGTGTTGCCGCCATCCTTGTCGACGACGTGCCGTTCGAGGATCGCGAGATCCGCAACATGCGCCATCGCTGGCGCGACCGCGCTTCGCACGCATCCGCCGACGCACTGGATCAATTGGGACGCCAGTTTGCAGAACTGCGCAGCGACGTGCAGCAGCGGATCGCACATCTGCGCTAAGCGCGCCTAGTGGCGCTTGAAATACTGCACCTGTTTTTCGTGCTTCTCGGCCGCCGCCTTCGTCTTGAAGGTGCCGAGGTTGCGGCGCTTGCCGGTCTTGGGATTTTTCTTGCGCGAATAAAGGCGATAGCCGCCTGACGGCAATTTGCGGATCATGGAAACCTCCAATGTTCTTATGAGAACGGTTAGAAGGCAGTCCGAGTTTCAATCCACCACGATGCGCGGCGCGTAACGGTGCAGCATGGTGCCGTGATCGGCGAGCCAGCGCTGCGCCCGCTTCACATCCGCACCCAGCATGTTCACCAACTGCCAGAAGCGTGGGCTGTGGTTCATCTCTTTCATATGCGCCACTTCGTGCGCGACCACATAATCGAGCACGAAATCCGGGGCGAGGATCAGCCGCCAGGAAAAGGACAACATGCGCTGCGCCGAGCAGGAGCCCCAACGGCTCGCTGTGTCGCGCACGGTGATGCGGCGCGGCTTGATGCCGAGCTTGTCGGCATAGAAAGCGGTACGCGCATCCAGCGTCTTGCGGGCTTCGCGCTTGAGGAAATCCACGATCCGGCGCGGCGCATGTTCCGGCTTGCCCGACACCAGGATGACGGGCTCGCCATCTTCTTCATCCGCCCAGACCGGCGCGCGGCCTTTTTCGCCTTCCACGATGTGATGAATTTCACCACGAAACGGCACATGCTCGCCGACGCCCAGCATCACGGGCTTGGGCACGCGCGCCAGGCGCTTGCGGATCCAGTCCGTCTCGGAACGCGCAAAGGCGAGCGCGCCTTCCAGTGCGCGGCGCGACGGCGCGACCACGGTCACTTCGCCGGTCGAGGGATGCACTTTCACGATCAGGCGGCGGGCGCGCGGATTGAGGCGCAACGTCACAGGCACGGCATCGCCGTCGATGCGCAGCAATTCACGCCCGGCCAACTGGCGGGGAACGGGTTTGCGGTTACGCCCGAAAAAACGCATGGGCTTTCCTTTGTCTCGGTCTTGCGCTTTGCTTGGTCACACGCAAAGAGCGCACACAATTATGACGAGTCTCTCTCGCTTCCATCTGGCATTTCCGGTTCGCGATCTCGCCGAGGCGCGCGCGTTCTACGGAGACTTGCTCGGATGCAACGAAGGCCGGTCTTCGGACGAATGGGTCGACTTCGACTTTTTCGGTCACCAGATCGTTGCGCATTTAAGCCCGGACGAGGTCGGACACAAAGCACATAATGTTGTTGACGGCGAGGATGTGCCTGTGCGCCATTTTGGAATCATCCTCGACATGAACGAATGGAAAAAACTGGCGGACAAATTGTCCGCACGGAACGTTCGCTTCATCATCGAACCGGGCATTCGTTTCGAAGGATTGCCGGGCGAGCAAGCAACATTCTTCTTCAAAGACCCGAGCGGCAATGCGCTGGAATTCAAAGCCTTTGCCGACGAACGTATGATCTTTGCCAAATGAGCTTGAGAAAATGACGCGGCCCAATTCGATACAAATTGCATTGATGCTCGGCCTCGTCTCGCTGGTGCTGATCCTGGGCGCGCTCGGCTTTCAATACATTGGCGGCTATCCGCCCTGCGAGATGTGCATGTGGCAACGCTATCCGCATTTCGCGGCCATCGTTGTGGGATTGGGCGGCGGGTTGCTGCTGCAGGCGGGCGCATTGCCGCAAAGCCTTGCACGGCCCGTGGCCGTTCTGACGGCATTGCTGGTGGCGATCACCGGCGCGATCGGCGTCTATCACGCGGGCGTGGAATGGCAGATGTGGGCGGGACCGAGCGCTTGCACCGGAAGCGCCTTCGCCATCACCGGCAAGCTGGATCTCAATGCGCATGTCGTGAGCTGCGACCATGCGGCATGGCGGCTCTTCGGTATCTCGATGGCCGGTTACAACGCGCTGATCTCACTGGGCTTCGCCATCGCGGGATTTGCGATGCTGAACCGGAAAGCCACATGAGCGCGCGCAGAAAGCGTCCCGCCATGCCCGGTGTGCAGAACGCCGCGGACACGCAGTCCATGATCCGCGTGGATCACGCGGGCGAATATGGCGCGGTGCGCATCTATGAAGGCCAGCTTGCGGTGTTCGGCAACCGCAAATCCGAAACCGCTGACGCTATTCGGAAGATGGCGGAGCAGGAACAGGAACATCTCGCCGCCTTCGACAAACTCATCAATGAACGCCGTGTACGCCCCACCGCGCTGGAGCCGGTGTGGCGTGTGGCAGGCTTCGCGCTGGGCGCGGCAACGGCGTTGATGGGCGAGAAGGCCGCCATGGCCTGCACTGCGGCGGTCGAAGAAGTGATTGACGAACATTATGCGCAGCAGATCGAGCGGTTGGACGCCGATCCGCCGCTGAAACAAGCCGTCGAGAAATTCCGCGCCGACGAAGTGGCGCACAAGAACGAGGCGCTGGAACTGGGCGCGGAAGAAGCGCCTGCCTACAAGCTTCTCAGCGAAACCATCAAGGCCGGTTGTCGCCTCGCCATCAAACTTTCCGAGCGGCTATGAGCGACGAACAGGAACGCCATGCGCGGCTGCAGGCCGCCGCCAATCCGCGCCGCGCGACCATGGACGATGCACGCACCGTGGCGCGGTTGTTCGCAGCGGCCTTCACCACCGATCCGGTGATGGACTGGATCGCGCGGCCCGGCCCCAAGCGCGCGGAAGGTCTGGAACGCTTCTTCTATTGGCTGCTGCAACGGCGCGCGATTCCCTTCGGCCATGTGTGGATGGCGCAGGATGCGAGCGTGGCCGCCGCATGGCTTCCACCGGAAGCGCCGGCCAGTCCCGGCGGGTTCTTCGATCAGCTCAGGCTCATTCCGATGTTCATCCGGCTTTGTGGTTTTCCACGCCTCAGCCGCGGCAGCGCGATGGGCGATGCGATGGAGAAGAACCATCCGCATGAGCCGCATTTCTATCTCGCCTTCATCGCGGTTGCGCCGCGTTTTCAGGGCATGGGCCTTGGCGGCACGTTGCTGGATGCGACGATCAAGAAAGTCGATGAAGCGGGTGCACCCGCTTATCTGGAAAATTCGAATCCGAAGAACACCAAGCTTTATGAGCGCGCCGGTTTCGTTGCGCGCAAAAGCATTTCGCCGCCGGGTGCGCCGCCCTTGATCGCGATGTGGCGCGAGGCAAAAAAATGACGTCATCACACGGTCGCTCGCCTTTTTTGCGAGCGATCCGGGTGACCCATCTTCACGGAAAGCAAAAAGGAAATTGGGTCGCCCGCATAAAGCGGGCGATGACGAAGTTGGAGATTAAGCCTCCAGTTCGCTATCCCAATAAAGGTAGTCCGCCCAGCTTTCATGCAGATGGTTGGGCGGGAAGCGGCGGCCATTGTTGCGCAGTTCATTCACCGTGGGCTGATGCGGCGGGATGCGCGGAAACATGCCGATATGATGGGTGAGCCGTCCGCCCTTCATCAGATTGCAAGGCGCACAGGCGGTGACGACATTTTCCCACGTCGTCAGGCCACCACGCGAACGCGGGATAACGTGATCGAAGGTTAGATCGTCTTCGTCGCCGCAATATTGGCATTCGAAACGATCGCGCAGGAACACGTTGAAACGGGTGAACGCCGGATTGCGCGCGGGCTTCACATAGCTTTTGAGCGAGACGACGGATGGCAGCTTCATCTCGAAGCTGGGCGAATGCACCGCGCGGTCATATTCGGCGAGGATGTTCACGCGATCCAGGAAGACCGCTTTGATCGCATCTTGCCAGGACCACAGCGACAGCGGAAAGTAACTCAGCGGCCGGTGATCGGCGTTGAGTACGAGGGCCGGGCAGGCTTCCGGGCTGCGGCCGGCGGCTAACACGGTTGGGTCCTTGTGAAGACAGCACCTCCGTTACGGATGGGAACTGTACGGGCAAAAAGTGCGATCTGCCAACCAGCCCCAAGCCATGGAGGATGTTACGCGATTCGCCGTGACGGCAAAGCGACAGTCACGCAACAGGGCAGGAAATTTGGGGCTCTCTGCGTTGCAGCTGGCCGCGAAAGGCGCGCGCGAGGAATTCCCCGCCCAGCGTGAGCCCCACTTCGTCGATGGAATGACCGACGCCCGGCGAGATGTGCCACTGCACCGCCGCACCCGCGCCCGCCAATGTCGCAGCCGACGCGAACAATGCACCCACCGGGATCATGGGATCGGCGTCGCCATGGATGAGCAGGACCGGCGGCGCATCGGCGCCGGCTTGCGGCTTCTGATCCGCGAGCATGCCGGAATAGCCGACGATGGCGGCAGGCTTCACCGCGCGGTTTAACCCGACATGCAGCGACATCATCGTGCCCTGGCTGAAGCCAACCAGCGCGAGCTTGTCGCCGGTGAGATTGAGGCGCTTCAGTTCGGCCTCCAGAAAATTCTCCAAGGTCGCTGCCGCGCCCTGAACGCCGCGCGCCATTTCCGCGGGATCGATCCGCGAAATCGGAAACCATTGATAGCCCATGCCCGCGCTACACGGTTCCGGCGCGTTGGGCGATACAAAAGCGACCGTCGGCAACAGCCGCTGCCACATCGGTGCCAAACCGATGAGATCATTTCCGTCCGCCCCATAGCCATGACACAGCACGACCAGATGCGTGGCTTCGCCGCGCGCGGGCGGCAGACGTGGTCCGGAAAGTTGGTGCAGAGCCATGCGCTATTTCAACAAGGGCAGCGGACGAAAGCCATAGGCGATTTCCCAGATTTCGACACCCTCGATGCCGACGCTCTTGCGCGAACCGGGAACGATCACGCCGCCCAATATCTTCTCATAGAAGCGGCGGCCGCGTTCATTGGCTTCCATCACCCAGACGATCATGTCGTTCAGGCCTTGCATGGCGAGATCATAGACGACGATTTTCATCATCTCCGTGCCAAGGCCTTTGCCCATCGCTTCGGGCAGGAAATACGCGGCATAAAGTTCGCCCGCATAACCAAAATTCGGATCGCGCGCCGGACCATAGGCCTCAAAGCCGATGATGTTCCCGTCTTGCTCCGCCACCAGCAGATGCGTGCCCGGCACCTTGCCGGACGCCGCATCGCGCCAGTGCGCAACAGATTTTTCGGGATGCATCTCATCCAGATAAGATTGCGGGACGATGTTCCGGTACGTGGCGCGCCAGGACGCGGAGCGCACAGACGCGACGCCCAACGCATCCTCGCTCCGTGCCGGCCTGATCGTCACGCCATCCATTATTTCTTTTTCTTCTTTTTGAGTTTCGCCGCGCGCTCGGCTTTCGCGCGCGCTTCAGCCTCGCGCTTTTCCCTGCGAATGCCGTCTTCATGGACCCAGAGCAGCCGCGCGACGACGGTACGCCACGGCCGCCAGTTTTTCGACAGCTTCTCCATCTGCTTTTCGTTCGGACGTTTTCGCAGCTTCAGCACGCGCGTGATGGATGCCTGAAGCCCGACATCGGCGACGGGCCAGATATCGGCGCGGCCAAGTGAGCCCATCAGATAGATGTCCGCCGTCCACGGACCGATGCCTTTCACGGCTGTCAGATGCGCGCGGGCATCGTCATCATGCATGTTGCGCACACGCTTCAGATCGAGTGAACCGTCGAGTATGGCCGCCGCGATGGTCTTCATATGTTTTTGTTTCGGCGCGGAGAGGCCGCAGGCGCGCAGAGTTTCGGCAGGCGTCGCCAACAGCGTCGGCGGATCGAACGGCACAACCTTTTCCTTCACACGCCCAAAAATTGTGTCCGCCGCGGCGATGGAAAGCTGCTGGCTGACGACGATGTCTACCAATGCTTCGAAGCCATGCTTGCGGCGCGGGACGAATTTGGGGCGGCCCGTGCGCGCGACGACGGGATGAAACCGCTTGTCCGCCGCCAGAAGCGCCTCCAGCGCGGTGTCCAGATGTTCGGCGGAAGCGATGCGATGCGGCTTGGGCATAGGGTCTCGAACGGGGGATTTCGAACGGGGATTTCGAAAATGTGTAAGCTCGCAAAATGATTGTCACGCGCTTTGCGCCAAGTCCAACCGGCTTTCTGCATCTGGGGCATGCATTTGCCGCGCTCACCGCCGCGCGCGCCGGGACACGCTTCCTGCTGCGCATCGAAGACATCGACCAGACGCGCTGCCGCCCGGAATTCGAAGCGGCAATCTTCGAGGATTTGGCGTGGCTGGGACTCGATTGGGAACAGCCGGTGCTACGCCAGTCCAATCGGTTCGACGCCTATCGCGGCGCGCTGGACGCGTTACAAAGCCAAGACCTTCTCTACCCCTGCTTTTGCACCCGCGCGGAGATCGCCGCCGAAATCGCCCGCGCCACCGAAGCGCCGCATGGCCCTGAAGGCCCGGTCTATCCCGGCACCTGCCGTCACCTGAACGAGGCGCAGCGGCAAGAGCGGATGGCAAGCGGCGCGCCTTATGCGCTGCGTCTCGATGCACAGAAGGCGGCAGACACAGTCGGCACGCTATCGTTCCAGGAAAACGGTGCCGGGCCCAATGGTGAGCATGGCGTGGTCGCCGTCGATCCGCTGTTGTTCGGCGACATCGTTCTGGCGCGGAAGGAAACACCCGCCGCGTATCATTTAGCCGTCGTCGTGGACGATGCGTTTCAGGCTGTGACTCTGGTAACACGCGGCAATGACCTATTTGCCGCCGCGCATATCCAGCGTGTGTTGCAGGCGTTGCTAGGCCTGCCCGCGCCGGACTACGCGCATCACAAGCTCATTCTGGATGCGGCCGGAAAGAAATTCTCCAAGCGCGATTCCGCCGTCACCTTGCGCGCGATGCGGGAGCAAGGCGTGACGCCGGAAGACATCGAAGCAAAACTGTTCGGCTGATTACCAGTCGTTCAGGCCCTGAAAGCGCGCAAAGCCGGCCGCGCGTGCCCAGCGATTCCATTCACCGCGCAAGCGCACGGTTTCGCTCGGGCTTCTGTCGCCCTCGCCCAGGCCGAGGATTTGCAGATCCGAACAGCCCGCGAAAGGCCGTCCATCCGGCGCAGGCAGATGCGCGTCGGCATGGCCGAGGCGCACATATTCGGAATCCTCGATGCCATCGCTGGCGAGAATGATCGTGGTCGGAAGGCCGGAACAGCCGATGGCGTTGGAGACATTGTCCATGAAGGCGAGAATGTTCGTGTTGCCCTGCGCCTGCCATTTGCCGTCGCGCACCAATGTCGGCGTGCCGGAGATCAGCTTCTCCACCGAGGCGGCGACGACTTCCGGGCGGTTGCGCACGGAAATCTGCACGTCATAGTGGAAATTGTTCGAGCTGGCGTCGTAGCTGCCGAAGGTGCGCACATGCACTTCGGACGCGAAGCCGAGGCCACGAATTTCATCGCCCACGCGATCGGCGACCTTCGCCGCGAAGCTCGGATCATCGATCAGGGGATTGCTCTTGGACAGATCGATCGCGATGACGATGCGGCGCGGCGCGATGTTGGCGTGATCCGACAGATAGGACACCGGCGTGGCGCGCAAGGCGGCATCGGCGGTTTGCGCCGCATCGACGGCCAGATAACCGCCGCCAGCCAGCGCCGTGGCGGTGGCCACGGCGAGCATCATGTTCATCAACATCAGGCTTCGACTTCGCCGTGCGCGGCTTCGCGCTTGTCCGCCAGTTGCAACAGATGAAGCTGCGCGAACTGGCGCTGGCGGTGCTTGTAATCCCGCGCCAGCATCACGTTACGGACGTTGTTCTCCGTGCCCTGAAGATAGAGCGCCGCCACGATGGTGACGATGAAGAAGATCACGCTGGCGAAAGCGAACCAGAACCAGCTATCGGCATCCGCCAGCGAATTCTGCGAAAGCTTCGGCAGGCCCAGCGAATATTCGCTTTTTGCCGAGGCATTCTGGAGCGAACTCTGGCTTTGCGCGCTGACCGGCGCGTTGGTTTGGAACAGCCGGTCGATGGCGTTGCCGCTATCGTTCGTCTGCTGATGCTCCAGCGTGGTGGAGGTGCCGCCGGTCATGTTGTTGTAAGCGACGAGGTAGCCCAGCCCGCCAATCATCACCAAGGCAAGGATGAAAGCCGCGACCACCATGGTGTTGCGGCCATAGACACCGGTGATCTTGAGCATGAAATGGATGATGAGCACCGCGAACACCACTTGCAGGCTTTTGAACACGACGGTGGATTGCAGCGCGGCGGGCACGACCATGAACTCGTTGGACAGCGCGCGCGTCCACACATCGCCGCGGATGATCTGGTAGTCCACGAACATCGCGGCGCAAGCGATCAGCAAGGTGAAGCCGATGGCGGCGACATAAAGCCATTTGTAATGCGCGATCTGGCGGCTCTTCTCCATATTGCGCGCGATGACGTAATCCTCATCGGTCGCGATTTCGGGCGATACTTCGGCGTCTTCTTCCTCATCGTCGCGCTTGAACATGCGCGCGAACACGCCGGGCTTTTCGCTGCCGCGCTTGGGCGCGTATTTATCGCCGTGATGAATCCAGTCCGGTCCCCAGCTCGGGGAATCGGGTGGCGTGAGCAAACGCTCGGTGAGATGCGCTTCCATGCGGCGGCGCACGGCGGGCGTCATCGCGCGGACTTCGGCGACGCTGCGCGCTTCGTTGTCGAATTCTTCGGGCGTCAGTCCATGGAAAAGTTCGTGGCTAAGCGCATGCTTGCGGCCAGCCGGCACATTCACTTCATCGATGCGGCGATAGGCGACCATGATTTCCCCCAGCAGCGAGCTGGCGGCCTTCCTGCAATTCCGGCCCCGGCTCTAACGTAGTAAACAAATGGTTACCGGCGGAATCTTGGACGGATTGCGGCAGACTTGCCACAATTGGAAGTGGTGGCTTCATCCGCTGTGATCTTGTGCGGTGCGAAGTTCCGGGTTCGGGAACTAACCCGGATCCGCCAAGCCCACGATCTCATGCATGATGGCGTTGAGGTCGTAATCCTTCGGGCTGAAAACCGCCGCGACGCCGGCCGACTTCAGAACAGCCTCGTCCTCGGGCGGGATGATGCCGCCGGCGACGACCTTCACGTCCTTGAGCCCCGCATCCTTCAGCTTGGCCATGACTTCGCGGGCGAGCGGAACGTGGCTGCCGGAGAGAATGGACAGGCCGATCATGTGGGGCTGCTTTTCTTTGGCGGCGGTCACGATCTCCTCCGGCGAGAAACGGATGCCGTCATAGACGACATCCATGCCGGCATCGCGCGCGCGGATGGCGATCTGTTCGGCGCCATTGGAATGACCATCGAGGCCAGGCTTGGCGACAAGGAAGGTGAGGCGACGGCCGAGCTTTTTCGACACCGCATCCACTTCCTCGCGCAATTCGCCGATGCGCGGATCGTTGCGGCCGGGACCTGACGCGGCAACGCCCGTCGGCGCGCGATATTCGCCGAACACGTGGCGCAGGGTGCGCGCCCATTCGCCCGTCGTCACGCCCGCTTTCGCGCAGGCAATGGAGACGGGCATGATGTTGGTATTCTCTTTCGTCGCGCGTTCCAGATCGGCAAGTGCACTTGCCACCTTTTTCTGATCGCGTTGCGAGCGCCATGCCTTCAGCCGTTCGATCTGCTCGCGCTCCGCCGCTTCATCGACGACGACGAAATTGCCGTTGCCTGCGGTGAGCGGCGACGGCTCGGTCTCGGTGTAGGAGTTCACACCGACGCGGATTTCATCGGAGGTCTCGATGGCTTCCATGCGCGCGGCGTTGGAGGCGACGAGACGCTCTTTCATATATTCCAGCGCCTCCTGCGTCGCCGCGCCGCCCATATCGGCGACACGCGCGATCTCTTCGCGGATCTGCGCGGCAAGCGTTGCGACTTTCTCCTCGATCACCTTTGAGCCGTCGAAGATGTCGCCATATTCCAGCATGTCGGTTTCGTAGGCGCCGATCTGCTGCAGACGCAGCGACCATTGCTGGTCCCAAGGCCGCGGCAGGCCGAGTGCTTCATTCCATGCGGGCAACTGCACAGCGCGCGCACGCGCGTTCTTCGAAAGCGTCACGCCCAGCATACCGAAAAGAATACGATAGACGTTGTTCTCCGGCTGCTGCTCGGTGAGACCGAGCGAATTGACCTGCACGCCATAGCGAAAGAGACGCAGCTTCGGGTCAGTGACGCCGTAGCGATCTTTCGCGATTTCGTCCCACACCTTGCCCATCGCGCGCAGTTTGCAGATCTCAGTGATGAACTTCACGCCGGAGTTCACGAAGAACGAGATGCGGCCCACCGCTTTGGGAAATTCGCTTTCGGGTATCGCGCCGCGTGCCTTGCAGGCATCCAGCACACTTATTGCCGCCGCCAACGCGAAGGCGGCTTCCTCAACGGCGTCAGCACCCGCTTCCTGCAGATGATAAGAGCAGAGATTGATCGGATTCCATTTCGGCAATTCCGCCGTGGTGAACGCAATGGTGTCGGTGGTGAGGCGCAGTGCAGGCTTGGGCGGAAAGATATACGTCCCGCGCGCGAGATATTCCTTGATGATGTCGTTCTGTGTCGTGCCGGTAAGCGATGCGCGCGGTGCACCTTGCTCGTCTGCGACGGCGACGTAGAGCGCGAGCAACCACGCGGCCGGCGCGTTGATCGTCATCGAGGTATTCATCTTGTCGAGCGGGATGCCGTCGAACAGCGCGCGCATATCGCCAAGATGCGAGATCGGCACGCCGACTTTGCCGACTTCGCCTTTCGAGAGCGCATCGTCGCTGTCGTAACCGGTCTGCGTCGGCAGATCGAAAGCGACGGACAGGCCCGTCTGCCCCTTCGCAAGATTGGTGCGATAGAGCGCGTTCGAGGCTGCCGCGCTCGAATGGCCGGCATAGGTGCGGAAGATCCAGGGCTTATCGCGCTCGCTCATCGCGGGTATTAAGCGGTGAGTTTTGTTGCATTGCAACAAGGATGGTGTTTGCCCGAGAAGCCGCACCGATTAGTGTCGGTGAGTCACACATTCCGGGATCGCCCATGCGTTCGCACCTTATCCTTGCTGCCGGTTTCGCGTCTCTTCTGCTGGGCGCCGCCGCCCCGCCTCAAACACCGGAAGAACTGTGGAAAGCGGGTATCACGGATGCCAACAAGGATTGGGCGCAGAAGCCGCACGCCATCCTGAAGATTCAGGATTCCGCCTATCTGCATGACGGCGACACGGCGGTTCTCACCGGAAAGACTGGCGTGCCCGGCTCCTATCATTGGAGCCACGATCCGAACGCGAAAGGCGTGCTCACCGTGGCGCTGCATGGCGGCAAGATCGCGGTGACGAAAGACGGAAAGCCCGTCGCCGAAGCCGCGCTGATCAAATCCATTCCCATCGATAAGGACGTGGACGTTGACGGCCAGCCGACGCAGGTGGATGCGGGCGTGATGGGCTGGCGCATCTTCGCCTTCAACCAGAAGAATCCCGACGCGCTGAACTTCAAAGGCGTGAACTATTTCCCTTACGATCCCGCTTATCGCGTGACGGCGAGTTTCAAGCCCGATCCGACGCGGCCACCGCATGTCTTCCGCACCTCGCGCGGCACGGACAAGCAGTTCTATCTCGTCGGCGAAGCGACGTTTAAGCTACAGGGCAAGACGGTAACCCTGCCCTTCTATTCCAGCGACAACGATCCCAAGAAGATCAGCGATATGTCCGCGTTCTTCACCGATGACCTGACGGGCAAAGGCGCATATGGCGCGGGGCGCTATGTCGATATCAGCGACTTCGGCGCCTATCCGCCCAAGTCGATCACCATCGATTTCAACAACGCGTATAATCCCAACTGCGCGCGCTCCAAGCATTTCACCTGCCCCGTCGCCATCGACAACATCCAGCTTGCGATGAAGGCCGGTGAAAAGGATCCGCACGTCGCGCACTGATCGATGCCGTTTGGAAAATCGCCGAAGCGGAAGACGCCGAAGGAATTGCGTGAAGCCGAGCGCAAGCATGCCAAGCGCGTGGCGCTGAAGGCGCTGCGCCGCGCCAAGAAGATCGCGGAAACCTCCGGCGTGAAATTGTCGGATTGGGAAGGCGAATTCCTGGGTTCGGTGGAGCAGCGGTTGGAGACGTATGGCCGCGCCTTCGGCGACCCGGAGAAGGGTTCGCTCAGCTCATCCCTTTCCATCCGGCAGACGGTGAAAGTGAAAGAGATCGCGGCGAAGGCCAGTGGAAAGCCGCGCAAATCCCGGTTTCGGCGGCGCACCCCTTAGCGCGCAAGATTATTGCCGAAAATCGTTGCTCCACAGGCACATACCAACTTTTCTGTTGCATCGCAGCAAAAGTCTGGGCCTACTTCGCCACCGCGCGGGGGCACGCGCGTTCAGACTGGGAATTCGAGGAGCGAGGGCTCAATGGCCGCCGTGGAAACCAAGCCGAAATTGGACGTCTACAAGGACCTTTATGAGATCGGCGAGATTCCGCCGATGGGGCATGTGCCGAAGAACATGTATGCGTGGACGATCCGCAAGGAACGCCACGGCGAACCCGAGAAGTCCTTCCAGATGGAAGTGGTGCCGACGTGGCAACTCGATAGCCACGACGTGCTCGTTCTCGTGATGGCGGCGGGCGTGAATTACAACGGCGTATGGGCCGGTCTCGGCGTTCCGATCTCGCCGATCGATGGCCACAAGAATCCGTATCACATTGCGGGCAGCGACGCGTCCGGCATCGTGTGGGCCGTCGGCTCGAAAGTCACGCGCTGGAAAGTCGGCGATGAAGTCGTCGTGCATTGCAATCAGGACGATGGCGACGACGAAGAATGCAATGGCGGCGATCCGATGTTTTCGCCGTCGCAACGCATCTGGGGTTATGAGACGCCGGATGGCTCCTTCGCGCAATTCTGCCGCGTGCAGGATCGTCAGCTCATGGAGCGCCCGCGTCATCTCACCTGGGAAGAAGCGGCCTGCTACACGCTGACGCTCGCCACCACCTACCGCATGTTCTTCGGCCATCGCCCGCACATCCTGCGGCCGGGTCACAACGTGCTGATCTGGGGTGCGTCGGGTGGGCTTGGTTCTTTTGCCGTTCAGCTTTGCGCGGTCAGCGGTGCCAACGCCATCGGCGTCATCAGCGATGAGAGCAAACGCGACTTCGTGCTGTCGCTCGGCGCCAAGGGCGTTCTCAACCGCAAGGATTTCAACTGCTGGGGACAGATGCCGCAGGTCGGTACGCCCGAATATGATGCGTGGACCAAAGAAGCGCGCAAATTCGGCAAGGCGATCTGGGACATCACCGGCAAAGGCACCGATGTCGATATGGTGTTCGAGCATCCGGGCGAAAGCACCTTCCCCGTATCGTGCCTCGTGGTGAAGCGCGGCGGCATGGTCGTGTTCTGCGCCGGCACCACCGGTTACAAAATCACCTTTGATGCGCGCTATGTGTGGATGCGCCAGAAGCGTATTCAGGGCTCGCATTTCGCGAACCTGATGCAGGCGTCACAGGCGAACCGCCTGATGGTGGAGCGCCGCCTCGATCCGTGCATGAGCGAAGTCTTCCCGTGGGAAGACATCCCGCGCGCGCATACCAAGATGTGGAAGAACGAGCATCTGCCCGGCAACATGGCCGTGCTCGTCAACGCGCAGCGGCCCGGCCTCAAGACCTATGAGGATGTTCTGGAAGCGCAGAAGGCCTAGTTCTTCGGATAGAGCCAGGCTGTCGCTTTGAGCGCTTTCTCGTTCTGCTTGAAGAAGGCGATCTGCGCGGGCGAAGTCTCATCCGAAAGCTTGGCGCCTGCCGAAGGATATTCGACGATCATGCCCGCATACATCAGTACGAACGGCATGAGCACGGCATCGGCCGGGGAAAGTCCATGCGCGCGATAGACCGCCATCATCTTCGGATTGGACGCGATCTTGGCTTCCATCTCCGCGATCGTTTTGCTGCTGTCGCCCACATTATGCGCTTCTTTGTTCAAAGACGGATCGCTCTTGGACATCTTCTGAAAATCGTCCAGCGCCGCGCCCATAGCCTGAACCTTGGGCATCGACAGCGTGTAATCGTGCATCGCCTTCTTGTCGGCGGGCGAAAGATCGGCCGCGGCGAAAGCCGGAACGCTGAGCACCAGTGCCACGAGACAGACGAATTTGGAAAGCCGCTTCATCGATCGCCCCCGAATTTGATCGCGACAATATTTGGCTTGGGGCCGCCAGAACTCAAGCGAATCTGCCTGTACACGATCACAGCGCCGCATGGTGCAATGCAAAAGACCTGTTAGCCTGACGAAATCCTGCCGGTGACCGCAAATGACAAATTCGATCGACCTTTTTAAGCGTTGTGATGACGCTGTTTTAGCAGCGGAGAAATTCCTTGCCGCGGCGCGCAGCACCGTTGCCGCGAAGGTGACCGCGAATGGCAAGGTGGATGCCAAAGCCATCGACCGCGAGCAGCGGGCCGTTCATGCTTTTGCCTGGTATGCGACCTATGTCGAAGCGCTGCGCCAGATGGCGCGCTGGGGCCGCAAGCTGGAGAGCGAAAGCCGGTTCGGCGGAATCGAAAAGCTGATCCTGCAGGCTGCGTTCGCGGAATATCTGGCGCAGATGGCCGGTGGCGTTGCCATGAGCCAGGGCGAAGTCGCGCGGCCCGGCGATCTTGGCGTGAGCAATGACGATTTTGCGGCGTTCTGGAACGCGGTTCACACCTTGATCGAGGATGGCGCGCGCAAAGAGATCCGCGACGGCATCGCAAGCTATCTGCGCGCGCATGCGGGCGCGATGTTTTATGGCGAACCGGGTCTCGATGAGACGATGAGCATGGTGCGCGAGCAGTTCTATCGCTTCGCGCAGGACAAGGTGACGCCCTTCGCGCATCAGTGGCATCTGAAGGACGAGCTCATTCCACTGCCGGTGATCGAGGAGCTGTCGGAGCTGGGCGTCTTCGGTTTGAGCCTGCCGGAAGAATTCGGCGGTTCCGGCCTGTCGAAGACCGCTATGTGCGTCGTCTCCGAGGAATTGTCGCGCGGCTATATCGGCGTCGGTTCGCTGGCCACGCGCTCGGAGATCGCCTGCGAACTCATTCTTACCGGTGGCACCGAGGAACAGAAGAAGCATTGGCTGCCCAAGATCGCCAGTGGCGAAATCCTGCCGACGGCCGTGTTCACCGAGCCGGCGGGCGGATCGGATGTCGCCGAACTGAAAACGCGCGGCGTGCGCGAAGGCGGTGTCTTCAAGATCTACGGCAACAAGACCTGGATCACTCACGCGGCGCGCGCCGATGTGATGACGTTGCTGGTGCGCACACTGCCGGATCAAAAGGGCTATCGCGGACTTTCCATGCTGCTCGCGGAAAAGCCGCGCGGCACGGAGAAAGAGATTTTCCCGGCGAAAGGCATGACGGGCGGCGAGATTCAGGTGCTCGGCTATCGCGGCATGAAGGAATATGAGATCGGCTTCGACGGTTTCGAAGTGCCGGCGAAGAATCTGCTCGGCACCGAAGAAGGCCAAGGCTTCAAGCAGTTGATGCAGACCTTCGAATCCGCGCGCATCCAGACGGCGGCGCGCGCGATCGGCGTCGCGCAACGCGCGCTTGATCTGGGCCTGCAATATGCGCTGGATCGCACCCAGTTCGGAAAACCGATCTTCGAATTCCCGCGCGTCAGCGACAAGCTGGTGATGATGGCGGTCGAGATCGCCGTGTCGCGCCAGATCGCCTATCACGCGGCGCACGAAAAAGACGAAGGCCGCCGCTGCGATCTGGAAGCGGGCATGGCCAAGCTGCTCGGCGCGCGCGTGGCCTGGGCGGCGGCGGACAATGCGCTGCAGATCCACGGTGGCAATGGCTTCGCGCTGGAATTCGAGATCAGCCGCGTGCTGTGCGACGCGCGCATCCTCAACATCTTCGAGGGCGCCGCGGAAATTCAGGCGCAGGTGATCGCGCGCCGCCTGCTGGAGCCGGGCGTCAACTGATCCGCGGTCAGGGTTCGAAGCGATAGGTGATGTTCAGCATCGCCGATAGCGTGTTGTTGCTGATGCCGGACGCATCGCCGGAGAATACGGAAACGATCCCGGTTGTCTGATCGAGCATACGCGTCGGGCCCTTACCCAATGTGTAGGTCTGATACTCGACCGTCGCGCCGATCTGTGCGCGTGCGTTGATGTTATATGCGGCGCCCGCCGACACCGCGATCATGTGCGACTTGTCCGATTTGTCGTGGAAGATCAAATCGCGCAAAACGTGATGATCGATGTCGGACGCAGCCACCACCCACGGGCTGCCGCGCAGGGCGGCGGAAAATTGCCAGTCGTCATTCAAATCATAAGTGCCGGAGATTCCAACATAGGGCGCCTTGAAGGTTTGCGAATAGGCGATACCAAGTTCGCCCCGCGTGAAATCGCCCACAGCATCGCGGAAGCCGGAGAAAGAATAGACGTAGTGGCCGCCATAGGCCGACCATTTGAATCCCGTCCACTGATAACCGGCCGTCGCGCTCAGCGCCCATCCATCTTCGTTGTAGAGACGGGCCGCCAAACCGAGATCGCCCTGATTTGCCTTGTTGAGCTGGGTATCGGGATGATGGGAGTGATCGCTCCATTGTGTGTACGGCGGAACGAGCCAGTCGTAATCGTCCATCAGATTGTTGGAATCGATCTTCGTCCAGCCGCCGAGCGAAGCGCTGAGCCAATCCATCAGATGGAGTGTGGCCGTACCGCGCAAGACGATGGCGTTCTGAACGCGCCAGTTGAGCTGACTGATGCGATCGCCGCTGGGCGTATCATAGACCATCTCGCGGGCGCTGTCGGTCATGTAGCCGATACCGGCTGTCACGCTGATACGTGGCGCGAATGTCCAGTCGATGCCGTCAGCTTGCGGCAAAGACGCCGGCTGTACCGGGGTTGCGGCATCTGCAAATGCATCGTTGCAAAATCCGGCGCAGAGACATGCCGCACCGATAACCAAACCCAATCGCATGACGCCCCCCGTGTGACGGCCAATATGTGATACCACATCCTGCGGCAGGTGTACTTGACAGAGGCGACGGGGAGTCGCGTCCTGTCGCCGCCCCAAAGAGCCAGAGCGCAGGATGAGCAACGAACACACCATCGACCGTCTTTTTGAAGTGATCCGATCGCGCAAGAATGCCGATCCGGCCTCCTCCTACACCGCCAAGCTGTTCCATCAGGGCAAGCTCAAGATTGCCAAGAAGCTCGGAGAAGAAGGCGTCGAGACAGCGCTTGCCGCGGTGGGACAGGACAAGGACGCGCTGATCGCTGAATCCGCAGATCTGCTTTATCACCTGCTGGTGTTATGGGCGGCGTGCGACGTGGTGCCGGACGAGGCTTATAAAGCGCTCGACGCGCGCACCAACCGTTCGGGAATCGAAGAAAAGAAATCGCGCGGCTGATTATTCAGAGGGCTCTTCGCCGTCCGACAAGCTCTTCACCAGATCCAGCACGCGCTTGCGCACTTTCGGATCCTTGATTTTCATGAATGCAAGGCTGAGCTGCAGCCCTTCGCCGCTGGAGAGGAATTCCATCACCGGCGGCGAACCGCCACCCGGCTCGGCGAAGCCCGGTGCGCTTTCCGACACGCCGTTCACGCCCTCATAAAAATAATCGATCGGCACACCCAGAATATGCGCGACCTGAAAGAGACGGCCGGCGCCGATGCGGTTCACACCCTTTTCGTATTTCTGAACCTGCTGAAATGTGAGGCCGAGCATTTCCCCAAGCTTTTCCTGACTCATGCCGATCAGCATGCGCCGCAACCGGACACGGGTTCCGACCTGAACGTCGATGGGGCTTGCCTGCTTTTTCGGCACGATCACTCTTACGCAAAATTTCCGTTTACCAGTGGGACCTTAGCCCCGTTCGCGGGGCTAAGAAAAGCACCCATTGAGTCTAACGGGTTTGGCGTCCGGAGGTTGCGGCGGGCCAGAACAAACCTGCGGCGCCCGCGAAAATCAGCATCAGAAGGAACAATGTTTCGCCAAATTTCGCGAAGAAAGTTTCGGGGAGCGCCGCCGGAAGCGCAGAATCCACCACGCCCACCTTCCCGCTGCCGAGTTGCGCCACGATACGGCCCATTGGATCGATCACGGCGGAAATTCCGGTATTCGCCGCGCGCGCGATCGGCAGCCCTTCTTCGATGCCACGGACGCGCGCGATCAACAGATGTTGATAAGGCCCCGATGACGAAGGCGGGCCGAACCAGGAATCATCGGTGACGTTCACGAACCATTGCGGGCGATCCTTCGCCGTCACTTCGCCCGAAAACAGAATCTCGTAGCAGATGAGCGGGCCGACCGGCGGCGCACCGGGAACATCGAATGTCTTTGGTCCGCTTCCGAAGCCGAAGCTGCCGGGAATGTTCACGACATTGGAAAGACCAAGCGTTTGCAGGAAAGACGGCACATATTCGCCGAAGGGCACCAGATGGAATTTGTCATAGGTGGCGATGAGCTGTCCGCCATGCGCGAAAATGTAGAAGCTGTTGAAGAATGTCGGCTCTTTGCCGGGCGTGACTTCGACGCGCGCCGCGCCCGTCATCAGCACGCGATGGGTGCCGGTCAGGATGGCGACATCGTCCAGCGCTTGCGCTTCGCGTGCCAGCAAGAAGGGCGGCGCCGATTCCGGCCATATGATGTGCGTCGGTTCGGGCCCGTTCTTGGCGAGACTGAGATCCATGAGCTCGCGCCAATGCTGGGCGCGCAAAGACGGAATGAATTTATCCTGTTGCGGAACATTGGGTTGGACCAACCGCAGGCGCACACCGGGCACATCCAGTGAGACCGCGTTCAGACGTACAACACCACCGACCCAGATCAGTACGAACAGTACTGTGAGTGCCGCCGGTATTGGCCACACTCGCATGCGCGTGGGCGCGAACAGAAGCGCCAGCGACCCCCCGAACAGGATCGTCAAAAACGACAGGCCGTAAATGCCGATTACCGAAGTGCTCTGCAAAATCGCAAGCGATGCGTCCCAGCCATAGCCGGGAAGATTCCACGGAAAGCCGGTGAAGATATTTCCCCTAATCCATTCCGCTGCAGCGTAAGCCACAGCGAATGTGAAAACGCGCTGCCATCCCGGACGCCATACATAAGCCGACACGGCGGATGCGAGCGCGATGAACAGCGCCAATCCACCGGGCAGGATCAAAGCGATGAACGGCAACTGCCACAAATGATCGGCGCTATCGACGAGAAACGCATAGCCGACCCAATAGAGCCCTGCGAGGAATTGCCCGAAGCCGAAAGCCCAGCCTGCAAACGCCGCACTGCGGACAGGCCTCGCATGCGCGACGGCGCCATCGATCAGAAGCACCAACGCGCCGAAGCCGAGAAGCAGTAAGGGCCACAGGCCGAACGGCGCGAAAGACAGCGCGGAAAGGAGGCCGGCGATGAAGGCGAACAGAAACCGGCGCCAGCCTGTGAGCGCGCGGATGAAGGCGCCCGCATTGTCGAGCAATTGCGCCATCAGCCTTTTGTCTCAGCCGGCTTCGGTGGCGGCTTCAATTTCAGGCGACGCACGCGGCGCGGATCGGCTTCCAGAATCTCGATCTGGATGCCGGCCGGATCGGTAACGACCTCGCCACGTTGCGGCAATCGCCCCATAAGTGCCACGACCAGTCCAGCGAGCGTATCGATCTCTGCATCTGGATCGGGCGTCTTCAAATCGATGCCTGTCTGATCGTGGAAATCTTCCAGCGACATGCGCGCATCAGCTTCGAAGCCGCCGCCGGGAACGGGGCGCGCGCGGGGCGAGTCGTCTGTGTCATGCTCATCATCGATATCGCCGACGATCTGCTCAACGAGGTCCTCGATTGAAACGATGCCGTCGGTGCCGCCATATTCATCGATCACCAGCGCGATGTGATTGTGCGATCGTTGCATGCGCAGCAGCAGATCGCGCGCAGGCATCGAGGGTGGCACGACTTCGATATCGCGTTTGAGGGATGCGATGGGAACCTCCGGCCAGCGCAGCGAGCCGTCCGCATCGCGCTCGATCAGCCCCAGCACATCCTTGACGTGGATGACGCCGATAGGGTCGTCCAGCGTCTCGCGATAGATCGGGATACGCGAATGCTGCGCCTCGCGGAACCGCGCGATGAGATCGCGGAAAGACGTCGATTCCTCCACCGCCACGATATCGGTGCGCGGCACCATGACATCGCCCACCTTGATCTCGCCGAAGCGCAGCAGATTGGAGAGCATGGTGCGTTCTTGCGGCGAAAGCTGCGCGCTTTCGCGCTCGCTTTCCTCGATCACCTCTTCCAGGCTTTCGCGCATGGCCTGCACGTCCTGATCGCCGCCCAGAAGCTGGGCGAGGCGGCGGAAAAGAGAAGGCGGTCTGTCGGACGATGAAGCGGAATCAGCCATGCCGGTTCGCGGTCTTCCTGCGGGCGGGAGTTCGGGCCACAGCATAAGGATCGGCGATGCCGAATTCAGCAAGAATTTCGCGCTCGATCCCCTCCATCCGCGCCGCTTCCTTGGGCTTTTCATGATCGTGGCCCAAGAGATGCAGCACGCCATGGACGGCCAGATGCGCCAGATGGTCGGCAAAACGCTTGCCCGATTCGCCTGCCTCGCGCGTGACCACGCCATGGGCAATCGCGACATCGCCCAGATAGCGATCCGGATTCGCTTCCGCCGGGAAGGAGAGCACGTTCGTCGGCTTGTTCTTGCCGCGGAAGAGCGCGTTCAGTTCTTTCAGTCTGGCGTCGCTGCTGAGAAGAATCGTAAGCGATCCTTTCGCCTTTTCCCATTCCAGCGCGCGCAATGCGATCCGCTTCACGCGGGCACGCGCGGGAGCGGAAAGCTTTTTCCACTTCGGATCTTCGATGGAAATCTCGACGCTGCGAACAGGCCGGCGCGTCATTCGCTATCCTTGCGATAGCGCGCCGGCAACGCTTCGCCGCGGTTCTGGTTGTCGTAAGCGCGCACGATGCGCCCGACCAGCGGGTGGCGAACGACATCCTTGTCCGAGAATTGGGCCGTCGCCACGCCTTCGACGCCGGAGAGGATGGTCAGGGCTTCGTTCAGCCCTTCCGCACGTCCGCCCGGCAGATCGCTTTGCGAAGCGTCGCCCGTCACCACCATGCGCGAGTCTTCGCCAAGCCGCGTGAGAAACATCTTCATCTGCGCGGAGGTGCAGTTCTGTGCTTCGTCCAGAATGACGAAAGCGTTGGCCAAGGTGCGGCCGCGCATGAAGGCCAGTGGCGCCACTTCGATCACGCCGGTCTCCATCATGCGCGTGGCCTTGTCGCCAATCGTGTCGAACAACGCATCGTAGAGCGGGCGCAAATAAGGATCGATCTTCTCTTTCAGATCGCCGGGCAGAAAACCCAGACGTTCACCCGCTTCCATCGCCGGACGCGACAGAACGAGGCGCTCGACCTTGCGCTCATAAAGAAGATGCGCGCCATAAGCCGCTGCGAGATAGGTTTTGCCGGTTCCGGCCGGGCCTATGCCGAAGACCAGCGGGTGGGTCCGCATCAAGTCGAGATAGGCTGCCTGCGCCGGCGAACGCGCGCGGATGATGCGCGAAGCCGCCGTCTTGATGGACGGCTGGCCGACATCGCGCGCGGGCTTGCCGTCGCGCTCATGGGTGGCAAACCGGATTTCCGCATCGATCTCGGCGACGCTGACATTGTCACCAGCTTCAGCGCGCACATAGAGCGACGACAAAACCGCGGCGGCGCGTTCCCGCGCTTCCGGCGCACCTTCGACGGAGACCAGATTGCCACGCACATCGATACGGACATTCAGGCCCTTCTCGATATGAACAAAGTTGCGATGTTGCGAGCCGCCGATCGCAACCAGCAAGGCATTGTCCGCAAATTCCAGCGTGAGCTGCTCGCGCTTTTTGCCCTTAGAACTCAAGAGGCCGCCTCGGCCATGCTCGGCGCATGCAACAACCGCGCGGAAAGGCTGTTGGGAAATAGCTTTTCGATCTTCACCGGAACGATCTGCCCCAGAAGATGATCGGCATTGTCGGCGTGGACGGGCTGCAGGAACGGGCTGCGCCCGATGGCCTGTCCGGCCTGGCGGCCTTTCTTTTCGAAGAGCACATCCATCGTCATGCCTTCGCAGGATTTGTTGAAGGCGCGTTGCTGCGCGAAGAGCAGCGTCTGCAACTCGTCCAGCCGCGCCGCTTTAACGTCTTCGGCGATCTGCTTCTGCGTGGCCGCCGGCGTGCCCGGGCGCGGGCTGTATTTGAAGGAGAAGTGCGACGCGTAGCCGACCTCGCGCACCAGCGCCATCGTGTCCGCGAAATCCTTGTCGGTCTCGCCGGGGAAGCCGACGATGAAATCGGACGACAGCGCAATATCGGGCCGCGCCGCGCGGGTGCGTTCGACCAGGCGCAGATAATCGTCGCGCGTGTGCTGGCGGTTCATCGCATCGAGAATCCGGTTCGAGCCAGACTGCACCGGCAAATGCAGATAGGGCATCAAGGCTTCGATATCGCGATGGGCTTCGATCAGATCATCGCCCATGTCGCGCGGATGGCTGGTCGTGTAGCGGATGCGATCGAGGCCTTTGATCGTCGCGAGCTTGCGGATGAGTTTCGCAAGGCTCCATGCTTCGCCGTCCGGCCCTTCGCCATTGAAGGCATTGACGTTCTGACCCAGCAGTGTGATCTCGCGCACGCCCTTGTCGGCCAAGGTGCGGGCTTCGCGTTCGATCTGCGCCACCGGACGCGAATATTCCGCGCCCCGCGTGTAAGGCACCACGCAGAAGGTGCAGAACTTGTCGCAACCTTCCTGCACGGTGAGGAATGCTGTCGGACCGCTTACCGCGATCTCTTCCGGCAGCGTGTCGAATTTCTCTTCCACCGGAAAATCGGTATCGAGCGCATGGCCCTTCTCGCGGCTGATGCGTGCGATGAGTTCGGGCAGGCGATGATAACTCTGCGGACCAACGACGATATCCACCGCGCTTTGGCGCTTCACGATCTCCGCGCCTTCGGCCTGCGCCACGCAGCCTGCGACCGCGATCAGCACCTTGTCGCCGGCCTGCGCTTTCTCTTCTTTGATCTCGCGCAGCTTGCCGAGTTCGGAATAGACCTTGTCCGCCGCCTTCTCGCGGATGTGGCAGGTGTTGAGGATCACCATGTCCGCCGCTTCCGGTCCGTCAGCCAGCGCATAACCCAGCGGCGTCAACAGATCCGCCATGCGGGCGGAATCATAGACGTTCATCTGGCAGCCATAGGTCTTGATGAAGAGCTTTTTCATTAGGCTTTTCGGCGGCTTTTGGGCATTTGCCGGGGCGTTATGGGCCGAAGGGGCGGCTTTAGACAAGGCTCACTCGGCCGCCTGCGCCTGATGCACGGGAGCGGATGTCGGAATCGCCGTTTTCCGGCCGACCAGCCCCGCCAGCCCCATCGCCTGCCCATGGCGAATTTTCTCTTCGACGATCCGCGCCAAATTCTTGCGGCCGCCCACCATGTCCACCGTGATCGGCTCGTGGAACTCGATGAGCACATCCACCGGACCGGTCTTCAGGCCTTCCCAGAGATGATCGACCAGTTCCATGTCGCCATACCAGGCATAGAGCGGCCGGTTCTCACGCCCCATCGGGATGCCATGCACACCGACATAGGAGATGGAAACAGGTTGGACCGGCACATAGATCGGCTTGCCTTGCGCATCGGTGCCGATTTGCGATTCCGCCGCGCCCATCAAAGCGCTTTTGAACGGCAGCACGCGATTGCCGTCATTCGATGTGCCTTCGGGAAACAGGACCAGCGCGTCGCCTTCCAGCAGACGATTGCGAATTTGATCGCGCGATACACCGGTCTGCGAGCGGCGTTCGCGTTCGACGAACACCGTGCGCTGCAGCCGCGCGAAGGTGCCGAACAACGGCCATGACGCCACTTCGCTTTTGGCGACGAAGGACACGCGCGCGATGCCGCCCAGCGCCAAAATATCGAGATAAGAGGTGTGGTTGGACACCATCAGCACGCCGCGATCCTGCACCGGCTTTCCGATGATCGTGACGCGAATGCCGAAGACGCGCGAAAGAAAGCGCTGATAGCGTTCCGGAATGCTTTTATATCCCAGCGTTTTGAAGCGCAGCGCGATCATCTGGTAGGGGATGACCACCAGCGCGGAAAGTATGAACAGACCCAGGATATAGGCAGCGCGCAGCGAACCCATCAGGCTCAGTGTCCCGTCGGCTTCTTGGCTCCGCGCGGCACGCCATAAAGTTCAAGCCGGTGATCGACCAGTTCGAAGCCAAGTTCTTCGGCGATCAACCGTTGCAGACGCTCGATATCCTCGTTGCGGAATTCGATCACGCGGCCGGTCTGCAAATCGATGAGATGATCGTGATGCGCGTCCGGCACTTCTTCGTAGCGCGAGCGGCCGTCGCGGAAATCATGGCGCTCCAGGATGCCGGCATCTTCGAACAGCTTCACCGTGCGATAGACGGTGGCGATGGAAATGTGCGGATCGATGGCGGAGGCGCGGCGATAGAGTTCTTCGGCATCCGGATGGTCCTCCGCTTCCGACAGGACGCGCGCGATCACCCGGCGCTGTTCCGTCATGCGAAGGCCTTTATCCGCGCAAAGTTGCTCGATCCGCGTCACGCTGAGTTTCCCATCTGCTCCGAGGCGGACCTTAGAGGGTTTCTTTGGAATTTCCCATCGCAAGGGGAAGCCCGGCGGCGAGCACCAGCGCGTCGTCGCCGTCTTCATAATAGGCCTTGCGCGCCCCCACTTGGCGGAAGCCGTGCTTTTCATAGAGGTTCCGCGCGGGCAGGTTCATAGCGGCGACTTCCAGAAACATGCGGACCGCGCCCAACCCCGCCGCCCGCTCCGCGGCATGGGTCAAAAGCTGCGAGGCCACGCCACGGCGGCGGGTATCGGGACCGACCGCGATGGAGAGGATTTCGGTTTCATCCGCCGCCACGCGGACCATGATGAACCCGTCCAGATCGTCTTCCCCGGCGATGAATGCGAAAACACCCTGCCCACCCAGCAGGCTTTGCATGGAGGCGCGATCCCAGGCGCGCGCAAAAGCGCGGGCGTGCAGATCGGCCAGACCGGAAATGTCCTGCGCGGTCGCTTCGCGGATCGTCATGCGGGAAGCTTCGCGTCCGGCGCCCGCAGATAAAGCGGATGCGGCGCTTCGGCCGGCTCGGGCGCAGCCGCTGCCAGTCTCGCGACCCACAAGGCGTCGGGCTGGCGCACAGACGTCACCATGGCGCGCCTGCCAAGCGTTTCCGCAACGATCTCCGCGGCCGTGCCCGCCAAGGCGATGGAAGCTTGCGGCACGATCTCGGAAATTTTCGCGGCGGCAGCGTCCAACGTCACCAGCGTTGGCGGCAACAGCACATCTGTCTTTGAAGCGATGGCGAGATAGGCTTCGCCGCGGCGCGCATCATGGATCGCGGCGCCGTGATCCGTCTTGGCTTCGTCCAGCGCCGCCGCACACATTGCTTCCAGCGTCGTGACGCCGACGAGGGGCTTCTTCAATGCGACGCGAAGCCCGCGCATGAAGGCGAGCCCGACCCGCTGCCCCGTGAAGGTGCCCGGACCGGTGGTGACAGCGAGGCGTTCGAGATCGGCGAATGCGATGCCGGATTGGCGCATCACATCTTCCACCATCGGTGCAAGCGCCTCGGCATGACCGCGCTCCATCGCTTCGAAACGACGCGCGAGCGTGCGCGCGCCATCCAGCACCGCGACGGAGCAGGCGCCAAGCGCGGTATCGGCAGCGAGAATTTTCACGCCAGAATTTTCACGTTAGACCGCTTCGACGGCGGTCACTTCCGGAATGTAGTGCCGCAGCATGTTCTCGATGCCGTTCTTCAGCGTCATCGTGGAAGACGGACAGCCGGCGCAGGAGCCGCGCATGTGCAGCGACACGACCCCGGAGCTGCCGTCGAACGCGCGGAAGATGATGTCGCCGCCATCATTGGCGACCGCGGGGCGAACGCGCGTGTCGAGCAGCTCTTTGATCTGAGAAACGATCTCCGCGTCATCGTCGGAGAAACTCTCGTCATCGGATTCTTCCGCGCCCGCACTTTCCAGAAGCGGCGCACCGCGCGTGAAATGCTCCATGATCGCGCCAAGGATCGATGGCTTCAGATGTTGCCACTCGCTCGTGTCAGACTTCGTCACCGAGATGAAATCCGAACCGAAGAAGACGCGCGTCACGTCGCTGTTGGCGAACAGCGCGCGCGCCAGCGGCGAACGCTCGGCGGATTTCGCATCCGGAAAATCGGCAACCGACGCTTCGCCCATGACTTCGCGGCCGGGCAGGAATTTCAGCGTGGCCGGATTCGGCGTGGATTCGGTTTGAATGAACATCGGCGTATCTCCAATCGGGCTTTACATGGACCCGGTGCGGAGAACGATCAAGGCCATCTCAAAAGTCCGAGATGATCCCTTTCTTTTCCCAGTCGCCATAGCGTGTGGGTTCGGGGCCTTTGGGGCCATTCACCTCTTTGGCGTGGGGCTTTTCGGCGGGCTGCGCGGCACGGCGCTGATCGGCTTCGGCGCGGGCACGTTCGCCGGCTTCGCGGATGCGTTCCGCGATCTGCGCCTTGCTGGGCTTCGCCGTTTTTTTTGCCGTCGGCATGACGATGAGCTACGACCGGGCTATGCGAAAGGCAAGAGCATGAGTGCCGCCGGGGTCCCCGCGCGCGCCGCGGCGGTGAAGATCCTGGGCGAGGTGCTGCGCAAGCGCCGCCCTTTGGATGCTGTCGAGACGGAAGTGATCGCGCAAAGTGGGCTGGAGCCGCGCGATGCCGGTTTCGCGCGCGCCATCGCAAGCGAAACATTGCGCCGCTTCGGCCAACTGGACGCCCTGATCCGCACTTTCGTTCCCAAAGCCCCGCCGCCGCACAAGGCTGGACCCACGCTGGAGATATTGCTGGCTGGCGCCTGCGAGCTTCTCTTTCTGGATGTCGCGCCGCATGCCGCTGTCGATGCCGCGAACCGGCTGGCGGCGAGCGACAACAAGGCGGTGCATTTCAAAGCCTTGATCAACGCCGTGCTGCGGCGCGTGTCGAAGGAAGGCAAACAGGTTCTCGCATCGAAAGACGCCGACCGCCTGAACACGCCGGACTGGCTGTGGCAAAGCTGGCGCGCGGCCTATGGCGATCAGACTGCGCGCATGATCGCATCCGCGCATGCGCATGAACCGCCGACGGATTTTGTGTTGAAGGACGGCGCATCGGCGCCAAACGGCGCAACGCAGCTCTTCGGCAATGTCTGGCGCATGACGCAAACCGGCCGTGTCGATCTGCTGGAAGGTTTCAGCGAAGGCGCATGGTGGGTGCAGGATTTCGCGGCGTCATTGCCCGCGCGGCTGCTGGGAGATATTCGCGGCCGGCGCGTGATCGACCTGTGTGCAGCGCCCGGCGGCAAGACGATGCAGCTAGCGGCGATGGGCGCGGATGTCACCGCGGTGGAGCGCGAACCATCGCGCATGGCACGGCTGCGCGAGAATCTCGAGCGCGCGAAACTTCCGGCGCAGCTCATCGAAGCCGATATGCGGGATTACAGCGCCGAACCCGCACCATTCGTGCTGCTCGATGCACCCTGCAGTGCGACGGGCACGATCCGCCGCCATCCCGAACTGCCATGGATCAAGAGCGCATCGGATATCCAACTCACGGCGCAGGCCGCCGGAGAATTTCTCGATGTCGCCGCGGATATGGTCGCGCCGGGCGGCACGCTGGTCTTCGCGGTGTGTTCGCTGGAGCCGGAAGAAGGTGCGGAGCAAGTCGCCGATTTTCTGGCGCGCAATGAAGCCTTCACACGAAAGCTCATAACACCGGAAGAAATCTTCGGGCTCAACGAACTGATCGACACGAATGGCGATCTGCGCACTCTGCCCTGCCACCTTGCTCAACAAGGCGGCATGGACGGTTTCTACGCCGCGCGGCTAATCCGCTCGTAGCTACGAGAGACGTCCCAACGCATAAGCCAGCGCGAGATAGATCTTGCCGGTGTCCGCGCTGAGCAGGCTGGATGCCAGCAACCCGCCGCCATCGCTCTCGCGCGCACGCGCCAGCATGCCTTCGAACTCGGTGATGTAGGTGTTGGCCGCTTCGCGGAAATGCCCGTTCTCGCGGTTGAGGGTGGCGATGCGATTGACCGTGGTATCGTCGATCGCGTTGGCCAGGCGGCGGGCGAAGACGCTGCGATCGCCGGCCAGATAACGCCGCCAATCATCGTCGCCGGGGCCGATTTCGCTGATCGCTTCCAGATCGACGGCCATATCGGCAAGCGCGGCCTGAAGCGCACCCAACGCGGCAGCGGCCGCCGGCCGCAATTCTTTGGAGCGCTGCTCATTGGTTTCGACATTGGCGATGAGCGTGGACATATCCCACGATTTGCCCTCGCCGCCGTCACGGCGCTTGGAGCGCTGTGTGAGCTTGCGCGCCATGCCCAGCAGACCATCGCTGCCGTTTTCCGGCGCTGCGGCCTGCTCGTTCGGCGCATGGCGTTGACCGGTATGCGCGGCGCGGCGCGTATGAATGGTGGACAGCGTGCGGGCGGACAGATCGAGAATTTCTTCGGTTTCGCTGCGCACCATCTCGCGCACGCGCATGGCTTCCTGCTGCGCGACGCCGGGAAGAATGAGAAGATGCTTCTCGACCTCGGCGACGGCTTGCGCCAGCGAATCCTTGATCTGGCTGGTTTCCGACGCGAGCTGTCCGGCCGCGCGCAACAGACGTTCGCATTCCGCCATCGCCTCGCCCACCAGCGCTTTCGCGTTCGCTTTGGTTTCCGATGCGGTCTCGCCGATCAGTGTCTGCGCGCCGGCGCCGGCGTCATGCAACGCATGCACAAGGCGCGAAAGCGTGGCGTTCGCCGCCTCGCCGGTTTCCTTCATGCGCTCGGCTTCGCGGCTGTAGCTCTGCGTGAGTTGCGTGGCGCGCGCGACGCCATTCGCCATGATGGTTTCGATCTGGCGTTCGGTGTCGCCCGCGAGATTGCCGAATTTGTCGGCCTGCGTGTAGAGCGCCTGAATGGCCTGCTCTAATGCGCCGCGCTGCGTGGACAGCGCCGCTTCGAATGACGTGCTTTCGTCCTTGAGACGGCCGAGAAGCTCGTTCATCGCGAGGCGATGCTTTTCGTGGCGGCCGAGCACGAATTCCGAACGCGCCATCGCGGCATCCGAAACGGATTCGATCTGCTTGGCCTGGCGGTCGATCTCCACCGCCGCCGCATGCGGCGCCTGCGCGGCTGCTTCGGCGGCGATGCGGAAATTCGAGGCCTGTGAGTCCAGCGACTGCCCCGCGCTGCGCAGCGTGCCTTCCGCCGTTTCGATGGTCGCCTTCAACTGCGCGACGCGGCCCGCGACCACTTCGCTGGCGCGCGATGCGCTGTCCGACAAGGCGCCGGCAACGGAATCGATACGCTCGCGTTCCTGACCCAGACGTGCAGCGACAGCTTCGGCGCGCACATCGGCGCGCGCACCGGCTTCATCCAGCGCCGCAATCTGATTTTCCAGAACCGTTTCCAGCGCACGCAGACGCGCGAACGCGCCATCGAGGCCCGCGTTCAACGCATCGAGTTCGCGGCGGACCGCGCGGCCCAGACGCGCGGCCGTGCGCGATGCGGTTTCGTCGGCGGAGAAAAGACGATCGGTTGCTTCGGCGAGTGCTTGTGCCGCGGCGTTCATCGCGTGACCGCGCATGAAGGCCCATGCGATCGAGATGAAGAGGAAAGGCGGCGCGAAGGTCGCGAAGAAAATGACGGCGAGTTCTTGCGGGCTCATCGCGGCAAGCCCGGCGGGTTTGTAGAAGCCCAGCAGATAGGCGGCGGCGGCGCCGACCCAGAAGGCGGCAACGACCAGCGCGAAGATCAACGCTCCGATACCGGAAGACGCGCGGGTGGCGCGCCGCTCCTGCGCCGTCGCTTCGTCGGCAAAGTTTTCGGCGGATTGCAGCAGCACGGGCTGGCCGCGCTCGGATCCGTAAGACGCCACGACTGATCCCTTCGAAGGATGACAGCCCACTTTAACCATCATCGGCCGCAAATCGCGAGATAAGCAGGCAAATTTCCGGGGGATGAAGGCTGGCGCCCGAATCGTTAACGCGCGAGAATTGCGGCATGGAAGATCATCGCCCAAGCCGCACCGCACAGGGTGCCGCCCTGCACCGCGCCGCCCATCAGCTTCTCGACAATCCGCCGGTTTTCGCCGATCCGCTGGCCCTCAAGATCATTGGGCGGGAAGCGGAAGCGGAATTGCGCGCCGGGACCGATCCGCACACGGAACTTCCGCGGGCCGGGCTTCGCGCCTTCATCGCCGCGCGCAGCCGGTTCAGCGAAGACACGCTGGCCGAAGCGGTTGGCGAAGGCGTCCGCCAATATGTCCTTCTGGGCGCCGGGCTCGACACCTTCGCCTATCGCGCGGCGAAGATGTATCCCGGCCTTCGCGTGTTCGAAGTCGATCATCCCGCGACACAGGGTTGGAAGCGGGAGCGGTTGGCGGAAGCCGGAATCAGCGCGCCGGAAGTTCTCACCTACGCCCCCGTGAATTTTGAAACGGAGACCTTGTCCGCCGGCCTGACGCGCGCGGGCTTCGATGTGAAAGCGCCGGCGGCTTTCGCGTGGCTCGGCGTCGTTCCCTATCTCACGCAGGACGCGATCATGGCGACATTGCGCTTCATCGCGAACCTGCCGCGCGGAACGCGCGTCGTGTTCGATTATGCCGAACCGGCGTCTGCGCGCGATGGCGCCAGCCGCGCCGCGCATGACGCGATGGCGGCGCGCGTGGCCGCATCGGGCGAGCCGTTCCGCAGCTTCTTCATGGCCGACGATCTGAAGCGCGACGTCGCGGCGCTGGGATTTTCCAGGGTGGAGGATTTCGATGCTGCCGCGCTCAATCCGCGCTATTTCGCGGATCGCGGCGACGATTTGCGGCTGCGCGGCGCGGGCCATCTGATGCGGGCGTGCGTCTAAGCCCCGTTATTAAGGCTTTTCTAACCATGTTGGCGGGGCATTAACGCGGCCTTGAGGCTGTGCGCGCATGCTCGCATCCGGTTGCAAAGGCTCAAGGACCATGTCGCAAGCTGCACAGGCGCGCGCCGTCGATCTCGAACATCTGGCCCGTTACACGGGCGGCGATGCCGCGCTCGACGCGGAAGTGTTGAACCTGTTCGCGACGCAATCGGCAGAACTTCTCACCCAGTTGAAGACGGTGATGGAAGCGCGCGATCAGAAGACCTGGAAAGAGATCACCCATTCGCTGAAAGGGGCTGCGCGCGGCATTGGCGCATTCGGATTCGGCGATGCCGCCGCGCGCGCCGAACCGGCATTGCCCGCGGAAGACAATTCGAACGCCCTCCAGGCGCTTCACGCGATGCAACAGGAAGCCGAGATCGTGCAGCGCTTTATTGCGAGCTATCTAGGGCGCTGACGTTTTCTCGTCGAATTTCACGAACTCATGCGCGATGCAGCGCGCGATCAACGTGCGCCACACCGGCTCGGCAATCGCGGCGCTGAGGCCGGCGCGTTTTGCTTCGGTCAGAACCTTCGACACCACGTCTTCGATGCGCGCGTCGTCATGCACGACGTTGCGATCTTTCTTGATGATCGCCGCACGCTCGATATAGCCCTGCCGCTCGGCGAGCAGCCCGACGAGAATGCGATCCAGACGATCGATCTGCGCACGTAATGCGGGCATGTCGGCACAGGCTGCGGGCGGAACGGTCGGGGTTTCGGCCATGGCGGGCTCGCGCGAATTGCACATCGGGTGTGGCGGGGTTACAGCCACGCGGCAAGGGAAATGGTCCGCGACATTTTGCGGGAAGCCGCTTGATCCGGTTGCGGCGGGGCCCATTTCTCCGTATGGATATGTAGTATTTTCCGTCATACAAACTGAGAGTGTTGAATAGGGTGATGAGCACCATCGAAACGGATGTCGCGATCATTGGCGCGGGGCCAATCGGGCTCTTTGCCGTGTTCGAGCTTGGGCTGCTGGATTTGAAGGCGCATCTGGTCGACATCCTCGACCGGCCGGGCGGCCAATGCGCCGAGCTTTATCCGGAGAAACCCATCTACGACATTCCGGGTCTGCCGATCGTCACCGGTCAGGAACTGACCGACAAGCTGATGGAGCAGATCAAGCCGTTCAATCCAACGTTCCATTTCTCGCAGATGGCGAGCGGCCTCGAAAAACTTCCCGATGGACGCTGGAAGCTTTCGACGGATGCCGAAACCGAAATCGTCGCGCCTGTCGTGGTGATCGCAGCGGGCGGCGGAAGCTTTGTGCCCAAGCGCCCACCCATCGCGGGCATCGATGCCTATGAAGGCAAGTCCGTGCACTATGCCGTGCGCAAGATGGAAGCGTTTCGCGGCAAGAACATCCTGATCGCCGGCGGCGGCGACAGCGCGCTCGACTGGACGATCAATCTCGCACCCATCGCAAACAAACTCACGCTCGTTCATCACCGCGACGGTTTCCGCGCCGCGCAGCATAGCGTCAATCAGATGCGTGAACTGGCGGCCCATGGAAAGGTCAATTTCGAAATCGCGTCCGTGAAAGCGCTGCATGGCGATAACGGCCAGCTTCACGCTGTAACGCTGGCGAACGCGGAAAAGAAGGAGTGGGAACACGCTTGTGACACCTTCATTCCGTTCTTCGGATTGACGATGAAGCTCGGTCCCATCGCGGATTTCGGTTTGAACCTTACCGAGAATCTGATCGCGGTGGACACGGCGAAATTCCAGAGCACGACGCCGGGCATCTTCGCCATCGGCGACATCAACACCTATCCCGGCAAGCTGAAGCTTATTCTCTCCGGCTTCCATGAAGCGGCGCTGATGGCGCAGGAAGCCTTCCACATCTGCAAGCCGAACGAGAAGTTGCGCTTTCAGTACACGACCTCTTCGTCCAACCTTCAGAAGAAACTGGGTGTCGCGTGAAGATCGTCGCTACGGACCGCAACGGCGTTGAGCAGATTGTCGAAGGCCGCGATGGCTGGAGCGTGATGGAGATCCTGCGCGACGCAGGCCTTCCTATCGCCGCGGAATGCGGCGGCGCCTGCGCCTGCGCGACCTGCCACGTCTATGTCACCGGCGACTGGCTGGAGAAACTGCCGCCGAAATCGGATGCCGAGACCGACATGCTGGACATGGCGCTGGCGGTGGAGCCGAACTCCCGCCTCTCCTGCCAGATCACCTGCAAGCCGGAGCTGGACGGGATCACGGTCACCGTCGCCCCTGAATAATTATTGAATTGCGATAATTTATTTTCGTGATAGAGAGTTTTCGGCGCTCCCGGAGACTCTGCATGGCCATTTCCCCGCAACTCGTTCGCGCCAGCCAGATCATGGGCTGGCTTTCCGTGATCGGAGCGATCCTCGCACCTCTTGTTACGGTGCTCTGTTTCATCTGGCCTGTCTCGACGCAGGCGCTCGATGTGCATTTCAACCATATCGACATCGCGACGGTGGCGGGCGCGCCACTTACCGACCGGTTGCTGGCGCTGATCTTTGCGCTGATCCCCGCCTTCGTCGTGACGTGGGGCTTGTTGGCACTGGCGCGGCTGTTCCGCGCTTTCGCGCAAGGCGAGATATTCTCGCTTCCGGCGTTGCGCGCGCTCAGCAGCGTGACGATGGCGTTGTTCTGGAATGTCGTTGCGACGTTCCTGATACAGGCGCCGCTCACCTATCTGATCTCCAGACACAATCCGCCGGGCCATCGTTTCATGTCCATCGGGTTCGGATCGGACGATGTCGAGATGCTGTTTCTCGCGGGTGTCACCTTTGTCATCGCGCGGGTGATGGCGGAAGCGCGGCGTGTTGCGGAAGAGAATGCGGGGTTTGTGTGATGGCGATTGTCGTCAACCTCGATGTCATGCTGGCCAAACGCAAGATGCGTTCGAAAGAGCTGGCGGAAATCATCGGCATCACCGAGGCCAATCTCTCCTTGCTCAAATCCGGCAAGGTGAAAGGCGTGCGCTTCGAAACCCTCGACAAGATCTGCACGGCGCTGCAATGCCAGCCGGGCGATCTTCTGGAACACAGACCGGACGCCTGAGATGATTGCGGCGGTGCAAGCGTTGGAGCCGCGAAAGCTCGCCGGCGGGCTTGCCGTTCTGGTGCTGCATCTGCTCGTCATCGCAGCATTGCTGAGCGCGACACGCTGGAACGAACTTCAGAGCGAGCAAAGCAAAGAGATCATCCTTCATCTCATCACGCCGAAACGTCTGCCCGAACCGGTGAAGCAAATTCCTTTGCCCAAACCTGCTACGGCTCCGAGATCTGCACCCGCTTTCGTGCCGCCGGCGACGTTCACACCGCCGCCCGACACAACAGTGCCGCAACTGAACGGATTGAACCGGCAACTCTTCGGATGCTCGCCCGATCAACTGGCAACGGCGACGGCGCAAGAGCGCGCGGCCTGCGCATCGGCGTCGTTGGGCCCGCGTTTCGATTCCGGCGCCACTGACTATCGCGATCACACCGACCGCTCGAAGAGCGCTGTACAATGGGCGCGGGATCGTGCGCGAAAGAATGCACCACTGCTTTTGCCCTGCATGAGTCCTGACGGTTGGTCGCCGCTCTATACGGCATACTGCCTGGCCAAGACCGCCGTAACCGGCAAGCTCGAAGGGGAAAGCCAGAAGGGTTATCAGGACAAACCCGACTATATCGCCAATGAAGGCGACACCCGGATGGCGCCCGTCCCGCACTGACCGGGCACTGATTACAATCGCGAAAGACAACGCCGCCCGCCTCGCGATTGCCCGCCGTCCCGTTTGCCTGTCATATGCGCCATTGGCTTGAGGGGAAGCCGAAGCGCGCTATGGAGAAGGCATGTTTTCGCAGGTTGACTGGCGCAAGGTTGCGACCGGCGGCGGCGTACTTCTTCTCCACCTCCTCATCGTGCTGGCGCTGCTCGACGTCACCGGAATCGTGAGGCTGGGCGAGACCGCGCCCAAGGAAATCGTCCTAACGCTCTCCGCCCCGCCGCGGCCGCAGACTGCGCCGCAGATCATACTGCCCGAGACATTGCCCATTCCGTTTGCGATCACGCCGCGCGAAAGCCGCCCGATCACGGCGCCGCCCGAGCAACAGAATTCGCAGCCGCATGGCGATATCCGCGACATCGGCCGTTATCTGCAGAATTGCAGCGGCACCTTCTACGAGCAGCTTTCGCCCGCCGAGCGGAAGAACTGCCTTCTGTTCAAGAACGAGCACAATAGCGACAAGGCCCCGCTTCTGGGCCAGGCCAAGCCCTCGCCGTTCGACAAGGTGATCGAAGACCGCAATGCGCCCTTCGTGCCGGCTTTCAAGCAATGCGATCCCGGCTCGGTCAACGCTTCGCTGCACAATGTGCCTTGCACCAATTTCAGCGGCGGACACAATTTGCTTGAGATGAACCCCGGGCACTGATCAAGCAGGGTGGATTGCACCGTTAATACATCTGTTATAACGTTGCCGTTAGTACGGTTGTAAGAACGGAGATGCACATGAACTTCCCCCTAAAAATCGTCCAGATCGGAAATTCCTTGGGCATCACCCTGCCGAAAGAAGTGCTATCCACGCTGAAGGCGGAGAAAGGCGACACCGTGACGGTGACATGCGCGCCGGATGGCATTCGCCTCACCGTTTATGACGCGGAAAAGCAGCGTCAACTTAAGCTGGTGCGCGGCATTATGAAGAAGCGCCGTCATGCGCTGCGCGAGCTTGCGAAGTGACGAAGCGAATTTGGCTGGATTCGGACATTCTCCTCGCAGCCCATGACGAGCAGTTGGCGGAACATGGCGGACCAAGCGGAATTCGCGACCCCGGATTGTTCGAATCCGCACTGGCCCGCGCGCAAAATCTCGCCGCTTATGGCAAGCCGGATGCGGCAACACTCGCAGCCTCCTATGCGTTCGGCCTTGCGAAAAACCACCCCTTTATCGACGGCAACAAACGCATTGCGCTGATTGCACTCGAATATTTTCTGGAATTGAATGGTTACGCACTCATCGCGGATGATGCCCAATGTGTCCTTGCCATCCTCTCTCTCGCCGCCGGCGATCTCGATGAGAAAGCACTGGCACAGTGGATTCGTAAGCATATGAAGAAGTCCTGAGGGCCGAGGAGAAGACATCATGGGACTTTACGATCGCTATATTCTTCCCGTCGTGCTGAACGCGGCGATGAGCACCAAGCCCATTCGCTATCAGCGCAAGAAGGTCGTTCCGCGCGCGAGCGGCCGCGTTCTCGAAATCGGTTTCGGCGCGGGCCACAATCTGCCCTTCTACGATGCGTCGAAAGTCACGCATCTGTGGGCGTTGGAGCCTTCGAAGGAGATGCGCGAGCGCGCGGCGGAGCGCGTTTCGCAATCTTCGATTCCGCTGGAATTCCTCGATCTGCCGTCGGAGGAGATTCCGCTGCGCAACGAAGAAGCCGACACCATCCTCATCACCTATACGCTCTGCACCATTCCCGATGTGGCGAAGGCGCTGGGCGAGATGCGGCGGGTATTGAAATCCGGCGGAAAGATGATTTTTTGCGAACATGGGCAAGCGCCCGATGCCGATGTGCGCAAATGGCAGGAGCGTTTGACGCCCGCCTGGAAATTCATCGGCGGCGGCTGCCATGTCGGGCGGCCGATTCCGAAGATGATCATCGACTCCGGCTTTCGTATCGAAGGCATGGAGACGATGTATCTGCCGGGCACGCCACGCTTCGCCGGATTCAATTACTGGGGCGATGCGATCAAGGCGTAACCATCGCTGGTAGTTGAATTGCAAAGTGATGGGGGTACCGCCCCCACCCCCTCAGTGCCGCTTCAGTGTTGGAGGGCGGCGATATCGGCTTCCACCTGCACCGCGAGCGCGTTGAGCGCCGACACGTTTAAGCGCGCGAAGGCGCTGATGCGGCGCGCCTTGCGGCGCAGCGCGCGCATGTGATGGACATCCGCTTCGGGCGACTCAGCCGTCGTCACGGCGAGAACGGGAGTCGCGAGGCTTACGTCAATATTTTCAACGGCTTGCATGATTTCTGTTCCCTCTTTGTCCAAATGGAACATAGAGAGAACGATATTATCCGTCAAGAGCCGCGCAACGGCTATAGTCAAACCGGCACGGAATCGGATGCACGATGAAACAGGCGACATGCAGTTGCGGACAGTTGCGCGTGGATTGCGACGGCGATCCGCTGAAAGTCTCGATCTGTCATTGCGACGCCTGCCGCAAACGCACCGGCAGCGCGTTCGGTGTGGCGGTGTTCTATCCGCGTGAGAAGATTTCCGCGCAAGGCGAGGAACGCGTTTTCACGCGCCCCGCCGACAGCGGCCGCAATGTGACTTTCCACTTCTGTCCGCATTGCGGATCGAATGTGTGGTGGGAGCCCGAACGCATGCCCGATCGCGTGGCCGTGGCGCTGGGCGCCTTCGCCGATGCCGATTTCCCGATGCCCGATCAGTCGGTGAGCGATGCGCGGCGGTACAAGTGGATCGCATTTCCGGACGCGATGGAGAGGCGGGAATGACCAACCACCTCCCCCTTGTGGGGAGGTCGACAAAATTCTGAAGTCCGGGAGCGACAGCGAACGGACGCAGGAATTTTTCGGGTAGGGGGAAGTGGCGAACACACGCCCTCTACCCGGATCGCTTCGCTCTCCGACCTCCCCACAAGGGGGAGGTGATTATTCCAGCGGCTCCACGCCCTTGAACGGCTCATGCGCGCTGAAGGAGGGCTGCGTGAACCAGCGCGGGCCGGATTCCGTCATATAGAAGTGATCCTCCAGACGGATGCCGAGTTTGCCGGGCACCACGATCATCGGTTCGTTGGAGAAACACATGCCGGGCGCGAGCGGGGTCATGTCGCCGCGCACGAGGTTGGGCGATTCATGCACATCCATGCCGATGCCATGGCCGGTGCGATGCGGGAGGCCGGGCATGTTGTAATCGGGGCCGAAGCCTTCGGTGCCCATCGAAGCGCGCGCGGCATCGTCCACGCTGGAGCATGGCGCACCAAGTTTCGCGGCTTCGAAGGCCGCGGCCTGCGCGCGCTTCTCCGCTTCCCACACGCGCACATATTCGTTCGATGGCGGCGCGCCGAACACGTAAGAGCGCGTGATGTCGGAATTATAGCCGTCGAAACTGGTGCCGGTGTCGATGAGCACCGCATCGCCCTCTTTCAATATGCGATCGGTTTCGCCGCCATGCGGCAGCGCGGTGTCTTCGCCGAAGGAGACGATGCAGAAGATATTGCCGCTGCCGCCGAGCTTCTTGTGTTCGGCATCGATGAATTTCTCGACTTCGCTGGCGCGCATGCCGGCTTTCAGATGCTTCCATGCGCGGCGCTGCACTTCGAGAGTCACCGTCTTGGCGTGCTGCATTAGCGCCAGTTCGGTCTTCGACTTGATGCGGCGGATCACATTGATGAGCGGGCCGGCACTGACGAGGCGTTCGTCGCCGAACACGCCGCGCAGACCGAGGAAGGTGAACAGCGCCACAGCATCGTCCACCGCGAGCTTGCCGCTGGGCAAACGGCTCTTGATGAGCGCGTAAGGGCTTTCTTCTTCCTGCCAGACATGAATGTCGCCTTCGATGCCGATGACCTGCGCGACTTTGTCTTTCTCGAACCCAGGCGTGATGTATTCCACGGTGCCGTTCTTATGGATCAGCGCCCCGGTGAACCGCTCCGACGGATGCCACGAGAAGCCGGTGAAATAGCGCAGCGATGTCGTCGGCCCGATGAGCGTGGCGGCGACACCCGCGCGTTCCATCTCCGCGCAGAGTTTGGCGATGCGTTCTTTGCGCTCGGCTTTGCCGATGGGGGCGGGCATGGTTAGTTTCATGGCTCAACTCCAGTTCTCATAATCATATACAAACACGTCATGGCCGGGCTTGTCCCGGCCATCCATTTTCCAGAGCCAGAACGATGCCTGCATCGCTTCTGGAAAATGGATGGCCGCCACGAGGGCGGCCATGACGGTTGAAAGAAGGGCGATCCTACCGGCTCATCAACTGGTATTCGCCGCCCTTTTCGATGCCGCGCTTGTAGGCGGGGCGGGCGTGCATGGCGGTGCGGTAGCGGATGAGGTTCTTGTAAGGCTCCAGCCGCGCGCCGGCGGCTTCGAGCACGAAGAGCAACTGGATGTCCGCGCCGGTGAGTTCGTTGCCGACGAAGAACTCGCGGCTGCCGAGCGCCGCATCCATGTAAGAGAGGTTGTTCGCGATCTCGCTGTCCACGCGCGGTTTCAGCATAGCGGCAGCGTCGCCCAGCATGCCGGTGTAAAGCGCCATCAGAAGCGGCAGCATGGCCGAACCTTCGGCGTAATGCATCCATTCGACGTAACGCCAGTAATCGTCGCTGCCATGCTTGGGCTTCATCCTGCCCTTGCCATAGGTGTCGATGATGTATTCGACCTCCGCGCCGGATTCGGCGATGACATGGCCATTGTCTTCCAGCACCGGCGACTTGCCGAGAGGATGCACCTTCTTCAATTCCGGCGGCGCATAGGGCACCGGGGTCATGCGCTGATACTTCACGATCTCATACGGCACGCCGAGTTCTTCCAGCAGCCACAGAATGCGCTGCGAGCGCGAATTGTTCAGGTGATGGATCTTCAACATGGCGTTCTCCCGATTTTCCGGGCGCATCGGAGCGGTTGTTGCAATTCAGCGCAAGACCTATCGCCTCCCCCTCGTGGGGAGGCCGACAATTCGCGCAGCGAATTTCGGGTGGGGGGAACGATGCCGCAGTGCCGTCCCCCCCCACACGGATCGCGTTCATACGCTGTCGCTATGAACCTCTCCGACCTCCCCACAAGGGGGAGGTGATTAGGCGGGTGTCGTACCGTCGAGATCTGCTTTTTTCGGAAAGAACACCGCTTCGATCTTGTTGCCGTCGGCATCGAAAATGAACGCGCCGAAATATGTTGTAAACGCCGCCTGGCGCGGGCCGGGGTCGCCTGCGCTTTTGCCACCGCGCGCGATGGCGGCATCGAAGAATTCGCGCACCGAAACTTCGGATGGCGCGCGCAGGCAGATATGAATGCCGGTTGTTTCGGCTTGCGGCTTTAACCCGTCGCGCTGGTTCAACCAGAACTCCGGATATTTCTTCCCGAAGCCGATGGTGGCGGGCGAACGGTCCACCAGCTTCGCAAGGCCGAGCGGCGCAAGCACGGCGTCATAGAAATCGGCGCTCGCCTTCAGATCGGACACCGCGATGGAGACATGGTCGATCACCGCGCGTCGCGCCACATCGGCCAGACTTTCGGGCCGCCGGGTACTTCAATCTCACCGGTCACTTCGAAGCCGAAGCTTTTGTAGATGGGGATGTTCGTGTCCTTGCTGGATTCCAGATAGCAAGGCATGTGCGTGGCATCCACTTGCGCCAGCCGGTCGCGCATGATGACGCCGCCATAGCCCTTGCCCTGGAAATTCGGATCGGTGCCGATGGCCTGCAGATACCAGTGCGGAATATGCGGATGGGTTTTCTCCATCATACCCATGGTGGAGAGCACGCGGCCGATATTGCTTCCGAAGGCGGAGAGCAGCGCGGGGCCGTTGGTGATGTACGCCCAGAACGGCACGTCCCATTCGTTCGGCGGGCGCCACAAGGTGATCGATTCGTAATGATCCGTCGTGTAGCAGGCGCCATGCGGCAGGCCGAGTTTGAACAGCACGCCGAAAACGCTTTCCAGCTTCTTGAGGCGCACCGTGTCGTCCGGGATGAAATAGGAGAACACCGGATCGGTGTAGAAGGCGCGCGCCAGCGATTGGATGAGCGGCGCATGATCGGCGCGCGTCGCCTTGCGAACGGATGTCTGCGGCATGGCCCACCCCACATTCCTGTGAGCGGCACTATAGAGCAGCGTGCTCGCTTGTCATCCGCCGGGCGATGGTGCGAGGCTCGCGCCGCTTCGATCCTGATGGGGGAAAATATGGCTTTGAAAGCGATCCGCGCGCTGGCGTTCTGTTCGGCGGCTTTGATGCTGCCCGTTGCGGCGCATGCGGCGGCCACTTCCGCGACGGCATCCTATCAGGCCATCGTGAAGGATTATTTCGATGCGCAATGGAAGCTGCATCCCACTGCGGCCACCTCCACCGGCCTGCACAACTGGGACGACCAGCTCGACGACGTCTCCGCCGCGGCGCATGCGAAAGAAGTGACGATCCTCAAAGACATCAAGGCGAAGCTGAAGGCCATCGACGGAACGAAGCTTTCGCTCACGGACCGCGACGACCGCGATGTGCTGGTGGGCGAGATCGACCGCACCTTGCTGGAAGACGAGACGGTGCAGCTATGGCGGCACGATCCGGGCACCTATGTGAACATCCTCACCTATGCCGCGTTCCAGCTCATCGAGCGCGATTTCGCGCCGCTGCAAGAGCGTATGAAGAACACCATCGCGCGCGAGAAGCTGATGCCCGCGATGCTGGCGGAGGGAAAGAAGAACCTCACCAACATGCCGCCGGTGTTCATCGACGTGGCGCTGGACAATCTGGGCGGCGGCATCGACTTCCTCTCCAAGGATGTGCCGGCGGCGTTCAAGGATGTGAAGGACCCCGCGCTGCAGAAGCAACTTGCCGATTCCACCAAGGCGGCGGTGGATGCGGCGAAGGATTTCAAGGCGTGGCTGATCGCGCAGAAACCGAACGCGCATGGCTCTTTCGTGATGGGCCGCGATGCGTTGCAGCGTTTGCTCGCCTCCGATCTTGTCGATGTGCCGGTGGAGAAAGTTCTGGCGGCGGGCGAAGCGCAGCTTGCGAAGGACCGCGCGGATTATATCGCCACCGAAAAACTGATCGATCCGAAGAACCCCGACAAGGCGATGGACGAGGTGGAAGCGGATCATCCCGATGCCGCGCATCTCATCTCCACCGCGCGCGACGGGCTGGTGAGTTTGCAGACTTTCATCGAGCAGCATCACATCCTGACATTGCCGTCGAAGATGCTGCCGGAAGTCGCGCCAACGCCGCCTTTCGCCCGCGCGGTGATCTTCGGGCAGACCGATGCGCCCGGTGCGCTCGAAACGCATGCGACCAAGGCCTATTACTTCATCACCCCGCCGGAGCCGACATGGCCGAAGGCGCGGCAGGACAAGCTGCTCTCCTATTTCAACCGCTCGTTCCTGCAGAACCTGACGGTGCATGAATCGCTGCCGGGGCATTTCACGCAATATCTCTTCCAGCGCGCGAATCCGAACTGGTCGATGGTGCGCAAGACGGCAGGCTCTTACACCACCACCGAAGGCTGGGCGCATTACAGCGAGCAGATGATGATCGAGCAGGGCCTCAGCAAAGGCGATGCAAAGGTACATCTGGCGCAGATCAACGACGCGCTGTTGCGCGATTGTCGCCTGATCGGCTCCATCAAGATGCACACCGGCCAGATCACGCTGGAGCAGGATACGCAGATGCTGGAGAAGCAATGCTTCCAGTCGCCTGCCGTAGCGCCGGGCGAGGCCAAGCGCGGCACCAACGATCCGGGTTACTACTCCTACACGCTGGGCAAGCTGGAAATCCTGAAACTGCGCGCCGATGCGCAGAAGAAGGAAGGCAAGAATTTCAACCTCACCAAATTCCACGACCAGTTCATGAATTCGGGTTTGGTGCCGGTCTCGATCATCCGCCGCGAGATGGGCGTGGAGGGATCGTCGCTGTAGTATGAAATCGAGGGCACTTTGCGCGCTGCTGCTGCTCCTGACGACGGGCGGCAGCGCGATGGCGCAGGTCGATCCCTCGCTGAGTGTTTATGCGCGCCCACAAACGCTCGCGACATTGCCGGACGGACGGCACATTCATTTTTTCTGCATGGGACAAGGCGCGCCCGTCGCCATCGTCGCGCCCGGCTGGCACATCACCGCGCCGGTATGGCACGGCTTCCAGCCCTTGATGGCAAAAGAAACGCGCGTCTGTGTTTACGACCGCGCGGGTTATAATTTCAGCGATCCCGGACCCATGCCGCGCGACACGGCGGCGGAAGTCAAAGACCTGCATGATGGTTTGCGCGCCGCGCATATCAAAGGTCCGTTCATTCTCGTCGGCCATTCGCTCGGCGGGTTTGATGCGCGACTGTTCGCTTATACCTATCCGAAAGAAACCGCCGGTCTTCTGCTGCTCGATCCGCCGACGGAAAATATCTACCGGCGCATGCATCTGCCGCCGGATGAAGATGTCGGCCTCTACAGCAAATGCGCGAAGTTGGTGCGCCAGCATCCGCTCGGCTGGGACAGCAAATGCATCGACCTGAAACCGCGCGCGAACTGGCCCGCAGCCGTGCGCGCCAAGGTACTGGCGGATCAGAACCACGCTTACTGGTATGACACCATCGTGTCGGAAGATGAGAGCATGGTGACCCGCTCCGCCGATGAACTGGCGGCTGCTAGGCATCCGCTCGGTTCGATCCCGATCATCGTTCTGCAAGCCGATACGAATTGCGCGGGCGCCACTTTCAAATCCTTCGACGCGCAACGCTGCGCCGAACTGGAAGGGCAAGCGCGCGATTCAACGCGCGGCGTCAAGCGGATCGTAAAAGGCGCAAGCCACGACATTCAGGGCGACAAACCGGACGTCGTGCTCGGTGCGTTTCGCGAGATTATTGAAACGGCACGGTCCTCATTCTGAAGTGCCGGAGACCAACTGGCGGATGGATCAAGCCGAAAGCTATGCATTTTCGAAAAAACGGCCGAATCGATTACTATCGCGATCCATTAAATTGAAAGACCCATTGCGCCTCTTTCTCAGGAGCGCCTATGACGTATTCGCGATCCGTATTTGTTTCTGTTCGTCGGCATACTTGGAATAGGCGAGCGATCCCAAGCGCTCTCTCAGGCTTTAAAACTTTCACTTTTGACCTTGATTTGATGCTGCTCGATCTCGGACGACTAACGACGGCCCTTCCTGAGTTAGCGCCCTATACAGCACCCTATTGGCCAATCCTGCGCTATCTGCACATCTTTTCGAATAGTCCAGCACTCGAACTGCAAGCTGAATGGAAAGACGTAGATTTCCATCAAAAGACAGTTGCTAGCGACGATCTAGGTGTCGGGGTGACCATTTCGGCTCTGAAGGATCGCTTCCATTACACCCATTGGGACGATGGAGCATCATATGCGCGACGATTAAAGGCATTGGGATTTTTAAAATCTCCCAAATTCAGCGACAGCCCGAAACGCGGCCCCAATAAATCGCCCGACTACGTATTTTTAACGCCGGCAAAAAAACTTCATTTTGTGGAATGTAAGGGCACGCAAACGAGCCGCGAGGCGCTCATAAAGGCGCTAGGGACTGCGGTGGGACAAAAGAATTCCATAGCCTTTGCTAAGGCCAAGCACGAAAAGGACTTTGTTGATCAAAGATTGGCGGCAGGGCTATTTGTAGCCAGGCAAGGCATGCCGAAGCCCTCTGCTATATTAATCGGCGATCCGGAACCAATTGATCCTAGTTTCATCTCAAGAGAAATTAGTGCTCGGGTGCTAGAAGGTGTTCTTCAAGTTGGTCATCTGTCCAAATTGCTCACATGCGCAGGATTTGTCAGAACTGCCTTGGCCATAGATCGAAATATATTTCCCACTCATTCACTGAATCTAGAAAGAGGAAGAGAAGAAATATCGATTGAAGCGGCATTCACTCTCGACCAGCAGAGCTTAGATACCTTCGAGGCGGACGGGGAGAAATGGATCGGACGCAAAATTACTCTTCCGTTGCCGGAAGGCATTCAAAGACCGGAAGCGCGCGTTAGATACCTCGAAGTGTCCTATGGCCTTCACAAATCAATCTTGCCTCCTCTCCAGGAACTTTTTGCAAAGGAACGGTTCTTTTTATTGGATGAATTTCAAGAAACAGCCGCACGGTTTAGAGATCAAGAACGCAAGCGGAGCGACGAAGCGGCAGAAATATTGTCGCCAAAGGCTTTTATCGCGGAATTAAGATCTAGAACTGATTTGGATCGCGGCCTTGTAGGCTAGCGGTTCAATTCCTTCATCGCGCTGTCCAGTCCCTGCAAGGTCAGCGGGAACATGCGGTCGCCCATGATCTGGCCGATGAGGCCGATCGATGGCGTGTAGTCCCAATGCTTGGGCGCGACGGGGTTCAGCCAGACAACGTGTTCGTAGATCTGCGTCACGCGGTCCAGCCACACCGCGCCGGCTTCTTCGTTCCAGTGTTCGACCGAGCCGCCCGGATAGGTGATCTCATAGGGTGACATCGTGGCGTCGCCGACGAAGATGACTTTGTAGTCGTGCGGGAATTTGTGCAGCACGTCCCAGGTGTTGCTCTTCTCGTTGTGGCGGCGCCGGTTGTCCTTCCACACGCTCTCATAGAGGCAGTTGTGGAAGTAGAAGAATTCCATGTGCTTGAATTCGGTCTTCGCGGCGCTGAACAGCTCTTCGCAGAGCTTGATGTAAGCATCCATCGAGCCGCCGATATCGAAGAAGATCAGCACCTTCACTGTGTTGTGGCGCTCGGGAATCATCTGGACGTCGAGATAACCCTTGTTCGCCGTGCCCTGAATCGTGCCGGGAAGATCGAGTTCGGTTTCCGCGCCCTGGCGCGCCCATTTGCGCAGACGGCGCAGCGCCACCTTGATGTTGCGCGTGCCAAGCTCGACGGAATCGTCGAGGTTCTTGTATTCGCGCTTGTCCCACACCTTCACGGCTTTGCCGTGGCGGCCCTTGTCCTGGCCGATGCGCACGCCTTCGGGATTATAGCCGGCGTTGCCGAACGGCGATGTGCCGCCCGAGCCGATCATCTTCGATCCGCCTTCGTGGCGTTTCTTCTGTTCTTCGAGGCGCTCTTTCAGCGCTTCCATGAGCTTGTCCCAGCCGCCCATGGCTTCAATCTGTTTCTTCTCGTCTTCGGAGAGGAATTTCTCGGTGAGCGCCTTCAGCCACTCTTCGGGAATCTGCGCGAGCAAGGTGCCGTCGATATTCTCCAGCCCTTTGAAGACATGGCCGAAGACCTGGTCGAACTTGTCGAGATTGCGCTCGTCCTTCACCAGAGCTGCGCGGGCGAGATAATAGAAATCGTCGATCTTCAGATCGATGACGTTCTTATCCAGCGCATCCATCAGCGCCAGATATTCCTTCAGCGAAACCGGAAGGCGCGCGCTGCGCAGCTCATCGAAGAATTGAAAGAACATGGGGTGGGCTTTCGGCTCAGCAACAAACAATGGCGATTTGCGCCATTGTCCCCCCGAAAACGCCCCTTCGTAAAGGCCCGGAATCCTCGCTTACGCGGCGTCCGCTATTGCGGAAGCGTGGTGCAATAGAGCGGGAAATCGCCCTTGGGCGTGGAATGTTCAATCTGCGCCACGCTGCAATCGATGAGATAGCCGTTGCGAACCGTCGTCACCGTGAGGCGCGAGGCGGCGGTTTTGCGGTCCACGCTGGAGCGCATCAGCATCGGCGGGGCATCGGCGCCGCCGGCCATCAACTGCTTGTCGTTTTCGGCGCGGGAGAGGTCCGACCCCCAGCCTTCGACATATTTGCGCACGCGGATGGCGCCGGTGCGGCCGCGGCCGTCTTCATAGCGGCAGGCGCCCAGGATGTTGGGATTGTCCTTCGACGGGCCCGTCACATTTTCCAGCGTGAAGTTCTTGAACTGCACCGGGCACAACACGCCGCTTTCGGCCTGCTTGTAGGAGCCGTTCAGATTCTGCGTCCAGCCCTTGGGGGTGTTGGTGAGTTTGCCCAGAAGATTGCTGATCGGCTGCGTCGGCGGCGGCGGCACTTTGTCCTGCGCCGAAGACGGCAGAACGGAGAAGGCCAGAACCGGCAAAGCGACACAGGCAAGACGAACCAGACGCATGAAAAACCCCGAGGAAACCCGCGGGGGCGACTTTATCGCGGCCCGCGCGTCCGCGCCAGCGCGGCGGTTCTTAACGGTAATGTCGCATTACTGCGCCGCCGGCGGGATATCCTTCACCGCCGCGCCATAGACCGCGTTGAGGAATTGCTTTTCGGCGGTGCTGTCGCGGGGGTCGGCATATTCCATCGTCACCTCCACCGACCAGTTTCCGATCTGCACGCCGGTGAAAAGGATGCGGTACTCCAGCGATTCCGCGCGCGCGGTACGATAGGCGCGGGAGAAGACGCGCAGCGGCGCGGCTTTGCTGCCCAGCACCAGAGTCTTTTCCGCGATCTGCTTGCCGCCGGTTTCTTCCTGCTCGACGAATTGCGGGGCGAGAGACGCCTTCGCATCATAGGGACCGGTGAGCGGCGTCAGAACGACGGTGCCGTAAACGCCATCCAGCGCCGCGTAAGAGCAGATGTCCGATCCGGTCTGCACATCGTTCTCGCCCGCCGCATCGCGCTCGAACGGCCCGATGGCGGCAGGGCAAACGAAGCCGGACGCGACATGGATCTTCGCGTAACCGAGCCCATCCTTGAACGGATCGGTAGTAGATTGCGCGAGAGCCGGCGTTGCGAGAAGCAAAAGAAAAGCGGCGATCTTCATGGTGCCATATTGTCATGGACCGGGGACGCGGGCCACCGGGAAGAGGATTCACGCAGAGTCGCAGAGATAGAGAGCATGTCGCGGCACCCGGGCTTGCCGCCAATTTGTTGGCGCGCTTACGCGCCGGCTTATCTTGCGGGGCGCAACAGAAGATGACGCCATGCAGCGCAGCTATCTCTGCGCCTCTGCGTGAGGACTTCTTTTCCGAGGTGCGCCAGCCGAGCCTAATTCCGCGACTCTCTCCGCGCGAGGAACGCGAGGCGTTCGAACAGGTGAACGTCCTGCTCGTTCTTGAGCAGCGCACCATGCAGCGGCGGAATAAGCTTGGTCGGGTCTTTTTCCTTCAGCGCTTCCGGCGGGATGTCTTCGTTCAGCAGCAGCTTCAGCCAGTCCAGCAATTCGGAGGTGGACGGTTTCTTCTTCAGGCCCGGCACGTCGCGGATCTGGTAAAAGACGTTGAGCGCTTCGGCGACGAGCTTCTGCTTGATGTCAGGATAGTGCACGTCGATGATTTTCTGCATCGTGTCGCGCTCGGGAAACTTGATGTAGTGGAAGAAGCAGCGGCGCAGGAATGCGTCCGGCAATTCCTTTTCGTTGTTCGAGGTGATGAGGATGATCGGGCGCACCTTCGCCTTGATCGTCTCGCCGGTCTCGTAAACGAAGAATTCCATGCGATCGAGTTCGAGCAGAAGATCGTTCGGAAATTCGATGTCGGCCTTGTCGATCTCGTCGATCAGCAGCACCGGGCGCTTCGCGGATTCAAAGGCTTCCCAAAGCTTGCCCCGCTTGATGTAGTTCTTCACGTCCTTCACGCGCTCGTCTCCAAGCTGGCTGTCGCGCAGGCGCGTCACCGCGTCATATTCGTAGAGACCCTGCTGCGCTTTCGTGGTGGATTTCACATGCCAGGTGATGAGCGGCGCCTTCAGCGCATCGGCTACCTGAAAAGCCAGTTCGGTTTTGCCGGTGCCCGGCTCGCCCTTGATGAGCAGCGGGCGCTGCAACGCGATGGCGGCATTAACCGCGATGCGCAGATCGTCCGTCGCGACATAGCGATCGGTGCCTTCAAAACGTGTATCGGCCATGGAAAATCTCGGTTTGGGATAGCGTTCCGTGCACGGTAGGGGGCGCTTGTGCGCTTCGCAAGAGACGCCCCGGTGCGGTAGAGTGCGCGCATGAACCAGATACGCCCGTCCTCGCCCGAAACGCTGCCCGCGCGCTTTTATTCCGACCCCGCGCTTTACCAAGCGGAAAGGCGCGAGATTTTCGCGAAGACATGGCTGCTCATCGCCCATGAGAGCCAGATCGCAACGCCCAATTCCTATGTCGCGACGAACGCCGCGGGTTTTCCCATCATCGTGGTGCGCGACAAGGACGGCACGATCCGCGCTTTCCACAATGTCTGCCGCCACCGCGCCGGGCCGCTGGCCGATGACGGTCAGGGCAAATGCGAAGGCCAGCTTGTCTGCCGCTATCACGGCTGGCGCTACGCGCTGGATGGACGGCTGGCGAATGCGCGCGATTTCGGACCGGCGGAAGGTTTCGATCCGCGCGAATATTCGCTGCGCGGCGTGAAGTGCCAAAGCTGGCGCGGCTTTCTCTTCATCAACATGGATGAAAAAGCCGGGCCGCTGGAAGACACCATCGCGCCCCTGATTGCGAAGACGGCGCATCTGCCGCTGGAGAAATTCCGCTTCGAGCGCCAGACGACGCATGACATCAACTGCAACTGGAAAACTTATGTCGAGAATTATCTCGAAGGCTATCACATCCCGCTGGTGCATCCGTTCCTGAACTCGGCGGTGGATGCGAGCAAATATGAAGTCGATCTGTCCGCGCCGGTTGTCTTCCACTCCGCGCCGCCGCGCGATGGCTCACCCGTGGGCGGCCTATGGGCGTGGTCGTGGCCATGCCTTGGCGTGAACGTCTATGCCGACGGCATCCTGATGGAGCGCATGTGGCCGGTCGGCCATGGCGTGACGCGGCTGGATTATCTCTATCTCTTCCCGGACGACATCGAGCGCGCGGTGATGGAGCGCAATATCTCCGCCAGCGAAATCACCACCGAAGAAGACCGCAAGATCTGCGAACAGGTGCAACGCAATCTCGATGCGGGCATCTACGAAACCGGCCGTCTCTCGCCCAAGCACGAACAGGGCGTGGCGTGGTTTCAGAAGGAATGGCGGAATACGCTGTCGCTCTGATCAGCGCTTCGGCGGTTTGAGGCCAGCATCTTTCAAAATCTGATGCAGAGTGCCGGTTGGAATATCTTTTTTGTGCATTGGCAGCACAACGCGTTCCTTAGTTATGTGATGTTTGAATATCGCATGACTGCCTTTTTGCCGTGTGAAGACAAATCCGTTCTCTTCGAGAATTCGCTGAAGTTCGGGCGGTGTCATTGGAAGAATCCAACAGGGTCTCGTAACCCGAACCGCAGCGGCACCCCTCGCTTTGTCAAGCGCGCTTTCGAGATTTTATTGGTCGGGATACCGATTTCCCCGCGCCGGGCATGAGCGCCTCTTCCATGACATCTTCCAGATAGAGCTGGACCGCCTCTTTCAGATTGGCGAGTGCTTCAGCGCGCGTTGCGCCATGCGTATGGACTCCCTTCAACTCAGGGCTCCAAGCGTGGAATTCCTTGCCGTCCGGCTCGATGCGAAATGTGACCATAGGGCCATTTTGCGCGATGGCTTTGAGACTGTCCACCGGATCGAGAAAACACTGGAAATGGGCTAAACTCATCATGCGTCTCGGGGATTTGGCCATGAGCTGGATGATCGTCGCCGCCATCATCGTGGCGGGTATCGTGTCGAGCTTTACCGACTGGTTCTTCATGGGCGTGCTGTTTCACGACCGCTATCAGAAATATCCCGACACCTGGTGGCCGCGATCCGGGCAGGCCGCGGAGCGCGGCGCGATCATGACGTCCACCGCGCTGGGCTTCATCACCGCGGCAGCGGTCGTGCTTCTTTGTGAATATGCGGGTGTGACGAGTATCGTGGGCGCGCTGATCGTGGCCGGACTGGCGGCAGCGGCCGGGCCGCTGGTCACCACCATCACCAACGGGATGTGGATCAAGATCGATCCCGCCGTCACCGCGGCGCATACCATCGGCTATATCGTGCGGTTCCTGATCGCGGGATTGGCGGCAGGTATCGCCCTTTCCTGATTCCGACAAACTTCGCGACAGGCCCCGCGACAAATCCTGACGGACTCGTGACGCGCGCGTGACAGGCAGGCGCGACGCTGCCTTCACGGGGGAAGGCATGACCGTCGCACATATCTATACGGTGGCGTTCGAAGGCATCGAAGCGCGCGAGGTGGATGTTCAGGTCCATATCGGCGAAGGCACGCAAGGCATCTTCAATGTTGTGGGCCTTGGCGACAAAGCCGTTGCCGAAAGCCGCGAGCGCGTGCGCTCGGCCTTGAGCGCCATCGGCCTTTCCATGCCGTTCAAACGCGTGACGGTGAATCTCGCCCCCGCCGATCTGCCCAAGGAAGGTAGTCACTACGATCTTCCCATCGCGCTGGGATTGCTGGCGGCGATGGGCGTGTTGCCGGCAAGCGAACTCGCAAACTATGTCGCGATGGGAGAACTCTCGCTCGATGCGCAACTGACGCCGGTAGCCGGTGTGTTGCCCGCCGCGCTGGCCGCCAGCGAAGCGGGACGCGGATTGATCTGTCCACAAGCGAGCGGACCGGAAGCGGCGTGGGCCGCGGGTGTGGAGATCATTGCCGCGCCATCGCTCATCTCCATCGTCAATCACATGAAGGGCGCGCAGGTGCTCAATCCGCCTTCCGCGAAAATCGCCGATGAGAAAAATACCATCCCCGATCTGCGCGATGTGAAGGGACAAGAGACAGCGAAGCGTGCGCTCGAAATCGCGGCGGCGGGTGGCCACAATATGCTGATGATCGGGCCGCCCGGTTCGGGCAAATCGATGCTCGCCGCACGCCTGCCTGGCCTGCTGCCGCCGCTGGACGCGCGCGAGGCGCTGGAAATCTCCATGGTGCAATCGCTCGCAGGACAATTGCCCGAAGGCGCGATCTCGCGGCGCAGGCCATTCCGCAATCCGCATCACTCCGCGTCGATGGCCGCATTGGTGGGCGGCGGCTTGCGCGTGAAGCCGGGCGAAGTCAGCCTCGCGCATCTGGGCGTGTTGTTTCTCGATGAGCTGCCGGAATTTCAGCGCGGCGTTCTGGATTCGCTTCGCCAACCTATCGAAACCGGCGAAGCGATCGTGGCACGCGCCAATGCGCATGTGCGCTTTCCTGCGCGCTTCCAGCTGGTCGGCGCGATGAACCCCTGCCGCTGCGGTTACATGAGCGATCCGGCGCAATCCTGCGGCCGCGCGCCCAAATGCGGCGGCGATTATCAATCGCGATTGTCAGGCCCCTTGCTCGACCGCATCGACATTCATGTCGAAGTGAACAGCGTCAGCGCCGCCGATCTTGCGCTGCCGCCGCCGTCCGAAGGCACCGCCAGCGTTGCCGCGCGCGTGGCCAAAGCGCGCGACATCCAGCGCGCGCGGTTCGAAAACGAAAACGTCCGCACCAATGCCGAAGCCGAAGGCGAATTGCTCGACGCCGTCGCGACGCCCGAGAAGAGCGGTGCGCAACTCCTCGCGGATGCTGCCGATGCGATGAAGCTCACTGCGCGCGGCTATCACCGCGTGCTGCGCGTGGCGCGCACTGTTGCCGACCTCGCCGCCAGCGAGACGGTGAAACGCGCGCATGTCGCGGAGGCGCTGTCCTATCGCCGCGTGGCGCAGGCTCACTGAAGGGAACTTTTCCGAAGGGCGGCGCGTTTTCGCGCGGGGGCAATAACGCCTCTTTCGGGAGCGTATCATGGGCAAGACCGCCATTCTGGGCGTTATTCTTATTGTTCCGGGCATCGCCGGACTGGCGTTCAGCCATTTCAGCTACACCGAGACCAAGCCCGTTCTCAAAGCGGGACCGATCCAGGTCAATTCGCAGGAAGAACACACCATTTCCATACCGACCATCGGCAGCATCGTGCTTCTGCTGGCGGGCGCGGGCCTTGTGATCGCGGGCCGGAGATCGGCGTGACCGCCGCACCGTCCCGGGAAGTGGCACAGAGCGGCGCAGGCCTCGGCACGACGCAGCATGCGCGCGACACCGACCAGCTTTCGGTCTTCGCGCGCGTGGCCAACGCCACAGCCCATGCGGCGGGCAAGCCATACACCTTCGGGCTTTGCTTTCTGATCGTGGTGGTGTGGGCGGTGTCGGGCCCGATCTTCCACTATTCCGACACGTGGCAGCTCGTCATCAACACCGGCACCACCATCATCACCTTCCTGATGGTGTTCCTGATCCAGAACACCCAGAACCGCGACGGCGCGGCGCTGCAGGCCAAGCTCGACGAGCTGATCCGCGTGACCAAGGAAGCGCGCAACGATCTGGTCGGCATCGAGAACAAGCCCGAAGCAGAGCTTGAGCACCTTCGGGAGGACTGCGAAGCCGAAATCGTGGCCGAAGAACAGCCCCGCTGACAGACCGGCCCGGCGTGATATATGATGGAATATCACGCTGCCGGAGGGGATCATGGCCAGGTTTCGTTTCGCGTTTGCATTGCTGTTCGCGGCTTTGTGCGCGCCTGTGCTCGCAACGCCGGTTCTCGCCGCCGACGTCACCGTCTTTGCCGCGGCTTCGCTTACCGATGCACTGACCGAAATCGGCAAAGCCTATGAGGCGAAGACCGGCAATCATGTCGTCTTCTCCTTCGCGGCCTCTTCGGTGCTGGCGCGGCAGATCGAATCCAGCGCGGGAGCGGACATGTTTCTCTCCGCCGATCTCGACTGGATGGATTATCTAGAAAAGAAAGCGCTGCTCGCGCCCGGCACACGCAAGACGCTGCTGGGCAATCATCTGGTGCTGATCGCGCCCGCCGGATTGAAGGTGAATGTGAAGGTCGCACCGCACTTCGATCTTGCCGGTGCGCTCGGCAACAGCCGCCTCGCCATCGCCGATCCGGCTTCGGTGCCCGCGGGCAAATATGGCAAGACGGCGCTCACCAATCTGGGCGTATGGGAAAGCGTGTCCGGCAAGCTCGCGGTGGCGGAGAATGTGCGCGCCGCGCTCGCTTATGTGGCGCGCGGGGAGACGACGCTTGGCATCGTCTACAACACCGACGCGAAGATCGAGCCGCGTGTGCATGTCGTCGGCACCTTCCCGGACGGCAGCCACAAGCCGATCCTCTATCCCGTCGCGCTGACGAAGGATGCCAAGCCCGGCGCGGCGGATTTCGAGAAATATCTGGAAAGCCCGGCAGCGAAAGCCGTGTTCGTTAAAGACGGCTTCATCATCGCCGGCCCATAAGCCGATGGTCCAATAACAAACCCGTTTGTTCTGACGTAGGGGGGAATCATGAAACTGCACGGCCTTTTGCTGGCATCCGCCGCATGCGCCGGTTTGTGCGCACCGGCTTATGCCGACGACGCGGCGATCGAGAAACGCCTCGACGCCATGCAGCACATGATCGAGACGCAGCAGCACCAGATCGAAAGCCAGAACGCGGAGATCAAGTCGCTGCGCGGCGCGCTGAAGAAGAAGGGCGTGCATGTCGAAGCGGCCGCGGAGGCAGCACCCACGCCAGCACCGGTGGAAGCGCAAGTCCAGCAGCAACAGGTCCGCCTTGGGGACATCGAGCGCAAAGTCGATGCGCAGAGCGAAGAGCTGCACAAGCAGTCGGACTCCTCGTGGAGCTTCAAGAACGGACGGCCCACCATCACCTCGCGCGACGGGCGTTTCTCGCTTGCCATTCGCGCCCTCGGCCAGTTCGACGCGGCTTATTATATGCAGTCGGGAAAAGCCGCTTCGCTTCCCGCTGCCAATGGTCCCGATCTGGCCAGCGGCACCAACATCCGCCGCGCGCAACTTGGCATTCGCGGCGCGCTGTTCGGCGATTGGTCATACAATTTCAATTACGATTTCGGCGGCTCCGCGAACGAGGCCGCGCACATCCAGGCGATGTACGTCCAATATGACGGGTGGAAACCGTTCGCCTTCCGCATCGGCGCATTCCCGCCGGCCATCGGACTGGAAGACAGCACCTCTGCATCCGACACGCTGTTCCTCGAACGCGCGGCGCCGTCCGACATCCTGCGCAGTTCCATCGGCGGCGCGGGGCGCGATGCGGTGAGCGTGATGTATGCGGGCGACAATCTGTTCGGCGCGCTGTCGCTCTCCGGCAGCAAGGCAGGCGCGGGTGCATCGTTCGACGAGCAGGAAGCAGTGATCGGACGGCTGGCCTATTCGCCGTGGCACAGTTCGGACGGCAGCTTCGTGATCAGCGGCACGGCGGCAGACATGTTCCGCGGCAACGACTCCGTCGCCGGACCGGGATCGCCGCGGCCCTTCACGCTTTCGGCGCCGCCGGAACTGACGGAGGATTCGAACGGCGTGAAACTGGTTTCGACCGGCGGCGTGAACACCGACAGTGCGAAATATTGGGGCCTAGAAGCGGGTGGTACGTGGCGCAGCGTCTACGCGGCAGCGGGTTATTTCGGTTACGACATCAACCAGCGCGCGGCGGTGCCCACCAAGCCCGATCTCAATTTCGACGGCTGGTACGCGCAGGCAAGCTGGGTGATCACCGGCGGCAGCCGCTCTTATTCGACAAGCACCGCAGCCTATACGCCGCCGAAAGCGGAAGGGGCATGGGGCGCGTGGGAATTGGCGGGGCGTTACAGCGATGTCGATCTCAACGACAAGAGCGGTGTGTTCGGACTGGCGACACCCTATGGCGGCGTGCGCGGCGGCGAACAGAAGATCTGGACCGCGGGCATCAACTGGTATCCGAACGCCGCGCTACGCTTCGAGCTCGACTATCAATGGATCGATGTCGATCGGTTGAGCGGCGCGGGCGCGGATGTCGGACAGGACCTGCAGGCCCTGTCGCTGCGCACGCAGATCGCGCTTTAGTTTTCCTCCCCCGCCGGTGCGGGGGAGGTGCCGAACGCAGTGAGGCGGAGGGGGTGGCGGTAGCTGCGCGATTTATTCTCCGTCGCAGCCACCCCTTCCGTCAGTCGCTGCGCGACTGCCACCTCCCCCGTGAAACGGGGGAGGAAATCACGCCGTTCGTCTTCCCAGCCACCACGCGATCGCCGCGCCGGCGACGATACCGGAGACAATCTCCATGACGATCTGCGCCACGGTGTAATCGAGCGGGAAGCCGTACCAATTCCAGTAGGACACGTTGGTCGCAATCGATGTGGCGACGTAGATGCCGATCACCGCCGCCCATCTGAGGCCGAAACCACCCGCGATCATCGAGACAATCCATGCCGCAATCAGCGCTTCGACGAATTGCTTCACGAACTCCTTGATCAGCATGCTGGGCGGCATGCCATCCATGCCTTTGCCGGCCGGGCGATAGAGCAGAAGACCCGACGGATGGATTTTCTCCAGCGCCGCGGATTTCTCCATCATCTTCGGATCGTGTTGATCGACCCATGGGAAGAAATAAAGGCCCGGATGATCGCCGATGGATTTGTCCATCGTGTCCAGCACGGCGGCTTCGCCCTGCATGTGGCTGAAGCCGGTTGAACCCAGCGGCGTGACCATGTGCGCGACAAATGTCCAAAGGAACATCGCGATAGCGCCGAGCAGACCTGCAATAAGAATACGCATCAAGTAACCCCCGATTGGATGCGGGGGAAATATAGCCCGGCTTTATTCGGCGGGCGATTGTGCGCTGCGGAATTGCGCCCAGCGCTGCTTGATGGAATCGCTGGTTTCCCGGCTTCCATCCGGCGACCAGCCGGGCGGCGCGAAGATATAACCAACAACTTCGCGCAAGCTGCGCGCCGAGGCGAGGTCTTTGGCAATGCCAATGAATTCGTGGAAGGCGACCTTGAAGGGATTGAACGTCGCCAGGTTCTTCACGATGCCATAGCGCGGCTTCTCGTTCTCGTCTTCGGGCACGAAGCTGCCGAACATCTTGTCCCACACAATGAAGACGCCCGCGTAATTCGCATCCAGATAGCGCGCATTGGTGGCATGGTGCACGCGATGATGCGACGGGGTGTTCATCACCGCTTCGAACCAGCGCGGCATCTTCTGGATGACTTCGGTGTGGATCCAGAACTGATAGACGAGGTTGACGCCGCCCACGAGCGCGAGCATGCCGAGCGGAAAGCCCAGCAGCAGAAGCGGCGTCTTGAAGATGAAGCCGATGGTGAGGAAACCGCCCCAGGGCTGACGCAACGCGGTGGAAAGATTGTAGTGCTGGCTGGAATGGTGCGTCACATGCTCGGCCCAGAACCAGCGGATGCGATGCGCGCTGCGGTGCCACCAGTAATAAGTGAGATCATCGAGCACGAAGCAGATGACAACGGCGGGGATCGACCATGCCACGGTCATCAAGCGATAGGGCATCACCAGATGCGCGAACCAGACGAAGATGAAACCGAAGGCGGTGCCGAAGATCACGCTGCCGAAACCCATGATGAGGCTCGTCGCCATGTCGCGCACTTCATAGCGGCCACGTCCGGCGAAGCGGATGAACAGCATCTCGGCGATGACGAGAAGGATGAAGGCGGGCGTGGCCAGTTGTGTCGGATCGAAATGCATCAGGCGCGTTCCATCCGCATCTGCCAATCGCGCGCAACGTCTTCATCGTGGAAGGCGATCACCGCAGCGGGAAAGGTGAAATCGGAAAAGCGAAGGTCCAGCGCCGCGCCGTTGCGCGAAGTGGCTTTCACGTCGCGGCGGGAAAGTCTGCGGGTGACAAAGCCATCGCCGCGCGCGGTGACGAGCCAGACCGATCCGTCGCGCGCGTTCTCCAGCATCGCCGAGCGGCAATCGGCGGACAGCGCGCTGTGGCCGAGGCGAAAGCCCGGCACGTCATGGGCGAGCCGTGCCGCCGCGGTGCGCGTGTCGAGCTTCGCCACGTCGCGGCCGAACAGAAACGCGCACAGCCCGACCATCGCAGCCACGCCCAAGATGGAAAAGATCAGATAGTATATTTGCGTCGTCATTCGTTCAGTTTTTCAATCCAACTCCGTCATCACCGGGCTTGTCCCGGTGATCCATTTTCCAGAAGCCTCGCCTGTTCTGCACATGCCTCTGGAAAATGGATGGCGTCCGCACGCTGCCGCTACGGACCAAGGGCGGCCATGACGGTGATTTTTGCCTTCTACACTGCACTTGGCCCTGAGAAACTTATGCCGTAATCGTTTGGCGGAGAAAAGCGGCTGGGGAGACGCGAACATGGATGGCGGAAAAAAGGGCCGGTTTCGGCTGATCCATCTGCTTCTGATCGTGCCGTTCGTGGCGACGCTGTGGGTGCCGTTCTACAACAGCACGCAGCCGGAACTGGCGGGCATTCCTTTCTTCTACTGGTACCAGCTTCTGTGGGTGGCGCTGACGGCGCTGATCCTTTTCATCGTCTATCTCGCCGAAGGCGGGGAGTAAGGCGATGACAAAGCTAGATCCCGTGGCGCTCGGTGTTTTCGTCGCGCTCTTCCTGTTCGTCACCGTGCTTGGTTTCTTCGCATCGCGCTGGCGCAAGGGCGATCTCACCCAGCTTTCGGAATGGGGCTTGGGCGGGCGGCGCTTCGGTTCGCTGGTGACGTGGTTCCTGCTCGGCGGCGACCTCTACACCGCCTACACTTTCGTGGCCGTTCCCGCGTTGATGTTCGGCGCGGGCGCGCTGGGCTTCTTCGCCGTGCCTTACGCGGCGGTGGCGTATGTCCTGATGTTCCTCGCTTTTCCGCGCTTCTGGAGTGTCGTGAAAGCGAAGGGCTATGTGACCGGCGCGGATTTCGTGCGCGGACGTTTCGGCAGCCGTTCACTGGCGCTCGCCGTCGCGGTCACCGGCATTGTCGCGACCATGCCGTATATCGCGCTGCAGCTTGTCGGCATGGAAGTGGTGCTGGCGGGGCTGGGCATTCATGGCGAATGGCCTCTCATCATCGCCTTCGTCATTCTCGCCGCTTACACCTATGCCAGCGGGTTGCGCGCGCCGGCGATGATTGCGGTGGTGAAGGATTTCCTGATTTACGCCACGGTGATCGCCGCCATTCTCATCATCCCGCATGAGTTGGGCGGCTACGCGAAAATCTTCTCTGCCGTCGCGAGCGCGAAGCTGACTTTGCCCGCCGATGCTTTCTCCAACCCGGGGCAGTTCTCCTATGCAACGCTCGCATTGGGTTCGGCGATGGCGCTGTTTCTCTATCCGCATGCAGCGACGGGTGTGTTGTCCTCGTCCAGCCGCCATGTGGTGAAGCGCAACGCGGTGGCGCTGCCCGCTTATTCCATCGTGCTGGGATTGATCGCGCTGCTCGGCTTCATGGCGCTGGCCGCGGGCGTGAGCGCGATGCCGCAATATGCGGAAGGCTTCAAGAATTTCGGCAACAACTATGCCGTGCCTGCCCTCTTCCTGCAGATGTTTCCGAGTTGGTTCGTGGGCGTCGCCTTCGCCGCCATCGCCATCGGCGCGCTGGTGCCGGCCGCCATCATGTCCATCGCCTGCGCCAATCTGTTCACCCGCAACATCTACCGCGAATATTTCAAGCCGGATTGTTCGCCCAAGCAGGAAAGCCAGGTCGCCAAGATTGTGTCGCTGGTGGTGAAGGCGGGCGCGCTTGCGTTTATTCTCGAAGGTCAGGCGAAAACCGCCATCGAACTGCAACTGCTCGGCGGCATCTGGATCATCCAGACCCTGCCGGCCGTAATGCTGGGGCTTTACACACGCTGGCTGCATCACCGCGCGCTGCTGATCGGATGGATCGCAGGCATCGGTGCGGGCACATGGATGGCGGCGCAATCCGGCTTCAAGGCGAGCGTCTATGTGCTGCATTTCGGCAGCTTCGATCTGCCCTGCTATGCAGCGCTGTCTTCGCTGGTGCTGAATATCGCGGTGAGCGTTGTGCTGAGCCTGGTATTCAACGCGATGTCGAACACGCGCAATGACGCGACATTGGCAGAAGATTACGCCTAGCCTTTCCTCCCCCGTTTTACGGGGGAGGTGGCGCGCGCGAAGCGCGTGACGGAAGGGGTGGCGGAGAACGAGCAAGGCTTTCGAGGTCGCAGCCACCCCCTCCGCCTCACTGCGTTCGGCACCTCCCCCGTAAAACGGGGGGAGGAAAATTCAGCCAAACCGTCCCGTGATGTAGTCTTCCGTGCGCTTGTTGGTGGGCGCGGTGAAGACCTGTTCCGTCAGGCCGAATTCGACCAGTTCGCCCAGGAACATGAACGCGGTGTAGTCGCTCGCGCGGCTCGCCTGCTGCATGTTGTGGGTGACGATCACGATCGTATATTCGTTCGACAATTCGTCGATCAGCTCTTCGATCTTCGCCGTGGAGATCGGATCGAGCGCCGAGCACGGCTCGTCCAGCAAAATCACTTCCGGCTTCGTCGCCACGGTGCGCGCGATGCACAACCGCTGCTGCTGGCCGCCGGAGAGCGACAGGCCGGAATCGTTGAGCTTGTCTTTCACCTCGCCCCATAGCGCGGCGCGCGACAATGCATGTTCGACACGGCCATCCAGTTCGGATTTGGGCATGCGCTCGTAAAGTTTGATACCGAAAGCGATGTTGTCGTAGATCGTCATCGGAAACGGCGTCGGTTTTTGGAACACCATGCCGACGCGCGCGCGCAGCAGGTTGAGATCGACCTTGCCGTTCAGGATGTTCTCGCCGTCGAAGATCACGTCGCCCTTGGCGGTCTGGTTCGGGTAAAGCTCATAGATGCGGTTCAGCACGCGCAGCAAGGTGGACTTGCCGCAACCGGACGGTCCGATGAACGCCGTGACCTTGCGGTCGTAGAGCGGCACCGTGATGTCCTTCAGCGCCCGGTTCTTGCCGTAGAAGAATTCGAGGTTTCGCACATCGATGCGAATGCCCTGGTCCACGCGCGTCATGTCGTTCATGGCTTTATCTCTGTCTGGATTCGAGGAGACGGGCGAAAATGCTGAGCGTCAGCACCGCTGCGGTGATGATGAGCGCACCCGCCCATGCAAGATGGTGCCAGTCGTCGTAAGGCGAATTGGCGAACTGGAAGATCACGATCGGAAGGCTCGCCATCGGCGCATTCGGATCGGCGGACCAGAACTGGTTGTTGAGCGCCGTGAACAGCAAGGGCGCGGTCTCGCCGGAAATGCGCGCCACGGCCAGCAGCACACCCGTCACGATGCCCGCGCGCGCCGCCTGCCAGGTGATGGCGCGGATGGCGATGCTGCGCGGCGCGCCGATGGAGGCGGCGGCTTCGCGCATGGTGTTGGGAACGAGCAGCAACATGTTCTCCGTGGTGCGCACCACCACCGGAATCACGATCACCGCCAATGCCGCCATGCCCGCGTAAGCGGAGAAGTGGCCCATGCGCACCACGATCAATTCATAAATGAAAAGGCCGATCAGGATGGATGGCGCGCTGAGCAGAATGTCGTTGACGAAGCGGATGATGAAAGCCAGCCAGGAATGGCGGCCATATTCGGCCAGATACGTCCCCGCCAGCATGCCGATGGGCGTGCCGACGATCACCGCGACGACGCTCATCATCACGCTGCCGAAGATCGCATTGGCAAGACCGCCGGCCGAACCCGGCGCGGGCGTGTTTTCGGTGAACACCGCCGCCGACAATCCGCCGACACCGTTTTTCAGCAGCGCGTAGAGAATGAGCACCAGCGCGATGATGCCGATGGCAGCCGCGCCGGTGGAAAGCACCAGGAAGATTCCATTGACGGCACGGCGGCGGGCGTAGATCGCGCGGTTCATGCGGCCTTCCCGCCCGAGCGGCGCTCGAGGCTTTTCAACATGAGTTGCGCGGCGGCGAGCACGATGAAGGTGATCGCGAAAAGAATAAGACCGAGCGCCACCAGCGAGGACACATAGGTGTCACCGAGCGCCTCGGTGAATTCATTGGCGATGGTGGCGGAGATCGTGGTGCCGGGCGCCAGCAATGACGGGTTGATGCGGTGCGCGTTGCCGATGACGAAGGTGACGGCCATCGTCTCGCCGAGCGCGCGGCCTAAGGCCAGCATCGAGCCGCCGACGACACCGGCGCGGCTGAAGGGCAGCACGATGCGCCACATCACTTCCCATGTCGTGCAGCCGACGCCGTAAGCCGCTTCCTTCTGCATGGGCGGAACCGTCTCGAACACATCGCGCGTGACCGCGGAGATGAACGGCAAGATCATGATCGCGAGGATGAGCGACGCGGTGAACGTGCCGATGCCGTAAGGCGGGCCCGCGAAAAGGTCCTGCAGATACGGAATGTTTCCGAACGCTTCGATGATCCAGGGCTCGACGTTCTGCTGAAAATACGGCGCGAAGACGAACAGGCCCCAGATGCCGTAGATGATCGAGGGAACGCCCGCGAGCAATTCGATGGCGATGCCGACGGGGCGCTTCAATGCGCGCGGGCAAAGCTCGGTGAGGAAGATCGCGATGCCGATGCCCAGCGGCACCGCGAGAAGCATCGCGAGCGCGGACGAAACAAGCGTGCCATAGATCGCGGCGAAGGCGCCGAATTTTTCGGTGACCGGATTCCACACGCTGTTGGTCAGGAAGCCCCAGCCGAAAGTATGTAGCGCCAGCCATGAACCGCTGATCAGCGACACCATGAGGCCGGCGAAGATCGCGACGACGAGAAGCGCAGCCCCCAGGGTCATCAGGCGGAAGCGCGTGTCGCTGCGGCCGAACCGCTTGAGCGCTGCGTCGCGCGAGGAAACGGCGGAAAATTCTTCGCTCAAGGCTAGGTCGACCATTGGAATGCCGAAGCCGGTTTTAGACGAATTGGGGGGCTGCCATCAGCCCCCCAATCCCAAGGGAACTGCGACGCGATTTACGGGACCGCGGCGCCATCGATATTCTTGTGCCAGCTCGCGTCGATCGCCTGGATCGTGGAGTTCGGAAGCGGCACATAATCCAGCGACTTGGCCATGTCGTCGCCATTCGCATAGGCCCATTTGAAGAAGTTCAGGACCTGCTTGGTCTTGGCGGCATCGCCCGGGTGCTTGTAGACGAGGATGAACGTCGCGCCCGCGATCGGCCACGCATTCGCGCCCGGCTGGTTCGTCAGCGTGACATAGAAGCCCGGCGCATGCGCCCA
>Ga0153956_1000204_pt1 | contig 75966 bp, 68 predicted proteins | sample TSFL040MetaG_FD_104704 | JGI IMG/M metagenome (GOLD analysis project Ga0153956, IMG submission 104704) | Attine ant fungus gardens microbial communities from Florida, USA - TSFL040 MetaG | ecosystem: Host-associated > Fungi > Mycelium > Unclassified | place: USA: Florida, Wekiwa Springs...
CCATTACACATATAACTCGGTCTATTACTCTGATGTGACCAGCGAGATCTATGGCTGGGTAGATGAGTGCATAGATCGTGTATATCATCCGGGCCTTGAGTTTCGAAAGGCCGGAGTGATACTCGGCGAACTGCTTCCGGTCAAGGAAATATCGCCCCGCCTTTTTGACCGGCCGGGATTTGACCGACGCCATAAAATGGCAAAGATCATCGATGAGATCAATTTTCGCTACGGCCGCGATGTCGTACGCTTTGCTGCCTTAAAAGAAACCGGCAGTTGGCAAGGCAAAAGCGAACATCGCGGCAATGACAGCCATCACGCCATCAGCCGCGACACTCTCGGATTGGGTAAAACAGCTAGTCGGCCGATCCGCTTTCTATAGGCGGCCGGCGATATAAGATACAGAGGACAACCCCGCCAAGTATCAGCAGCGACGCCACACCGAGCGTTGCCGTGAAAGATTCGGCAAGAAATGCGACGGCGATGATCGCCGCGATCACAGGCACGTTCAACTGCACTACGGCTGCGGTTGCGGCATGCAGATACCTTACTGCGGCATACCACACGGCGTAACCGATACCGGACGTAACCGCACCGGACATAACGGCATACCCGATCCCGAAATTAGTGAGATGAAGTCCTCTGTAGCCTATGATGACAACAACCGCCGCCATCGGAACAGCGAGAATGAAATTTCCGGCTGTATCGCCCAACGGATCATCCGATCCGCCTCCGCGAAGAGAGTAAATGCCCCAACTTGCTCCCGCAACGGCCATTAGCAAGGAACTGCCGATGGGCGGAGATCCGAGACCCGGCAATACTAGATATACCAAGCCCGAAACAGCGATAACAATGCCGAGCCATTCAATAATGCCGGGACGTTCGCCGCGAATAATGCCGATCGTCAGCATCGTCAGCTGCACCGAACCGAACAAGATCAAGGCTCCGGTCGAAGCTGTCAGGTCGATATACGCCAGTGAAAAAAATATCGCGTATGCGAACAGCAAGATCGCGGATAACCAGCTTCCTTTTGAAAATGTATCGAGTGACAGCCTGCCATTTCCGGCAAAGCGGCTCGCAAGGATGTGAATGACGAGTAATGCAACCGCACCGCTCGCCAGTCTTACCGCGGTAAAACCCGCCGCGTCCGCCTCACCGCCTTTTAAAGCAAGACGACACAATATCGAGTTGCAAGCAAATGCGACAAGTGCGAAAGCGGTGTAGAGTACGACCTTCATTATTTATTTATAGGCTCGGTTCTTCCTCGCCCGCAAATTCATCCATCTCCGCAGTTCCCTTTTCAGGACGCATGTGCGGGAAGAGGATGACGTCGCGGATCGAGTGTTTGTCGGTGAGCAGCATAACCAGACGGTCGATGCCGATGCCGATACCGGCGGCCGGAGGCATTCCGTAGGATAATGCTCGAATGTAATCTACGTCGAGCACCATCGCCTCTTCGTCACCGCCCTCGCGTTGTAGCATCTGATCTCTAAAACGCTCGTACTGCTCCTTAGGATCATTAAGTTCGCTAAACCCGTTAGCGATCTCCATCCCGTTGATAAACAGCTCGAACCGCTCCGCAACATTCGGATCCGCCGGCGAAGCCTTAGACAAAGGCGAAATGGATCTTGGATAGTCGATGATAAAGGTCGGCTGTGTCAGAGTGTGTTCAACATCCTCTTCGAAGCGATCTAGTAGTTCGGGTGCCGCGAGATCGCCTGAATTGACCGCATCTTTCATACGAATACGCTCAAATTTGCTGAAATCGATCTCATTCCCATCGTAATTAACGACGAGCGATCCGCCGTTCGCTTTCTTTACCGCTTCCTGGATCATCGTTTCGGCAAAGTCCATCATGCCGTTTACGTCCATGTAGGCACAGTAAAATTCGAGCATTGTAAACTCAGGGTTGTGCCGCTGCGAGAGGCCTTCGTTGCGAAAGTTGCGATTTAGTTCATAGACCTTTTCAAACCCGCCGACGATCAGACGTTTTAGATAAAGTTCGGGAGCGATCCTCGCGTATAGCGGAATGTCGAGAGCGTTGTGATGTGTTTCGAATGGTTTCGCGGCCGCACCCGTTGCTTTGGGTGTGAGCATCGGTGTCTCGACCTCAACGTAACCGTGATCGTCGAGATAGCGTCGCATTCCGGCGATCAGCTTCGCACGACGCTCGAAAACCTCGCGCGTCGTCAGCCCTTCGTGCTCGACCTGTAAAGACGAGGCGATCAGGTCAGCATAACGATACCTGCGGCGAAGCTCTGGGTCGGCGATGCCGTGCATCTTATCCGGCATCGGCAGCATTGCCTTTGCAAGGAATTGCAGCTTCTCGACGTGCAGCGAAACCTCGCCCGTATTCGTGACAAAGAGATAGCCTTCAATACCGATAAGGTCGCCATGATCGATGATCTTCCATGCGTTCCAGCCGTTGTCGGGATCGACGGTATCTTTGCCGTCATTTTTGATCAGTGCAAAGCCGCCCTTTTTATCGCAATAGATCTGAAACTTGGTGATGCCATCGGTCAAATGAACAAAATTTCCGCGCGGCGGCGTCGTCACGCGTCCGGCTACACGGACGGTCCCGAGAGCCTTTAGCCGCTCGTTCATCGCATCTTTGATCTCAGGTGCGGGACGCTCGCCCGGGCCGAGCTTAGAACGCACCTCCGCCATTTCGGCCTCGATCTCAATAACCTTATCAAGATGCTTGATCGCGGTTATAGAGTCTTCGCCGCCGCTAACTTTAGTACGGGCAAATTTATTTGGGTAAACGTTGCCGACGAATTGGCGCATCTCATCCAAGTGCGCAATGCGAGCGGCTGTTTGGTCATTTTGTTCTACGATCTCTGACAGATCCGGGATTTGCATAAGCTTTTTATTATAAATGCTTGCTACGCACAGGCAACCTTACTGCTTGCCTTATGCCTGAAATTTAGGTCGATTTTGCCCGCATCGGCCAAACAGCTATAAATATTATTGTGCAATTAACGCCAACGCTAAGCATATTTATCGATCAACCGCTAAACGGTGCCGGAGAATTTGTCGCAAATGGTCTGGACAGCATCCATTCATTTGGCGATATCTTACATTTCACACTTTTTTCGGTCGGCGATGCCGTTATAACACCGATCAAGGTTTTGTATCTGTTCGCTCTTATGATCGTGGTCGTTGCTGTCTCACGAATTGCATCAGAGTTGCTCTCTAAGCGAATCCTGTCACGGACAAGATTCGAGGACGACACAAAACAGACGATCGGCTCGGCCGTACATTGGACGATACTCGTGATCGGAATGATCGCCATTCTCATGCCGATCGGCATTGACATCAAAACGCTGATCGGAATATTAAATTACAATTTCTTTGCACTCGGCAATGCAAAGATAACGCCGCTCACGGTCTTTTACCTGATATTGCTGACAGTCGTGCTGCTCTTTTTATCGAGAAAGCTCGTTGACCTTCTCGTCAAAAAGATACTGACACGCACGGCCCTCGGCCTTGGGGCACGACAGGCCATCGGCACGATCGCACGATATCTGGTCCTATTCCTCGGCTTTATCCTGATACTCGAAACGGTCGGAATAGATCTGACGACGCTAAACGTGCTCGCCGGTGCATTCGCCGTCGGCATCGGATTCGGGCTGCAGAATATTTTTAATAACTTTGTCAGCGGGCTGATCGTCCTGCTCGAACGCCCCGTACAGGTCGGCGACCGTATCGAGGTTAACGGCGTCAACGGCAAGGTCATGGCCATCGGCCCTCGTGCGACCCGCATCAAGACCAATGACAACTTTACGATCATCGTACCCAACAGCAAGTTAATATCTGAGAATGTCATTAACTGGAGCTATCGAAATGATATCGTCCGCATACGTGTGCCGGTTCTCGTGGCTCCGGCGACAAATGTCGCACTTGTTAAGCAACTGATGCTCGATGCCGCAAACGAGCATCCTGATGTATCAAAAGAACCTATCCCCAGCGTATCGCTGCTGAAATTTGATGCCGACGGCCTCTCAATGGAACTCGGCGTCTGGAGCCGCGTGGCCTTTCACAAGCCCGGAGCACTTCAAAGTCAGCTGAACTTTGCCCTGATCGATAAATTTCGCGCCAACGATGTTAAGGTCTCAAAAGCGAACAACGGCGGCCCGCCCGTCAGTTTGTCCGAGGATGATGAGGACGCGGAAAACAACATCGATAAAAAAACACCGAAAAAGGAAAGCGGAGATAAAACTTAACTTTTCGCTTTTCACTGCCTGTTCGTTAAAATCATATTAAGACGCTTAAGGACCTCCGAATGACCACCTGTCAGCAGAGGTCTTTAGCGGATATCTGTGTGCGTATGTCGTCAGAATTCGACAATTTAAAAAAGGCCGTCGAGTCCGGTGTCCGCCTGATTGATATCAGCGGCCTCACGTCGATCTCTGCCAAGGCATACATTCTTGCAAGGCTTCATCATGAGACCGGTCAACGTATCGTTGTCGTTTCCGAGAATAATGTGACCGCCGAAACGTGGGCGTCGGACATCTCCTTTTTACTTAATGCCGAGTTTCTGATATCGACGACCAGTATCGTAACACTGCCTGCTTTTGAAACCGATCCTTACTCGGGCCTTTCGCCGCACGCAATGACAATGGAACGGCGGGCACTTGCTCTTTGGAGCATCGCAAACGGCAGCGCGGATATTATCACTATTTCTGCACGTTCACTCGTGCAAAGGACCATTTCACCCGTCGAGGTCGCATCGCTCGGGACCGAGATCATTCTCAATATGGATACGCCGCTCGATCGCCTCATTGAAAAGCTGATCGCAACCGGCTATGTCCGCGAAGAGCCGATATTCGGCCCGGGCCAATTTTCAATACGCGGCGGCATTTTAGATGTGTGGTCACCCGACGCCGACGCACCTGCACGAGTCGAATTCTTTGGCGACACGGTCGATTCGATACGCAGTTTTGACGCCGACACACAACTTTCCACAGGCCATCTGAGATCGCTCTCGATCGCCCCGATGCGAGAGTTCTCCATATCGCCCAAAGATCTCGAAGAATGGGCTTTTTTTGCAGGTGAGGAGTTTACCGACATTAAGTTTCAGCGCAACCTCAAGGATCGCACCGATTTTGCTAAAGAGGGCGAGACCTTTCCGGGATGGGAATTTGCTCTTCCGCTTGTGCGTCCATTGATGTCAACCGCATTGGATCATTTTGGCGACGCGATCATTGTCATTGATGAGCCGACACTCGTAGAGCACGTTATCGCCGACATCTGTGAGAACACCGCTCACGCTTATGCCGGCATTATCGAATCGGGCGAGATCGGTTTGCCTCCCGAGACATATTTTGTAACACCCGACGATCTGCGCAACCGGCTAAATGAGCGTCAGAGGATCGAGATACGTTCACTTGGCCGCACCGCAGCCGCCTCTGACGAAGAATTTTCACTGGCCGCATCCGATGATCTTCCCGGCGAAACGCGTCTGACATCTCGCGGCGTCATAAAACCGATATTTTTATTTACCACCGCAGAAAAAGCCATTGAGATCGAGATGCCGTCGCGATCGACGCGCAAATTTCATGGCGATGTCGCCGGTTTTGCAAACGATATCAGGTCGCGGACTCAACCACGAATCGTCAGCCAAACTCATGGCATCGGCGAACGCATCAATGAGCTTCTTCAGGATTATGAGGTGACCGCACCGTCAGGAATGATCGTCTCAGGCAGCCTTTCGGCCGGATTTGAGATACCGGCGGAGGGCGTGTCGATGTTTACCGAGATCGACATCTTTGGCGAATCGTCGGGCGACCGAGCCGAAACACAGGATCGCACCTCAAAAAGTAAAAGATCCAAGCTCGGTGCATTTATCTCTGATTTTCGAGACCTAAAACCGGGCGACTATGTAGTCCATGTCGATCACGGTATCGGGCGATTTGAGGGCTTACAGTCGATCTCGTCTCAAGGGGACGAACGCGAGTTTATGCTGCTGATCTACGCAGACAACTCGAAACTCTTTGTACCGGTTGAGCGCATGGATCTCGTTTCGCGATACTCGTCCGGCGAATCGACAACTCCTTCACTCGATCGTCTGGGCGGCCTCGGCTGGCAAAAGACCAAGGCACGTGCAAAACGCGCAATGCGTGACATGGCCGATGAGCTTTTAAAGCTTTACGCCGAACGCAAACTCGTTCGCGGTTATGCGTTTCCTCCTGATGCTCCGTGGCAGCATGAATTTGAAGAAGCATTTCCATACGATCTGACCGTCGATCAGGCGACCGCCATTAGTGACATCAAGAACGATATGGAATCATCGATCCCTATGGATCGTCTTATTATCGGAGATGTCGGCTACGGCAAGACAGAGGTTGCCATGCGTGCGACATTTAAGGCAGTAATGGACGGGCGGCAGGCTGCCGTGCTGACGCCGACAACCGTGTTGGCTTATCAGCATTACGAGACGTTCAAGAAACGCTTTGCGGCATTTCCGGTCAAGATCGAGCTGCTCTCGCGCTTTCGCAGCACCAAAGAGCAAAAAGCCGTTGTCGAAGCTGTCGAAAAAGGCGATGTCGATGTGCTCGTCGGCACGCATCGCATTCTTTCGACAGACGTCAAATTATCAAAACTAGGGCTGGTCGTTATCGACGAGGAACAGCGTTTTGGCGTCGGTCATAAAGAAAAACTCAAGCAGCTTAAGAAAAAGGTCGATGTACTCACACTTTCAGCCACGCCGATACCGCGTACGTTAAATATGTCGCTGATAGGCATGCGTGATATGTCTGTCATCGAAACTCCGCCCCGCGACCGTCTTGCCATCAATACTCAGGTCGTACAGTTCAATGAGAATGTTATTCGCTCTGCGATCGAGGTCGAACTTGCACGCGGCGGACAGATATTCTTTATTCACAACCGTGTCGAGTCGATCGAGTCGATCGCCGCACTTATCAAAAAGATCGTTCCGGACGCACGTGTCGCCATCGGCCATGGCCAGATGAACGAAAAAGAAATGGAGCAGGTAATGCTCGATTTCATGGATCATAAGTTTGATGTCCTCGTGGCGACGACCATCATCGAAAATGGCATCGACATTCCGCGTGCTAACACTATCATCATCAATCGAGCTGATAATTACGGGCTTTCGCAGCTTTATCAGCTACGCGGACGTGTCGGCCGCTCTAATCGCCGTGCCTACGCATACCTCCTGATCCCGAGCGAACTCGAACTCACACCGATCGCCCGTCGGCGGCTGTCGGCGATACGCGAATTTTCTGACCTCGGTGCCGGATTCAGGTTAGCGGCTTTAGATCTCGAACTGCGCGGTGCGGGCAACATCCTCGGCGGCCAACAATCGGGCAACCTGGACGCCTTAGGATTTGATCTATATACAAAGATGCTCGAGCGCACTATCGGTGAGCTTCGCGGAGATGAGATCGCCGACGAGGTCAGCGTCTCTATCAATCTGGGCATCGATGTGTCGATACCCAAGGATTATATCTCTGACGCCGGCCAGCGTCTGCGAACTTATAAACGCATATCGTCCGCCGAATCTGACGCCGCCCTCGAACAGATCGATCTCGAGATCCGAGACCGCTATGGACGCCTTCCTCGTCAGGTCGAGAACCTGTTCGAATACGGACGTCTGCGAAAACTCGCCGAGCGCCTGTATCTTATCTCGATCGACAGATCGGCAGGCGGCATCGCCATAAAGCTCGGCGAACAGGCACGCATCGATCCCGACAAGCTGATGTCGATGCTCGAAACCCGCGAAGGCACATCATTCTCACCCAACGGCATTCTCCGCTTTCCGCTTGAGCCCGGTGACAATCCGATCATCGAAGCTCGACGAGTCTTAGATTCTATACAAAGCTAGATCATCATCTCGTCGTACAGTCACCTCTCGGCCGGTCCGGACAATTGAACATTTCAGGCACCGCTTCGACCGTTTGTGATCTGACATTTTGCCATACGGGCGAATATGCATACGCATCTTCGGTCCATCCGAGTTTGTAGCGATTTTTCCACACGAACTCATATGCATCATGCTCGTCTTTGCCTGCGAGATGTTTAGATTCGTGAAGCAATATTGCAGCCCGTTCGGTATCGTCAAGCGGATATGTGAAAAAATCAGGGTAAACTGTCATTATTTCGAACGGGAAATTGGTTGCAGCATAGGCATTTTCTTTTGCGACGGACGCATTTAACCAGTTATCGCTTCCGCGATATGCGGTCAGATGCCTAAGCATAAAAACCTCTCGAGTAAAACCTTTTGACTCTAATAGGTCGGTTGCCGCCGCGATCTTGCCGCGTTCTGCATACGGCAGTCTTTCTGCGGATACAAGCAGCGACAGATAAAACCCCGCAATAACCGCAACACTAACGATCACGAGCACCATAGATCGCACTGCCAGCTTCGAATTATCCCGTTCCGCACCTTTTCGCAAAGTGCGAAGCGTCGCTGTGCAGCCACGGCATACATACGTCCTCGATGGATTTTTTAGCCCGCAGGTAGTGCATTTTATGGCCATAATGGTCGAAGCAAAATACACGGATACGTTCCGCATTATTAATAAAACGACCAATTATGCTTAAATCTGGATTTTTACACTGCCTAAAATAGTACATAAAACCCATTTTCCGCGCCGTGCATCTTATGTTTCGACAGTTGCATTTAGCACAGCGGCAAGCTATAAATTTGTTTTGCTTGCGGTTTAGGAGAATTTAATGAAAATAGTCCGACTTCTATGTTTTTCGGCCATTGCTTTGTTTGCTTTAGGCACCTCGATATCTGCTCAGGAAACTGAGACAAAAGTGGTCGATGAGGTCGTAGCACAGGTAAATGACGGTGTTATCACCCTATCTCGCATCAATCGTGAGAAAAAAGCCATCATCGATTCATATATTCACGATGGAAAATCTAAAGAAGAAGCCGAAAAAATGGTCAACGAGAAAGAGGGCGAGATGATCGCCAGTCTCGTCAACGAGGAGCTTTTGGTTCAAAAAGCAAAAGAACTCGGCATTGACAGTGAGGTCGATGCGAGCATCAATGCCCGTTTCCTCGAGATCATGAAGCAAAACAACATCAAGACCATTGATGCTTTGAACCAGATGATGGAGTCTCAGGGCATAGACCCGACAGAGCTTAAAGATAACTGGCGCAAACAGATCACTCGCGAACAGGTTCTTCAGCGTGAGGTGCAGTCAAAGATCTATTGGGGATTTTCCGGCAAGGAATTAAAAGATTACTTCGAAAAGAATAAGTCTAAATTCGTCAAACCGGACACCATCTCATTCAGCGAGATCTATTACGCATTCGCTGGTAAAGACGAAGAAACAGTACGGGCAAAAGCAAAAGGTTCCTATGAGGCTCTCGTCAAAGGAGGCGATTTTAATACGATCGCAAAGGACAGCGATAAGGGCATCGTCACTTATGGTGCCGGAAAAGCCGAAAATGTCAGCGTTCCTTCGCTCGTAGATAAGATCGCCGATCCGCTCAAGGGATTAAAGGTGGGCGAATATACAAAACCGTTTGAGATCGAAGACATGGGCATCGTGATCTTGCGTGTTGATAACCGCACATCGGGCGGCGGCGAAGCGGCTTTTGACGAAGAGGCTGTCCGACTGGCGATGCTCAACGAACAAGCTCCTGATAGACAAAAGAAGTTTATGAGCGACCTCCGTGCGGATGCTTATATAAAGATCAGCGATTCATATCGCCCTCTGGTAAACCCGATCCTTTTTGCCGACGAACGCCAGGCAAAACCGGCTAAATAAAAGATAACAATGACCTTTTCAGATCGGGCCGTCGAATGTGACGGCCCTTTTTTAATATCCCTACTCACACGTCGTCAGCGCACAAAAGGCTATCCCAATATCTCCTTTAGAGCTTTATCATAGACCTCGACCTTACGCTTTGCCCTTTTCACCTGCGGATGATCTTCGCTATAAGTTCGAAGCAGCCGATTGAGATCGACCGCAAGCTCTGCACGTTTTACGATCAGCTTTCCGACCGCCTCGGTCAGCCGCGACATCTCGGTCGGTTTAACACCATATAATCTGTCAAGATCTTTGGTAAGTACCGCAAGCTCGTATCGCGCGTCGATGACCTTTGGATTCGATTCTGTATAGTCGTCAGTGTATGAGATCAGATCTGCCTCAAGTTCGGTCTTTCTCAATATGACCTCGGCATAGGCAGGTGTGGACCTGATCGGCCCTACATTTTGCTGCTGAGTAGAGGAGACAGCGGCCGTCACCTGTCCGTTAACAGCCTTATTTGCCGAAAGAACACCCGCCGCGGCAATTAAGGCTATGGCAATAATTCTAAAAACTATCTTGTCAGAATGATCCGTCATTGTAGGTTTCGAATTGAATAGCTAAATTTGCCATTATGACCCGTGGGCCACAGACGCGGCATCGCAGGACATTAACTCCAGGCTGGGGTCATTAACTGCCTCGACAAGCCCGTCACCGAATATACTGCCCGACTCGAGCGTTTCGAAATATTTAGTGATATTTTCGAGTATCTCGTCGGCCGAGTGCGAATGATAGAGTGTCGTGCGAAACTGTGCCCCTCCCACAAGCCCTTTAGTAAATTGCCCGGCAAGCTGCTTCATTTTGCCGAGCGCAATGATCTCAGCCATTTCTTCGCGGCACATCGAGAAAAATTCGAGTAATACGTCCTTTTTCTCTCTTAGATCAGGCTGATACGGTTCGCGGCCTGCAAGGGCATCCTCGAACTGGCGAAAGATCCAAGGATTTTGCATCGCACCGCGACCGATCAGAATGCCGTCAACACCGGTCTCACGCCATTTACGCATACCGTATTCGATCGAGGTAATATCGCCATTACCCGATACGGGAATGCTCACCGCGTCTTTTACGGCCTTGATACGATCCCAATTGGCAAGGCCTTTATAGCCCTGTTCGCGGGTACGTCCGTGTACTTGGATATGCTCGACACCACATTGTTCGGCCATCTTTGCGATCTCGACAACATTTATCGACGATTCGCTGTAACCCGTCCTTACCTTAAGTGTCAGCGGAATTGTGATAGCTCTTTTTATCTCGGTGAGGATCGTCTCAAGCAGTTTCGGGTCACGCAAAAGCCCCGAACCGCCTCCGTTCTTCACGACCTTTGGAGCGGGACAACCGCAATTGACATCAAGGATGTCGGCCCCGACCTCCTCTGCCATCTCGGCGCCCATTGCCATGCGTTCGGGACGCCCGCCAAATATCTGTACGGCGAAAGGACGCTCTTCTTCATCAAAACGCATCTGACGTTTCGATTTGGGATTGCCGCGGGTCAGCCCTTCGACAGAAATGAACTCGGACACGACCAGCCCGACACCGCCGCGGCGTTTTATCAGGCGGCGAAATGTATAATCGGTCACGCCCGCCATCGGCGATAGTATCAGCGGCGGATTGATCGTAATGTCTCTGATCTTAAATGGCTTCATAACCAGCGAACTACAGTAATCTTACACGAAGTTACCCGCATTCGTGAGCGGTTTTCTAACCAAGTTCTATCAGTATCCGTTCATATTCTTCAATTCATTAGTCAAGACGACATTGATCCGTCCCAAACCATGTTCTGGTTATTGGCGTAACGCTCTTTTCTGTTAAGCGCGAGATGCCGATCCATTTTAAGAACGCAAGATCGTTGGAAAGTGGTATATAGGTGGATCTTCTGTGGAAAGAGTAGTCTCCGCGAATTCCGGATCTTATCGTCAATTTAGGATAAGATGCGAAATTCGCGAGGTTATGGATACGGTCTATGACTTGGAAGTTGCTTTGAGTTCGATACCGGTGGCTTCGAATGAGACTTCGGTAACTGTGCCGTCGGCATTGCGGTTACCAAACTTTGCCCCGTCCTCTTCGATCATGTGATCGACCATTGCCTTGGTAAGGGTTTTGACCTGAACGGTCCCCTCCACGCGAGCACTGGCACCTGCCGATCGCAGCGGGATAAAGAATGAGTGGTCCTTCATCTTGACACGAATGCTCTTACTGTCCTTATCCTGAGCAAGTTCGGCCCAGCAGCCTTCCATCTTGCAGGAGCGGACGATCACCCCCTCGACGCGAACCGTCTTACCCGTATATTTTGACGGATCTGCAAGCACCTTGTTGAGTTTGACCTTGTCCGACTTCCCGATCGGTGCCCCGCGTTTGAGATACGAGTCCGTCGGGATCACCGCGTTCTTATCAGCATCCGTCGGCTCCGCCCCACCCATCTTCTCCTGCGCCATTGCTCCTATTGAGAATGTCAATATAAGCACGAAAAATAAAAATATCTTCTTCATCTTGTAAATAAAACTCCTTATCGTCATTTCAATGTTTCATATCCCAATCTCGTTTGGGCTGTATCGGGCCGTCCGTAGAAGGTTGACTCATAGTTCTCTGGTAATTGACATCCCTTACCACATCAACGGATTTACCATCGATCTGTGCCGGAATGAATTTTGTCTTTTTGATCAGATCAAAAACAGCATCATCAAGCGAACTCCTCGAATTCTCGATGATCCAGATCGGCCCGATAGTACCATCGGAACGATATGTCACGCGAAATACACTTACTCTGGATAACGGCCCCGCCTCACGGATATTATTGATCTGTAGTTTGGGCATCTCAACGATCCTCATTGATCTGGAATACTTAATGTCGCCGGCAGTTGGATCCGGCACGACAGGCGAATCTTTGTCCGATGATCTAAAGGGTTTAGCTTGGTTCGAATTCGGGGCCTTTAAAGCATCTAAGATCTCTTGATCGGTCGTCATATCATTGAGATTCAAATCCTCAGACGTTTCGATATCAGGAGCATCTGACCTCATAAGGCGATGTCCTTTTATCTTCATACCTAAAAGAAATCGGCTACGCTCATCTGCGTTGACATCCCGGCTTAATATCGAGATCGTGTAATTATTTTTGTTTCCAAGGATCCTCACCTTAGCAAATCGACGGCCTCCTTCCATCTCGTCGTCTCTTAATGCAATGTCTAATCCCTGAGCCTTAGAAAAAGAATAACGCTTTGCATAATCGTCACTCATCATCCATTTTGAAGCAACGACGGACGGGCCGCGTGCCGGAGGTTTCGTAACAATGATCTTGATTGCGGACTCATCAGTATCGATAGTAAGTACCTTTGTGTCGCGGCCATCATACAACATTCGTCCGGGCGGTATCGCAAGCGACACTTCATCATTCGGAAGACCCAATGACCTCCACTTGCCGCTTATCTGCGCGGCAATATTCATAACGGAAATAAGTATTAAAAGGGTCGCGAACAACCAGCATTTGAAATATGAGTTTTTCATATTAATTGAATGGTTATGTTGTCATTCTATAATGAATATAACCCGTTAGTGCACGGAATACATTCGTACAGATCGCGAACTGCCAAATTTAGATTCAATAACAGCACATCCGGAAACAGGAACCCCATTTTTTGCTGCCGGGAGGAATTTCAGATCACCTGAACCGTTTGTAAGAGCCTTAAGTATATTTCGCTTAATATCAGAAAATATTTGGACTGAGGTTATCTCACCTGTACTGCTGATCGTATATTTATACTGGATCGCACCGGACAGTTCGGCAATATCGCTAACATCGATCCCGCTCAATATATTCGTTCGAGACGGCCCTTGTAAGATCAGAATTGCCTGACGAACAGAATTATCTTCATCGCATGGAGAATATTGTGACTCAGCCAAATATTCGACCTTATTACCGATCTTACTGGCCTTACCTTTCTTGGCTTGTTTAACAATATCACTGATCCCGATATCTTTAATGGCTAATGGTTCCGCATCAGGGATACTGCTTAAGCCCTTAACCTGCATTACCTTTTTTCCGTTGATCTCGATCGAACCCAAAAATTGTTTGAGCGTCATATTCGAGTCGGAATCTGACTTAGCGGAAATAGAACAGTACTTGTCACCGTTGGCTATATAGAACTTATGTTCTATTCCTTTATCCGCATATCGAATATATCTTCCTGTAAAATCACCTGATGAGATACCAGTAATAGTAGGCTTTCGTTCTTCGTTTACCTGGATACGATCAAGACCTTCTTTCGCATTTGGAGATGTAGATATTGTAAATCCCAAAGAAACTCCGTCAATATTTGCATACAGCTCTTTTCTCGAACCGAACGGCTGATCCCATTTGACAGCGACGAGATCCGCCGGAAAATTTAATGACAGATCTTGTTTATCATTAAGGATCTTGACCCATTTGACAGCCTCAATCGTTTGCCCAAATATCGTTGCACTCGCACACACAAAGATAAGAACAAAAGTTTCGACTAAAAGCCATAACACTTTCAAAGATCTATCTTTTTTAGTATTCATAAACATTTTCTTCTCGCATCGGATAACTGAGCGAAGATCCGGATTACTTCGACATGTAAACGACCTTGCCGTCGAGGATCGTTGTGATGACGTGAGTTTCGGGTATCCTGACCGGGTCAATGGTAAAGATATCGTCCGACAAAATGATGAGATCGGCGTCTTTGCCGAGTTCGAGAGTGCCTTTTACATTCTCCTGAAATTCAGCATAGGCTGAGCCAAAGGTGAATGCGCGGACGGCTTCGTCCACGGTCATCTTTTGTTCAGGCAGCCATCCGTTCGGATTCTTGCCATCGGTCGTGCGGCGCGTCACAGCCGCATAAATGCCATAAAGCGGATTCATCGAAGCAACTGGCGAATCAGAGCCAAACGCTAATACCGCACCTGTATCAAGCAGCGTGCGAAAGGCGTAACTGCCTTTCAGACGTTGGGCGTCAAGACGTTTGCCCGCCCAGCGTCCGTCATCGATCAGATGCACAGGCTGCATAGAGGCAATTATCTTATCGGCACCGAACCGCTTGATGTCCTCAGCTCTTAGATGCTGCGAATGCTCGATTCGATATCGCCGGTCGCGAAGGCCGTTGACCTTAGCGACATTTTCATAATAGTCGAGTATCGTTGCGTTAGCCCGATCACCGATCGCGTGGATCATGACCTGTAAACCTGCTTTATCTGCATCGACGATGTCCTTTTTCATCGTCGTAGTAACCTCTTCGCGAGGCAGCCCCGATGTGTTAGGAGCGTCAAGATACGGTGCAAAGAACCATGCTGTCGTCGAGCCAAGACTGCCGTCTGCGTAACCTTTCAAACACCCGACTCGCAGCATTTCGCTGCCAAATGCATAATGAAGTCCCGTATTTGCCCATCGCTTATAGTCAGCAAGCGGCGAACAGCCGTAAATGCGTGTTTTGAGACGGCCTTGTCTAAGCAGTTCCTGATAGACACCGACATTAGTGCCCGCCGACATCTCTTGCACACTCGTCACGCCGAGACTCGCCGCATGATCGGTCGCCGCCTGTGCGATCTCTAGTTTTTGTTCATCGGTTGGTTCAGGAATGACATTCTCGATATAGCCTTGTGCCGCATCCTTAAAAATGCCGGTCAGTAAACCATCCTTGTCACGAACTATCTCGCCACCGGCGATATCTTTGACATTTTTGTCAACTCCGGCGGCTCGCATCGCAAGACTGTTAGCAAGAGCCATGTGGCCATCGAGACGACTGATAAAGACCGGATTGTCCGGCGTAACAGCATCGATCAGCGCCGCGGTCGGCAGGTCATTTGGCGTCCAGTTCTCATGGTCCCACTGTCCGCCCAATATCCAACGCCCTTTCGGCAGCTTAGCGGCAAAATCCTTTATTCGCTGAACGAACTCCTGCGGCGACCTTGCCGTCCTGAGATCGACGCTGGAAAGCTGCATTCCGGTCTCCATAAAATGCACATGAGCATCGTTAAAACCGGGCAGTACGGTCTTGCCGCCCGCATCGATAAGGCGTGTTTTAGGGCCAACCAGTGCCGCTGTATCGCTGTCAGAGCCGAGTGCAATTATTTTGCCGTTAAGTATTGCCGCAGATCGCACAACTCTGCGGTTAACGTCCATCGTGCGAATATTGGCATTCTTAATAACAATATCAGCTGAAATATCTTGCCCGAATGCGCTTGCACTCAACCGGACAATAATAAAAAGGACGGTAATTGCTTTGAATTTAGAAAATATAGACATATCGGATCAAAGAAATGGATCTTCTGGCTGATGCAGAACGTAAAAAGCGTATTCTATCTGTTAAGGTTGAAGTATAGCAGTGAAGCCGATCAACATCCATATATCAAGCATCGTGCTGGTAACGGCATCTTTAGCGTTCATTGGCTTTTTGTATCTGTCTCAGCCAAAGACGCTTGCTGAGGTTTCGACCAAGAGCAGTGTTGCGATCGGCACTTATGCCACCGACAAGGCTGAGTTCGACCGCGGGCTTGAGTTGTTCAGAAAGGACGATCTCATCGGAGCACGCACCGCGTTCGAACGTGCCGATCCGGAAAGACGTGATGCAAATACGCAATTTTATATTGCATACAGCTACTATCGCCAAGGTTGGGGCCGAGTTTCCAGCGACGATACATTGTTCAAACCGGGACTCGATGCGGTCGAGCGCGTGATCGCTTTGGATCCGACATATAGATCGAGCGATGCTTCGCTGACAATGCGGACCCCGTCCGAACTAAAGAACGAACTGGAAGAAGGTTTAAAGATCACGCCATCCGACCTTGATCCGCTAAAGCTATTCAGAGAGCGCAAATGAGCCGAACACAGTATGACATCGAAACAACTGACGACGGCCTGATAGAGGTCTTGACGGACAGGTCTGCGATCGTGGACTCGGAGGCGGGCGCAATATCGTCACAGTTAGTTTCAACAGACGGATTGACGACAACATATCTTTTGCTGCCTGCGATATTTTTGATAGTGACACTGTTTGGCGGGTTAAGATTTTCGTCACTCGACAACAGTTTTATTTTTATGCCGCCTCCGTTGGTGTGTCTGCTATTGGCGGCCGCCGCGACGATACAGTTCGTGAGAGCGGGTCTGATCGGTCTTACCGGATGGTTCGATGGGCGTAGCGGCGGTATCAGGAACGTCGCTAACACACTTATATTATTGACCGTTTTTACAGCAACGACACAAGCATACAATTCGCTGCTGCCCGAATCCGGCCTCGCGATGTGGGTTATCGGGTTTTGTCTCGTATGGTCTGCCTGGACGGGTCTATTTTCAGACGCGGACGCAAAAAAGCTCCTGAAAAGTACAGGAGCCGTTTTCGCCTTGGCTTTCGTTGTTAAATATCTGATCTTAGCTAATCTCACCGCCCCCGAAGGCGGTTCGTGGCTGCAGCGAATGATCCACGACCCCGGTAAAGAGGCGATAACCTGGCTCATTGACCTGCCGCGTTATTCAGCACTCACAGGCTATGTGCAATTTGCAGCGTTGGCCGCCTATCTCTTGGGACTTTTTCTGACGCCGTCTAAACCGACTATGAGGCAGTAATGCCGGGTCATAGATATTACGGTTTTAAACCGATGGTCATAACCCTGCCGCCGCGGCGAACTATGAGGCTCTTTCCCTCAAAAACAGCCGAGAGTCGATTCATCGAAGTGATCTTTTGATTATTAACGCCCTCGATAACATCGTCCGCCTTAAGCCCGGCTCGTGCGGCAAGGCTGTGCTCGCGCACCCGCAGTACACGTCTGCCGGATGCTCCGTCTATAGTATCGACACCGATCTGCTGTAGGACATCGTCAACCGAAAGCGATGCGTCCTGGCCGCCGACCGTCCTCGTACCTACTTGGTCAGGAGATGTGCCTCGCGGAACGACCGTTCGCGGCTTTGTACCGGCTTGATCGTATGAGTTTGCGGCCGGGCCGGTTATAACAGCTTCTTTGACAACCTTATCATTGGCGGATGCCGTATTTGCACCAACCGCATGAGTATCACCGGTTGCGACGATCAGATTGGATGCTCCGTCATTTTCAACAGACGGCGAGACCTCGTCAGGCGATGGGGCCGGAACGTCCAGTTTGGCCACGCCATTTCTTTCGACCGGCTCCGGTCGGTTAAAATTGATGTAGAGTACACCTGCCACGCCCAATAACAATGCTAAAGGCACTGCAAATCTCAATACAGCAAGGATGCCGCTGCCGGAGCGCACGGATGAATCTGATCCCGACGCAATGCCTGCATTTACACGAAATACGAAATCACCAGGTGCCTCGACACGCTTGAGTCTCGACAAAAGGGCTGCAACTCCCGTCTCATCGTCCTCAATGCTGCCAAACTCATGTACTTCTTTGTTTGTCATGGCAATATATAGTCTTGCAGTTTCTCTTTAAGCAGAGCACGTGCCCGACTTATCCTCGATTTTGTCGTCCCAAGTCCCAGTCCCATGATCTCGGCGACCTCATCATAAGAGTGTCCCTCGATATCTCTTAAAATGATCGGAATGCGATATTTTTCCGGTAAAACGGCGATCGCTTTGCTGATCACCTTATCGCGTTCGTTATCAAGCAGTTCCGTATCAGGCAAAGGCCTGACATCCGGCGGCTGAAACTCTCGATCCTCATCTTCGGCGGATTGAAATAATCCGGTCAAAGACAACACCCTGCGACGCTTTCGCCGACGCACCTCGCTGATAGCGAGATTGGTCGCGATCCGATAGATATAGGTCGAGAACGCAAACTGCGTATGGTATCTGTCGATCGCAAAATAAACGCGTACAAATGTCTCTTGAGCAAGGTCAACGGCCTCCTCATAATCATTTAAGAATCGATACAGATAATTTGTGATCGGATTCTTATACCTGGCGATGATCTCTGCATATGCAGACTCGTCACCGGCACGCGTTGCCTCGATGAGCGCGTGGTCAGACAGCTTCTCTTCAGCCATAATGAGGATGGTTTCCTCCCCGGAAGGTAATTTGACGCTGTCGTATGCCATGCATTCATACAATTTAGTCCATTAGCCACAATAAAAACAACATTGGGCAATGTTACTTGCAATCACGCCGACGACGGCGGTTTGTTGCGAAACAAAGGCACTAAATTGTGAAATAATTTCGATCTCGAAAAATAACCAAAAAAATTGGCCGCCGTCTTGCTGAACGGCGGCCACCCCATGCGTTCCTGTGTGACCAGAACTCTACTCCAATCCCTTTTCGTAGTGATCACACAGTAATAAACACTTTCGCAGGCTGGAAAAGTTGCAAAAATATTTTAATTATTTTTAAAAATATCTTCGTCGATCTTTTGACCGTATGCGATGGAGCTTATTTCTGTTTCTTCAATGACCTTATCATTGGCAGTTAGCACCGTACGATAGGAGTTCAGCGTACCCTGTGTGTAGTTGTAATTGTAGAATTTGCGTCGATATTTGACTCCGCCGTCCTCATAGATGGCGGCCATTACGCGATATGTCTTTATCGAAAGCCAAAAACGCGTCTTGTGATCATTTTTGTCCGTGAGGTCTATCAGGTAATATTCGACGCCCATGTCCTTCTCTTTGCCTGCTAATTCGATCTTGGATCCGTCCTCTTTATAACGAAGTAATGCATCGATACCGCGAAAGATATTATTTTCAAAGGAATTGACGACCTCGTTGCTTGGAGTAAAGAATGTCGTATTATAAACGCCAAAGGTCCTGTCATCGGCCCATACAAGCGAATAACGGGCCTCGGGATATGCCTGATCGATCCTTATTTTATCTTTATAGAGATCGGCCCCGCGTATGATGCTTCGTTCAAAACTGACCTGCTGAGTTTTGCCGTCGGCTCCTGTAATTGAGGTTTTACCCTTTTCGGTTGAGGTCTTGCGGATCTGATCGAGCCGTACGCGTCCGCCGCCGAGGCCATAGACCATGATAGCGGTCTCGACGACCTGCTCCGGTGTCGAAGCCTTGCCCTCGGCGATCTTTTGATCGGGCGTCGGGGCAGGCTTTGCTTTTTCAGGTTTCGGGGGCTTTCCCGGCTTTGGAGTTTTTTCAGCCTTCGGCGTCGGTTCAGGCGTCGCCGACGCATCCTGTGCAGAAACTACACCCAGAAACAAAGTTGTAAGGCAAAGAGCGAAGAACGCAGTTCTAATACGAAATAACACCAGGCAAATTCTCCGAAATGATCAGATTCAGGTCTTTAAACAAAAGCGGATTGTAGCACAATCTTTCATCTCAGAACACGCTGAGACACGGCTTTTACCTTGTATTGATGTTTGAATGACGCCATAGGATGCAATACGAGTTTTGCAGATGTGATGGTTAAAGCTAGTATTAACAAGTGCTGCATGTAGCCCTTTACGAACCTGAGATACCGCCTAACACCGGCAACATCGCCCGCCTTTGTGCCGCCACAGAGACCTCGCTCCATATTGTCGGAGTAACCGGATTTAGAATGGATGACCGCACCCTCAAGCGTTCAGGGCTTGATTATTGGGAATTCGTCGATCTGCATAGACACATTGATATTGAGGATCTCTATAGCAGTCTGCCCGGATCGAGATTCCTGTATCTAACTACAAAGACGAAAAAAAGTTATCTCGATATGGACTATCAGCCTGATGATTGTCTTGTCTTCGGCCCGGAAACACGCGGCCTGCCCGCGGATATTCTGGCTGCGGATCAAGAGTCGTGTCTGACGATACCGATGCCGAATCCGAATGTGCGTAGCCTAAACCTGTCAACGTCTGTCGGCATAGTCCTTTCCGAAGCCATTCGTCAGATCTCCGCCTGAAAAAAGAATATTTTCAACTATCTTTTTCGGCCTCAGTACACCTTTCACTCAAATTGTACGTCTAACTTAGCAGATGTCACAGGATACTTTCCGGACACGAGGTGCAATATGAAACGCTATATTCATTCGCTTTTATTTTTAGTAATGACGGTTGGCATTTTTCCGATCGGAGCAGCCGCTCAGAGCAGTTCAAAGCCCGTCCGCAGCATGGACGAACAGATCTATAAAAAGATCTTATATTTACCGTATTACGGCGTTTTTGATCACATAACATTTCAAAATAATGGCGGTGTTGTCACATTATCAGGAGATGTGCTGTCAGTCGGAACGATAAGCCAGGCCGTAAATGCCGTAAAGGACGTGCCCGGCGTCACACAGGTCATAAATGATATCGAACAGCTGCAATCAGGCTCGCTTGATACACATATCCGACGACAAATGCTGAGACAGTTCGCAAATACTCCTGTCATCGGCGGGCTTGTGACCACGCCTCAGCCTTCAGTTCGCATAATCGTCCATAACGGCAGAGTCTCGCTCGAAGGCTATGCATACAATCGAGGCGACATTAACACAATGAACATATTAGCTAACGGGGTTTCCGGAGTTTTTCAGGTTACCAATAATCTAAAAGTTGGTAAGGAGGAATATCGCTAACCCCCGATAATTCCCGATCCGTGGAAAAAAGGCTGTCCGAGATAAGTTCGGACAGCTTTTTTGTATTCAAGGACGTCGCCATTCGGTGCAATTGTCATATGTGACCTTCTGCGGATCATCTGTGATATGAGTGCGGTGGGCATTGCGTTTCAACCCTCAATCAGTCATCATATAGGTTTGCCTAGCGGCACGTAATTATAACTATATGATCTCAGCAGAAAAGATCCGAAATATTGCCATCATTGCCCACGTTGACCACGGTAAGACGACCCTGGTCGATGCCATGCTCGCCCAGTCAGGGACATACCGCGATAACGAAGAGGTCGTAGATCGCGTAATGGACTCGATGGATCTCGAGCGTGAGCGCGGCATCACGATCATGGCAAAGAATACGTCCGTTAGATACGGCGACTATAAGATCAACATTCTCGATACACCGGGCCACGCGGATTTTGGCGGTGAGGTCGAGCGTGTGCTCAAGATGGTCGATGGCATCGTGCTGCTCGTCGATGCCGCCGAGGGCTGTCTGCCTCAGACGCGTTTTGTCCTGCGAAAGGCTCTTGAATTAAAACTTCCCTGCATCGCTCTTGTAAACAAGATCGACCGTCAGGACGCTCGCCCTGACGAGGTCGTCAACGAGATATACGACCTTTTCATCGACCTCGGAGCTAATGACGAGCAGATCGAATTTCCGATCCTCTACTCGGTATCACGCGATGGCATCGCCAAAAAGGATCTTGCCGACGAAAGCAAAAGCCTCGTACCGCTCTTTGACCAAGTGCTTGAGACCATACCTGCACCAAAGGCCATCCGTGATGACAGCCTACAGCTGCTCGTAGCCAATATCGACTATAACCCCTTTGTCGGACGCCTCGCGATCGGCCGTATCTATTCGGGAGAAATTGCAAAAAATCAGGAGGTCGCCGTTTCGAGACGCGACGGTTCGCTCGTAAAAACACGCGTCAAGGAGCTGTTTGTATTTGAGGGCCTTGAGCGTGTCACCGTCGAAAAGGCAGGACAAGGTGAGATCGTCGCACTTGCGGGGTTCGATGATGTCGAGATCGGCGAGACGATCACACTCTACGATAACCCGAAACCTTTGCCGGTCATCGCTGTCGATGAACCGACCATCTCGATGATCTTTGGCGTCAATACGTCGCCTTTTTCGGGCCTCGACGGCAAATTTGTCACGTCACGCCAGATCAAGGAACGCCTTGATCGCGAACTGCTCGGAAATGTCGCTCTCAGGGTCGAACAAACACAGGCGGCAGAGCAATTTAAAGTATCGGGCCGCGGCGAACTGCAGCTTGCCATTCTCATCGAAATGATGCGCCGCGAGGGCTACGAACTTCAGGTCTCAAAGCCCGAGGTCATCACTAAAAAGGACGAGACGACCGGCGAAACCCTCGAACCGATCGAACAGGTCGTCGTCGATGTGCCTGACGAATTCATCGGTGTCGTAACCGAGGCAATGGGCCGACGCAAGGGCCAGATGACCAAGATGATAAACAATGGGTCAGGCCGTGTCCGTCTCGAGTTTGAAACGCCGTCACGCGGGCTGATCGGTTTTCGCGGTGAGTTCTTGACCGAGACAAAAGGAACAGGGCTGCTCAATACGATATTCCTGCGGTTCGATAAATGGCAGGGCGATATGCGTTCGCGTCAGACCGGTTCGCTCGTCGCCGACCGCATGGGCGAGACCAACACCTATGCTCTCTACAATCTCCAGGAGCGCGGTGTGCTTTTCGTCAAACCGCAGATCAAGGTCTATGAGGGCATGATCATCGGCGAAAATGCACGCAGTGTCGATCTCGACGTCAACGCCATCAAGGAAAAGAAACTTTCCAATATGCGCACGACCAGCGCTGACGAAGCAATGCGCCTCGTCCCAGTTCGCGAGATGTCACTCGAACGCGCCCTCGAGTTCATCGCCGACGACGAACTCATCGAGATCACCCCCAAAGCCATCCGCCTCCGCAAACGTGTGCTGAAATCCAACGAGAGGCCGAAGAAGTGATTTAGGCCTCCTTGTTTGAGTTTAAAGTTTCATTTTAGGGCGGTATCAGGATCGAGCCATTTTCCGGGGGCCGTTTAATATGCGATCTTTTTGAAATAACATCAAAATAACCTCGCAAAATGAAACAGTGATGTATAAGAGATAATATTTATCTATTTACGAACCACCGATCTAAGCACGCTCGTTTAAACTTTTGATAAGAATGCACTGCGTCACTTTTTTACGCTTTACTATTTTCCAGATATTCCTTTAATACGACGGCGTTGTTGTCGTCCTCGTCTTTTGCGGCAAAGATAAGAGTAATATTTTCGGCCCTTGCCATCTTGCGGAGTTCGTTGACGAGATCAGGGTTTTTTGCAAGCTCGGCCTTATAGCGTTTGCGAAACTCGGGCCATTTCTCACGATCGTGAGCGAACCACTTTCTAAGCTCGGTGCTCGGGGCTATCTCCTTTATCCATAGATCGATCGCGGCCTTTTCCTTGGTCAACCCGCGCGGCCATATCCGATCAACAAGCACCCGCTTACCATCCGCCGCATCCGGTTCAAGATATGCTCTTTTCAGCTTTAGCTTTACCACCATCTTACCTCCTAAAAAAATTTATTTCGGACCAAATACGAAATTCCCACATTCATATCTTATGAGATCATCCCACCAAGCGATCGGGTCGAACCGTTCAAGATCAATATGATCCGTGTCCGTCGAAAGTGTGCTCAACAACTTGTTTTTTGTAAAAAGGGTCGTTCGCCATTGCCACAACGCCATAGCAAATTCCTCCTTAGCGATCAAACGCTTCCTAAAGCAGTTTTTAATATCTACTTGAAAGTAAAGCTACGGCATTAAACTATTATGTCTCAAAACTTCCGCCGCTGTCGCCAATACACACCATATCAGCGGTCGCTTTATTGCCGAAACCTGTTATCCCAACCGCTCTCTGCAAACCCCACCAAACCCTCTCACCACGCCCGATACTAGACTTTATCCTGATATCATTTTATGTGATGCTTACAATCATTTGAAAGCTATTGGTATGAAATAGCCTCAATCATAATAATCTACAGATTTTTGGGAGAGATCTATGTCCATCTTCTTTATTTCAAAAAGCCTTCTCATTTGCCTTGTTCTTGGCCAAATAACTTGTTCTTACGGTGATCTGTCACGAAATATGGCAAACCGTTCGAGTTCTAATTCCGAAAGAGATATTTCATCACCCACGCCACCTGATCCCCAAGGTTTACTTGAATGTCATAGGAATATGAGAATTTGGGAGAATGCGGCTATCAAAAGCTATCGGCTGACCGCGAGCCTGGACATGCATGGCGCAACACCGCCGGCAAGCCCGATCATTATTGAGGTAAATGACGGCAAAGTAGTTAGTTCTGTTCCACAGGATCCGAAAGATACGCGAAATATTGCTTATTACGATGACAGAAATACTGTAAATAAACTTTTTTTTAGCTATTGAAAAAGCGGTTCTTAGTAACCAAGAGGTTAAAGTAGAATATGACGCCCAACTCGGCTATCCCAAGAAGATTGAAGTGAAAAACAGAATGGATCAGCCCACAGGATGGTGGAACTTAAAAGTAATTAATTTGGAAGTTGAAAGAAGATGAATTACTCGTTACACGATGGGTCAAGGGCAAGAAGAATGCTTCTTCAGGCTATTGGAACTACGCACAGAACTTCACCTACACCCCGAGCGGAGCAGTCACGAGTTTGCAGTTAGGGAATGGGCATTGGGAAAGCACTACATTCAATAGCCGATTACAGCCTACTCAAATAGCTCTAGGTTCCACGACGAGTGCAATCGATCTCTTGAAACTCGATTACGGCTACGGAATGACGGACAATAACGGCAATGTGCAAACCCAGACGATCACGGTTCCGACAATAGGACTAAATACCGGCTTTGTCGCTGTTCAAACTTACTCGTATGACAGTCTCAATCGTATCCATGATGCGATCGACCTCGATCTCCCATTAATTATCGACTAAAACGCTATACTGGCCGGCACTTGCTACCGCGCGTGTTTCTGCCTAAGGCACTGACACGGCGTATTCGGCACTCGGCTTTCTGGCCGCCCGCTCACGCAGGCGGTTCCGACACGGTGCATTCATCACTGATCACTCATATCTCATCACTAACTCCCGTTGTCTTGTCTTCCGTCGGGCACACTTGCCATCGCGCGTGTTTCTGCCTTTCACACTCATATCTCATCATTAATTTCTGGCCGCCCGCTCACGCAGGCGGTTCTGACTAGAAGAACTGCCAAAGTATCATTAATTTCGATATACTGATCAGAAATAAAAAGGAGATAGACCAATGAACCAACTAAGTGCATATATCAGTTTTGAGGGCAATGCCGAAGAGGCAATGAGTTTCTACGCAAATGTCTTTCAGACGGAGCTTTCGGTAATAATGCGTTGGGGCGAAAACCCGCAGTGCGAGGCTTTCAGCGACGAGGACAAGCACAAGGTCATGCACACACATTTGGCGGTCGGCAACACGGCTGTATTAGCGAGCGACCATTTGTCTTCATTCGGAATGCCATACACGCCGGGCAACAATTTTGCGATCGCGGTCGCACCGGACAGCAGAGCTGAGGCCGACCGGATTTTTAAGGAGCTTTCGGATGACGGCACCACCACAATGCCCATGACGGATATGTTCTGGGGCGGATATTTTGGATCACTGACGGACAAATACGGTGTCCAATGGATGCTCAATTACGACACCAGTCAAGATAAATAGCCCGCGATGATCTAACACTATCGAGCTCGGATATCGCCAAAGATATTTCGTAGTATCCTTAAACAATGGCCGAAGAAATAGTCGAACCTCTTCCCGAAGCACTTTCTGAACCCGCCTTGGGTGATGACGAACTTCCGCCGCCGCCGGTTAAGGCTCTCAGGTTCGATCGTTCGATAGTCGAGGGGCCGCTGACCGCCGCTGTATGGAAAATGGCGTGGCCCGCCGTGCTCACAAACCTCATCAGCGGCCTACAGGGATGGGTCGATCAGATCATGGTCGGCAACCTGATCGGCTATCAGGCAAATGCCGCGATCGGGGCGGCCCTTCAGATCTTTTTGCTTGTAATAACATTTGTCGGCTCGATCTTTATCGGAATGAGCGTTCTGGTATCGCGATTTACCGGAGCTAACGATCACGAAAAAGTTAATCGGACCGTCTATCAGGGCTTTATCACAGCGATCTTTATATCGTTGGGTATATTAGCCCCGATAGGTTATTTCGCCGCGCCGTCATTGCTGGACCTTATTCACGCAAAACCTGATGTTGCCGCCGAGGCACTTCCCTTTCTCCGTATAATGTTCACATGCAGTATCGGCATGCTGATCTATTTTATGCTGAGCGGATCGCTGCGGGCCGCGGGCGACGCCAGGACGCCGATGGTACTCGGCATCACGATGAATGTCCTCAATATGGGGCTGAACATCATACTCATACGCGGGCTTGGGCCGATCCCGTCTTTCGGCACTGCCGGATCGGCAATGGGAACGTGTATAGCGTCCGGCTCTGTCGGCATCTACTCACTATACAAGCTGTACAAAGGCTCATGGGTCATCTCATTTCCGCGAAAGGGATATGCACCTGACTGGAAGCTGATCCGTCAGCTTTTTAAATTCGGACTGCCGGCCGGGATACAGGGCATCGCAATGAACATCGGCGGTGTTTTGATGTACGGATTTATGGGTTCACTGCTCTTGAGCGAAGAGACTCAAGCGGTTTACGCGGTCTGTTACGGCCAGCTTTTTTTGCTCGTTACCTGGTCGTCAAATGCCCTGATGGGGGCGTCGGCAGCGGTGACCGGGCAAAATATCGGGGCGGGTCATCCTGATCGGGCAGCGGCGGCGGTTAAGACGGCGGCGGCTTTCGGACTGTCGGGAGCGGTCTTTGTAGGGCTGTTCTTTTTCTTTATACCGCAACAGTTGTTGGGCATTTTTGGTATGCAGGAGCCAAAGGTCGTCGAGATCGGGATTGAACTGTTAAGGGTACTGAGCGTGTCCGGGCTTTTCATCTCGATGGCGTTAGCATACACCGGAGGTCTGCAGGGATCGGGCGATACAAAAAGCCCTCTGTACATCTCGATCATCTCTCAGGTGATATTGCCGGTCGGCGTCTGCTATGTGATCAAACATACCTCAACTCTCGAACCGCTGCATATATGGCTTGCGATACTCACGGGACATTTGACCAGATTCATTCTCAGCTACCGGCGCTTTAATCAGCAGCGTTGGCGGTCTATAACCGTCGATATCGAACGCACTGCCGGCTGACCTCTCTCGGCCTCATTTCCGTCATCGTCATCTTTCTCAGGGTCATAGATCTCATAGCCGTGAGCATCATCGTAATAGTATGATCGATGTTCCTGATCGTCTCCCCACGAACCATTTTTTGTGCCCGAAGGGTTAACTCCGCTTTTTTCTTTCGGAATATTTACCACGCTTAATTTATAATCGTTTCGATACTCAAGATTCAATATTAAAATTATGAAACTGCGCTCTATCGGATTAACGATCGCTCTGGCCGGTGTCACATCTGCCGGTACTTACTTTGTTTCACACTCGACAGCTCAACAAACGGCTCCGGCGGTCAATAACGACTATCAGCTAGGAGCAACTCTCTATATGCAAAAGTCGGGCGAATATCGAGCACTTGCATATCAGGCATTTAATATAGCGAGATGGCAACTCGATGCTGATCTCGATAAGAAAAATGTAAAAAGACTGCCCAAAGACGAACAAAAAAGACCGCGTGCGATCATGGTCGATATAGATGAGACCGTACTCGATAATTCGCCCGCACAGGCACGCGGCATCGTTGATCACAGGGGTTTTGAACTTAACGCCTGGTACGCATGGGGCGACATGCGTAAGGCAAAAGCAATACCCGGTGCGGTCGAGTTCTTAAATTACGCTGTCTCAAAAGGCGTCAAGATCTTTTACGTCTCTAACCGTGATGAGGTCCAAAAAAAGGCGACGATCGACAATTTAAGATCAGTCGGCTTTAATGACATATCGGACGACAATGTGATGCTTCGAGATAAGGATTCGAGTAAAGAGGCACGCCGCGGCATAATTCTGCAAAAATATCGCATTGTGTTCTTTATGGGTGATAATCTTGACGATCATTCGGCAGTATTTGAAAAAAGGTCTGTCGCAGATCGTTTTGCTGAAACGGACAAGGCAAAAGATCTATTTGGCAAGCGCTATATCATGCTGCCAAATGCAATGTACGGCACTTGGGAAAATGCCATTTATGATTACGGCCGCCTGACCGAGAGCCAAAAAGCCGAAAAACGCTTAAATGCACTGGAACTGCCCTAGCCAGCTATGCAGAATAGCCGTCAGCGGCAACACCGGAATAAAAAGTCCGATGGCAGCATCATACTTACATAAATATATTCATGGCCGTTGATCTCTATGATCCGGCCGCAAACGCGAGAATAAAAAGGCATAAATAGGTTCTTGCCGGCCTGTTATTTGCTCGGCATGACCCATGTAAATGCAGCAAAATTGCAGTAAAATATGCTTATGAGAACTCCTGAGGAAAAACTTAGAGATCCTGTCCCGGGCGGGCATATTACTGAGGCCCGTGAATACGGGATCGATCTGACTCAGCTTATCGAAAATCTTCGATTAACCCATGCTCAGCGGATCATAAAGAATGATGATGCCGTGAACTCGCTTAGGAAATTAGCAGGATCCGTAAAGCGAGCAAAGACTCTTGCCAAGCAAAAATAAGCGAATGTTCAGCCTCTTTGAAATTGTTCGACAGCTCTCTGCTGCAAATGTCGATTTTGTTATCGTTGGCGGCGTAGCGATACGTAGTCATGGAGGAAACTACGTCACAGAAGATCTCGATATCTGCTATTCGCGCAACCGCGATAATCTAAAACAGCTCGCAAATGTTCTTTCGCCTCTTAAGCCGAGACCGCGCGGCATAGATGAATCTCTACCATTCATTTTTGACTGGTCAACCCTACAACAAGGGACGAACTTTACTTTTACTACAACTCTGGGACATTGATCTTTTAGACGAGGTAAAGGGGATCGGCAATTACAATGATCTTTTAAAGGAATCATTGGAAATAGAGTTGGACGGGCATCGGGTCCACATACTTTCGATACCGGGCCTTATCATTGCGAAAGAGGCAGCTAATCGTGAAAAGGATATGCCGGGACTCAAAGTTCTATATGCACTACAGGAAGCAGAATCAAATGACGAATGAACGCCGGCCTGTCTATTTTCTTTCGATATTAGTCCTATTATCCTCAGTTGTTTCGGTATATGCCCAAAATCTCACTGTCCGCGATATTATGGCGGAGCCGTCTATCGCGGGGACGAGAGTCGAGGGTGAAAAGCTGTCGCCTGACGGTTCTAAGGTTATTTATCTGTGGAATGCCGACAGCGATCTGCCGTTAGATCTGTATATAGTTCCTACAAACGGAGACTCGCAGGGACAGATCATCCTGCGTCTCAGCGACTTGCCCCCGTCACCGCCGCGTCCCGAAAAAGAGAACAAACTCGATTACGGGCTTACAGTTCGCGACGAATTTGTTAAGGCGAGAGAGAATGCCTTTGGCAATTTCGAATGGTCGCCGGACTCTAAAAGGCTTGTCTTTTCGCAGGCCGGCGATCTGTATGTTCTGACACTTGGTGAAAAGACCCCTAAACGTTACACCAAAACCCAAGCCGGTGAGGTTGGTCCGCGGTTTATTGACAACGAGCGAATATTATATAGCCAAAGCGGTAACCTCTTTGTTCTCAATATTTCTGATGCGACGACCGTTCAGTTGACCAATGATGCCGATCCGGCAAAGTCGATCTCGGTCGGCGGAGCAAATGTCAGCAAAGACGGACGTATGCTCGCATACGTCGTCTCGGACAGTTCAAAATACAGATCGCTTGTCGTACCTAATTATCTCGGCGAATTTGTCGAGGCAAGAACAACACGGCGAGGCTGGTCAGAACAGCGGCTTTTTGTCACGACAACCGACGGCGAACGCAACACTCCGTTCGAGATAAAGCTGCCTAAACAAGAAGGCGTCGGTAACTTTCGCGGCATCAAATGGGCAGCCGATAACCGCAGCCTGATCGTCGATCGCAACGACAAGGATACAAAACGCCGCCAGCTTTTTTATATCCACAACGCCGGCGGTAAAGATGAGCAGCAGATCATCATCGCCGATGAGACCGATGACAAATGGCAAGCTCCGCTCTCCGCCATCTTTGAGCCGAACCCGAAAGACGCGAACCAGCTTTTCTTCTGCTCAGAAAAGGACGGCTGGAATCACATCTATCTTGCAACATTAAGTCCCGCCGCAGAGACACAACCGCCAGGAAATGTGTCTGCGAGTGGTGATCGAGTCCAAGAAGGCGGCTCGACTTTGAGTAAGGATGTAAAGATCACACAACTCACAAAAGGAAACTGGCAGGTCGAATGGGCAAAGTGGGGCAAACCTGATCAAATTATATTCCTCTCAACACAACAAGGAACTGAAAGGCGTGTCTTTACATATTTGGGTTTAGACATTGACACTCGGATCACCGTTCCTTTGAATACTGAGTACACTGGGTTTATTGATTCCGAGCAGATCGCGGTCACAGAACAAGGCTTTGAAATTTTATTTTCCGGCTCAAAATGGAATGAACCTTCGGACCTATTCACGATGCCCGTATGCCTCAAATGCACTACTTCATTCAATAGTGCCGTCATTAAACGACTGACAAATACAACAAGCGACTCATTCTCAAAACGGTCTTGGAACGCTCCTAAATTTATCGATATACCTTCCCGCAATGGAAAGCAGATAAAGGCTAAGATATATCTTCCTGGCGGTTTTGACGCAAAGAAAAAATATCCGATGGTCGCTTTTATACACGGTGCGGGTTATCTGCAGAATGTGATCAACGGGTGGAACAACTATTATCGCGAGTTTATGTTCAACGAATTGCTCACACAAAAGGGCTATGTCGTCCTCGACATTGATTATCGCGGATCGGCGGGTTACGGACGCGAATGGCGGACCGATGTTTACGATTTTTTAGGCGGCAAGGATCTCGATGACCATATCGACGCGATCGATTTTATGGTCAAAAATTACAGCGTCGATCCAAAAAAGGTCGGCGTCTATGGCGGCAGCTACGGCGGATTCATGGCCGAGATGCTCGCCTTTCGTGCTCCTGACAAGGTCGCTGCGGCGGCGGCACTGAGGCCGGTTGCCGACTGGAAGAATTATTACGCTTCGTCACCTGGATACACGGCTCAGCGGCTCGGCTTTCCCGACAAAAATCCCGAAGCCTATAAACGCTCGTCGCCGATCACTTATGCTGACGGACTCAAAACTCATTTACTGATACTGCACGGAATGTCGGATGACAATGTCCACGTTCAGGACAGCATCCAACTTATCGAAAAACTTGTCCGCCTCGGCAAGACTCCATATTTCGACGTAATGCTTTACCCATCTGAAAATCACGGCTTTGTCCGGCCTGAGAGTTGGACCGACGAGTATGAGCGGATACTCGCCTTTTTTGAAAAGAATTTGAAATAGACTGTTTCAGTGTAAATAAGCAGCAATTACTAGGAATTATGCTGATCGATCCTGAGTGACAAAAATAAAGATATTCCGGCATATATCATTTGCTTCATCTGCGATAAAATCTTTCACGGCACTTGTTCTAACTAACCATGCGTATTCTTGTAACCGGCGGCGCCGGATTTATCGGTTCCCATCTTTGTGAACGCCTGATCGGCGAGGGGCACGAGGTCATTTGTCTCGACAACTTTTTTACCGGCCGCAAGGTAAATATTGCCCATCTTTTGAGCGATCCTAATTTTGAGCTTGTACGTCACGACGTAACCGAACCGATATTGCTCGAGGTCGATCAGATATATAATCTGGCCTGTCCTGCCTCACCGGTACATTATCAATACAATCCGATCAAGACCGTAAAGACCAATGTTATGGGTACGCTGAATATGCTGGGTCTTGCAAAGCGCGTCAAGGCGCGCATATTACAGGCATCTACCAGCGAGGTTTACGGCGATCCGGCCGAACATCCGCAGACCGAATCATATTGGGGAAATGTGAACCCGATCGGCCTGCGCAGCTGTTATGACGAAGGCAAACGCGTCGCCGAAACGCTGATGATGGACTATCACCGTCAGGGCGGTGTCGATACGCGGATCGTGCGTATTTTTAATACCTACGGCACTCGCATGCTCGAAAATGACGGCCGTGTGGTATCTAATTTTATTGTTCAGACACTCAAGGGACAAGACATCACCATCTATGGCGATGGTTCTCAAACGCGATCGTTCTGCTATGTCAGCGACCTTGTTGACGGCATCATCAAGCTGATGAATACCGTAACCGACGACATCGCCCTGCCCGTGAATATCGGCAATCCGGGTGAATTTACAATGCTCGAACTAGCCCAAAAGATAGGCGAATTAACCGGCACAGACATCACTATCAAGCATATGCCGCTGCCTGGTGATGACCCGAAACAGCGACGCCCCGATATCGACCGTGCAGGGGCGTTGCTTGATTGGCGACCCACCGTTCATCTGACCGAGGGGCTTACCCGTACCATCGAATATTTCAGATCGGCGATCTGAAATATTCGATCTTTAGTTGCATTTTACGGCTAGATGAACATTTCGCTCATTAAGATCCTAACGATATAATCGTGCACAAATTATGAAGATACTTATTACCGGCGGCGCCGGGTTCGTGGGCAGCCATTTGGCGGATAAACTGATCGGCGAGGGCCACGAGATCACGGTCATCGACGATCTCTCAACGGGACGTTACTCTAACGTAGCTCATTTAGAAGAAGATCCGAAGTTTCGATTGCTGATCGACACGGTCCTCAATGTGAAGCTTATGGAAGAACTCATTCGCGAATCCGATCGCGTCTTTCATATGGCGAGTGCCGTCGGCGTCAGGCTGATAATGGAGCGGCCCGTCCAGACGATCGAGACCATCTTTCGCGGTACGGATGTTGTACTGCAATTTTGCTCACGCTATCGCAAACGCGTACTGATCCCAAGTACTTCAGAAGTTTATGGAAAAGGTGTTTCAGTTCCCTTTCGCGAGGAGGACGATCTTTTGACGGGATCGACCGACAAGCATCGTTGGGCTTATGCATGTGCAAAGACGCTTGATGAATTTTTGGCTCTCGCTCATTGGAAAGAAACACAGCTTCCGGTCGTTGTTGTTCGGCTGTTCAATACCGTCGGCCCGCGTCAGACAGGACAATATGGTATGGTCGTGCCGCGATTTGTCCGGGCGGCATTAAGGAACGAACCTATCGAGGTTCACGGTGACGGACAACAGTCGCGATGTTTCGGCCACGTAACTGACATCGTCGGAGCTCTCGCAAAACTGATCGAGACACCGGCGGCATTTGGCCAAGTCGTCAACATCGGCAACAACGAAGAGGTTTCTATTAACGAACTCGCAAAACGTGCGATATCATTGACGGCGAGTACGAGCGAGATCAAATATGTGCCTTACAGCGAAGTTTACGGAGCCGGATTTGAGGATATGGCCCGCCGCGTGCCGAGCCTCGAAAAAGTAACCCGTTTGATCGGCTATCAGCCAACCCTTTCGCTCGACAACATCATCAATGATGTGGCTGCCGAATTTAGAAAAGATTCGGACATCAGCCGATCTAACGCCAATGCTTAAATTGACATCGTTATTTATCACAATTCTTTTGTTTGCCGCTGCCGTCGCGGCCCAATCTTCAGGCGTAAAGGGACGCGTCCGTGACACCCGCGAGAAGGGGATCCCCAATGTCGAAGTATCGGCTCGTCAGGACGGAAAGGTCATAAGGTCGGTCAAAACCGATTCAAAAGGCAATTTCACACTGGGCCTCGATGCGGGAAAGTACAATATCGCCTTCGACGCGGATGGTTACAGCACCGGCGTCAAATATGGCGTTGAGATCTTTGCCAATAAAATGCGGGATCTCGGTGATCGCCTGACAATGACCAGAGATCGCGGAACGCTGGTATTGATAAAAGGGGTCGTTTTGGACAAGGCCGACCTGAGTGTCGAAGGCTGCGCCGTAGATCTGTACGTATTAAATACCGACGGCTCGACCAAAAAGATCGCGACAGCCGTGACAAATGACGCCGGCGAATTCGAGTTCAAAGGCATCGATCCGGTCAGCAAGGTCAGGCTCAAGGCATCGTCAAAGGGCTTCTCGGGCACAAAGGATATAGAGGCAGATCAACCACAGGTATATCGCGTTGTCGTCAACATTCCGCTCGATCACCCCAAAGAGAAATAGTATAAGAGTACGCCGATATCAATTGATCGTTTCGCTGACCTCTTCGGCAGCCATGACCGAATTCATATTCTCCTGATCGGTGACGATCAGCGGGACCTCTGAGACAAGTTCGTCATTTACCAACACCTGTACCCAATAGGTACCGGCAACCGGAAATACGGCATTTACAAAAAAACTCACATTATCGGCAAAACTGCCGGGAGCAAGTTCGATCGTATTGCCCTGAGACGTCACGACAAGATTTGCTTTATCGGGACTGAGAATGCGAACCTCGGTCTCATATCGTCCGATACCTTCCCAATGATTGAGAACGGCAAATTTGATGATCGATACCGGCAACTGATCGACCATTATATTTTGAAAGATCCCCATCAATGAGATCTTATTGCCCATCTCGATGCGGACATCGTCACAGAGCATCGTGTATTTAAGTACGAGTTGTGTATTTTCCATTTAATATTTGCGGGAGGTCATTTTGCCCCGTGCTTATCAAACCAATCGAGCAGTTTAGCCCAAGCATCGTCGGATGCCTGTTTGTTGTAACTCGGACGGTAATCGGCATGAAACCCGTGATCGGCGTTTGGATAAACGATGATCTCAGATCTCGACCTTCCCTTTTTCAACTCTTCCTGCATTCGCTGGACGCCATCAACCGTGATGCCTTTGTCCAATCCGCCGTAAAATCCGATCACCGGAACCTTTAGTTCTTTTGCATGATCGATCGGCGTCTGGGGCTGGGCAGCATTCACAGGCGAATTGGGGGTCGGCACAACGCGGCCGTACCATGCGGCACCTGCTTTGATCTTCGGGTTATGTGCGGCGTACATCCATACAATGCGGCCACCCCAACAAAAGCCGGTTATTGACGTCTTTTTACTGCTGCCGCCATTTTTTGCGGCCCAGGCAAGCGTCGAGTCGATATCTGTCATAGACTGAGTGTCTGGGATCTGCGAAAAGATCTTCATATTAAGATCACGCGGATCCTTAAGATCCTTTACATCGCCCTGACGGGCATAAAGTGCGGGAGCTACCGCCATATAACCCAGCTTTGCAAATCTGCGGCAGACATCCTGTATCCATTCATGAACGCCAAATATCTCATGGACAACAATGACCACAGGAAAGTTTTTGCCCTTATCAGGCATCGCACGATAGGCTGGAATCTCGCCATCTGAGACAGGTATCTTGACCTCGCCGGCAGTGAGGCCTTTATCATCCGTATGTATAACGGTCTGGGCTGAGATCGGAGTCGTCGCCGCAGCAAAGACACCTGCCGCAAAGATCGAAGTGACCAAAAACTCGCGGCGGCCAACTGACGGCGCATCCGCAAAAGTGTTAACGATATCCTGTTCCATTGATCTGTCTCCTCACATTTTGCCATTCTTGGCATTTTGCCGAACGGCGGTCAAGAGTATAATAAAAGAGAACGTAACTGCGTTTTAGCCTAGAACTAATTAAAATGCTCACGTACGTCTTGATCGGATCGCTGCTTGTGCTGCTCGGGGTCGCCGGGTTGCAGTTTACGTATATGTATTACATCGAGCGGCTCTATAAAGAACGTATCCGTCACACCAAACAGTTAGAACGCCGCAATGGCCGGCTTCGCCGCCGCCTTGACGATGCCGAGGATCTGATCGCTGCCCAACAGGTCATCCTCGAACAACATGGCATCGGATCGTCAAGCTCTGACGAACATTGGGCCGACATCATCGACTAAATATCCAGAACCGCGATCGTCGCCCCCCAACTCCCTGAAAACTCCGGCGCATTTTTAAACGATCTTACAAAATCGGTTTCAGCAAGAACATTCCTTACGATCTCACGTTGTACACCAACGCCTTTACCGTGGATCACCCTAACGATCGAAAATCCCTTTTTGTGGGCCTCAGCCAGATAAGCTTCGACAACTGCACGCGTTTCATCAGGACGAAACGCGTGCAGGTCGATCGAATCAGTTATCTCTATCTCGACCGGCTCATCGGTTCCTATCTGATGCTCGGTCATAGTGTTTGTCCCAATACTCACTCCAATTATTTGCTCTTTGTCTGGTACTGTGCGATGTCCTCCGGCGGTGTCACCTTGAGGCGATTCTTGTCTTTAAAGACCATGAATTTACGCTCGTCCATACCGCCATTGGCATTTCGCAGCGATACTGAGAATGTTTTATTATTGCCGCTTCCCTCGACCTTTAGCGGCAAACGGCCCCATACGTCGGTGTTAGGTGCATTGCGCCAGACCGTATAGTAACTCTGATCGTATTTATCAAATGCAAGAATGAGAATGCCGTCAAAATCAGGTTCGACACCATCAATGGATTTTGAGATATTTGTACGCGTCAATATCACCCAACTTCCGGGTGTCGAACTCCGTCCGACCTTACTCTTGTCACCGGCATCAGAATCCAGCCGCTGCCAGGTTACGAATTTGCGATTATTCTGCTGAAAGAAAACGATATCGCTTGGCACCTGCAGCTCGACCTGTCTGCCAAATATCCATCCGGCCGGGGCAGGTGATACTGACGGATCTAAGCGAACTTGATACCAAACATCATATTTCTCATCGAGTTTGTCCGGATCACCCGCCTCTTTGGCAGCTTCGATCTCATCGTTCTTGGACCTTTTGCCTGACTTTTGCGTTCCCTTTGGAGCATCATCGACGTCGGGAGCTTCCTCTTTAGGAACAAACTTCCACGCCATAATGTCAAAATTCGAGCCGTTGCCGAGTTTGAAAAGAATATTCTCAGGATTCATATCCGGTGCCGAACGCAAATTGGACGCGGATCGGATCACTCCGGCGGCCTGTGGCTCCTGATCTTTGAAATCCTCAGCAAGCTTTTTCGACTTGGCCAGAGTATCGCTCGTGATGACATTCTGTGCCTCGATCCAGCCTTCGGTCGAGGTCTCGTCATGGGCACGGACACGAAACCACGGTACCTTTTCAAAATCAACCGAGTCGATTATATCAAGTGTGTCGCCGCGTTTTACCTCTAAAAGGTCAGCCGCAACTACCGAATATGACGTGCGTATCTGAGCGGTCTTAGCAATGACGGTAGCCGTATCGGTCACACCCACCGCCGCCGAAAAACCGCTGACCTTGCTGTCGATATAGGTACAGCCTGCCGAAGCGGTAACAAGCGTTAGAACAATGGAAAATATTAAAGCTCTAATAATCATCTCTTGGAACCCGTAAGTTTTCGCCAACTATTATAACCCAGTTGATCGAGTATTGCCTTTTCGCGTCGGTCAAGATCAGGTTTTAAACCTACATCATGAGCCCGGTCACCGGTAAGCTGCATTCCCGTACCCGAAAGATATCGTGAAAGCTCGACCGGCGAACTGCCATTGATCACATCGTTTACGACAGGCTTTATTTCATTGAACCTTGTCATGACGCCCAATATGGCGTCATTTGCATTGGGCGATGCACCCGTCGAGTCGAAAGCCTCATTCTCAACGAGCAGAGTTCGAAAGATCTCATCAATATTCTGCTTTGACCTTGATGCCTTTATTATCTCAAGATCGATCGCAAATGCCGCTAAAAGCCCGCGTGCATATAGATATGTATTCGAGCCGCCCCATCGTGTTCGCGACGCATCGATCAGCGAAATGCGTCGCGTCTCAAGCCGATCTATAGCATATGCATTGGTAATAGTGCCTAGATAATCATCAAATCGAATACGGCCGAGTTCGACTGCCGCCTTTAAGGACCGATAAAGAGCAAAGCCCTCGTAGAACCAATCGTATTGTCCCGACAGATCCAGCGATCCCGGAAACCATAGATGAAATATCTCGTGTCGCAGTTGTTCGTGAAGCCGCTGCAGTGATTGGCTTACAAATTTAGCATCAGATGAGAGGATCGTGATATTACCTGCCCGTGTGTCAGCTTCCCAAGTGCCGGCCGGTTCTGTATCGGGGAATGGCATAATGACGATGTTCGGTGCAGGTAAAGAGTCGCGGCGGAAGGCATTCCGGTAATGCCAATAGATACCATTTGCCGCAATAGCTGCATCCTCATCGCTAAAACCCCATCTTCCGGCCAGACAAATGCCCGCTCCGTCACGGTTAAGAGCCGACTGTCTGAATGCCGCCTTAGAGCCGATATAATAAACAGCGTGGGCAATATTCTCTGTTATAAAGCTGCCCGGCGTCACATTTTTTTTAGAACAGACAAAGCTCAGCCCATCATCAAGATCGACCTTTACCCTAGCGGAAGCTCGGGCATCTCCGGTCTGAGGCAGCAGATCATCGATAAATATGATCCCTGCTTCATTTTTCAGCCAAGAAATATGTCCAGCATACGTTGACTGTCTCTTGGGCGTTATATTGACCGTGTACTCAAAGCCGTCGATCGGAGATTCAGCGAGAAATTCGCCGGGTATCAATTGCCTGAACGGAATGGCATTGCCCTCTCGATCCAGTAATCTAATGCCGCTGAACCTCCCCGCAAGCCCCGTGTTACCGGCATAGGTGTCCTGAAGCGTAAAGTTGCGGCTCCCCGGCCTGCCGGCCGTAGCGAACTTGCCGGAAACACGCACTGTCGAATCTCTCCCGGAAACCGTCAACGTCGTACTCATTACCTGCGGCAGTACAGCAGATGCGAGCAGCAGAACTACAGCGGTGACGCTAACTGGCCTTATAATGCGTAAAATAGTCTTTGACATTGAAATGCGAGGCGAAATAAAATAGTTGTTTATTTTTGCTATAGCCATCAGGACTCGTTCTTAAGGATAGTGTAAATATGAGTCTCATTAAAGTTGTTGTTTATGCATTGGTATTTGTTTTCAGCCTGCTGTTTCTCGGGCGGTTCTTTTTTTAACGCCCCGTGTAAGGCGTGCCCGCAAACTCCGAATAAGGGCGCATTGTGTATTGCCCTAAATTAAATTAGATTTAACAGCGGCTTTTTGGCCGCTTTTTTATTTTATGTCCGAATTAAAAAAGATCACCCGTGCCCTCATCAGTGTTTCCGACAAATCGGGCCTTAAAGAGTTGGCAGAAAAATTGACGTCGTTTGGCGTCATCATGATCTCGACCGGCGGGACGGCAAAAGCTCTTAGAGAATATGGCTTTACGGTGACGGATGTATCAGACGTTACGGGCTTTCCGGAAATGATGGATGGCCGTGTTAAAACGCTTCATCCAAAGATACACGGAGCATTTCTGGCACTTCGCGACGATCCTGACCATCTTGCCGCAATGGACAGGCACGATATCGAACCGATCGATCTTGTCGTCGTCAACCTTTATCCTTTCGAAGCGACTATCGCCAAAAATGATGTAACGCTCGATGAGGCCGTTGAAAATATCGACATCGGCGGCCCTGCGATGATACGTTCCGCCTCAAAGAATTGGCGTGATGTCGCCGTTCTGACCGACCCCGACCAGTACGCTGCTATCATTGACGAACTCGATCAGAAGGCTGGCTCATTAACACTAAGTACTCGAGCCAAACTCGCCGCCGACGCATATACGCGCACAGCTGAATACGACACCGCGATCTCGACATATCTAAGGCAGACAAAAAGATCATCCGACACAGAGAGTTCTCTGCCGGCAAAATTCGAACTCGCTCTCTCAAGATCCGCCGACCTTCGTTATGGAGAGAATCCGCATCAGAATGCCGCCCTCTACACCGATGGCCGCAGCGGGATCGCCAATGCACAACTGCTCAGCGGAAAGGAAATGTCGTACAACAATTATGTCGACGCTGATGCTGCGTGGTCACTCGTGCAGGACATTGACAGCCTTGCGGTCGCGATCATCAAACACACTAATCCGTCAGGCGTCGGACTTGGCGGCGACACTCTCGAAGCCTACAGACGAGCTCTTTCGACCGATCCTGTAAGTGCATTCGGTGGTATCGTGGCATTCAATCGTAAGGTCGATGCCCGTACGGCTGCAGCCGTGATCGAGATATTTTCCGAAGTAATAATAGCCCCCGCGTACGATGATGATGCGATAGAGATATTTAAGACAAAGAAAAATCTTCGTCTTATTCAGGCTCCGCTGACCGGGCAGAAAGCATCAACGGGACTTGAGATCAAGCAAATATCGGGCGGATATCTTGTTCAGGATCAGGACACGCACAGGCTGACAGCCGATCAGTTGAACATCGTCACAAAACGTCAGCCGACCGATGACGAACTGCGGTCGATGATGCTGGCATGGACGGTCTGCAAACACGTTAAGTCCAACGCGATCGTATTTGCCAACGGTGAACAAACATTAGGTGTCGGCGCTGGACAGATGAATCGAGTCGATTCGGTTCGGATCGCCGTAATGCGTGCCGAACGCTTCGACCTGCCTGTAAAAGATTCGGCACTTGCATCAGACGCTTTCTTTCCGTTTCGCGACAATGTTGACGAAGCGGCTCAATTCGGCGTGACCGCGATCATCCAGCCCGGCGGGTCGATCAAGGACAATGAGTCTATCGCCGCAGCCGACGAACACGGTATCGCAATGGCATTTACAGGCATTCGACACTTTAAACATTAGACCTTTTTTCATCAGATCGAGTATCGACAAGCTTAAACTGTCTTGATGCGGCTGACGAATAATGTAAAAATATTGAAAGTGAGACCCATCCGGACATTATTTTTTGCAGTATGTTCTTTGCTGGCTGTCGCGACCATTTCCGCGGCGCAGCAGAGGCCGTTGCTTACCGATGATGTCGATATCACTCCTGCCGGTTCTCTTGAGATCGGTGCAGGTGTCGGTTTTTTTCAAGGTGCAAGATTCCCGCTGTCGGGAATTAACGGTGACATGACTCAGGTCGGCAACATCCGCGTACGTACCGGACTCGCCTCTAACGTCGAGATCCAACTTGAGGGGACGCTGCAAAATTATGTCGCCATCAATTCGATAGACAATCCGCAGGTCCAGCTTGCCGTAACCCGCAACTCCACACACGACTTTGGTGATGCGACCATATCTACAAAGATCAAGATCCGAAACGAATCGAGACTTTTCCCTGCTGTCGGCATTAAATTTGGCTATCAGCTGCCGTCATCGGATCAGTCAAAAGGTATCGGGACGAATCAAATAAATATATACGGCAAGATCATTCTGCAGAAGAGTTTTGGAAGGTTCGTCAAACGTGATCCGAAATTCAGGCTGTTTGGCAATCTTGGCCTCGGTATCATGACCGATCCGCTTGCAAGATTTTCGCAAAATGACGTTTGGCTATATGGCCTCGCCGGTGTTTATCGGGCAACCGACCGGATCAACATAGTTGGTGAGATCAACGGCCGAGCGAATACACGCCCCATTCCGCCGGTCGGCACAGAAAGCCTCGGGCAGGCAAGGGTCGGAGCTCAGATCAAGGCGTCCGGTCTTCGTTTCGATACTGCCGCATCATTCGGATTCACGCATAATACGCCTCGCACAGGGCTTGTTTTCGGTGTGACCTACGTATCACCGACGCTCTTTACCCCGGCAAAATAGTTCAAATATTCACCGGCGAATGTCCTCGCCCAAACATCGGAGCCGTCCGTATAGCCTCCGACAGATATTCTTTTGCGATGGAGATCGCATCTTCGATACCGTATCCCAAAGCTAAGTTTGAGGTTATTGCGGCTGAGAGCACACAACCGGTTCCATGTGTAGCAGTTGTCGAAATGCGGCCCGCTATAAATTCTCTGACGCCGCTGTCGCTATATAAACGGTCGATCGAACTGGCAGGATCATCTTCAGCAATCGCATGGCCGCCCTTGATCAATACATTTGCAGCTCCCATCTCGATCATTTTTTTGGCGGCTGCATGAATATCAGAGACTTTTTCGATCCTGATCTGTGTAATGCGTTCGGCTTCAGGAATATTTGGCGTCACAAGTGCAGCAAGCGGAAAAAGCCGAGCGACCAACATTCGCAAAGCCTCATCATCTATCAGATCAAAACCGGACGTCGAACGCACGACCGGATCGACAACAAGCAGCTTGACATTGTGCTCATTTAAAATTGAGGCGGTAATTTCGATGGTTTCGGCTGTCGGCAGCATTCCGGTTTTGCAGGCTGCGACCTCAATGTCGTCAAAAATAGGCTGCAGTTGTGCATTAAGGTCTTTACCTGAGACGTGTCGTGCACCAAATACCCCAACAGTATTTTGAAATGTAATAGATGTGACTGCCGCCGCTCCGTAACAGTTAAACCGCTGAAAGGTCTTGATATCAGCCAGCATTCCGGCACCGCCGGACGGATCCAGTCCGGCGATCGAGAGACAAACTTTTTCTGCAGCAGATGTCATTGGATGTTATAGCTCGTGCGTTTCATCATCGAACATTCGTATCGCGGCATAACCGGCGGCCCCTGCATCCAACACTTCGGATATGCGAACGCTATCGACGCCGCCCAGTGCGAGTACGGGCATGTTCGGATCGACGAGACAAGCCTTTTTGAGCAGATCTATACCGGCCGCCGATTTACCCGGAGTTGCAAATACAGGAGCAAAAAGCACAAGGTCCGCGTTGGCGTTGCTTGCCGCATGCACATCATCAAGCGTATGTGCTGAAATGCCGATCTCAAGATGCTCGCCAAAAGCTTTTCGGATCGCCGCAGGCGAAAGCGATGTCGATGTAAGCTGAACGCCGTGACAGTCGGCCGCCATTGCGATATCAGCACGATCATTAACAAAGATCTTTATATCAGTCTCGGACAGTCGATCTTTCAGGCCAGCCGCAAGCATATATAAATTTCGGCCTGATAATCGTTTTTCGCGTATCTGTAATAAGGTTATGCCTTTTTCTGCGGCAGTTTCGACCGCTGCTGTCAGACGTCGAGAGCCATTCGCGATGTCGTCATCAGTACATCTGCCGGATGTGATCATGCACACTATCGGCCGCTTTGGACTAATTATCATCGCCTTTATGCGTTGCGGCCTCGCCCCTGAGCATGGCAACACTTTTATTAAAATTCGCGAGTTCCCAAAAACCGATAATGAGATTTAAAATGCCAAGCCCTGTGACCGCTCCGCGAAACCATGTTGACGCAATTGTCCTTTGGATGATCGGGAGGCCTGACTTATCTGACAAGAATGCAAGCAGATAATTATCGCCCCACGGCCCGAACAAAATGTCCCATGGCGACAGGATCAGATAAGATCCCAGCAGCAGACACAGAATGACGAAAAAAATGACGGTAAGGCGTTCGACCATACCGTCTGATTATAAACATATTGTTTCGCCTTAAAAAGGCTAATGAGCGACTACTTCGGCACGTAATTTAGATGCGACATCTCTAAAATCGACATCTTCGGCATAGACCTTTTCAAAATACTGTCTGGCTTCGTCGTGATCGCCGTCCATCTCCAATGCCGAAGCGAGTTCGTACCAAAGCCCAAGCCGCTCATTTGAAGTAAGATCGACGGTCTCAAGCGCACGCTTGAACCATGTGACCGCAAATGTCGGTTGTCCGGTCTCTACAAAACAGTGCCCGATCAGATTGGCACATTGAAAGAATCGGCGGGTACCGTCGTTTGGCCTTATGATGTTGATCGCTTCCTGATAAATGCGGATCGCTTCGTCGGTCAGTCCCATTTCCTGATAGGCAACGGCGGTATGATATTTTGTCTCATAATCTTCGTCAGACGGCGGTTCACTCTCAGTAAGCCCGAACTCCTGACGCATTTCCTCAATGCCAAAAGATACACTTGCAGGAGCCGAAGGCATTTCCGGTACGATCTCAACATTTTGTCCGTCGAGCTTTCGTTTTAAGACGTCGATCTCCGGCCGCTGGCCAAATTCGGCTTCGAGTTCCGTTATCGCTCTCGAAGCAAGGTCAAAATATTCGTTCTCAATGTAAAATGCGATGCTCTCGACCTCTTTGACGAGCTTTTCTTCACTGCTTAACGAAGCCTGAGGTTCAGGCTGTGCAGCCTGTACAGTGTTATTTGCCTCATTTTTATTAGATACTTCGGTCTCAGCCACTGCCGTTTCAAAATGGCCGTTACGCTCGACCATCGTGTCCGGCTCGATGCTGTCCGCAGGAACCATGTCAAAGTCAGAACCTACGATCTCTGCATCGACCATCGTATGTTCAGGCTCAACGAACTCGGGTTCGAATTCAGCTTTTAATAGCTCGGTATCGACATCGTCATCACTATATCCGTATTGTTCCTTAAGCTCGGCAAGGCGTTCGGAATATTTCTTTTCAAATGGCCTTATGACCACAAGTTGGGCGAGAGCGAAACGCTCTTCTTCCGGTTGACCCGCCGTATTCGCGGCTGTTGCCAATCGATCGAGAGCTATGCGATAAGACTCCTCTTCCTTAACCCAGGACGCATGCCTTACCAGCAGCCTTAACGCCGCAACATGATCGGGTTGGCGCTCGAGGATCTCGTTGATCCACAGGCGGCACTCTTCGCCCTGGCCGCCGGCAAAAAGATATTCCGAAGACATCGATAAAATGCGTGTTGCTGAATCCAGGTCGTTGGTATTCAGATACATCCGCACCAGATCGAGCAGTTTCGGATAATTGGCGGGTTCGATCTCGACAAGGCGAAGAACTGCTTTTTCCGCGCCTTCGACGTTTTGCGAATCGATATGGCAATCGATCAGCAGATACAAAACGTCTCGGTTATACGGCTCATTCTCAAGGATCTCTTCGAGGTGGCCGACAGCCTTATTTACACGACCGAGTGCCGAATATGCTTTGACCAAGCCGTCTAAGGTCCTTAGATCGTCAGGTTTTATATCCAGACTCTTATGAAATGCCCTTATCGCCTCTTCGTTCTTGGCGAGTCGCGAATAACGCGCCCCAGCCTCTGAATAAGCTTCGGCAGCCTCGTCACGTTGGCCCTCGCGAATGTATGAATCGCCAAGGCTCATGCAAACCTCGGTATTATTCGGATCCAGCAGTGCGATCTGTTTCCACATTGAGAGAGCTTCGATGCGGCGGCCGCTCTTTTCGTAGTGGTCTGCCAGTGTTTCGTAGTGTGAACGAGCCTCGCTTAGCGAACCCTTTACCTTGTAGAGTTCGGCCAATTTTGCCGAAACTTCGATCGAATCAGGCTGCAGCCTGGATATTTTGTTATAAACCGCGATCGCCTTTTGCGAAAAACCCTGAGTCGAATAGTGTTCGGCCACTTTCATGTAGCAATCGACGGCCTCGCGCCGATTTGAACTTTTCGCGTGAAGGTCACCAAGCATATTAAGCGTCGAGATGTCTCGCGGGTCGTTATCGACCACCGCTTTATACTCGGTTATTGCAGAGCGAATCTTCCCTTGAGCGACGTACTTTTCAGCACTTCGCATTGCCTTTGTCTTATCGAAACTCATTTTTGAAATTGCGAAAAACCGGATCGGGTCAACAGTACGCCTTTGGCGTTGATAATGACTGAGGAACAGGTACCTAACAACGGGAACTCCTGCGGGTATTAGATTAACACTACTTATGAAACTTGGTCAAACTTTTTTTATAATTGTTAAACATTTATCTTCAGCGATGAAGATTTAGAGAGACTTTGCATTTGGCCGAACGTTTTTTTAGTCTTTTTATTCGGTCTTATATTATGCACGCGATCATTTTAGCCGGCGGTAAAGGCACTCGCCTCAGGCCGCTGACAGTTCATACACCTAAACCGATCGTCCCGTTGGTTAACAAGCCCTTTCTGGCTTATCAGGTCGAGATCCTTCGCCGAGCGGGCGTCAGCGATATTACGCTTTCGCTTAACTATCAGCCGGACAAGATCGAGGCGGCCATGGGGGACGGAAGTGACGTTGGCGTTAATATCAGATATATCGTCGAGCCGTCGCCACTCGGTACCGGCGGCGCGTTTCGCTATGCCGCCGAAGGTTCAAGTGAAACGACTATCGTATTCAACGGCGATATCCTGACAAATATCGACATAGCTGCCGTAATTGCTCATCACAAAAGCAAAAGAGCGGCCGCAACTCTAGCCCTAATGCCGGTCGCTGACCCGTCAGCTTACGGGTTGGTGGAAACTAACTCAGACGACGGCATCGAACGTTTTCTCGAAAAGCCCAAACCTGAAGAACTTGCCGGATCGTCAGTAAACACCATCAACGCAGGCATCTATTTGCTTGAGCCCTCGATCATTGATCTTATGCCGTACAACGAGAACCGCTCGTTCGAATATGATGTTTTTCCCGAGATCCGCCGCCGCGAAATGCCCTTTTTCGCTTATAAGATGTCTGACGAATATTGGCGGGACATCGGCTCACCGGCCAGCTATTTACAGGCAAATGCCGATATTTTGAACGGCACTGCAAAAGGATTTGAAAAAATATCAGGCTCGCGATCCGATGATGTCGAGGGCTCTGAGATCGACGCCTTTTCACGTATCGGCTCTGATGCAGTGATCAAGTCAGGTGCCCGCATTACGAACTCAGTCATCGGGCGCGGAGCAGTGATCGGTGAAAAAGCGATCGTAGAAAATTCGGTTATTTGGCCTTTTACACGTGTGGGAGCGTCTGCGGTCATAACTAACGCGATCATCGGACGAAATTGTCAGATAGGCAAAAATACTGAGGTGAGCCAAGGCGCCGTTCTGGGTGACATGACACAACTCACAGATTTTACTAAGGTTTAACCGATGCCCGAACTTCCTGAGGTAGATCTCGTTGCGAGGACTCTTGATACGCTTGTCACCGGCAAACATATCGAGTCGGCAAAACTTTTGCGGCAGCGGCTGATACCGGATATGACGCCCTCAGCTTTTGGCCGTTCGCTAAAAGATGCGGTTATCAATGGCGTAACTCGACGCGGCAAGCACATTTTGATCGAGTTGGATAATGGCAAAACGCTCATTGTTCACCTGCGGATGAGCGGCCGGTTCTCGCTGCTCGGGTCAGATGATGAAGATCGAAAATTTACGCATGCGGTCTTTTACTTCGATGACGGGACACGGCTGGCATTTGACGATCAGCGTCATTTTGGTGCGATGAAGATCATCAGCACGGCAGATCTTGCCGAAGCCAAAGAATTGAAGAAACTCGCTCCCGAACCATTTTCAGATGAATTTACTACCGAATATCTTCGAGATAAGTTAAAACGCTCGAAACGTACGTTAAAAGAATTTCTGCTTGACCAGACCAAGGTCACAGGTCTCGGAAACATCTATGCAGCCGAAGCTTTATTTGCCTCCGGCATTAGTCCAAAGATACGCACCGATCGGCTTTCGATATCTAAGATCAACATTCTTCATAAAGCGATCGTAGAGGTTTTGGCCGCACAGGTCGAGATCAGTATGACAAGCAGCATTGATCCGCGAAATATCGACGGGCACTATTACTCATCAGACCGAGATAAGCAATGGATCATTTATGGCCGCGAAGGCGAACAGTGCAAACGCTGCGACGCACAGATAAAACGCATTCAACAGGCAGGCAGATCGACCTATTACTGCCCAAAGTGTCAAAAATAGCACTTTGTCGTACTTTCACAGCAACTTGACACTCGGGCGTGAAAGTCACAATATCAATTCAATACCTGTGGTGAGTTAATGCGACTTGCGACCACGTTAAATAAACTGCTAAACAGCTAACAGACAGTTGATTTTTTGACAGGTCTCGCTGAATTGGCGAGGCTTTTTTGATAATGGGGTCTGACCTTAGGCTTTGGCTTACGAAAAGAATTCGTGAAAAGGCCAAAGCCCATGGTTCTGAAACATATGAGATCATTTCGCGAGTTATTAGATTCAGATTCTATATACGTCTTTGACGGTGCCGTCGGAACACGGCTTTATGATAAGGGCGTTTATATCAATCGGAGTTACGACGAATTGAATATTGCCGCACCTGATCTCGTTCGCGAGGTGCATGAGGAGTACATTGCCGCCGGTGCGGATATCATTGAGACCAACACTTTCGGAGCGACTCGGCATAAGCTGCAGCCATACGGTCTTGAGGCTAAACTGCATGAGATAAACGTTGCCGCCGCACGCATCGCTCGCGAAGCTGCCGGAGAAAAAGTGTTTGTCGCCGGAGCCATCGGCCCGTTGGGGTTGCGGCTCGAACCATTTGGCCCGACATCGTTCGACGAGGCAAAAGAGATGTATAAAGAGCAGATCGAAGCTCTGCTCGAGGGCGGCGTCGATCTTTTTGTCCTCGAAACCTTTTCCGAACTGCCTGCCATCGAACAGGCGATAAAAGCCGTTCGAGAGCTTTCTGATCTGCCGATCGTCGCTCAGATGGCCATCCAGATGGACGGTAAGACAACCTTCGGCACAACGCCCGAAACATTTACCGCCGCACTCGACAAACTTGACGTTGAGGTCATCGGCCTTAATTGCGGCATGGGGCCAAATCACGTATTAAATGCCCTCGAAAAAATGAGGTCTGTCACGTCAAAGAAACTTTCCGCACAGCCAAACGCGGGGCTTCCGCGTGATGTGCAAGGGCGACAATTTTATATGGGATCGCCTGAATACATGGCCGAATTTTCGCGTCGCTTTGTCCAGGCCGGTGCAAAATTTGTCGGCGGATGCTGCGGCACGACACCGACGCATATAAAGCTGATGGCAGAGGCGATACGGTCGGTCAGCCCGCGAGTTTCGGTATCGGCGATCCGAAACGCACCGGCGACCGTTGCCGAATTAAAGCCTGAGGATGTCAATGTCGTTCCTGCTGAAGAACGTTCGGCTTGGGCCGCAAAGTTAGCTCGCGGCGAATTTGTCACATCGGTCGAGGTTCTGCCGCCAAAAGGCTGCGATGCAGAAAAAACACTCGACAGCATTCGTCTTTTAAAAGATGCCGGCGTTAACGGTGTCAATATTCCAGACGGCCCGCGGGCACAAACGCGAATGTCGGCACAGGCGACCGCCGTTCTTGTCGAACGCGAGATCGGCATCGAGGCTGTCCTGCATTACTGCTGCCGTGACCGCAATCTCTTGGGAATGATGTCCGATCTGCTGGGAGCGGCCGCATTGGGCCTTCGCAATCTTTTGCTTATTACGGGCGACCCGCCAAAGATGGGTCCGTATCCTGACGCAACGGCGGTTTTTGACATTGACGCGATCGGCCTGACCAACATGGTCAACAAACTAAATCACGGCCTCGATCTCGGCAACAACCCGATCGGCCGTCCGACATCATTCTCTATCGGAGTCGGCGTCAACCCTGGAGCCGTAAATTTGGAAGAAGAAATTCGCCGTTTCGAATGGAAAGTCGAGGCAGGTGCGGAATATGCGATCACCCAACCGGTCTTTGACACAGAGCAGCTGCGCACATTCCTTAAAAAGATCTCTCATGTCCGCATTCCGATAGTTGCCGGCATCTGGCCGCTCATCAGCTACAGGAACGCGGAATTTATGCATAACGAAGTTCCCGGCGTTAACGTCACGCCCGAGATCCTTGAGCGTATGCGTGCCGCCTCGGACAAGAGCAAGGAACACGCCCGCGACGAAGGCATCCTTATCGCCCGTGAATCACTGCTTGAGGTACGCGACGTCATCCAGGGCGTTCAGGTCTCAGCCCCTTTTGGCAACGTACAATATGCCCTACAGGTATTTGATGCGTTGAATTAGGACAGTATGGAAGTTGGGTTTATAGCGGTTACAGATACTGTGTATGATGTGTGTGGCAGAAACTGAATTTTGTTTTAGCTTAGCCCCGTCGTTTATGACGGGGCTAAACTAAAACCTAAAAACCAATCCTCGTGCTAACACGCAAACTCCGGCTTTCCCACATGATACTTTCAAATTTCTCTCACAAACCACACATTTCGATTGCTGCATAAGATCAATGATCTGTCGTGCATTAAGGAGCAGAAGGGATAAGGACTATTTTGCCTTTTGATCGATCGTTAATTACAGCCTGGTGAGCGGCTGCGGCATCAGTGAGTGGAAATATGCGGTCGATGATCGGATTCAGATAACCTTTGCCAAGTCCGTCAAATATGGCTGCGTGTATCTCGTCAAATGCTTCGCGAGGAGCGTTGAACAGCGCCATACCGGTAACAGTCGCATCTTTGCGCATGATCGCACGCGGATTAAGATCGAGTGAGCCACGGTTACCGACGATCGAGATCCGGCCGAACATTTTAAGGATCTCAAGATCTCTCTGCAGATTTACATTTGCAAGCATTTCAACGATAACATCGACGCCCTGCCCATCGGTCATATCTCGTATCGCTTCTAAATAACCTTCTTTTGAGTGGTCAAAGACAAGGTCGGCTCCTTGAGCTGCGACGATCTCGCGTCCGATATCAGAGCTTGCTGTTCCGATCACCATCAATCCGGCGTGTTTTGCCCATTGGACTGCCGCAATGCCTACCCCGCCTGATGCACCGTGTATGAGCACCGTCTCGCCGGCCTTTGCATGCACCTTTTGAAATAACGCGCGGTAGCTGGTTGCATACGGCGTCCATATCCCGGCTCCTGCCTCAAAACCGATCCCGAATGGAAGCTGGCCGAGATCATCCTCATTACAGAGCGTAAGTTGGGCATACGTACCGCTGATCGAGTTTGCCGTATAAACGCGGTCACCCGGTTTCCAACGTGTCACGGCTGCGCCGACCTTTTCGACAACTCCCGCAGCGTCTTTGCCCGGCGTATAGGGCAATTTTGGCAAATTCCCATAGCTGCCGCTGCGAATGTAGGTCTCGACAGGGTTAACCCCAACTGCATGCACACTAATAAGCACTTCGTGATCGCATGGCTCCGGCACAGCCAGATCTTCGATCTTCAAAACCTCCGACCCGCCAAATTCCTTAACGACAATTGCTTTCATAACGAAGCGCGGACACTTTTTGTCCGCATAGGCCCGACGGACATATGTCCGAGCCTGTCATCTGCTGAAATATCTTCGAAACATCTCGCATTTATTCCACTGTCACCGATTTAGCCAGATTGCGGGGCTGATCGACATCACAGCCGCGACGGACGGCGATATGGTACGAGAGTAATTGCAGCGGCACTATCGAGAGTACCGGCCCGAGAAGGTCAGATGTCTCCGGTATCTCGATGACATGGTTCGACACCTTGCTGCTCATAGTGTCGCCCTCTGTCAGAACCGAGATAATAATGCCGTCACGCGCCTTTACCTCAACGATATTGGAGTGGGTCTTTTCATATCGCAGTTCACTTCCCTCATTACCATTCTCTTTGGTATTGATTATGACGACAGGTAATTTTTCGTCAATTAATGCATTGGGACCGTGCTTCATTTCACCTGCCGGATAACCTTCGGCATGGATATAGCTGATCTCTTTAAGTTTAAGCGCACCTTCGAGAGCGACGGGAAAGTTGATGCCTCGGCCGAGATACAGAAAATCCTGCACACGAAAGAATTCCTTTGACAACTCTTCGATCGAGTCTGCGTCATTAAGCAGCTGCTCGATCTTTAGCGGAAGCTCGGCAAGATCCTGTACAAGCTTCATCGCTCTATGCTGATCTATATTTCCTCGAACATCGCCGAGATATAATGCGAACAGATAGAGAGCGATCATCTGCGCGGTAAATGCCTTGGTCGATGCAACGCCGATCTCAGGGCCTGCATGTGTAAGGATAGTACCGTCCGCCTCGCGAACGATCATCGAACCATGCACATTACATATTGCCAGCACCTTGCACCCGGCCTGTTTAGCCTCTCGCATCGCTGCGATCGTGTCCGCGGTCTCACCCGATTGCGAGATGACGATCAGCAGATCGGTCTCATTTAGAACCGGATCGCGATAGCGGAACTCAGATGCATAATCGACATCAACCGGGATACGCGCCAGCTTTTCGATCATGTATTTGCCCGCAAGGCCGGCATGCCATGACGTACCGCAGGCAGCGATCTTGACAGACCTGATAGCACGAAGATCATCCTCAGAGATATTCATCGGGTCGAGATAAACCTTGCCGTTATCTAGCGAAACACGTCCCTGCACCGTGTCACGGACCGCTCGCGGCTGCTCATAGATCTCTTTGAGCATAAAGTGCTTAAATCCGCCTTTCTCAGCCATTATCGGATCCCATGTGATGCGCTGCTTTTCAGGCTCGACCGCATTGCCGTCAAAATCAGTGACACGCACACTCTCTTTGGTCAGCACCGCGACCTCGCGATCTCCTAAAAAGAAAACATCACGCGTATGCTGTAGGATCGGCGGAATGTCGCTGGCGACAAAATATTCGCCGTCGCCGAGGCCGATGACGACCGGCGGCCCTTCGCGAACGGCGATGATCGTATCTGGTTCATCCTTTGAGATGATCGATAGAGCAAAGATACCGCGAAGCTCCTTTACCGTCTTTCTGACCGCCATTTCGAGCGACAGATCTTCTGTATCGATGTAGTGGCCGATCAGATGAGCGACAACCTCGGTGTCCGTCTCGGTATAGAACTCGTGACCCAACTCCTGCAAGCGTTCCTTGAGTTGAAGATAGTTCTCGATAATACCGTTATGAACGACGACAACCTTGCCCGACTGATCCCTGTGCGGATGAGCATTCTCTTCGGTCGGTCGTCCATGTGTCGCCCACCGTGTGTGGCCGATACCGTAATTACCGTCAAGCGGCTTGAGCCTGATCGCCTCTTCTAAATTACGAAGCTTGCCCTCAGCCCGCCTAAGCGAAAGATTGTGATCGTCATCAACGACCGCGATCCCCGCCGAGTCGTATCCGCGATACTCCAACTTCCTTAACCCCTCAATAATGAGCGGGACAACTTGTTTATTTCCAACGTAACCTACGATTCCACACATAGAAATTATTCTGCTCTGACGATGGTCAGAGATCTAACCGGAGTCATTATTTTCAGATCCGGAAATTGAGAAGTGAACTCTGGATCGTCCATCAGATCCAATAATTCATTGTCTCGGTTTACAAGGTGATCCGAGTTGGTTTGGATAGCCAAACTGGTAAATTTCGAATCTGTATTGTCCTGAGAAAGTTCATACAACTCTTCAGGATCCTCAATGAGGATAGAGTGATTTTGAAAAGTATCGATAATTTGTTCAACAACTTCGTCCGTTAGAGTCGTAATTTGCCTTCGAATCTTAGGACGATAAAGAACACCTTCTATCTCATTCAAATTGCGTTAGTAAGAAATACTCTTACTTTTTGATGTCCGGCAAACTTCCAACAGACATGAGAATGCCCCGTTCCTTTAGAGGCAACTTGGAGAAATATATTAGTATCAAAGACAGCATCGATCATTTCCGTATGGACATATTGAACTAATTCATCTAAAAAGCCGTCGGTCTCATCGTCTGATATTCCTGTTTGCTGAAACCCAATATGAAGCGGCCCGTCTGTTATATCCGGCGATCTTCCCGACCTTTAAGGATCGACTCTGCAAAAGATTCAACTCCGTCCCTTGGCCATTGCCTGATGTCTCGATCTATATTCGGTTTCTTTGGATAACTCTAGCGTGATGGTCATAGGACGCTTCTTATCAGCATTATTTTATCATAGCCGAGTAGGTTTACTTTTACTTTCGTTTGGCCGGCACACCAACCACCAAACTTCCCGCATCCACGTCTTTGGTCACTACACTTCCGGCACCGGTTGATGCTCCGTCGCCGATCTTTACAGGTGCCACAAGCATTGTGTCCGAACCGATCTTAACGCCGTCACCGATCTGAGTCTGATGTTTGTTTTTGCCGTCGTAGTTGCAGGTAATAGTACCCGCTCCGATGTTGGTCTTTTCACCGATTGTTGCGTCGCCTAGATAGGTCAGATGGCTTGCCTTAGAACCGCGGCCGAGCGTGGTTTTTTTAAGTTCGACAAAATTTCCGACCTTCGAGCCGTCAGCCATCACCGCATGCCCGCGAAGATGTGCCATCGGCCCGACAGCACAGCTTTTGCCCACTGTTGAGTCAGTGATAAAAGTGTTGTCGCGTATCTCGACATCATCCGCGATCTGCGAATCGGTGATACGGGCGCCCGGACGAATGACACAATTTTCGCCGATAGCGGTATCGCCTTCGACTGTTACATTTTGATATATGACAGTGTCGCGGCCGATCGTGGCGGTCGAGCTGATATATGCCGACGTCGGATCTATAAATGTCACACCGCTCTCGAGCATCAGCCGTTCGATGCTGCGCCGGCGCAACTCAGCTTCCATTGCGGCAAGCTGGCGACGGTCGTTGACGCCCTCGATCTCGTGCTGGTCATTGTGAAGGAATAAACCGACCTTTTCACCGGCAGCATGCATTATAGATGGCACATCTGTCAGATAATATTCGCCTTGAGCATTATTATTCCCGACCTGAGAAAGCGCGTCATATAACTTTTGTGTATCAAAACAATAGATACCCGAGTTGATCTCATCAACTTTAAGTTCATCCGCATTAGCGTCCTTTTGTTCGACGATACGATCGAACTTATCATTGTTTCGCACTACGCGGCCATAACCCGTCGGATCGGCAAGTTTCACGGTCAGGATCGTGCATACCGCACCGGCCGTATCGTGTGCCGCGATCAGGTCATTTAACGTCGAGGCTTTGATCATTGGCACATCACCCGACAGCACAAGCAGCTTCGAATCGCGTCCCGCAAAATTGTCGCGAGCTGCGTTTACCGCGTCCCCCGTTCCTAGCTGCCGTGTCTGGACAGCGGTATCCACGTGTTCAAATCCGCCTGCGCTTATTGCATCCTTAACGGCGTCAGCCTGATGTCCGACGATGACACATATCTTTTGAGGTTCAAGCTGTACAGCGGCGCGGCAAACATGATCGATCAGCGGACGTCCGTCGAGTTTATGTAATACCTTTGCGGTATTAGATCGCATTCGCGTACCTAATCCGGCGGCTAAAATAAGTATGTCCAATTCTTTACTCAATTCTTTTTCTTGAGGTCCTGTCTATTTAACAAAGTCTCGGCAGCGGTAGTTTTATTCGGGACGAGAGCACAAGCCATCACAGCCCGGGCAAGTTTATCCGGATGATGTCGTACCATCTCGCTGTCATCCAGTAGATTACCATAAACGATATCTGCACCACCTATAGAAGATGCTGATAATGAATGTCTGATACCGATCTGCTGAGCGCCCTCGTCAGCATACTTTTCTGCCTGAGTTTCTGAGATCGGATGATCGTTGACAAGAATGTGATCAAATTCGATCTTTTTCCCGTATGATCTAAAATGCTCGAGATGCTTAAGTGATGACATTCCATCGGTCTCGCCGGGTTGGGTCATCAGATTACAGATAAAAACCTTTACTGCCTTTGACCGCGAAATGGCATCAGCAATGCCAGGCACTAATATCGGCGGTATCAAACTTGTGAAAAGCGAACCGGGGCCGACAGTGATAATATCCGCATCGGCGATCGCATCAATGGCCTCGGGCAGAGGTTTGCATGCTGACGGTTCGAGAAAAAGCTGCCGGATCGCCGTTCCGACGTGCGAGATCTTTGTCTCGCCGCGAACGATCTTACCCGACTTAAGCTCTGCCGCAAGCCTTACATCAGATGCCGTCGCCGGGTAAATTGTCCCCTTGATCGCGAGGATCTCGTTGGACAGTTTGACCGCCTCGGCAAAATCGCCTGTAACCTCGGACAATGCAGCAAGAAAAATATTGCCGAAACTATGCCCGCCAAGATCACCGTCACCACTGAATCTGTGCCGAAACAGTTTTGACAGCATCTTTGAATCTTCGCTCAAGGCGACCATACAGTTTCGGATATCACCGGGCGGCGGCATATTAAGCTCATCACGCAGCCTGCCGGAACTTCCGCCGTCGTCGGTAACTGCAACGATCGCCGAGAGTTGGTCGATCCATGCCGATCTGCCGTCACTGCGCCCGACATATCCTTTTAAGCCGGATAACAGCGTTGACAGGCCATTGCCGCCGCCAATGGCAACGACATTCAACCCCGCAGTACTTCCCGAAAAGATATGATTCTTCATTATCGACGGCCATTGCATAATGAACGACCGGAACTTAGCCAATATCTCAAATATAGCCAATTCTGGCAATTCTTTAGATATTTTGGCAATTTTTTAACGTTGTTTGCTTTTACCAACAAAAAATACTTGTCGTTATACTCTTGCTATGGTAATTTTAATTTGCGGCATACTTCGCCCGGCACCATCCGCCGCGTAGCCTATTTCAATTACCTTTCAACAGACCGAACCGGCCCCATAGGCTGAAATTCAAATGGCAGATACGCCTTTTATACTACAAGAACATCAATTTCAACGGATCAAGGGCATCCTCGCACGCGTTTGTGTCGAGTGCGCGGCACGTGCTGTCTTTCTTGTCGATCGCGATGGCCAACCGATAGCCTTTCATGGCGATATCGGCGATCTTGACACGACCAGTTTTGCATCGCTCGCAGCGGGTAACGTCGCCGCGACGAGCAGTATGGCAAAACTGATCGGCGAAGACGTCTTTCCGGCCGTCGTCCACGAGGGCGAACGCGAAAGCATCTTTATCAGCGTTATCGGCCGCAGCCTTTTAGTGATAGTATTTGACGAGCGCTCAACTCTTGGGTTAGTAAAGATCAGAACCAAGCGTGCCAGTCACGAGGTTGCCGCGATCCTTGACGAGGTCGCACGCGAATCTCAGGCGTTAAAGGCAGACAGTAATTCATTCTTTTCGGAGATCACCGACGAAGATATCGACAGTTTATTCAGTTAATAGTCTATGGATAATGGTCAATAGCTAAGAGTTGTTCTTTCTGTTCACCGTTTGCCATTCACCGTTCACTATTTTATGACCTTCATCAATTACGCATCGCGCGAGATCAACTGTAAGATCGTGTATTACGGTCCCGGATTGTGTGGCAAAACAACCAATCTGCAGTATATCTATGACTCAACCGCTCCGCAGGCAAAGGGTAAACTTATCAGCCTTGCGACCGAGACGGATCGTACACTTTTCTTTGACTTTATGCCGCTTGAGCTAGGCACTGTACGCGGATTTAAGACCCGATTTCATCTGTACACGGTCCCCGGACAGGTTTATTACGATGCATCACGTAAGCTGATCCTGAAAGGTGTTGACGGTGTAGTATTTGTCGCCGACAGTCAGGACGAGCGAATTGACGCCAATATAGAATCGCTCTACAACCTTGAGGAAAATCTTCAATCACAGGGCTATGACCTTGCGACCATTCCTTATGTTTTGCAGCTCAACAAACGCGACCTTCCGAATGTTGCCCCCGTCGAGGAACTGACCCAGGAACTCGTCCGCAAAGGCGAACCCGTCTTCGAAGCCGTCGCAACCAACGGCACAGGCGTCTTTGACACGCTCAAGGCAGTGGCCAAACAGGTCCTGACCGAGCTTCGCAAAGGCTAGTAACTTAACATTTATATAAAATAAAAGACCGGTCATTTTTGTCCGGTCTTTTGTTTTTTTAAATGGCGAAGATCTCTTATCGTAATTTTTATTTCTTATGAAATCAGAAGGAATTAATAAAATAGGTGAGAAAATTTCCTTGACGGAAAACTTACTAACAACAAGAGATCTCTCTCCAATTTTATTTGTTTAGCGTAACGTCTTTGACTTAAGGTCGATATCCTCGTAGTGGCGGCACAGGGCTTACCTAATAGTGAACATTGATCGTAACGAATGTGATAGTGAGATATCTATCGCTTTCCCAATAAAGTCGCATCGTGTGAAAACCTGGGTATTCATTATGAGAATTGTCCTCTAATGCCATGTAAGATATTTCATTTAATCCCCAACTCAGCTCCTCAGGATGATCTAACATCGAATCATTTAATGCGTTGTTAAGAGTTATTTTTTGCACCGGAGCAAACTGCAAGTGAACTAGATTTGGCTCGTTTAAGTTTTTTCTTATATTCTTCCCGGAATCATCCCATATATTGTCCAGAACTACCTCAAACACAGTTCCGAATTGCTTAAATGACAGCGACTCGATCACGCACTCCTGAAATCTGTTGTGCTTTCCGAGTATTTCCGTGATGTGCGAAATGCCGGATACATCCATTGTGAAATAATACCAGTAGATCTGGCTAAGTAAAACTCAACAGAAAATTCACTGACAATGAGAGCGGTCTGTACAGCGGGATTAGATCACTTTAGATCACCAGAGAATTGCCAATTAAGTTTCACCGTACTTTAAAAACTATATCCCTTTGCAGTGGGCATCAAAAAAACAAAAAAGCCGCCATAAAGGCCGCTTTAGAAAAAATGTTGATATGTATTAGAGAAAGTGGCGGGGCCGACGGGGCTCGAACCCGCGACCTCCAACGTGACAGGCTGGCGTTCTAACCAACTGAACTACGACCCCGCGAAAGAGAAATGGTGGGCACGGAGGGACTCGAACCCCCAACTTCCTCCTTGTAAGGGAGGCTGTCTACCAATTGACGTACATGCCCTAAGATCGACGATCAAAAAATGACTTGATGCATGCGTACCCGATTAATTTTCAAACCATCATTGTCCCTTTCCTAAAAAAGGGCGAACCGCAATATTACGAAAATCGACCATCATAGTCAAGCCGTACTTGATCATAAACAACATAGGGCCGAGATAAGCTGGGATCTTGTCAGCCGCGTGAGGCTCAATTGGCATCTTTGGCACGGATCGCAGGCTTTTGTTCAACCGGCGAGGTGATGCCGGGGCCTGTCGCAAGGATCGTACCGCCAAAGCCGATCGCAAAACCGCGAGTTGCAGTAAAGGTGATCTTAAACAGATTATGCGTAATGCGTGTATTGATCAGCTCCCAACGCTGGCCGCCGTTGGTCGTTTGGAGCAGCGTACCATTATTGCCGACCGCCCAACCGTTGCGCGGGTCTTTAAAAAAGACGTCATTAAGGTCTGCCGTTGTTTCCGCTCGCTGGGTACGCCACAGACGTCCGCCGCCGGTCGCCGAAAAGATCGTGCCGCCCGCACCGACCGCCCAACCTGTTTTTGGGCCGGTAAACGTTATGCCATTGATACGTGTGTCCTGTGTGCCAAGTACGGTCGCATTTTCCCATGTCAGGCCGCCGTCCTCGGTAAATACGATCGTGCCGCCCGCACCGACGATCGCTCCGGTCAGGGCTTCGCTGTAAGCACCGTCAAGCAGTAGAAAGTGGATCGCGGCACGTGACCTTTTCCACGTTTTGCCATCCTCCTGCAACTTGTAAAAAATGCCGCCTTCGCCGAATGCCGTCGCAAGCCCGTTCTTAGAAAAAAGCAGTTTGGTAACACGCTCGCGGTCTGCCTCTTCGAACTCGATCTTTTCCCAGTTTCGGCCGCCATCGGTCGTCTTTCTCAAATATGAGGTCGCATTACGTCCGCGGCTGTAGATATTTCGCTCACAAAGCAGCCAACCCGTGTTAGTGTCCGTAAAGTATATTTGCAGCAGGTTGTCCGTCGTAAACTTTTGCTCGCTTTGCCATGTCACGCCGCCATCAACGGTGTGCATTATCGTGCCGTCCGTACCGACGATCCAGCCGTGCTCATTATCCTGAAAGAATATATCCTTCAATGTCGAAAAGCTCTTGGTGTTTAGCCTGACCCATTCCGCATTTGCAGTGCTCAAGCCGACCAACAACACCAGCAGGCTCAATAAAAATGAAATTCGCACAGTTCGCATCGTTTCGGCCTCCGGCGGGCAATATCCCGCATTACATTTTTTAGAATGGGCTTCCGAAAAGGAAACGAACGACGCTGACCTTGCCCAGTACATCAAAGAATGTGTCCACGCTAAATCCTTTGCTCGGGACAAAAACTTGATCGCCCGGATTCAGGAATACCATCTGAGACTTGCCCGATTCCATATCGGCGATGCTGATCTCGCGTTTGGTCAGGCCCCCCCCTGTGTTATAGCTGACGATATATGCTTTCTTTTTATCACCGCCCTTTGCAACACCGCCGGCATCGAGGATCGCCTCATAAACGCTGATCTTGCGGTCCATGCTCTTTACGCCCGGCGTTACGACCTTGCCCATTACGCTATACCGTGTCGACACCGCCTTATCGAGAGTAACCGTAACTTTTGGGTCGATGATATATTCGTCAAGCTTTTTAGTAATGTCATCTGCGACCTGTTCGACCGTTTTGCCGGCAACCATTATCCCGTCGCGAACGAGCGGATACGAGATCTTGGCGTTTGGCGGAACGGTAATTCCGGTCTTGCAGTAATCGGGACATTGTCCAAAAACCTCGACCGAGATCACATCTGCCGGGCCGAGACGATACTCTTTCAGATAATTATTGTAATAAGGCAGGATCGCCTCAGCTTCGGGCGAATCTTGAGAACCATCCGCAGCAACATCTGTGTCCGGGGTTGCTGTCGGTTGAGCATCTTCGGCTTTTGCGGAACTCACCTTTGATCTGAGTTCAGGCTTTTGGGCCAAAGCCGCCATGCTAAAGATCGCAGCGATCATCAACGCAACAATACCGGTTCGATTTACTACCTTCATAACAGTCTCCGTTTGGTCACTAAAACGCTTATTCGAGCCGGTTCTCCAGATAAATCTGGCACGATCGGCTCTATCGTCCGCCCTTGCCGAACAGAACGGTCTTGATCGTTTCGAACACGATCACCAGATCAAGTGCGAGCGTTTGATTTTTGATGTAATACAGGTCGTACTGCAATTTTTGCCGTGCATCATCGACCGAGGCACCATAGGGATATTTGATCTGTGCCCAACCTGTCAGCCCGGGAGCGACGAGATGACGATGCTCGTAATATGCGATCTCGGTCGCGAGCTGCTTTACAAAATGCGGACGCTCCGGCCGCGGGCCGACAAAACTCATATCGCCGCGCAAGATATTGATAAATTGCGGTATCTCGTCGATGCGGACCTTACGGATGAACTTGCCGACCATCGTCGTTCGGTCATCATTGGCAACGGCCCAGACGGGCTTTCCGTCAGCCTCGGCATCCTGACGCATCGACCTGAACTTGATCACCTTGAACGGCTTTCCGTTCTTGCCGACACGCTCTTGTTTATAAAGTACAGGGCCGCGTGATTCGAGTTTGATAAGCAATGCGGTAATTAGTGCGATAGGCAGCGAAATAATTATGCCGATGAGGGCAAGCATCCTATGGATCGCCTCGCGAAACACGACCTTTAATCGCGAATCACGGCTGCGGCCCGCAAATATCAGCCATGACGGACGGAGCATATCGACATGTACTTTACCCGTGATCCGCTCGAAAAATGATGTACATTCCTCGATAGAGATATCGCCTGCAAGGCTCATTTTTAACAGAGCCTCGGTCGGAAACGCCCCGCGTCGCTCACGCACCGCTATGACCACACGATCGATCTTTTCGCTTCGCAGAACATGTTCGAGTTCGTTCGTCATTCCAACGATCTCGGATCTCCCGAGTTTATCGCCGGGTTTAAGGCCATTCTCCGAGACAAATCCGACTATGCGATAACCTGCGTCACGGCGTTCCCAAACTGCTTGTGCGGTATCCATCGCGGTCGGGCCTGTGCCGACTACAAGAATCTTTTCACCGATTTCAGGATGTCCCGTCAAAGCGTGTATAAAGATACGCCATGAAAGGAGCATTATGAGCACGAGCGGTACGGAGATCACCGAAACGCCGCGGCCGATCATTGCCGGCGGGGTGAAATAGAAGATTATCGAAAGCAGTACCCACGCGATGCCGAGTGCCTGTACGAGCCTTAGTAAAAGCTCGCGGCGATTGGTCATCACGACATAGTCGTATAGGTCGTAAAAGTAAAGATTTAACAGACAGACAACGGTCGCGAGGCCGATCTTGAGCCAGCCGTCGCGCTGATCGAGTTCATTCTCCGACCCGGCAAAGCCCAGGCGAAGATACATTGCCAATATCACGCCAGCGTATATGATCGCGGCGTCGGCAAGTATCAACCATAATTTTCGCGGGCCAAAGCCGGTCGATGACATCGTTCAATTACGGAGCTGTACTGTCCGCAAGCCGTCGATAGTTGTAGTAACCGTAGTTATAATGCGACTCGTCCATCACGTCATCAGACTGATTTAGCACGACGCCGAGCATTCTGTCTTTGGGGAGCGGTTCGAGGATACGGTCGAGAACACCGTATTTGGTACGATTGGCACGGACAACGAGTAGTGCCCCGTCGGCCTGATTAATAAGAACTGTCGCGTCGGTAAAGATACCGAGCGGCGGAGCATCGATGATGACGTAATCGAACATCTCGCGGGCCTCAGCGAGTATCTCTTTAAATCGCGGGCCTGAGATCAATTCGGCAACATCCTGACGAGCGGCACCGCCCGGCAGCATATGCAGGCCTGACGGTTCGAGACGCACGATCGTATCCTTAAGCTCAGCCTCGCCGGAGAGAACGTCCGACAATCCTTTATCAGTCTCGATACCGAGATAGTCCGACAGGCTCGGCATACGAAGGTCGCTGTCGATTATCAGAGCTTTAACTCGGTCGGTCTGCGCCAGCATCCATGCAAGATTGACCGCAGTGACCGATTTGCCCTCGCTCGGATTGACACTCGCGACGACGATAGATTGAAGGCGCTGTTTTTGACTCTTGTGCAGTACATGTGTGCGAAGACTGCGATATTCTTCGCAATAGCTTGAGTTCGGGCTGGTTATCGCAACAAGACGCGGCTCAACGCGCTCGGCGTCAACCGTCCAACTGACAAAGTCAGGTAGAGGTTTGACGACCGAACGCGTTGAGCTGTCGACATTCAATTTTGCCCCGGCAGTTTTATCCGTATCCAGATCAAGGAGTGCCGTCCTGAAATTAGAATCCGGCTGCCCATCGAATGTCGATCCCGTTGACCCGATCTTTGGAGCGTTGATAAGCAGATCCGGCGGCATATTTGGCCGGCGTCCGCTTGCGTCGAACGGCACCACATTGGGTGACGCGACGCCCTCATTCGGGTTATCAGAATTTTTTCGCTGTAATGCTTTTAAAATACTCATTTCGTTTCCCTGTAAGGCAATTTAAAGGGTCGTATCTTTTGATATCGTTAGTTCAGTCGATCGAGATCACCTATCTCAAGATGAATATCGTCATCGAGATCCTCAAAGCTGATCGGCGATGGCGAGTGTCTCGCAGCCTGGCCGTTCATAATGCCGCTGCCGTTTGAAAATCCGCCGAATGACATTGCTCCCGCTGACGGATTACTGCCCCACAACTCTTCGCGTGCACCGGGCGAGAGTATGCTGCCTGTGCCATGTATCGGCGTTGTCGGCTGGTCGTCAGGCAGCAGGTCGAGATTGCGTGCGACCTCGATCACGTGCTGACGAGAGACGTTTTTTTGTCCGGCCGCATAGGCGGTAACCATCGCATTGTCACAAAGGTTGTTGATCTGACGAGGAATACCCTCAGAGCAGCGAAATACCATATCGACCGCTTCGTTCGTAAAGACCTTTGGGTCGTCGGCACCGGCGATCAGCAATCGCTCTGTAACATAACGCTCGACCTCATCGACCGTCGGGAACGGGTGCATATTGCATCGTAGAGCGACACGCTGCTTAAGCTGCCGCAGATTTGATTGATTAAGACGATCGCGAAGCTCTGGTTGACCCGTGAGCACGATCTGCAGATGTTTGGCATTATCCGACTCGAAGTTAAGCAAGAGGCGGATCTCTTCGAGCACGTAGTCTGAAAGTTCGTGCGCTTCGTCGATGATGATCACCGTACGAAGCCCGCGGCGATGACGTTCCTCAAGTACTTTGCCCATGACATTGAGCAGTTCGGCTTTATTTGTCCAGTCCTTGATACCGAGCATTTGCGTAACGTGATGATAGAACTCATCGATCGAAAGACGTGGATTAAAGACATACGCCGCCAACACGCTCGAATCGAGACGACGTAATATCCAGCGAAGAGCCGTCGTCTTACCTGTACCGACCTCGCCTGTCAGCACGATCAGGCCTTTTGCCTGTTCGAGGCCGTAATAAAGGCTTGCCAGCACTTCGTTATAGCTCGGCGTGAACACGATATATCGTGGGTCGGGCGTAAGTGTGAATGGCGTATCATCTAGTCCGAAAAATTCGTTATACATAATTACCTCTTGCTTTAAACCAGCAGTTGCTCTGACATGGAGCCGCTTAACTCGGCAGCAGTTCGAATACCTTTGTTGCCTGCAGCACGATCACGATCACAGGAATGATGCCGATCGCAAAGATCGCTCCGGCCGCTAATTTCAGAAAGTTGGAACGCTTGATCCACGTTTTTTCCGCCGGCGAAAGCAGCGGCGGGACCGATGCGAGTACAGGGAGATTTGTATAGAACTTGGCGTCCTCGATGTTCTGTATCTTAAAGAGACGAGGCACCTCGAATATCGCCGTCAGCAGCAATCCGAGAGCCAAGCCGGCAGCCATGCCGAGCAGCGTCAGGATCGCACGCTTTGGAGCGACCGGATATTGCGGCACGTTTGCAGGGTCCTGCACACGGATCGTTTCGCCCTGTGCGTTAGCCTCAACGCCTGCGGCGGTCTGTGCGTCGTTGCGTTTCTTATTGATATCATCGTACTCGACCTTTGCCGATTGCAGTTTTGCATTAAGCCCCTCGAGAGCGACCTTTACATTTGGGATCGCATTGATACGGCTCTCAAGGGCGGCTATCTGCTGGGCATTCTGCTCACGCTCAACATCCTTTTGAGCTATTTGCTTATCAAACTGTCCGATCTGTGCCTGCTTTGACTGATTGTCCAGCTCGATGCTTTTTTTCTGCAGTTCCTTAGCTCGCGAATTGCTCTGATTCGCCCCTGCGGCACGACGTTCCGACGTCTTTTTAAGATTGTCGAATTCCTCGTTAACCCTTGCGATCTCAGCCTGTTTAGCAACTACGGCAGGGTGCTTTTCCTTATAAACCTTAAGCAGATTATCGAGCTGAGCATTAAGGTCGGCTCGGCGCTTCATAAGTTCGCCGTATGCCGGTGTATCCTCGATGCTTGCCGCCTGACGGGCAAGGTCCTGACTGTCCTTTTCCGCAAACGAATCGATCAACCCGATCTGACGATTATTCGCATTGATCGCATCGCTGACGCGGCCCTTTTCGTTATAGAGAGTTTCTTTCTCCTTAACGATGTTCTCGTCCCGTGAACGAAGGCCGGTCAGTTGAGCGACCAATCCCTGCTCTGACTCAGGCAGCGTAGCAACGTTAGCCTGCATAATGTCGAGGCGTTGTTTCTCGATATCGTCGAGAGCGGTCTTTTTCTCATCGAGCTGTTTGTCAAAAAGTTCCTTGGTCGAATCGGCGATGTCCGTCGAACTTTGAACCTGAGCGTTAACATATTTGCTCGCAAGTTCGGCGGTCACGTTGCGGGTAGCCTGAGGATCGCGGTCTTGATAACGAATGCGAAAGGCCGCAACCTTTTGATCGCCTGATTCCTCAAGCTCGACCTTAATGTTCTTGTACATCTTGTCGATGATCAGTTCCATCGGCATACCGGCATTGCGTTGTGCCCGGTAAAGATCGTATTTAATGACCATCGGCTCAAGCGACGAACGGCTGAGAACCTCTTGATTGATCGTCTGCAAACGCTGCGAGAAATCTTCGTTCGTCAGAGGTTGGACAAGATTTGACGAGATCGTGGGAGGTTTGACCGTCAGCAGCGATGTCGATTCGTACACGCTCGGCAGCTTTTGAACGACGTATCCGATGGCGATCGACATTGTGATCGTCGGGAGGATTATCATCCATTTTCGGCGATTGAGTATAGAAAGATATTCGCCGATGCTTCGTTGTCTAAATTCAGCACTCATTTTTGTCTCTGCTCCGGACTATTCGTCTCCGTCGTTACCGTCCTTTTTATTGTTCTCACGACGGTTAAAATAACCTCTCAACGTCACCGCCGTTGCCATCATCGCAACACCAAAAGCGAGCAATTCGGCCGACTCAGGAATGTTCATCGACAGTGTCACGAACTTCGAAATTTCTGCGATAACTAAAACCATTTCAGCCTAATGTGCGTTGAGCACCTCACGAGCCTGGGCCGTCTCCTGTTGCGTCATCAGGCTTGCATTCCTAAGCGATATCTCTGCCTCGCGTTTCGCGGCCGCTTTATCACCGGCCGATGAGAGAGCCATACCGAGACGCACGCGGTAACCCGGATCGGCGGCCTTGCCGTCCTTTTCAGCGATCTCGATCGCTTTTTTGAACTGTTGTGCAGCCGACGAAAAGAGGCTCTTTTTGAGATACACCCAGCCGAGCGTGTCGTAATATCCGGCAACATTCGGATCCTTAGCAACGGCGACCGATGCGAGCCTTAATGCTTCGTCAAGATTTCCCTGATTTTCGACGATAAGCCATGCAAGATTATTTGCGGCGATCGGCGCATCGGGTGAGTACTCGAGAGCAGTACGATAGTTCTTTTCTGCGGCTGCAGTATTGCCACGCGAATCCTCGAGGATCGCGATCATCGTGAATGCGGTCGCAGACGGGCGTTTTTCATTAACCTTTTGATATTGTTCGATCGCCTGTTGGGCATTTCCCTTTTGTGCAAGTATCGTCGCGTAAGCTGAGTATGCCGGCAGATAGTCGGCATCAAGCCCGATAGCCTGGACAAGTTCGGCCTCAGTTGACTCTTTATTGCCCTCGGCGGCAAAGACCTGCGAATTCAGATAATGAAGTGCCGCCAAAACATCGGCACGGCCCGCATTGGACAAGATCAGTTGGTTGATCAGGGCGTGTGCCTGATCGTATCTTTTGGATGCGAGATAAAGATTGACGAAACCGCTCATCGCGTCAAAATTCTGCGGATCAATGGTGATCGCTTTCTGATAAAGCTCAGATGCTCTGTCAAAATTCTTTTCAGCGGTAAAAACCTTTGCCAGATTGACCATCGCCGACGATGAGTTGGGCGTGATCTTGAGCACCTGTTCGAGATCGGCCTGTGCCTCATGCTGAAGGTTGAGATCGAGATAAGCGACCCCGCGGGCCGAGAGCGACCTGACCAACAGATCCTGCAAAGCCATGACACCTGTATCCGCGTTAGGTGCAGCATTGCTGATCTTGTTGTAAACCTCATTGGCAACTTTTAAAGCAAGAGCTTTGTCATTAGACGCAAAGGCTGCCTGGATCTTAAGCAAGCCGGTACGCAAATAATCGGGATGATATTTTTCGAGGTCGCCGATGAAAGCATTTGCCTGATCGATCTGTCCCGAAGCGATCTTTGCCTGGGCCATATAAAAAAGCCCCTCACGCAAACTCGGCTGCTTTTTCAGAACGTCCTCGAGATCCTTGATCGCATCGTCGGCTCGCCCCTGCATCATCCGAAGACGGGCACGGAGCATAAGTGCTTCCTGATCTTCCTTATCGACCTTAAAAAGCTCGGTCAATTGCGCATCTACGCCTGCATCGTCCTTTTTATCGAGATATATCTGAGCAAGCGCATATCGTGCACGAGCATAATCGGGCGTATCACTGACTATGTCCTGCAGTACGTTCACCGCGTCATCCGGGCGATGCACTCCGTTATAGAAATCAGCGAGTTCAAGACGGCTTTCGGGACTGTTCTCCTGAATTTCGATAAGCCCTTTATATGCAGCTTCAGCACGGTCGAGCTGGTCACTCGTTACAAAAAAGTCAGCTTGAGCCTCGCGTGCCTCAATGTCAGTGCCGTCGATCGATATAGCACGGGCAAACTGCTGATCTGCCTCGCTGTCACGCTTGGCATACATCAGAAATCGTCCGTATTCGATAGGGCCGATCGCACGGTTGGGGTTCGCGGCGATACCGCGCTTGAGAGCATCCTCGGCCTTATCGAACATCTCGCGGGTGATGTAATATCGCGAAAGGCTGACATACGTCTCAACACGCGACGGATCGATGGCGATCGCTTCATCGATCTTGCTGATAACCTCAGTGTCCGGTCGGCCGCGGGCAGCAAGGATCGAAGCCTTGAGCACCGTACCCTCAACATATTTCGGATCGTGAGATTCGATATATTCCTGTGCCTTTTCAGCTTCAGAAAGGATCGCGGGCTTTACCAGAAGAAAATAATTGCCGAGCTTTGCCTGCACATCAAGATTGTTCGGGTCGATCTCGACCGTCTTTCTGATCTCATCAAAAGCCTCGTTAAATTGACCTAGATTTTCGTATGAACGGCAAAGTCCCCAATGTGCAGCAGCCGAACTTGGGTCGCTGTCAGCGGCCGAACGGAACTGCATCAGAGCGTCGTGAAATTTGCGTTTTTTGAGATACTCCTCGCCTTTAGCGAGAAATTTAGCGGTCGATCCTGTACACGCCGCAAACAGCGACACAACAATGATCGAAATTGAAAGTAGGGCGAAACGCTTACTACGAACTTGGCACTCCGGGTAAAACATAACGTTATAATTAAGTTGTACTCGTCAGCTATCGCCATCAACCATCCGGGCAAGGACCATCAGGCAAAATAGCTGATCACGTTAAGCCTTGATCTTAGCGGCAACAAATTCCGCGTGTCATCGGCCTTTCAAAAAGCCATCGGTTAAAACTTGATGGCATTTTGGAAAAAGAGACAATCAAATGCTGATTTCAGATTTTTGGAGATTTATTTCTCTTTGTTGAGAAAAAAGGCGGGCAAACATCGTAAAACAAAAGTTGTAAGTAGTCGAATAAAACGCCTATTTTGGAATAAAGGCCGATGTGTCATCGGCGACTAACGAAGATAATTCGATCACTTTTGCCTTTGCCGCATCCGGATCGTTACCGACAGATGTCATAACTCGAACCATTGCCCCGTCGGTACGCTGTCGGGTAAAGCTGTCGAGCACTGTGTTGATCTTGTCGCGATATTCGCTGGCCTCGCGACGGCCGCGGCCCTCGTACCAATAGACCATCACCTCGTGATAAATGCCGCTGTCGATGAAATAGAGATCAGCCGTAAATGAACTTCCATCCGCTGTCTGTATCGTAACGGTCTGAGGCTCTCGCATTGTCCAGCCTGCACCGGGCAAACAGTTTTGCGGACTGTGATAGGTGGCTCCTGTCCTCTGTGAGCGATAGTAACCGATATAGACGTTGGCGGTGCTGCCGTCTAAGGATGCGAACTCACGCATAGTATAGTCAGATGCCCTTAATATGGACTCAACACCCTGATCGAACTTTATCTCATCACCGCGTTGCCGCCACGTGCCGAGCACGGACGGAAAATCAGCCAGCGGCCGTCTTTCAGGTGCGGTCTCATCACGAAATATCATCCAATTAACTAACGCCGATGCTCCTAAAAGGACAGCCGCAAGTATCCAGGCATTTCTCGACAGGTTACGCATTGTTACGTTCACCTCCGATCACACCTAAAAGTCTCGTTAGAACTATATTTACCAGATAAAGTATCGCCAACGCCGCAACATAGACCAGCCAGCCTGATATTTCATGGACAGTACCTTCAGATGCACTTCGCCCATAAAAATATGTCAGTCCACCTGTTAAAGCAACACGTGTCCCGTTGGTCACAACCGCGATCGGGACAGCGGCGATCATCAAAATCATCGTCCGCACAACATCGCCTGCGGTCATTCCGGCAACGCATGAATCACTGTAAGTGACACGTTTGCGAGTAAAATAGCCAAAAACTAATGCCAATGTAACAAGCGTCATCAGCGAACGAATTCCGCTGCAAGCCTCGACGACCTCGAGCGATATCGTTTGTGTCGAATTGCGCGGGAGAATGTCGATGATATTTCCGCTGCGTGTGGTCGGAATGGCAGCTAATTTAATTCCCCATACCGCAAGCTGCGACGCTCGTATCTGCAATGGAAAGGCGATCTTGTTAAACACGATCTGCGGAACCGGTATCGCACACAAGATCAATGCGAGCGGCACCAGCATCAGCGATAAGATACGCCGTCCGAACAGATATAAGATCACCCCCGAGATACACAATACCAACGAGATCCGTTGGGTAAATAGCTCTGCTCCTGTGACGCCGGCTGTCAAAAGTAATAATGAAACGCCTACGGCAACCGTTCCGATAATGACAGATGGCCGCGGCTCTTCTTGGCCGATCTCGCCCCACTCAGCCCAGATGATAAAGGCTATGACAAATGGCACCAACAGCCCATGCGAGTAATTATCATCGGTCCACCAGTCACTGGCCAGCTTTTGCAAGACACCCGCATACAATATCACCAGCCCGAAAGCGACAGCTGCGAGCGGCAATATTTTGTATCTGTTTTGGGGTACATCGGTCATGTTCAACCGAAAAAGAAAGGCATAATCAAGCCGGATTTCCGCTTATTGCCGTTGTCAGCCGCAGATCAGGAACTGCGCAGCAGAGTCATCCTTGCGATCTCAACAAGATCATCCGCACGCGAACCAAGTGATGCGATCGCATCTCTGGCATCATTAAATGTCTGTTCGGCAATGCGTTTGCCTTCTTCGACGCCATGGATCGAGACATAGGTCGCCTTTGCCATTGCGGCATCTTTGCCAGCCGTTTTACCAAGGACCTCAGAGCTTTTCGTCGCGTCGAGCACATCATCGGTGATCTGAAACAGCAGACCCAAGCGATCGGCAAATCGTTCGATCGCAGCAAATTCAGCTTCATCTGCACTGCCTATTATTGCTCCCGCAATTGCCGAAAATCTTATTAACGCACCTGTCTTTGCACGATGTATCGCTTCCAGGCCCATGTCATCGACCTCGCGCCCCTCAGCCTCTATATCGAGCTGTTGTCCGGCAACCATTCCGGTCGGAGTGCCCGTTGCGGCAGCAAGTTCACTGACGAGCCGCAATCGCATCGACGCATCCAAAAGTTCATCATCACTGATCGCTTTAAATGCAAGTGTCTGCAATCCGTCTCCGGCAAGTATCGCTGTCGCCTCATCAAACTTGATATGACAGGTCGGTTTGCCGCGGCGCAGTTCGTCGTTGTCCATCGCCGGCAGATCGTCGTGAATAAGCGAAAATGTATGCATCATCTCGACAGCTGCGGCCGTGTTGAGCAACCTCGGTATTTTAATACCAAATAATTTTCCACTCGCGAAAACGAGCATCGGCCGAAATCGTTTCCCTCCCGCAAAGGTGCTCCAACGCATTGCCTCATGCAGACGTTTTGGCTCAACGTCCGCCGCCGGGATCAGACGATCCAAAGCCTCATCGACAAACTCAGCCGCCGAAAAATAATGTACTGAACTCGCTAACATTATCTAAAGTATCCTTGATGATGAGCCGAAATATATATAAATGTAAAGTTTCACCTGCCTACTCATTATATTTGTTAGATCCCGGCGAGTATGCCGTCTAACTCACCCTCATCCAACGTATAGGTTTCACCGCAAAATCCGCAATTCATCGTCGCGCCTTTATCGTTTTCGAGCATTGATGCGATCTCGTCAGCCCCGAGAGCCGCAACCATTGAGACCGCTTTTTCTTGCGAACAGGTACATTCAAAACGAAGTTCATGCTCATCGACAACGCGATGATCGATCACGCCGAGCAAATTGGACAACAGATCGTCTGCCGTAGCGCCGCCGCTGATCATCTCAGTGACCGGCGGAGCATGGGTGACCATATCTTCGATCATTGTAATTATGTGGTCAGGCGTGTTCGGCATCATTTGAACGATAATACCGCCCGCCGCGGCAACAAAAGGCTCAGTGTTCTTTAATAAAACTCCGAGCATCACCGCTGATGGTATCTGCTCAGATCTGGCAAGATAATACGCAAGATCGTCGCCTATCTCTCCGCTGACGATCGGCACAGAACCGATATACGGATCTTTATGCAGCCCGATATCAAAACCTGATTCGCGGATCACATAAAGTGTCCCGCTGCCGACGATGCCGCCGACATCAAATTTGCCGTTCGCAGCAGGCGGCAGGTCAGCCAGCGGCTCTTTTACATAACCTCTGACACTGCCATCCGGCCTTGCCTCGGCCGTAATTCCGCCTATCGGCCCGGTACCGTCAACCTTGATCGTCAGCCGGTCAAAATCTTTTAATGTCGATGCCAGCAGAGCAGCCCCGGTCAATGTCCTGCCTAATGCAGCCGCCACCGTCGGTGATGTCCGATGACGCCTGACGACCTCTTCGACCGTGTTGGTCGAGATCGCCGCCATTACTCGCACCGTGTCGTCGGCCGCCAGTCCGTGTATCAATCTGTCCATATTTAGAGTTTGGGTGCCGTCATTGTCACTGTCAAATTTAGAGCAAAAACCAGTTGCCGGATCGCACGTCAGAGGTTTTAAGGAACGACCCGAAATGTTAAAATGAACGTACACTAAAATGGCAAAATTATGAGCATCATTATCGATCAACCATTAGCGAACGATGTTAACGGCGGTTCGTCGAACGGCCATAATGGCAATGGGAATGGAAACCGCCACGGCACCGCTGCCGCTCCGACCGTCGAGTTTGAGCCAATGGGTCTCAATGCTAAAAAGGTCGTTGCCAAGAGATATGCTCTTAAAGATGAACGCGGCGAACCGATCGAGGTATGGCAGGACATCGTCCGAAGGGTCGTGGGACACGTATCACGGGCTGAAACAGACCCGTCGATGCAGCACGCCTTTTTTAATGATATGTCGTCGGTGATGCTTGCCCGCGAATTCATACCAAACACGCCCTGTCTCGTAAATGCCGGCAAACCCAAAGGCCAGCTTGCCGCTTGCTTTGTACTCAACGTACCCGATTCGATCGAAGGGATAATGCAGCACGCTCAAAATGTCGCCATCATACACCAGACAGGCGGCGGCACCGGAATGACATACGAATTTATACGCCCCGCCGGAGCAATGGTAAATTCGACCCGAGGCGTTGCATCAGGTCCGGTCAGTTTTATGAATATCGTCAATCAGACGACAGAGGTCGTAAAACAGGGCGGCGTACGGCGCGGAGCCAATATGGGCATTCTCGCCATCGCACATCCTGACATTTTACGATTTATTCATGCAAAGAATGATCAGACGAGCCTTACGAATTTCAACATCTCAGTGACAGTTACCGACCGCTTTATGGAGGCTGTCGATCGCGGCGAATGGTTTCAGACCGAATTCAACAAAACCCTTTGGGAGCAGCCCGTACACGACCCTGTGACGGGCAGCGATTACGCCGTTTATCATCGCCCCGACGGCTCATCGGTGACCTTTGCCGATAAATTGGCATTTGAAACCGCCGATCTGACCGATTGTGTCATTGCAGAACCGCCGTCACCGGGAATGATCTTTGCCCCCGACATCTGGAACCGCATCATAGCGTCTGCTCATAAATATGCTGAGCCTGGCATTATATTTATCGACGAGGTAAATCGTCACAATCATCTCAAAGCTTCAATGGGGCCGATCTATGCCTGTAATCCCTGCGGCGAACAGCAGCTTCACTTTAACAACTCCTGCAATCTCGGGTCTATCGATGTTGCAAAATTCTTTAAACGCCGTGAAGACGGAAGCGGCTACGTCGATTGGGAACGCCTCTCTCGTGTCACACAGCTTTGCACACGCTTTCTCGATAATGTGGTCGATGCGGGATATTTTCCTCTGCCGGAAATAGATGATGTCGTCAAACGTACACGGCCTGTTGGCCTCGGAATCATGGGCTTTGCCGACCTTTGCCTAAAGTTGGATGTAACTTATGGCAGCGATGACTCGATCAGGCTGATGGAGCAAGTAATGGGCTTTGTCCGCCGCGAAGCATGGCTTGCGAGCCTCGAACTTGGCCGTATCAAAGGCACTTTTCCCGAATTTGAAGCGAACCGTGATGCTTATGCCGATCTCATCTACGGACAACTCGGCATCACTCGCGAGATACCGCTGACACCGCGCAACTATGAGGTGACGACCATTGCCCCGACCGGCACTATATCGCTCGTCGCCGAAACATCATCCGGTATCGAGCCAAATTTCTCTTGGGCATATGTTCGCCAGGACACGCTCGGCACACGAACCTATGTTCACACACCTGCCGCTAATGCTCTCGGTATCGATGTCGATCAGACCGACGAAGACTCGATCCGCCAAGCCGCCGAATTCGTCGTCGCTCATGAGGACCATCTGCCGCCGCATTTTATCTCGGCAATGAAGATCAGCTCGATCGAACACGTCCGTGTGCTTGCCGCCGCTCAAAAGCATGTCGATAACGCTATTTCAAAGACCTGTAATGGAGCAAAGGATGATACCGTGGGTTCTGTCGATGAACTATACCACCTCGCCCGCAATCTTGGCTGCAAAGCCGTCAGCTATTATCGTGACGGCAGCCGCGAAGGCCAGGTACTGAATGCCATGGCAAAGACCGCCGGCTCGCATGAAAAAAGCGAACCGTCATCCGATAGCCTGACAGACGATCTTTTGAGCGACCCGCACGCTCGCAACTTGCACCCCGGCGAACGCACCGAGCGTCCGCGTGAATTGCAAGGCTCGACATGGCGAATACCTTTCGAGGGACAAAATCTGTATGTCACCGTCAATCACGACGGTAAGCGCATTCTCGAGGTCTTCGTTACCGGGCCAATCTCGGCCGGCGTTGGCCTGCTCGCGTCAAAAATGCTGCGCGGCGGATTTGATGTAGCCGAGGTCGCAAGCAGCCTTAATAAGGTGACTGCGACTCACGCCGTGTGGTTCAACGAGCGCCTGCTCACCTCACCCGAACAAGCCGTTGCCGAATGTCTGCTGCTGATCGACCGCCGTCTCAAAAACCTGCCTGAGTCCGAACGGGCTATCGGCAAACTGTTAACAAACTCATCTGAGTCCGACCAAAATATGTCGTCTATGATCTCAAAATGCCCCGAATGCGGCGGCCAACTAGAACACGTCTCCGGCTGCGACGCCTGCCGCGACTGCGGCTACTCCCGCTGCAAATAACAACCGTCTATAGATAAAGGGCAAATATTCATCAATCTATTTAGAATGAGTTTCTCCGGCTGAGCAGACGCGACAACCGGAGAAATACTTTTACATTACTTAGCTTTTATCCTGCCCAACTTTCCGATAGTATTTCGGCTTACAACAAACCGGATCAACTGTCTTTTCGGCCTTGTTGGAGTATATTGGTATTTCCGGAGTATCCGCTTGACTATTTATCTAGGACGATCTCGTACAGTCTCTCGCACAGACCAGACAACGGTTGTATTCTTCCGTAGATTCTCTATTAGTTCTATTGCGATCTTTTTTTAACGTATTATTGCCGAATTCGAGGATCACTGCTTAACTTCTGCTGATTCATCAATTCAGTCGGAGAGATTCGCCATGTTTAATCTTGACAGGATAATCTGTGAACTTTGGCCTCGTACTTTGTGCGATGGCAATATGTGCTAGTGATAGAAAAGCGATCGTGAGAAGCATCTTCATGTCCGAGATCATAATACTGTTCAGTTGCTTTACAGTATAAAAGTCGATCGGGTCACAAAGATTCAACCCAACCGGATCTTGCAGGTACGACCCGAGGCCATGAGAAACTTTAAAGGGATAATGTTGTATGGTGAGATGCGGTAATTTGGGGTTAAAGTGATCGGTATTATCGCTATTTGACCGCTTGGCCTCGCAGGTAGTTCTGACATCAAGATCTTAATAATGAGCAACATGGAATGTGCAAGTAAACGTAGACAAAAAAGTCTCTTTTCTTCTCCTTTAGTTTATATCCAGCAGTAGCGGCTGTGGGAATGCGGGAAAGCGGCTTTGGGCTTTTCCACATTTCCACGGCCG
>Ga0153956_1000205_pt1 | contig 75800 bp, 71 predicted proteins | sample TSFL040MetaG_FD_104704 | JGI IMG/M metagenome (GOLD analysis project Ga0153956, IMG submission 104704) | Attine ant fungus gardens microbial communities from Florida, USA - TSFL040 MetaG | ecosystem: Host-associated > Fungi > Mycelium > Unclassified | place: USA: Florida, Wekiwa Springs...
CCGTCGTCGGCCAGATGCGCGCGGACAGCCGCAAAGACGGCGCGCACGTCGGCATCGTCGAGAAAAACCTGAAAGGCGTGGCCGGTCATGACGATGAGGTCGAAGCGGCCGTCGCTGCGGAAATCCTGGGCACGGCCATGGACCCACTCTATGCGGTCGCCATGGGGCGTGCCCCGCGCCACGTCGAGCATCGCGCTGGCGGGATCGGCGCCCGTCACCGCATGGCCGCGCGCGGCATAGGCATTGCAGAGAAGGCCGGTGCCGCAGCCGAGATCGAGGATGCGCTTTTCCCCCTCGCCGGCGAGCGCGAGATAGAAGTCACGATCCCGCGACCAGCCGTTGCCGATGTCGTAGATCGCGGCAAGCCGCGGATGCTCGTAGTGCAGATCGGGCAAGGTCGATGCCTCCGCAAGCGGGCGGTCCCCCAAGAAAAACGCCCCCGCCTGCCGGCAGGCATGCGAGGGCGCGGGTTCGGTGCGCGCGCCGCATCGGCGGCGCGCGGCTTGATCAGACGATCTCGCTCTGCGAGGTGATGATGCGCGAAACGAGGCCGTAGTTCAGGGCTTCCTCGGCCGAGAGCCAGTAGTCGCGGTCGGTATCCTTGGCGATCTTTTCGATCGGCTGGCCGGTGGCGGCCGCGAAGATCCGGTTGAGGCGCTCGTTCATCTTGATGATTTCGCGGGCCTGGATCTCGATATCGGACGCCATGCCGCGCGTGCCGCCGGACGGTTGATGCAGCAGGAAGCGCGTGTTCGGCAGGCAGATGCGGCGTTCCTTCGGCGCCGAGACGTAGATCAGCGCGCCGGCGGACGCGACCCAGCCGGTGCCGATCATCCAGACCTTCGGCTTGATGAACTTGATCATGTCGTGAATGGAATCGCCGGATTCGACGTGGCCGCCAGGCGAGTTCACGTAGACGCGGATGTCCTCGTCGCCGGCGGCGGCGAGCGCCACGAGCTGCGTGCAGACCTTCTGCGCCAGTTCCTGGGTGATCGGGCCGTAGATGAAGATCGAACGCGACTTGAAGAGGTTCGCCTCCGTATCCTTACCGAGCGCCAGTTCCTTCGTCTTGTCGTCCTGTTCGTCATCGTTCATATGCAACTCTCCGGCATGATGTGTCGTCCAACGCACATAGTGCGTATCCATGCGTAAAACAATGCGCGAAAAAGGGGAAGTCGCGGAACTGACGAACATGGTTGCGGATTACCAAAATGTAACGTGACGCGCTTTTGAAATGCCGGATTTCTATCCTACGTGAAGGTGGCGCGGTCGCCAGACGCGCAGACGGATTTCGCCCAAGGAGGCACCCATGTCGCCCGAAGAACGCCAACTGCTCACCTCCCTCTTCGAACGGACCCGGTCCGCGGCCGCCACGCCCCGCGACCCCGACGCCGAAGCCTTCATCGGCCAGATGCTCCGCGAGCAGCCCTACGCCCCCTATTTCCTGGCGCAGGCGGTGATCGTGCAGGAACAGGGCCTGAAAGCCGCCGCCGACCGGATCGAGCAGCTTCAGGCCCGGCTCAGCGAGCTTGAGGCGCATCGCGGCGAAGGCCAGCCGCAGGGCGGCTTTCTCGGCGGTCTCGGCTCGCTCTTCGGCGGCGGCCAGCCCGCCCCGGCACAAAGGCATTCCGTGCCGCCGGTCGGCAACGAACAGGGCCGCCTTTATGACGACTATAGCCGCAACGCCCCGCAAGCGCAGGCACAGCCGCAGCCCTCCGGCCCCTGGAGCCCGCAGCCCGCGGCACCGTCGGCGGCCGGCAGCTTCCTGCGCGGCGCGCTCGGCACGGCGGCCGGGGTTGCCGGCGGCGTGATGCTGGCGGATTCGCTGCGCGGCCTCTTCGGCCCGCATATCGGCGGCTTTGGCGGCGGCTCGCTCTTCGGCGGCGGCCTCGGCGCGCAGCCGGTCGAGGAAACCATCGTCAACAATTATTACGGCAACGACGACAACAACGACCGGCAGGACGACAACACCTCGAACGACGACGACCAGACCGATTACGTCAGCGATGACGATGACGACGGCTCGTTCGACGACAACGGCGACGACAGCTCCTTCGCTTAAAGCGTGCCGCGATCCTTCAGATTCGCTTGCCCGCTTTAAGCCTTTGTTTTTATGCATGTCGTTATCGCAAAACCGCTGCACACTTTTGCGCGACATGCATTCAAGCCCAAGCCGCCCCTTTCAATCCAGCGATCCGTTCTCGTCGGGCAGGCTGTGCTCCGCCCAGTCTTCCCGCGGGATCGGATCGCCCATCAGAAACGCGAATGACGCAACTTTCTTGTGGTCCGGCGTGAGTTCGCAGCGGAATTTCAGCCGGAACCATTCCTTCCTGCTGTGCAGCGCCGCCCCATCGGCTGAAAGCACGTTTCCGGTCATCTTCGGATCGGCCATCGCATAGGCGACGACACGATCCGGCCGGAGCGCCTTGCTCCATGCCCCCACCTGCGCCATCGCCTCCAGCCCGCAAAGCTGCTCGACCTGATCGGCGGGCGCGAGCGCCGCCAGCTCCTTCCGCGTCTTCCGGCTGCGCGGATCGGCCAGCACCTTTTCCGACAACATGCGCGAGGGCTTCACCATCGCCGGCGTCTCATCCGGAGGAGGCTCCGGCGGCGAAGGCTCCGGCAGCGGACTTTCCGCCGCCGCCGGCCTCTCCGCCATTATCTCCGCCGATTGCGGCGCCGAAGGCTGGCGCGGCTCCTCCGCGGCTTTCTCCGGGACCGAAGGCGCAGGCGCGACGAATGTCACATCGACACTCTCCTCCTCCGGCGCCGACAGCCGCTGCGGAATGGTGAGAGAAAGCACGAGAGCGCCCAGCAGACCATGCAGCAGGCCGGACGCAAGGATGCTCCGCCGGTGGAATCGATGCCTGTCGCCACCGTGGCCGGTCAAGGGGCCGCCGCTGCGATCTGCTGCAACAGCTTGACGAAATGGCTCGTCCGAACGCCATGCGCATTCTGTTTCGGGTCCACCGTCTGCACCACGACCAGATGCTTCGACGGCACGACGGCAATGGCCTGTCCGCCATAGCCGGAAGCGAGCGCCGCACCCGATCCGAACACATCGGGATTGAGCGTCCACCAAAGATAGCCATATCCCATGCTGCCTCGATCCGTACGGGAAAAGGCCGTCGTCGACGCCTTGACCCACGACGCGGGAATGATCTGCCTGCCGTCCAGCCGGCCGTTCTCAAGAATGAGCGCCCCGAAGCGGGCGGCATCTCTGGCGCTGAGCCGAAACGGGTAGGCCGGATGAATGGAATGCCTTTCCGTCACATACGCGCCGTCCCGCACGGAAAAATCCTCCATGCCGGTCGGCTCCGCGATCCGCTGCGCAAAGCTTAGGAAAATATCCTCTCCGGTCTGCTGCCGATAGATCGTGCCGAGCGCGTTGAAATCCCAATTGTTGTAGAACCAGAAGGAGCCGGGCGCATGGCTGCCGCGCGCGGGCCTGTTGCGGCGTATGTCGCCGGTCTCGTAGGCGGCGGGATGGTAGATGCCGGACCGCGCCATCAGCAGGTCGCGCACCGTCGCCTGTTTCTCGCCATCCGTCAGGGCCGGCGCCTTATCGTCGATGCCGAGATCGGCAAGGGTGCGATCGAGATCGATCCGGCCTTCCGAAACCGCGATCCCGTAAAGGGCGCTCAGCAGGCTCTTGCGGACGGAGGCGACATTCACCTTGCGGGAAACATCGCCCCAACCGGCGATCACCTTGCCGTCCTGCACCACCATGACGGCGGTGGGTTTCAGACTATCGGCATAGTCCTGCGCCGCTTTCAACTTCCCGACAGACCATCCAGTCGATGCGGGATCGGTCTTCTGCCACGGCTGCGCACCCGCATGTCCGGCAAGCACAAAGGCGAGCAAGGCCACCAAAACGGCTGGCAGTTTCCTCGAACAGGGTTGCATCGTGAATTCCGATATCTGTTGTTCCGTAACGCCCTCGTCTACGGCGCGGCGGCCGCGATCTTCCGCATGAGCCGGAAGAAATCCTTCATCTCTATGCCGCGCCTGTTCTCGCGCGGGTCCACCGTCTGTGTGATGACAAGCCGCTTTTCCGGCACATAGGCCACAACCTGCCCGCCATAGCCAGCATTGAACGCGCCGCCCTGCCCCCACTGGTCGGTGCGCAGCGTCCACCACATATAGCCGTATCCGCTATTGTGACCGGATGGCTGCGACAAGGCGGTGGTGGATTCCTTCACCCATGCCGCCGGCACGACCTGCTTTCCGTCCCAGCGGCCACCATCAAGGAAAAGCTGCCCGAAACGGGCAAGATCGCGGGCGCTCATGGCGAACGGGTAAGCCGGGTGGCTCGATGATCTGTCGAGGGAATAGCTCCCGTCCCGCACGGAAAAATCCTCCATGCCGGTCGGCCCCGCGATCCGCTGCGCAAAACTCCGAAAAATGTCCTCGCCCGTCTGCTGCCGGTAGATCGTGCCGAGCGCGTTGAAATCCCAATTGTTGTAGAACCAGAAGAAGCCGGGCGCATGGCTACCGCGCGCGGGACGGTTGCGGCGAATGTCGGCGGTCTCGTAGGCGGCGGGATGGTAGATGCCGGACCGCGCCATCAGCAGGTCGCGCACCGTCGCCTGTTTCTCGCCATCCGTCAGGGCCGGCGCCTTATCGTCGATACCGAGATCGGCAAGGGTGCGATCGAGATCGATCCGGCCTTCGGAAACCGCGATCCCGTAAAGCGCGCTCAGCAGGCTCTTGCGGACGGAGGCGACATTCACCTTGCGGGAGATATCGCCCCAACTGGCGATCACCTTGCCGTCCTGCACCACCATGACGGCCGTGGGTTTCAAACTGGCCGCGTAGTCCTGCGCCTCCGCCAATCGCTCGGCCGACCAGCCGGCAGAGGCCGGATCGGCGCTTTGCCAAGGCTGCGCGTCCGCATGTCCGGCGAGGGGAAACAGGAGCAGAGTGAGAAAGACGACTATCGTTGCCCGCATTGAAATCCCTGGCGCTTCTTGTCGCAAATCTCACGGATCTTGATGCGACCGTTACGCGCAGAATGCGTCACGGGACCGATTTCGGCAAGCTGGCCCGCCCGCCCCTCAGCCGCGCCCGCGATAGGTCGCGACACCCTGCTCGGGCAGCCACACGCCTTCCGGCGGCTTGGCCGTTTGCCAGAAGACGTCGATCGGAATGCCGCCGCGCGGATACCAGTAGGCGCCGATGCGCAGCCACTTCGGCTCCAGCAGATCGACCAGCCGCTTGGCGATATAGATCGAGCAATCCTCGTGGAAGGCGCCATGGTTGCGGAAGGAAAAGAAGAACAGCTTCAGCGACTTCGATTCCACCAGCCATTCGTTCGGAATGTAGTCGATGACGATATGGGCGAAATCCGGCTGTCCGGTCATCGGGCAGAGCGAGGTAAATTCGGGCGCGGTGAAGCGCACGACATAATCGGTGCCCTGATGGCCGGCGGGCACGCGCTCCAGAACGGCATCCTCGGGCTTCGTCGCAATCTCGGCGTGAGCACCCAGCATCGACAGGCCGGAAACATCGGTATTGGGCATTTACGCCTCCTTGATGACTTTGACGCGCAGCCCGTGGGCCTTCTCGCCCTCCGGCTCCACATGAATGGTGACTTCGGCGCCGGGATGACTTGCGCGTATGGCATCTTCAAGGCGGTCGCAGATGTCGTGCGCTTCGCGCACCGTCATGGCGGCCGGCACCACCAGATGGAAATCGACGAAGGTCACGGTTCCGGCCATGCGCGTCTTGAGGTCGTGGACGCCGAGCGAGCCGACCGCATGGGTGGCGATCGCCTGCTTGATCTCCTCTTCCTCCTCCGGCGGCACCGCCTTGTCCATCAGGCCGGAGACGGAATGGGAGATGACTTTCCAGCCCTGGAACAGGATGTTGATCGCAACCAGGATCGCAAGCAGGGGGTCGAAGATCAGGTAGCCGGTGGCGATCGCCAGCAGCAGGCCGGCGAGCACGCCGATCGAGGTATAGACGTCCGAGAGGATGTGCTGGCCGTCGGCCGTCAGCGCCGGCGAGCGGTGCGTGCGCCCTGCCCTCACCAGCATCGTTCCCCAGACGGCATTGATGATGCCGGCGCCGAAATTGATGGCAAGGCCGAGCGCCGGGGCGTCCAGCGGCTGCGGATGGGCGAAATGCCCGACCGCCTGCTGGAAGATCAAGAGCGCCGCCACCACGATCAGCACGCCCTCGATGACGGCCGACAGATATTCCGCCTTGTGGTGGCCGAAGGGATGGTCCCGGTCGGCGGGCCGTTGCGCATAGCGGATCACGAAATAGGCGATGAAGGAGGCGGCGACATTCACCAGCGATTCCAGCCCGTCCGACAAGAGCGCCAGCGACCCCGTCACCCACCAGGCGCCGAGCTTCAGCGCCAGCACCACGATCGAAATCGGCATGCCCCAGAAGGCCAGCTTCCTGATCGTTTCCCCGCCGTTTCCGTTCATGCCGTCTCTCCAGCGCTCATGCGAATGAATTGCAAATGCAGGCCCATATCAACGCAAAACCGCGTGCGCGAAATTTTCGCGCACGCGGTTCTGGATGGGGGTGATATGGGCGATAACGATGCGTTTGTCAAAGGGCGGAGCGGCACATTCCTTCCTCGTCCACCCCGCCGGCATCTGTGACGTCGGTGCCGCCGCGCGCCAGAAAGAAGCAGACGACGACGGCCGTCGCCGCCGTGACCGCGGTCAATATCCACAGCAGGGCGCTGAAGGCATCGCCATATCCTTCCACCAGCGCGGCCGGGGTCATCGCCGGCAGGATGGCCGCCGCACCCTTCAGGTCGCCGGTGATCAGCCGCTGCGCCATCGGCCCGGCCTGCTCGCCGGCCGCGGCGAAATGGGCGCGGGTGAAGGCGGAGAGGACGGCGGTGACGATCGCCAGCGCCACGCCTTCGCCGGCGACGCGCGTGGTGCTGAAAATGCCGGTCGCCATGCCGGCGCGCTCCTTCGGCACGACGCTGACGGCAAGCCCGTCCATCAGCCCCCAGGGCAGGCTGATCCCGATGCCGATCGTCAGAAGCGGCCCGATCATATCCGCCGGGCTCGATCCGACCGGAACGCTGCCGAGCCAGAAAAGACCGACCGCCGCAATCGCCAGCCCCGCGCCGCAGATCGTGGCGGGCGCGAACCAGCGCGTCAGCAGCCCCGCCGCGACCGGCAGGATCAGCAGCGGACCGGAAAGCGCGATCATCATGCGCCCGCCCGCCACCTCGCTCATGCCCTCGATGCCGATGAAGCGGACGGGCAGGAGAATGAGCAGCACGACAAAGGCATAGGCCGGTGCCGCCGCCAGCAATTGCACGCCGACGAAGCGCGGATAGCGAAACAGCGAAAGGTCGAGCATCGGCCGCTCCACGGCGCTTTCGATCCGCCAGAAGGCGACGAAGGAGAGCGCCGCTCCGGCGAGCAGGCCGATCACCCGCGGATCGCTCCAGCCGCTCTCGGGCGCCTGCAGCACGCCGGAGGTCAGGAGCGTCAGCGCCAGCGTGAAGCTGAGCGCGCCCTTCCAGTCGAGCCCCGCCGCATCCGGATCGCGCGTCTCGGAGAGGAACGCCGCGCCAAGCACGAAGGCAAGGCCTGCCAGCGCCACGACGAGAAGGAAGATCGTCGGCCAGCCGAACATCTCGATCAGGAAGCCGGAGGCAATCGGCCCGAAGGCGAGCCCGACGCCGAAACTCGCGCCGACGACGCTGAAGGCGCGCAGCCGCGCCTCACCGTCGAATTCCTGCGCCAGCGAGGCCATGCCGCCGGAGAAGGCGGCGGCGGCACCCACGCCCTGCAGCGCGCGCAGCACGTCGAACCAGACGATGTCGCGGGCAAGGCCGAGGGCCGCCGAAAACAGGCCGAAGGCGGCAAGTCCGCCGAGGAACACCCGCTTGCGGCCATAGGTGTCGGCCAGCGCGCCGGCAGCCATCAGCAGGCTGCCGAAGGCGAGCATGAAGGCGTTGGTGACCCAGGTGAGCGCGACCGGGCTGCCGCCGAGGGCGCGGCCGATCGCCGGCAGCGCCACGGCCGGGCCGGTAAAGGTGAGCGGCATGGCGGCCGCCGCACAGCAGACGGCGGCCAGCACGAACCGGCGCCGGGCTGCCGGAGCAGCCAGTCTCTTGTCTATCATATCGGGATTCCGTGTTGCGTCGATTGGACGAACTCAAGATAGATTCGAAACAATCAGTGGAAAATATGCCGGCTTGGCCTTACATAGCGGAATAAAACGCTCGAATGGGAAGGCAGACAGATGGACCGTCTCGGTGGATTGACCGCTTTCGTCCGCGCCGCCGATCTCGGCAGCTTCGTCGCCGCCGGTCGCGTGCTCGGCCTGTCGCCCTCGGCTGTCGGCAAGGCCGTGACCAATCTCGAAAAGGAACTCGGCGTCCGCCTGCTCCAGCGCTCGACGCGCAATATCAGCCTGACGGAGGAAGGGCGGCTCTTTCACGAGCGCTGCCGTCGCGTGCTCGACGACCTCGACGATGCGGAGGCGTCGCTGGCGCGGGCGGTCGCCGTGCCGCGCGGCCGGCTGCGCGTCAGCGTCCCGATCGTCACCTACCACCTGCTGCTGCCGATCCTGCCGGAATTCATCGAGCGCTATCCCGACGTCGAACTCGACCTCGATTTCAACGACCGGATCGTGGACCTGATCCATGAGGAGGTCGACGTGGCGATCCGCAGCGGCGAGCTGCCGGATTCCGGGCTGATGTCGCGGGCGCTGCGGCCCTTCCGGCTGCTGCTTTGCGCGGCCCCCTCCTATCTCGCCCGCCACGGCGTGCCCGATTGTCCGCGCGACCTCGACGGCCATCTGGCGATCCGCTTCCGCTTTCCGAACAGCCGAAAACTACAGGAGTGGCCGATCACCATGCCGCCCGGCGTAGCGGAGCCGCACCCGCGCACCGTGCTGACATGCAACAACATGGAAGCCTTGCGCAGCACGGCCATCGCCGGCCTCGGCATCGGCTGCATGCCCGATTTCCTCGCCCGCGTTCCGCTGTCGGAAGGCCGGCTGACGACGATCCTGGACGACTATCTCGACGCCCCGCACCAGTTCCGCCTTCTCTGGCCGTCGAGCCGGCACCTCTCGCCGAAAGTGCGCGTCTTCGTCGATTTCCTGAGCGAACGGCTCTTTTCCAAGGACTGCGAAGTGCTGCCTGTGCGCCCCGCTGCGGAATGACAGGCGGCGGCCCCGCCGCCCGTCCCGAGAGGATATGGCTCAAGCCGCCTTCGTCTTCGCCTTTCGCGCCAGATGCGCCACCACGTTCTCGATCATCCGCATCCCGGCGTCGCCGCCGAGCGTCATGATCGATTCCGGGTGGAACTGCACGGCGGCGATGGGTTCCTTGGTGTGCTCGATGCCCATGATCGTGCCGTCCTCGCTTTCCGCCGTGATGGTGAAATCGCCGGGCAGCGTCGAGGGATCGGCGAAGATCGAGTGATAACGGCCGACCGTCACCTCCTTGCCGAGGCCGGAGAAGACGAGGCCGGGTTCCAGCACGCGGATGCGCGACGGCTTGCCGTGCATCGGCAGCGCAAGCTGGCGAAGCTCGCCGCCATAGGCTTCAGCGATCGCCTGCAGGCCGAGGCAGACGCCGAAAATCGGCAGGTCGCGGGCGCGAGCCTTCTTGATCGTCGCCTTGCAGTCGAAATCCTTCGGATTGCCCGGCCCCGGCGACAGCACGACGAGATCGGGATCGAGCCGGTCGAAAATGTCGTCCGCGACCGGCGAGCGCACCGTCGAGACCTTGGCACCCGTCTGGCGGAAATAATTGGCGAGCGTGTGGACGAAGCTGTCCTCGTGATCGACCAGCAGAATATTGACGCCCTGCCCGACCGAGGCGACGTCGCGCCCCGCCTTGGCCGAATTGCCGGCCTTGGCGTCGCGGATGGCGGCGAGCATGGCGGACGCCTTCAGCTCCGTTTCGGCCTCTTCCTCTTCAGGAATGGAATCGTTGAGCAGCGTCGCGCCGGCGCGAACCTCGGCGATGCCGTCCTTGATGCGCACGGTGCGCAGCGTCAGCCCGGTGTTCATGTCGCCGTTGAAGCCGACCATGCCGATCGCGCCGCCATACCAGGCGCGCGGGCTCTTCTCATGCGCCTCGATGAAGCGCATGGCCCAGAGTTTCGGCGCGCCGGTCACGGTGACCGCCCAGGCATGGGAGAGGAAACCGTCGAAGGCGTCCATGTCGTCGCGAAGCCGGCCCTCGATATGGTCGACGGTGTGGATCAGGCGCGAATACATCTCGATCTGCCGGCGGCCGATCACCTTGACCGAGCCCGGCTCGCAGACGCGCGACTTGTCGTTGCGGTCGACGTCGGAGCACATGGTCAGCTCCGACTCGTCCTTCTTGGAGTTCAGGAGCTTCAGGATCTGCTCCGAGTCGGCGATCGGGTCCTCGCCGCGCTTGATCGTGCCGGAAATCGGGCAGGTCTCGATGCGGCGGCCGGAGACGCGCACGAACATTTCCGGCGAGGCGCCGACGAGATATTCCTGATGGCCGAGATTGATGAAGAAGGAATAGGGCGAGGGATTGGTGGCCTTCAGCCGCTTGGAGATATCCGAGGGCTTCGACTCACAGCGCTCCATGAACTTCTGCCCCGGCACCACCTCGAAGAGGTCGCCCTTGCGGAAGCTTTCCTTCGCCTTGACGACGAGTTCGGCATATTCGCCGGGGCGATGGTCGCTCTTCGGCGGGATCGTGCCGGTCGGACGGAAAGGCTCGGGCGCGATATCGCCCGCCTTGCCCTCGGTCGTCACCCCGTCCTTCTCGAAATCGTAGCGGTCGATCCAGGCCTTGGCGGCGTAGTTGTCGACGACGAGGATCTCGTCGGGCAGGAAGAGCACCATGTCGCGCTGGTCGGCGGAACGCTTGAGCTTCAGCTCGATCGCGTCGAACTGGAAGGCGAGATCGTAGCCGAAGGCGCCGTAGAGGCCGATGCTCGCATCCGCCTGGCTGTGGAAGAGGTCGGTCACGGCGCGCAGCACCGTGAAGACCGTCGGCATCTTCGAGCGCTCTTCCTCGGTGAAGACACGGTCCGGCGTCTTCACCGTCAGGTCGAGCCGCTCAGCGGTCCGGGCACCAAGCACGAGATCGGGAACCGTCTTCAGCCGCTCGGCGATGAAGCCGAGGATCACTTCGCCGCGGGCATTATAGGCCTCGATCCAGACGTCGCGGCCGAAGGAGGAAATCCCGAGCGGCGGATCGACGACGGCCGTATCCCAGCGCGTATAGCGGCCGGGATATTCGTAGTTGGAGGAAAAGACCGCGCCGCGGCGCTCGTCGAGCTTGTCGACATAGGAGGAGACGGCATCGCCATAGGGGATCGCCCGGCGCCGCCGGGTGACGGTCACCCCGCCCCTGGTTTCATAGATTTCCGCACCATCGTCCCGCAGGATCGTTACCATTGTTCCTCACTCCGTTTCTTAAGGCCGGGATGACAGGCGCTTTGAAAACAAAAAAGCCGCCTGAGCATCTCGGGCGGCTTCTCGGTCGTCTTTGAACACGATTGGTCGAGGCCGCTTCAGCGAGCCCACCACCACGATGCGTTGTTCAAGGACGTTGTCATGGCGGAAATTGTTAGCGGGAGTTTTCGCGATGCGCAAGCGGCAATCGGCGGCAAATGAAACGCGCTCCCGTGCCTCCCCTCAAAAGCCACGGATGCGCAATTTTGCGCTTTGCGCTTGAATGGAGCGAAATGGACTTGCAGCAGATATACAAAATTTTATATGGTCATCCATGAAACCGATCCAGTTTCGCGGCAGCGCGCTTGCCGACCTGCGCACCTTTCCGGAATCGGCGCGACGCGAGGCGGGCTATCAGCTCGACAAGGTGCAGAACGATCAAAGCCCGACGGACTGGAAACCGATGACGACCATCGGCAAGGGTGTGCGGGAAATCAGAATCCGGGACGAAGCCGGTGCGTTCCGCGTGATCTACGTCGCCAAGTTCGCCGATGCCATATACGTTCTGCATTGCTTTCAGAAGAAAACGCAGGCGACGAGCAAGAGGGATCTGGATTTGGCGATGAAACGCTACGGCGATCTGGCGAAGGAGCTTGGCCGATGAGCGACGAGACATTTGCAAGCGTCTGGGACGCGATCGAGGAGACGCCCGCCGAGGCGGAAAACATGAAGCTTCGCTCGACGCTGATGATGGCGCTCGACGGGCACATTCGGGCGAAGGGCTGGACCCAGGCCGAGGCCGCACGCCGGCTCCGCGTCACGCAGCCACGCGTGTCCGATCTGCTGCGCGGCAAGATCAATCTTTTCTCTCTCGATACCCTCGTGAACATGCTGGTATCGGCCGGCCTGCATGTCGAAATGCGCGTCTCGGACGCCGCCTGACCGGCGGAAGGGCGGCAGCGCCGCCCCTCCCCAAGCTCATCAGAACCGCTTGACGAGCGAGAGCTTGAAGGTCCGGCCGGGCTCCGAATAGAAGGCGATCGGCTGGGCGCTGTTGGCATTGCTCGGCACGGTGGAGGCGTTGAGGTCCTTCAGCGCGACGCCGTTGTAGTAGGTCTTGTCGAGCAGGTTGTAGACGCCGCCCTGGATGCGCAGCCCCTTCGCCTGCTCCGGCTCCCACCATGCGGTCAGATCGACGATGCCGTAGCCGGGCGCGTCGAAGGTCTTGGGGTTGCCGTCGTCGCGCATGCCCGCCGAGGTGACGAGCGACAGGTCCGTTCCCCAGCTATCGCGCTGGTAGCCGACGCCAAGGATCGCCTTCAGCGGCGCCACCGAGCGCAGATATTCATCCGTGCCGGTGTCCTTGCCATAAGCATAAGCGAGCGAGCCGTGCAGGTTGATGCCGTTCTGGAAGAGCTTGTGCGCCTCCAGTTCGACGCCCGAGATCGTCACGCGGTCGCGGTTGAAGTAGCTGGTGAGGCCCGCCGGATAGACCGGATCGGCATAGCTGGTCACGCTGTCGATGAAATTGCGGTAGAGATTGTGGAAGGCCGTGATGCGGCCGCCCATCTCGTCGTCGCCGAGGTTGGCGCCGATCTCGAAGCCGTTGGAGGTTTCGGGATCGAGATTGGGATTGCCGAGCGTGGCATAGCCGAAGGCGGGGTTGGAGAAGTCGAGATAAAGCTCGCTGACGGTCGGGGCGCGGAAGGCCATCGACCACTGCGCGAAAAGCTCGACCGCGGGGGCTGCCTGATAGGTCGCCAGCAGCTTCGGCGAGATGCGCGAGCCGTTGCTGCCGTCCGGAAAACCGTTGGCGGCGTAGCCGGGATTGCTCTCGAAGGCGCTCGTCTTCTTCGGGTCGTCGTCGTACCAGTCGAAGCGCACACCGGGCGTCAGCGCGAAGCCGCTGTCGCCGAAGGCGATCCTGTCGTCGATGAAGAAGCCGACGCGCTTGCCGTCCACATCGGGAATATCGGCCTGATCGGCGTGCAGCGCCGGGCACGAGCCCATCATGCCGGCCGGGCTCGCCGTTCCCAGAATGCAGGCGTCGAGACCGTCGATGAAGGAGGTGGTGGAAAACAGCGAGGCGTCGCCGCCGATATTGACCTCGTGCTGGAGATTGCCGGTGGCAAAGCGCGAGGTGAGGTTGCCGGTCACGCCGTAGTCGTTGTCCTGGATCTCGTTGTTGCGCAGCCACGGCCCGGCGACGGAGCCGACGCGCGTGCCTTCCGCGCCCGCCTCGCGCGTCAGCCGCTGCCAGTAGAGGCTCACGCGCGCCGCGTCGATCACCGAATCGGCGCTCGGCGCCTCGAACTTGTAGTCGAGCGACACGCGCTCGCGCCGGTTCTCCTCCGTGCCGTTGTAGTCGGCGGTCTTGTAGACGCGCGCCGAGCCGGTGGTCGCGCCCTGCAGCGTCTTCAGATCGGTGGTCTGGTCGCGGTAGAACCGCTCGGCGGTGAGGCCGATCATATGGCCGCCTTCCAACTGCTGGCGCAGCTTGAAGAGCAGGTTATTCTGGTCGTAATCGGCCGGATTGGCTTCCGTGCGCGTCGGCCCGATCGTGTCGACGCTGCCGTTGTTCCCGGTCTGGTGGCCCTTGCGATAGGAACCCTGGAAGAGGACGGAGGTGTTGGCGACCGTCTTGGCGACGGCGAGCGAGCCGCCGACGCTGCGGTCGGTGCCGTCATAATCGAGCCGGGTGACGCCGCCCCAGTCGCGGCCGGGCTCGATCAGGTCCTCCGGCTCCAGCGTGCGCAAGACGAAGGCGCCGGCAAGCGCGCCGGACCCGGCGCGGCTGGAATCGGCGCCGCGAACGACGTTCAGCGTCGACAGCGACTGGAAATCGAAGGTGTTCATGCCGCCATCGGCATTGGTGGTGTCGGTGATCGGGTTGGAGCTGCGCGCCGCGTTCGACAGGAAGGGGATCGGCACGCCGTCCACCAGCGTCGCCACGCGGGGGCCGCCGAGGCCGCGCAGGAAGGCCCCGCCCTGCTTCGGCACATAGGTCACGCCCGGATCGACCGAGCGGCCGAAATCGGCGAGATTATTGACGTCTTTCCGCAGAATCGTCTCCTGCGTCGTCTGGGTGGCAAGCGGCGTGTCGGCGACGCTGCCGGGGGCGGGCTGCGCCACGCGCTTGCCCTTGAGGACGATCGGCTTGAGTTCCGCGCCCTTGTCGGCCGCGGCCGCCGCCGCGGGCTTTTGCGCCTCCTCGGCCGACGTGGTGGAAATAAGCCCGAAGGCGAGGACGGCCGTGCAAGCCAATAGAACCGAGCGCGAGTGCCGGAGCATCATGAACCAACCCTTTCAAGATATTGACCGGGCTGGCTGGTCGGACGCGCCTTTCGGCGTCCAAGGGGCTGGCTGGGTGCTTATGGTACGAAGGCGGCGACTGCGTCCGCCTTGTTTTTGCCACCTAAAAAACATGAGTAAGATTGTCAATATATAAGCGGCATAAATTTATGATTATAAAACTCATGTTTTAAAGCGCGCGGCCAGCGTTGCCGGCTTGCAACAAAATGCCACCCTGAGGCGTTATCCCGTGAAAGGTGACCGAAGCGGGTGAGAACGCTTGATGCTCACGATCGCAACGGCAGCCGCAGCCCTTTTGCTGACGGCGGCCGCCCTTCCCTCGAACGCTCCGCTGCCGCAGCCGAAGCCAGACGCACCTGCGGCCGTGATGCCGACGCCGGAACCCCGGCCGCAACCGCCGGACGCCTCCGAACCCGACGAACCCACCCCCCAGCCGAAAGCCGAAATGCAAGGCCCGCCGCGCCCGCCGCCGGCGATTGCCGGCGAGAGCGACGAAGACCATAAAACCTGCGAGACGGAGTTGCAGGCAATGGGCGCCACCTTCAAGGACATCCCCCGCATCGACGACGGCAACGGCTGCGGCATCGACAAGCCGATCCTCTTGAGCGAGGCGCTGCCGGGCATCCGGGTGAAGCCGGAGGGCAAGATGCGCTGCGCGACGGCGCTGGCGCTCGCCCACTGGATGAAGGAAAGCGTCATCCCGGCGGCGGAGACGGCGCTGAAGGAGGCCGGCCGGATCACCACCATCAACCAGGCCTCCACCTATATCTGCCGGCTGCGCAATAGTGCGGCGACGGGCAAGATTTCCGAACATGCGCGCGGCAACGCCATCGACGTGGCAAGCTTCACCTTCGAGAAGGGAACCACCGTCGCCGTCGAACCCCGCCGCGAGGACCCGACGCTCACCGGCGCCTTCCAGCGCACCGTCAGCGCCGCCGGCTGCCTCTATTTCACCACCGTCCTCGACCCGGAAAGCGACGCCGCCCACGAGCATCATTTCCATCTCGACGTGATCAGCCGCAACGGCGGTTTCCGCTACTGCCATTGAGCGAAAAAGGATTCGCCGTCAAAGACATGCGCGCCGCGCTTGAATCGGTTCGGCAGGGTCTTGAAGCGATCCCTGAACCCCTAAAACAGCCCTTCGACATAGCCCTGATCGTTCAGGAAGATGCGCTCGGCCGAGGGCGATGCCGGCAGGCCGGGCATGGTCATGATCTCGCCGGTGATGGCGACGACGAAGCCGGCGCCGGCCGCAAGCCGCACCTCGCGGACCGGCACGACATGGCCCTCCGGCGCGCCGCGCAGATTGGGGTCGGTGGAGAAGGAATATTGCGTCTTCGCCATGCAGACCGGGAGATTGCCGTAGCCCTGCTCTTCCCAGCTCAGGAGCTGGTCGCGCACCGCCTTGTCGGCGGTCACCTCGCCGGCGTGATAGATCTTCGACGCGACCGTCTCGATCTTCTCGAAGAGCGGCAGGTCGTCGGGGTAGAGCGGATGGAAATGCGCCTGCCCGGATTCGGCAAGCTCGACCACCTTGTGGGCCAGCGCCTCGATGCCCGCCGAACCCTCCGCCCAATGCCGGCAGAGAATGGCTTCAGCGCCGAGCCGGGAGACATAGTCCTTCACCGCCTCGATTTCGGCCCCGGTATCCGTGGTGAAATGGTTGATGGCGACGACGACGGGAACGCCGAACTTGCGGACATTGGCGACATGGCGGCCGAGATTGGCGCAGCCCTTCACCAGCGCACCGACGTTCTCCGCGCCAAGATCGGCCTTGGCGACGCCGCCGTTCATCTTCAGCGCCCGCACGGTCGCCACGATCACGGCGGCATCCGGCGCAAGGCCCGCCTTGCGGCACTTGATGTTGAAGAATTTCTCCGCCCCGAGGTCGGCGCCGAAACCCGCTTCCGTCACCACATAGTCACTGAGCGTCAGCGCCGTGCGCGTCGCGATCACGGAATTGCAGCCATGGGCGATGTTGGCGAAGGGGCCGCCATGCACCAGCGCCGGATTGTTCTCCAGCGTCTGCACCAGGTTCGGCTGCATCGCGTCCTTCAGAAGCACGGCCATGGCGCCGTCGGCCTTGAGGTCGCGGGCGAAGACCGGGCTCCGGTCGCGGCGATAGCCGACGATGATGTTGCCGAGGCGGGTTTCGAGGTCCTTGAGGTCGGAGGCGAGGCAGAGGATCGCCATCACCTCGGAGGCGACGGTGATGTCGAAGCCGCCCTCGCGCGGATAGCCGTTGGCGACGCCGCCGAGCGAGGAGACGATATCGCGCAGCGCGCGGTCGTTCATGTCCATCGCCCGCCGCCAGGTCACCCGGCGCAGGTCGATGTCCAGTTCGTTGCCCCAATAAATGTGGTTGTCGATCATCGCGGCGAGCAGATTGTGCGCCGAGGTGATCGCATGGAAATCGCCGGTGAAATGCAGGTTGATATCCTCCATCGGGATCACCTGCGCATAGCCGCCGCCGGCCGCCCCGCCCTTGGTGCCGAAGCAGGGGCCGAGCGAGGCTTCGCGCACGCAGACGATGGCGCGCTTGCCGATGCGGTTCAGCCCGTCGCCGAGGCCGACGGTGGTGGTGGTCTTGCCCTCGCCCGCCGGCGTCGGATTGATCGCCGTCACCAGGATCAGCTTGCCCTTTTTCGCATCCGCGCGCGAGCGGATGAAATCGGCGCCGATCTTCGCCTTGTCATGGCCGTAGGGGGAAAGCTGCTCGGGCGGAATGCCGAGCTTCGCGCCGATCTCGTAGATCGGCTTCTTCACCGCCGCCCGCGCGATCTCGATATCGGATTTCACGTCCATGCCGGCGGTCCCCTCGCTTTTTGCCCCGTCTGGCAATAGCCGAATCGCCGGCAACTGTTAAGAGACATGCCGCAAAGAGACGCTGAAACGTCGAATTCCGGCTAGGTGCCGGGAGCCCCGGCCGGCGCAGAGGAAGCCGGCTTCGAAGGCGGCTCGTGCGCCGCAAGGCAGCTCGCAAGCGTCTGGCCGGCAGCGCACGGCCCGGCCATCACAAGCTGGTCCGCGGATGCGAATTCGGTGGTGAGCCCGATGCCCCTGGCGTCCATCTGCCGGATCAGGTGGATGGATTGCGGGCTGGCGCTCATCGCCATGTCGATGATGGCGGCATCGACCCCCATCGTCTTGAAATAGGCAAGAAGCTTGCGCCGCATCGGCCTGGAGAGCGCCGTCGTCGAATGCTGGCCGACGACCTTCCGGCCGATCTCCCGGTTGGCGATCACCCGCCGCCGGCCGTTCACCACCTCGTATTCCGTGCGGTATTTCACCCGCACCTCGTCATAGGTCGTGGTGATCTGGTGGACGCCGAGATAGCTCAAGGGGCTTGCGACCCGGCGCACCCCGCCGGCAAAGGCGAAGGGACAGGCCGAAAAGCACACGCCCTCGCTGGAATAGGTCGCCCCGAGGACGGAGCCGTCCGGCCCGCGGCCGGCCGCGCAGAGCGGCTCGTCGACCCGGCAGGCGGGCGAGCGCGTGCCGCCCACGGCGACCGAAAGCCCCTTGGCGCGAATCAGCTTCCCAAGCTCCAGCGCAGCCGCCACGTCGCCGCCGGGCGAACGCAGGACGACCGGCAGCTTGCGGCCGCCGATCTTCGCAAGCAGGCGCTTGAACTTCGCAGGCGTGTCGGGAACGATCTGGCCTTCGGCGGCGATCCATTCCGGGCAATCGCCATCGGCGCGGCAGAAGCCGGCATCGCCATGGGCCAGCACGAATTGCATGGGGCCATCGAGCGGATCGGCGCTGCGGGCGCCTGCGGCCGCCGGCAGGATCAGGGCAAACGCCGCCAGCAGCCCGGCACGCACCCTGCCGCTTGCACCCTTGAGGAAAAAACGACCCAGCCACATGGAATACGAAACGCCCCGAAATGACCGATCGCCAATCGTTAGCAACCGCTCCCGTCATTGGCAAGTCACAAGAAACGGCGCGTAAAACGGTCGCAGGCACAACGTTTCCGCAGCGCCGAAGGCTTGAGGCAATCTTCCCGTGTCATAGCCATACGAGCATATTAAATTTAAGCTATATTCGTACTTGGAAGAATTTATAACTAGCATTCGCTATCGGATTCGTTATTTGATAGCGGTAGCATACCGGGGCACGTACCTCATGTCTTACATGATCACTGCTGAACGACAATCGCTCCTCTCGACCGCGCTGAGTTCCGTGCGCAGCGAGAATGCTTTCACGCTTGCCCTGGAACGCCTGACGACCGCCTTCGGCTACAGCCACTATTTTTTGCTGCGCGCGCCCGCGATGGACGATGCGACTCTTACCGACCTGATGGTCGCAACCTCCATGCCGCCGGCCTTCATCGAGGATTTCGATGCGGCGGACATGCTGGCGGTATCTCCGGTGCTGCAGCGCATCCGCGAATCCGTGATGCCGCAGACCTGGCATGCGCGCAAACAATATACCTTCGCCGACATCACCATGCCGGAGAGCCTGGCGAATCTGCTGGAGGCCTACCACGTTCCGGCGGGCATCAGCTGTCCCGTCCACTGCGGCGACGGCCAGCGCCTCATCCTCACCCTTGCCGGCATTCGCGGCAACCTCGCCCAAAGCGAGATCAACGAGCTTTACATGCTCGTGCTGCAGGCGACCGACGCCTATAACTACCTGAAGACCGTCGCGAAGACCCTGCCCCACCCGCTTTCGGCGCGCGAGATCGAAGTGGTCCGCTGGACGGCGCAGGGCAAGACCTCGATCGAGATCGGGCAGATCCTCTCCCTCTCCGACCACACGATCAACGCCTATATGAACAACGCGATGAAGAAGCTCAATTGCGTCAACCGCACGCAACTCGTCGCCAAGAGCATACGGCTGAAGCTGATCAGCTGAACTTTTTACCGGCCGCCGAGAACCACCCGCGTCTCCACCAGATTGGAGCGCACGCGCAGGATATAGAAGCCCATCGTCGCCAGATGGCTCGGCATGATCCAGCCGTCCTCGCGCCCGTTCGAGATGATGAAGGGCTGGATGCGCAGCGCCGCCTGGAACTGCCGCATCGTCTCCGCCCAGAGCGCGCCGAGATTGCGCTCGGCGATCACGCGCGAAAAGTCGGCGCCGGCAGCGCTCAGGATGCCGTAATAGCCGTAGAGCTGCCCGTAGGCGAACCAGAAGCGGTCGTCGGCGCGCGTGTCGAACCAGCCGAAATTATGGTTCTCCGAGCGCTCGGCCAGAATGTCCGAGGTGCTGCCGAGATCGTTGGCGATCCGGTCCACGAATTCGATCAGGTTGTCGGCGCGGCTGTCGAAGGTGGCGTTGCAGTGGCCGAGATCGGCGTTGAACTTGTTCAGGCTGCGAAGTGCGGCGCGGTAGTAGCTCGGCGTCGGCGTCTTCGGGCCGAACGGGCTGAGGCCGAAATACCAGCTCGATTCGTCGAATTGCAGGTTGCCGCGCGCGCTCTGCAGGTCGGGATTGATGCCGGAGGTGCCGCGCACGCGCCCGAGCGCATCCACAAGCTCGACCGAAGTGCGCCGGATCGCCTGGTTGACGCCGCGCTGGAAGGACGCCTTGTTGTCGAGGAAGGGCGTGCTGTCCCAGTCCATCCCGAAGAAGCCGAGCTTGTAGAGCAGCATCGACGAGATCCACGAATTGCGGTTGACGTTGAAGTCGATGAGGTCCGAGGTGACGTCGACGATCGCCGAGGTCTGGCAGGTCTTCTGCGCCGCCGGCTGGGCCGCACTGTCCGTCGCCGCCGGCATTTCCTGCCCCGCGACCGCCTGCCGCTCGCCGAGCTTGAAGCGGTCGACATAGTTCGGGTCGAAGCCGGTCCAGGCCTGCGTCTGCCAGATGAAATAGATGTAGAGCACCGCCATCAGCGCCACGAAGGCGGCGATCGGAAGCTGCACCATCCAATTGCGGCGCCGGTACCAGCCGTGCGCGGCGAGAAACGGCCAGACCAGCCAGGCGGCCAGCACGCCGAGACCATGCCCGAGGGCGCGGAAAATCCGTTCGAAAAAGGAAACGATCGGATCGAGCATGCAGGTCTCCTCAGGGCTCAGGGCGATGCGGGCGTTAGCGCCAGCCTGCAACGAGATATGTGTTCGCCGGTCTCACGGCAACCGTTTCGCGCAAATTTGGCAGTGGCGGCATCACTCCGCCCCGGAAGAAGCCTCGGCGGGCGCCTCGCCGGCATCGTCTGCGGCAACCTCGACCGGTGCCGGACGCGGCCGCGCGGCAAAGGCGGCGTCGGCCTGCGCCTTGCGGTCGGCAAGCCGGTAGCCCGCGACCGGGTTCCGGTCATAGGCGTCGATCAGCCCGGCGACGGCCTCCGGCAGCGCGCCGGCCGGAGAACTTGCGCTTGCAAGCACCGCCTTGATCAGCGCCACACCCTGCTCGATATCGATCTCCAGCTTGGCCTTCATGCGGTTGAGGAAGCGGGCATCGGCGTTCAGGCTTTCCACGAAGGTCTCGTAGATGGCGATCAGCCGGCGCAACGTTTCCCGCTCCGGCGTCAGCTCCGCCTCGCGCGTCAGCAAGGATTGCCGCTCGGCGACGAGGCCCCGGTGCTCCTCTTCGATGGAGGCGAGGCGTTCCGCATTCAGCACAGCGCCGATGCGCTGCTGCCGGGCCGCGATCCTGGGGACCAGCGCATCCGCCTGCCGCTGCGCCTCCTCGATCGCGAAATCGAGATGCCGCCGCCGCTCGATGATGCGGATCACATGGGCCTCCCCGCTCTTGTGCCGGCGCAACGCCACGGGCGCCAGTCCCTTCAGCGTGTGTTCGAGCGAAGCGGAGGCGGCAAGCACCGCCTTGAGGTCGGCGGCGATCTGCTCCGGCGTCGGGCGGCTGAAGGAGACGCGCCGGAAACGCGACGGGCGGCTTTCCTCGCCGGCATGCGTGTCGAAGAGCTGGCGATAATGCAGGCCGGCCACCTCCGTCGCCGCGTCGAGGTCGGTCACGAGCTTGCCCACGCGCGCCTGCCACGTCTTCATCAGGCCCGCCGCTTCGCTGAGCAGGCCCTCCTGAAGCGGAAAATTGATCGCCTGCAGGTTCGCGCCGGTCCGGGCATGGGCTTCGAGCGACGCATCCGCCGCGTCAGCACCCTTCAGCGCCAGATCGAGCGCCACCATCGCATCGTGAATGTCCGCCTCGAATGACAGGGCTCTCGCCATGAAACGCGCTCTCCGGTTGCGGGTCCAAACTAACGCATAAATTCCGAAACCGGAATCCGTTTCAAGGAATTGCGCAGCGTCTTTAAAGCGTTATGGCACCCGCACGTTTTACGCGGGGTGCGCGGCGCGGCGATTTGCCGCGGGCACGCCTCACCCCATCGCCTCTTCCCAATGGCGCCGGCAGAGCGAAACGTATTTCTCGTTTCCCCCGACATCGATCTGCGCACCCTCGCGCAGCACGCTTCCCGCGGCATCGAGGCGCACGACCATCGTCGCCTTGCGGCCGCAATGGCAGATGGTGCGCACTTCACGCAGTTCGTCAGCGACGGCCAGAAGCTCCTGCGAGGCGGGAAACAGCTTGCCGCGAAAATCCGTGCGCAATCCGTAGGCCATCACCGGCAGGTTCATCCGGTCGACGACATGCGCGAGTTGCCAGACATGCGCCGGCGTCATGAAATGCGCCTCGTCCACGAAGACGCAGGCAAGCGGCGCCTCGGCATGCAGGCGTTCGACGACGGCAAAGAGGTCGTCCTCGGCCTCGAAGGGGATGGCGTCGGCGGCAAGGCCGATGCGCGAGGAGATCCGCCCGCGGCCGGCGCGATCGTCGAAAGCGGCGATCAGGATCACCGTGCGCATGCCGCGTTCCTGATAATTGTAGGACGCCTGCAGAAGCATCGTCGATTTACCGGCATTCATCGTAGAATAGTGAAAATAAAGCTTCGCCATCGCTTTCTCCTTCGCCCGTTTCATGAAAGCTCGGGCGCGCGATGAAAAGATGCGGGCTGAGAAAAACCACAGAAAATGAATGGGGCCTGCCTCACCGGCGCAATAAACACGTCAAGGTCGCAATCGGCCCTGCCAAAGCGCCGCAATCAGGCGGAAGCTGCTTGAAAATCTACGATATTGGTGCTTGCTTGGGAACGTTCGACTGGGAGTCACACAATGAAAAAAATGAGATCGACGACATTGCCCCTCGCCGCAGCCCTTTCGCTGCTCGCCCTGGGAACCGCCTACGCCGCAGAGCCTGCAAGCTGTGGCACCGTACGCTTTTCCGACGTCGGCTGGACCGACATCACCTCGACGACGGCGACCGCCTCCGTCGTGCTGAGGGGCCTCGGCTACGAGCCGAAGGTCACGGTTCTTTCCGTGCCGGTCACCTATCAGTCGCTGAAGAACAAGGACATCGACGTCTTCCTCGGCAACTGGATGCCGACCCAGGAAAAGGACGTCCGTCCGTTCCTCGACGACAAATCGGTCGAATCCTACGGCCCGAACCTCGTCGGCGCGAAATACACGCTCGCGACCAACGCCAAGGGCGCCGAACTCGGCATCAAGGACTTCAAGGATATCGCCGCCCACAAGGATGACCTCGACGGCAAGATCTACGGCATCGAGCCCGGCAACGACGGCAACCGCCTCGTCATGGACATGATCGACAAGAACACCTTCGGCCTGAAGGGCATGGAAATCGTCGAATCCTCCGAACAGGGCATGCTGGCGCAGGTCGCCCGCGCCGAGAAGGCCGGCAAGCCGGTCGTCTTCCTCGGCTGGGAACCCCACCCGATGAACACCAACTTCAAGCTGACCTACCTGACCGGCGGCGACGACGTCTTCGGCCCCGACTTCGGCGGCGCGAAGGTGTTCACCAACGTCCGCAAGGGCTATTTCGAAGAGTGCCCGAACGTGGGCGCCCTCATCAAGAACATGGTTTTCTCGCTCGACATGGAAAACCAGATCATGGGCAAGATCATGAACGACGGGCTGGAGCCGGAAAAGGCCGCGACCACGTGGCTGAAGGCCAACCCGTCCGCGATCGAGCCCTGGCTTGCCGGCGTCAAGACGCGCGACGGCAGCGGCGAAGGCCTTGCCGCCGTCAAGAAGAGCCTCGGTCTCTGACGATGAGGTGCGCGGGACGGCTCCGGCCGCCCCGCCGCCGTTCCGCACCGAATTCTGGCTCTTTTTCGGGTAGGCGAGCTCTTGAACTGGATTACCGACGCTAAAATTCCGATCGGCTCATGGGCGAAGTCTTTCGTCGATTGGCTCACGACCAACGCCGACTGGTTCTTCAACCAGCTCGCCTTCATCCTGTCTCACGTCATCGACGGCATGCTCTTCGTGCTGCAGGCGCCGCACCCGCTGATCGTCATCCTCGCCATCACCGGCATCGCCTACTTTGTGCGCCGCTCGATCGTCGTCGCCGTCTTCACCTGTCTCGGGCTGCTGCTCATCGCCAACCAGGGATACTGGAAAGAGACGACGGAAACGCTGGCGCTGGTTCTCGCCTCCACCTTCGTCAGCATGCTGGTCGGCATTCCGCTCGGCATCGCCGCCGCCCGTCGCGCCTGGGTCTATTCGATCCTGCGGCCGATCCTCGACCTGATGCAGACGATCCCGACCTTCGTCTACCTGATCCCGGCGCTCATCCTCTTCGGCCTCGGCATGGTTCCGGGCCTGATCGCGACGGTGATCTTCGCCATTCCCGCGCCGATCCGCCTCACCCGCCTCGGCATCATCTCAACACCGCCCTCGCTGGTGGAAGCCGCCGAATCCTTCGGCGCGACGCCGATGCAGGTGCTGCGCAAGGTCGAGCTGCCCTTCGCCACGCCGCAGATCATGGCGGGCCTCACGCAGACCATCATGCTGTCGCTGTCGATGGTCGTCATTGCAGCGCTCGTCGGCGCCGACGGCCTCGGCGTCCCGGTCGTGCGGGCGCTGAACACCGTCAACGTCGCAAAGGGCTTCGAAGCCGGTCTCTGCATCGTCATCCTGGCGATCATCCTCGACCGCATGTTCCGTACCTCGGGCGAAGGAGACGGCGCATGACCTCCGTTCGTTTCGACAATGTCAGCATCGTCTTCGGCAACAAGCCGGAAAGTGCGCTCGCGCTCGCCGACAAGGGCAAGACCCGCGACGAGATTGGTGCTGCGACCGGCCTCGTGCTCGGCGTCGCCGACGCCTCGCTCACCATCGAAGAGGGCGAAATCCTCGTGCTCATGGGCCTCTCCGGCTCCGGAAAGTCGACGCTGCTGCGCGCCGTCAACGGCCTTGCGCCGGTCGTGCGCGGCTCGGTGGCGGTCTCGACGCCGAACGGCCCGGTCGATCCCTATACCTGCAGCGCAAAGACGCTGCGGGAGCTTCGCATGCGCACCGTCTCCATGGTGTTCCAGCAATTCGCGCTCCTGCCCTGGCGGACCGTCGCCGACAATGTCGGCTTCGGGCTGGAGCTTGCCGGCGTCGAGGACGGCGAACGCAGGAAGCGGGTTTCGGAACAACTCGAGCTGGTCAACCTGACGAAATGGGCGGACCGCAAGGTCAACGAGCTTTCGGGCGGCATGCAGCAGCGCGTCGGGCTTGCCCGCGCCTTTGCGACCGGCGCCCCCATCCTTTTGATGGACGAGCCGTTCTCGGCGCTCGACCCGCTGATCCGCACGCGCCTCCAGGACGAACTGCTGGAATTCCAGCGCCGGCTGAAGCGCACCATCCTCTTCGTCAGCCACGATCTCGACGAGGCCTTCCGCATCGGCAACCGCATCGCCATCATGGAAGGCGGCCGCATCATCCAGTGCGGCACGCCGCAGGAAATCGTGAGAAACCCCGCCGACCAATATGTCGCCGACTTCGTACAGCACATGAACCCGATCGCCATGCTGACGGCCCGCGACGTCATGCAGGCCGGCCTCGGCCATCCGGCCTCCGGCGAGACGGTGACGGCGACCGCGCGGGCCGACACGCCGCTGGTCGACATTCTCGACGCCCTTTCCCGCCAGCCGGGAACGATCGGCGTCGTCGACAACGGCACCGTCATCGGCACCATCTCGGCGCAGGACATCGTCGCAGGGCTTACCAGCCACCGGCGCAAGGAATAAGCGGAGGACGGGGGGATTTTCTCGGTGCAAAGGCGAAAGCCATGAACGACAAGCCCTCCGTATTACGCGAAACCGACGACGAGGCGCGCGGGCTTGCCCGCGTGCTCCTGCGCTCGGCCCGGCATGCGCCGCTCGCCGTGATCGACCCGGAGAGCGGATTTCCCTCCGCCAGCCGCGCGCTGATCGGCACGGATATCGACGGCGTCCCGGTGATTCTGGTTTCCGCACTCTCGGCGCATACCAAGGCGCTGAGCGCCGATCCGCGCTGCTCGCTGCTGGCGGGTGAGCCGGGCAAGGGCGATCCGCTGGCGCATCCGCGGCTCGGTGTGCAATGCGTGGCCGAACGCGTCGAGCGGGAGAGCGCTGACCATCGGCGCATTCGCGCCCGCTTCCTTCGCCGCCACCCGAAGGCCGCCCTCTATATCGACTTTCCGGATTTCCGCTTTTTCCGCCTGGAGCCGCGCAGCGCCAGCCTGAACGGCGGCTTCGGCCGGGCCTATGTGATTCCCGGCGAGGACCTGCGCATCGTCTCGGCGGCAAGCGAGGCGATCGCCGCCGATGCCGAGGCGATCCTGCAGGATCTGGCCACCCACCGCCCCGAAATCGCCGCCATTGTTGCCAATAAAATCAAGGGCAAGCTCGCCGAGGACTGGCAGATCGTCGATATCGACGCCGCCGGTCTGGACCTGCTTTCCGGGGAGAAAATTCACCGCTTCGAATTCGACGAGCCGGTTGCCCGGCTGGCGGCTACGGATTCCTACAGGTGCAAAATCGCGTAAGCGGTACCCTAAATTTAGGAATATACAATCTTCCAATCGTTTTGGTATCTTAGCGCCGGTTTCACCACGACTGGACAGCCACCGTTTTCAGATAGCACCGCTTTGGAAAGACTGTTTATGAAGGCAGATAATTTAACGGATAATTCAAAGCAGGCGGCGGCATTGCTCTCCGCAATGGCCAATCCCAAGCGGCTCCTGATCCTGTGCAGCCTGGTGAAGGGTGAAGTTCCGGTCGGTGTTCTGGCAACGCAGATGGGCCTCAGCCAGTCGGCTCTGTCCCAGCATCTGTCGAAATTGCGCGCGCAGAAGCTCGTGACGACGCGGCGCGACGCGCAGACGATTTATTATTCCAGCGCTTCGGAACCTGTCATCAAGGTTCTCTCGACGCTGGAAGATATTTATTCCGAGGCCGAAAAGAACAAGTCGGCCGCCTGACAGAAAGCTGGCATTCGATCAGCCGAGGCAGTGATGGCGGGGACGAGATGTATCGCACCCGCCAATTTCATCAAGACAGGCGTTCCCTCGTTACGCCGGCAAACTATCCCAGGTTTGCCGGCGTTTATTTTTGAAGCGCTCTCCCCTCGTCTTGACGGCGTCCGGTCGGCTGATAATTTTACCGGGCGATCAATAAATGGCGCAGGAGTCGCTGACGACGGGCCGCTCCGCCCGCCACCGGGAGACGGCCACCGACTGGCCGGGGAGCAGAGAATGTCCGACCGCCTGAATGCCACGCCCAACGACCTCAGCGCCTTTTGGATGCCGTTTACCGCCAACCGGCAGTTCAAGAAGGAGCCGCGCCTCTTCGTCGGCGCCAAGGACATGCACTATACGACCCATGACGGCCGACAGGTGCTGGACGGCACGGCGGGCCTGTGGTGCGTGAACGCCGGCCACTGCCGGCCGAAGATCACCGAGGCGATCCGCGCCCAGGCGGGCGAACTCGATTACGCGCCGGCGTTCCAGCTCGGCCATCCGAAGGCTTTCGAGCTGGCGAACCGCCTCGTCGATATCGCCCCGGAAGGCATGAACCATGTGCTCTACACCAATTCCGGCTCGGAATCGGTGGAAACGGCGCTGAAGGTGGCGCTTGCCTATCATCGCGTGAAGGGCGACGGCTCGCGCTTCCGCCTGATCGGCCGCGAGCGCGGCTATCACGGCGTCAATTTCGGCGGCATTTCGGTGGGCGGCATCGTCGCCAACCGCAAGATGTTCGGCACGCTCCTGACCGGCGTCGACCACCTGCCCCACACCTATCTTCCGCAGAAGAATGCCTTTACCCGCGGCGAGCCTGAGCACGGCGGCGATCTGGCGACGGAATTGGAGCGCATCGTCGCGCTCCACGATGCCTCGACGATCGCCGCCGTCATCGTCGAGCCGGTGGCAGGCTCCACGGGCGTCCTGATCCCGCCGAAGGGCTATCTGCAGAAGCTGCGCGAAATCTGCACCAAACACGGCATTCTCCTGATCTTCGACGAGGTCATCACCGGCTATGGCCGCCTCGGCGCCCCCTTCGCCGCGCAATATTACGACGTCAAGCCGGACATGATCACCACCGCCAAGGGCCTGACCAACGGCGTCATCCCGATGGGCGCGGTCTTCGTCACCTCGGAAATTCATGATGCCTTCATGAACGGCCCCGAGCACATGATCGAGTTCTTCCACGGCTATACCTATTCCGGCAACCCGATCGCCTGCGCCGCCGCCCTCGGCACGCTCGACACCTATAAAGAAGAGGGCCTGCTGACGCGCGCCGCCGAGCTTGCCGATTACTGGGCGGACGGCCTGCATTCGCTGAAGGACTGCCCGAACGTCATCGACCTGCGCAACACCGGCCTCATCGGCGCCATCGAGCTTGCCCCGATCGCCGGCGAACCCACCAAGCGCGCCTTCACCGCCTTCCTGAAAGCCTACGAAAAGGGCCTCCTGATCCGCACCACCGGCGACATCATCGCCCTTTCACCGCCCCTCATCGTCGAGAAGCACCACATCGACGAAATCTTCGGCAAGCTGCGCGAGATTTTGCAGAGCAATATCTGAGAGGTTCAATCCCGCCGATTGCCCCTCCCCCCCTCTCCCCGCAAGCGGGGCGAGGGAGAAGGTCGCAGCAAGCGCCACATAGTCCCCTCTCCCCGCGCGCGGGGAGAGGGCTAGGGTGAGGGGCCTATTCAACCATCAGGGAGCACAGATGCGAGGCCCAAAGAGCAATATTATCGCCCGCGCCCGCTCTCTCCGCCAATCCGACAACGACGCCGAAACAAAACTCTGGTCCGAGCTACGCGGCCGGCGCTTGAACGGCTTCAAATTCGTCCGCCAATATCCGATTGCCCCTTATTTTGCCGATTTCGCCTGTCGCGAACGGTATCTCGTCGTGGAGATTGACGGCAGCCAGCACGCGGACAGCAAATACGATCAAAGCCGCGACCGCGCCATGACCGAGTCCGGATGGTCGGTCCTTCGTTTCTGGAATACCGACGTGCTTGCGGCGATGCCCTCCGTACTTGAGACCATCGTTGCCGTTTGCGAGGAGCGGCTGACGGAGGCGGTGCACGCGCATGATTTGCGATTTATTCCGGTGCGGCGATCCTGCTCTTGATCGCTCCACAAGCCCCTCACCCCAGCCCTCTCCCCGCACGCGGGGAGAGGGAGAAGGCAGCGGAAAACTCTGCGATCCCCTCTCCCCGTTCGGCGGGGAGAGGATTAGGGTGAGGGGCAAACGCCGCGAATCAGGAGAGCCCCATGACGTCCAGCCTCGAATGTATGATCGACCAGGGCGTCGGGCGCGAAGCGGCGGATATCGTCCTGAAAGGCGGGCGCTTCTTCGATCTCGTCACCGGCGAGTTGATCGCCTCCGACATCGCCATTTGCGGCGACCGCGTCGTCGGCACCTGCGGCAGTTACGACGGACGCGAGGAGATCGACATTTCCGGCCGCATCGTCGTTCCGGGCTTCATCGATACGCATCTGCACATCGAATCCTCGCTGGTGACGCCGCATGAGTTCGACCGCTGCGTGCTGCCCTACGGCGTCACCACGGTCATCTGCGATCCGCACGAGATCGCCAACGTGCTCGGCGCGGAAGGCATCCGCTTCTTCCTCGATTCCGCACTCGAAACCGTCATGGATATCCGCGTGCAGCTCTCCTCCTGCGTGCCCGCCACGCATCTGGAGACCTCCGGCGCCGACCTGCCGATCGAGGCGCTGCTGCCCTTCCGCAGCCATCCGAAGGTGATCGGGCTTGCCGAATTCATGAACTTTCCGGGCGTGATCCACAAGGACCCGGTCTGCATGGCCAAGCTCGAAGCCTTTCAGGGCGCACACATCGACGGGCACGCGCCGCTCTTGCGCGGCAAGGACCTCAACGGCTATCTCTCGGCCGGCATCCGCACCGAGCACGAGGCGACCACCGCCGAGGAGGCGCTCGAAAAGATCCGCAAAGGCATGCACATCCTCGTGCGCGAGGGCTCCGTCTCGAAGGACCTCGCCGCCCTGATGCCGATCATCACCGAACGGCTCTCGCCCTTCCTGGCGCTCTGCACCGACGACCGCAACCCGCTCGACATCGCCGAGCAGGGTCATCTCGACCACATGATCCGCACGGCGATCAGGGCCGGCGTCGCGCCGCTCGCCATCTATCGCGCCGCCTCGATTTCCGCCGCGCGGGCCTTCGGGCTTTCCGACCGCGGGCTGGTGGCGCCGGGCTGGCGGGCAGACCTCGTGGTGGTCGACAGCCTCGAAAGCTGCAAGGCGGACATGGTCTTTTCCGCCGGCCGCCGCGTCACCGACGCGCTCTTCGCCGCCCGCAGGCCGGTGGCGGCCGTCGGCCTCGACAGCGTCAAGGCGCGCACCGTCAAGGCCGCCGATTTCGGCGTGCCGGTAACGGAGGGCGAGACCTCGGTGATCGGCGTCATGCCGGGCAAGATCATCACCGAGCACCGCCGCTTCCGCTTGCCCGTCCACGGCAACCAGACCGCCGTCGATCTCGCCCGCGACATCATCAAGGTCGCCGTCATCGAGCGACACGGCAAAAATGGCAATCATGCCAACGGCTTCGTGCAGGGCTTCGGCCTGAAGAAGGGCGCGATCGCCTCGACCGTCGGCCACGACAGCCACAATATCTGCGTCGTCGGCGTCAGCGAGGACGACATGGCCCGCGCCGCCAATCGCCTCGGCGAAATCAAGGGCGGCTTCGTGGTGGTGGAAGACGGCCAAGTCACCGGAGAAATCGCCCTTCCCGTCGCCGGCCTGATGAGCCTCGAACCCTACGAATCCGTCCGCGAGACGCTGCACCGCCTGCGCAAGGCCGCCCGCGCGCTCGGCGGCACGCTGGAAGAACCCTTCCTCCAGCTCGCCTTCCTGCCCCTCCCCGTCATCCCGCACCTGAAGATATCCGACAGGGGAATGGTGGACGTGGATGCGTTCCGGCTGATCGGGTAGAGGCCGGCGAGATTGGAAATGAACGCGGCACTTGCTACATTTGTCGCGACAGGAGTAGCCGATGACAAAGCTCGAGCAGATCGAAAAGTCCGTATCCGAGTTGAACCAGGACGAATTGAACGCGTTCGCGCAGTGGTTCGATGAGCTGAAAGCGAGACGCTGGGACGCCCGATTCGAGACCGACGCCAGAAGCGGCGCGCTCGATGCGCTGGCGGACAAGGCCTTGGCCGATTTCAAGGCAGGCCGGACCCGCCCGCTTTGAAACACCATGCCACGCAGGCCTTTTGGGACGCGTACGACCGGCTGCCCACGCATGTCCGCGAACTTGCCGACCGCAATTTTGCCAGGCTGAAATCCGATCCGAAGCACCCCTCATTGCATTTCAAGCAAGTCGGCCGCTTTTGGTCGGTGCGTGTCGGCGCCTCCTGGCGGGCGTTGGTTGTCAACGACGGCGACGACATGATCTGGTTCTGGATCGGCTCGCATGCGGAATATGACAGGCTGCTGCGTTAAAGCCCCTGCCCGACCGTCGCGCAAAACGCATCCAGCCCGCCGAGCGTCACAACCTCCGCCGTGCCAGCCGCCGAAAAGCCCGGCAGGGCCAGCGGTTTTCCGATCACAAACCCTTTCGGCAGGTCAACCGTGAGCGGCTTGCGGCCGAGGTTGAAGACGAAGAGCAGCCGTTCGCCATCCTTTTCCCGCACGAAGGCCAGCACGTCCTCCGGCGTCTCGACGAAGCTCAGATCGCCGTCGATCAGCGCGGGATGGGCTTTGCGGAAGGCCAGCGTGCGGCGATAGTGGTGCAGCACCGAGGCCTCGTCGGCCTCCTGCGCGTCGACCGCGAGCGCCGCCTGTTCGGCGGGCACGGGCAACCAGCTCCGGCCGGCCTCGCTGAAGCCGGCATGGCTGCTGCCCGCCTCCCAGGGCATCGGCGTGCGGCACCCGTCGCGCCCCTTGTAGGCCGGCCAGAAGCGGATGCCGTAGGGGTCGCGCAGGTCCTCGAAGGCAAGCTCCGCCTCGGGCAGGCCGAGTTCCTCGCCCTGATAAAGGCAGATCGAGCCGCGCAGCGTCGCAAGCAGCGAGATCGCCAGCTTTGCGACCCGCGGCCGTTCCTCCGCCGTCATCGCAAAACGGCTGGCATGGCGGGTGACGTCATGGTTGGAGAAGGCCCAGCAGACCCAGCCGCCGCTCACCTTCGCCTGGAAATCGCCGACGCAGCGGCGGAAATGCGCCGGCGTGAACTCCGGCCCGAGCAGGTCGAACGTGTAGCACATGTTGAGCTTGTCGCCGCCGCCGGTATAGGCCGCGACGGTTTCGAGCGAGCGCGCGCCGTCGCCGACTTCCCCCACCGTAGCGCGGCCCTCATAGGTGTCGAGCAGCGCGCGAAAGCGCTTCAGGAAGGCGATGTTTTCCGGCTGCGTCTTGTCGTAGAGATGGCTCTGCATGCCGTAGGGATTGCTGTCCGGCGCGTCGAGCCCGCCGACGACCACGGCGGCCGGCGGATTGTCGCGCAGCGCCTTGTCGCAGAAATAATAGTTCACGGTGTCGAGCCGGAAGCCGTCCACGCCGCGGTCGAGCCAGAATTTCACCGCCGCAAGCACCGCGTCCTGAACCGCGCGGCTATGGAAATTGAGGTCCGGCTGCGAGGTCAGGAAATTGTGCATGTAATATTGGCGGCGCACCCCGTCCCACTCCCAGGCCGGGCCGCCGAAGATCGAGAGCCAGTTGTTCGGCGCCGTGCCGTCCGGCTTCGGATCGGCCCAGACATACCAGTCTGCCTTGGGATTGGTGCGGCTGGCGCGGCTTTCCACGAACCAGGGATGGCGGTCGGAGGTGTGCGAGATCACCTGGTCGATGATGACCCTGAGGCCGAGCGCGTGGGCGGCGGAAAGCATCTCGTCGAAATCCGCAAGCGTGCCGAAGATCGGATCCACGTCGCAATAGTCGGAGACGTCATAGCCCATGTCGGCCATCGGCGAGGTGAAGAAGGGCGCGAGCCAGATCGCGTCGACGCCGAGCGAGGCGATATGCGCCAGCCGTCGCGTCACGCCCTTGAGATCGCCGAGGCCGTCACCGTCCGTATCCTGAAACGATCGCGGATAGACCTGATAGATCACCGCGCCCCGCCACCAGTCAGCCCCCGCCCCGTTCTTCGCTTCCATGCAGCAATCCGTCTCCACCGATCAAATTCGGCGCAGACTAACGCATAATTCCTTAGACGGGAATCGATTTGGGGATAGAATCTACCCGGCATTTCAAGGCGCTATGCGCGGAGAAAAGCGGCGGGCGCGTCGATCCGGCCGCTTGCCACGGCAGCACCGGGCGCGTATCAGCAGAGGAAACAGGCGGCGAGGATGTGATCTTGAGCGGGCGGTTCCTTTCGATCGGCGAATGCATGGTGGAGTTGTCGCAGGCCGGCGGCGGCCTGCTGCGCAAGGGCTTTGCCGGCGATACCTTCAACACCGCCTGGTATGCCCGCGCCTGCCTGCCGAAGGAATGGTCGGTCGATTATTTCACCGCGCTCGGCGACGATCCGATGTCCGGCGAGATGCTGGATTTCATGCAGCAGGCCGGCATCGGCACCGCCCGCATCCAGCGCATCCGCGGCCGCACGCCCGGCCTCTACATGATCAACCTGACGAACGGCGAGCGCTCCTTCAGCTACTGGCGCGACAATTCCGCCGCGCGCCAGCTTGCGGCCGACGGCGAGCGGCTGCGCGAGGCGATCGAAGCCTCCGACGTCCTTTATTTCTCCGGCATCACGCTCGCCATCCTGCCGCGTGACGACGTCACCACGCTGCTGACCGAGCTTCGCCGCGCCAAGGCGGTCGGCAAGCCGGTCGTCTTCGATCCGAACATCCGCCCGCGCCTCTGGTCCAGCTTCGACGCCATGCATGCCGTCATCAGCGAAGGCGCCCGCGCCTCGACCATCGTCATGCCGAGCTTCGACGACGAGGCCTCGCATTTCGGCGACGGCACCATCGCCGAGACCATCCATCGCTACCGGGCGCTCGGCGCCCATATGGTCGTCGTCAAGAACGGCGCGGAGGGCGCGACCATCGGCATGGAGGACGGCGAAATCACCGTCCCGGCCGAAAAGGTCGAAGCGCCTGTCGACACCACCAGCGCCGGCGACAGCTTCAACGGCGCCTTCCTCGCCGAATTCGTGACGAGCGGCGACGCCGCGGCCGCCGCCCGCTTCGCCGCCCGCATCGCGGCAAAGGTGATCGGCGAACACGGCGCGCTGGTGCCGCCGGCAAAGCTCGGGCTGTAAGGCGGCCGCCATCCACCGGCGCGACCGCCCTTGTAATATTTCCATCATGGAGCGCCGTCAAAATAGGACAGGCGCGGGAATCATCACAAGTGAGCCGTGTGCAACGCTTCCGTATGAGACGGCGGCGCGGATGGATCAGTTGGGACATGCAGCATCACCGGATGGCGAATACCGATCTCGCGGCGAATCACGAAGAGAAAGCGGGCGGAGTGGTCACGGAGCGTTTGCTGATCGTCACGGACGCCTGGCATCCGCAGGTGAACGGCGTCGTCCGCTCGATCGAGAACACCAATCGCGAACTGGCGCGGCTCGGCATCGCGGTGACGATGATCACGCCGGAGGGGCGCACCAGCATCCCCTGCCCTACCTATCCGGAAATCCGCCTGTCGATCGCCGGCTACCGGCGGATTGCTCGGGAAATCGAACGCGCCATGCCCTCCTATGTGCATATCGCTACCGAAGGTCCGCTCGGGCTCACCGCACGGCGCTGGTGCCTGAGAAACGGCATGCCCTTTTCAACCAGCTACCACACGCGCTTCCCCGAATATGTTGCGGAGCGCCTGCCGGTGCCGAAATCCTGGCTCTACGCCTTCATCCGCTGGTTTCACAATGCCGGCTCGGGCTGCATGGTGGCGACGCCGAGCCTCGCCGAGGAACTGCGCGGCAAGGGCCTGCGCAACCTCCATCTCTGGAGCCGGGGGATCGACGCCGCGCTCTTCAAGCCGGCGCCGCTCGAAGACAACGCCTTCGGCCTTCCGCGCCCGATCTTCATGACGGTCGGCCGCGTCGCGCCGGAAAAGAACCTGCCGGCCTTCCTCGACCTCGACCTGCCCGGATCGAAAGTGGTGGTCGGCGACGGGCCGGGCCGGGCCGAGCTGATGCGGCGCTATCTCGACGTGTTCTTCGCCGGAGCGAAATTCGGCGAGGAGCTTGCCGCGGCCTACGCCCAGGCCGACGTCTTCGTCTTCCCCTCGAAGACCGACACCTTCGGCAATACCATCCTGGAAGCGCTGTCCTGCGGCGTCCCGGTCGCGGCCTACCCCGTCACCGGCCCGCTCGACATCATCGGCGGCAACGACGAGGCCGGCGCGCTGAACGACGACCTGCGCGCCGCCTGCCTTGCAGCTCTCTCCTGTTCGCGCCAAGCCGCCCGCGACCTCGCCTCGACCTATTCCTGGGAAGCCGCCACCCGCCAATTCATCGAAAACGTCCGCCTCGCCAACCGGCCAAGCCGGCTGCGCCGGGGCGTCAAGACGCCGGCGGCCACGCCTGCGCCCCGTGGATGACGCGCAAAAGTTCGACGGTTTCGCCGACCCGATAGATAACGATGAAGGATGTCCGCACGACCACCAGTTCGCGCGTCCTCTCGACGCGGCCTAACCTGCCGGAATGTGGATATTCGGCAAGACGTTGCACCTGCTGTTCGATTTCAGCCATCTGGCGTCGCGCGGCAGCTCGATCGTGCTCAGCGATGTAGCCGATCACCCGTTCAAGATCGCGAACTGCAGTACGACGCCAAATCAGCTGCACGCAACTAGGTCCGATCCGTCAGACTGGCACGTAGCGCATCAAAACGGCGCTTGACCTCATCGTCCGGGACAACAGGATTGGTGCCGTCCTCGATCCCGTCCAGCGCCTCCTGCACCTTGCCGCGAAACCAGGCGTCATAGGAAGCCGCTTCCCGCTGCCGGCGCAGGCGCTCGGTCTGGTCGGGCCTTTTGCGCTCATTGGCGTCCGCGTCGTAATCGGAGGTATCGATCTCGAAACGGGCAACCCCCAGTTCGTCGCGCACATAGGCGACGGCGGTGTTGAGATTGCGCCAGAGACGTGCGCGGCCGGAGCGCTGGGCCGCGATGACGCGCTCGACCGCGCCGTAGCGCACGGCGATCGCCCAGCCGCCCGACTGCCCGAAAACCACCGCGCCGCCGATCGAGTGGGCTTCTGCGAGGTTCTTGACGGTCTTGCTGTCAACGATATCCAACGGCGCACGAGAAGGCTGCATCTCACCCTCCATTCTGAATGGCTGCGGCGCAATTATTCAATAATTGCGCCGCAAAGTCCAGAACGTCAAGCGACCCCGCCCTACCGCTTCTTCTTCGACTCGTATGGATTCTCCGACGAGCGGAAATGGATGCGGATCGGCACGCCGGGCATGGAAAAGTCCGCGCGCAAGCCGTTGATCAGGTAGCGCACGTAGCTTTCCGGCAAGGCGTCGGAGCGGGTGCAGGAGATCATGAAGGCCGGCGGGCGGGCCTTGACCTGCGTCATGTATTTCAGCTTGATGCGGCGGCCGGAGACGGCCGGCGGCGGGTGCTGCACCTGCTGCGTCTCGAGCCAGCGGTTGAGCCTGGCGGTCGAGACGCGCTTGTTCCAGACCTTGTCGGTTTCGACGATCGCCTGCATCAGGCGGTCCAGCCCCTCGCCGGTCTGGCCGGAAATCGGCACGGCGCGGATGCCGCGCGCCTGCGGCAGCAGGCGGTCGGTCTTTTCGCGAAGGTCGGCAAGCACCGCCTGCCGGTCCTCGATCATGTCCCACTTGTTGAAGGCGAGCACGGCCGCGCGGCCCTCACGGATCACCAGATCGACGATGTGCAGGTCCTGCTTCTCGAAGGGAATGGTGGCGTCGAAGACGATGACCACGGTTTCGGCAAAGCGGATGGCGCGCAGGCCGTCTGCGACGGAAAGCTTCTCCAGCTTCTCGATCACCTTCGCCTTGCGGCGCATACCGGCGGTGTCGAACATTTTGATGGTGCGGCCGCGCCAGGTCCAGTCGACCGAGATGGAATCGCGGGTGATGCCCGCCTCGGGGCCGGTCAGCAGGCGGTCCTCGCCGAGGAAGCGGTTGATCAGCGTCGACTTGCCGGCATTCGGACGCCCGACGATGGCGACGCGCAGCGGCTTGGTCTCGTCGTAAACGGGCTCTTCGTCCTCTTCGCTCTCGGCGCCTTCTTCCGGACGGGGAATGGAAACGTTGGTGACGGCCTCCTCGTCGTTCGGCGGAAAGGCGCGCTCATGGCCGATCGCCTCGACAATGGCGTCGCGCAGGTCGATCATCCCCTGGCCGTGTTCGGCCGAGATCGGGCAAGGCTCGCCGAGGCCGAGCGTGAAGGCGTCGTAGAAGCCGGCATCCGAGCCGCGCGCTTCCGACTTGTTGGCGACGAGCACCACCGGACGGCCATGCTTGCGCAGCATTTCGGCCAGCGTCTGGTCGACATGGGTGAGGCCCATCTTGGCGTCCACGACGAAGAGCGTCAGGTCAGCCTCGTCAATCGCCGCTTCCGTCTGGGCGCGCATACGGCCCTGCAGCGTCTCTTCGCCGGCCTCTTCGAGGCCCGCCGTATCGACGATGCGGAAACGGAGGTCCATCAGCCGCGCGTCGCCGGGGCGGCGATCGCGGGTCACACCCGGCGTATCGTCGACGAGCGCCAGCTTCTTGCCGACCAGACGGTTGAACAAGGTGGACTTGCCGACATTCGGACGACCGACGATCGCGACCGTAAAGCTCATGGGGTCTGGTTTCCTTTAGCCCTGGGCTTTCGGGGCCTTGCCGGATGCGGTGATGACATCAAGCATCATCTGCGCGCGATTGGCAACGTTGCGCGGGGTTTCGGGGTCGTCTGTGATGGATTCGAACCACTGGCGGGCCTTGGCGTAGTCGCCGCCCTTGTAGGCGGCAAGGCCGAGAACCTCGCGCGCCGAATGGCGGAAGGCGTTTGCCGGCACGGCCAGTTCCTCGGCCTCGGCCGAAACCTGATCGTAGGTGCCGCTCTCCACCAGCAGGAAGGCGGCGCGCAGGCGGGCGGCATCCTGGATGACGGCGGGCACGCCGCTTTCCTTGCCGATCGCCGAGAAGGCCGCAACCGCGCCGGCCGCATCGCCCTTCTGCGCCTGGATCGTGGCGGCGCGCAGGCGCGCCAGCAGCGGATAGGAGCCGTGACCATCCTTCTCGATCGCCGCAAGGGCGGCCAGCGCCTCGTCGGGCTTGTTCTGGTCGGCAAGGGCAAGCGCTGCGATGAACTTGTCGCCGGTGTTGCCGGCCTGTGTGCTCGCCCAGTAGCGATAGCCGCTATAGGCGGCGGTGCCGAGAACGATCAGGGCCGCTGCACCCAGAATGACACGGCCGAAACGGCGCCAAACAAACTTCAGTTGGTCCGAACGAAGTTCCTCGTTGACCTCACGGATGAAGCTGTCGTCGTTGAATGCCATTCTCGTCTCCGGCGCCTGCAACAGGCTGCATCCACGGCGGATGCAGCAATCTGAGCGGGCCTTCTACTCCATTTTGCGGCACTTGTAAGGGGGAGACCCGTAAATCATACCCCGGCGAGCGGAGAAACGCCGATAATCCACTCGTGAAGGCGCCAGACGATCAGCGCCCAGGCAACGACGCCGACGACGATCGCATAGACGTCGTTCTTCGCCGAGACGAAGGGGCGCAGCACCGGCTCGCCCGCCCGTTCGCGGCGCTTGAGCGAGATGCGCATGATCACGCCCCAGGCGAGGAAGGCGGCAAACAGCAGCACGGAAGCGCTGTCGCCATTGGCAAGCAGATGCGCGAAGGCCCAGATCTTCACCGAAAGCACCATCGGATGCTTGAGCTTCGTCGCGATGCGGCCGGCCGGCAGCACCGAGGCGGCGAGACAGATCATCGCAATCAGCATCAGCGTGATGGTGATATGCGCCATCCAGACCGGCGGCGTATAGAGCGGCACCGTCACCTGCCGCGCCGCGCCATAGCCGTAGATCAGCAGGATCAGCGTGAGAATGCTCGCGACCGAAAACAGCCCGGCCCACGGCCCGCGGCCGATCCTCTCGATCATCGATTGCCGGAAACCGGGCGCCACGACGCGGATCAGATGCACGCCGAGAAAAAGAACGATGCCAACAACCAACAGCGCCATGAGCGACTCTCCTAATGTAACTCTTTGAATTGTTGCACACTCTCTCCGCCTTGTGCCAGCGGTGAAGCGCCGCACCGGCGGAAAATGTGGCCGGGGCATCGCAGCTTCGCCGCAATTTTATCGGACGAGGGCTGAAATCAAATCATTCCGGTTGCCATGTTCCGTTTCATTTCCATTGTCTCGCTCGCCCTTTCCTGCGCTCTTCCGGCCTTCGCCGAAACCGGCGAAAAGCCGAAGCAGATCGTGCTCATTTCCTTCGACGGCGCGCATGACAACGCACTCTGGACGAAGAGCCGCGAGATCGCGTCGAGGAACGGCGCGCATTTCACCTACTTCCTCTCCTGCACCTTTCTGATGAACCATGATCAGGCCAAGGCCTATCAGGCGCCCGGCCAGAAGCCCGGAAAATCCAATGTCGGCTTCGCCAAAAGCGAGGACGATGTGCGCACCCGCATCGCCAACATATGGGGCGCGCATCAGGAGGGGCACGACATTTCCAGCCACGCCTGCGGCCATTTCGACGGCAAGGGCTGGACCTCGGCGGACTGGCAGCGCGACTTCACGAGCGCCCGTGTGGCGCTGCGCGACGCATGGAAGAATGTCGGCGAGGCGGACAAGGAGCCGGAAGGCTGGGCGGATTTCGCCACCCACGACGTCAAGGGTTTCCGCGCGCCTTACCTTTCGACCAGCGACGGGCTGATGCCGGCGGAAAAGGCCATGGGCTTTTCCTATGATGCGAGCCTCGTGACCCGCGGCCCGATGCTGCCGCAGAAGGTCGACGGGATTTACCGCTTCGGCCTGCCGCTCATTCCCGAAGGCCCCGACCACCGGCTGGTGATCGGCATGGACTACAATCTCTATGTCCGCCACTCGAAGGGCGTCGAGGACAAGGCGGACACGAAGACCTTCGAGGACCGCGCCTTTTCCGCCTATGAGGACGCCTTCCAGAAGCAATATGACGGCGAGCGCATCCCGCTCCAGCTCGGCTTCCACTTCGTCGAGATGAACGCCGGCGCCTACTGGCGCGCACTCGACCGCTTCGTCAGCGACGTCTGCCACCGTCAGGATGTCGCCTGCGTCAGCTATTCCGAAGCGCTGCCGATGATCGAAGCCCGCGGCGGAGCGCGAACGTCGGGGCTTTAAGGCAGCTTAAAGCCAGCCCCGCCAGCCGCTCTTCCCTTCCTCAGGCCTCCACGTTTTCCTTCGCCGCCAGCCGCTCGAAGTAGCGCAGCTCGATCTGCGGCAACGGGTCGCCTTCGATGGCGCTTTCGAAGGCGCGCAGGCGCTTGTAGATCGACAAGAGCTCGACGATCGTCGTCCAGGAATTGACGAGATACTGGAACGAGCCGCGCACCTGGTCGAAGACGTTGTTGATCTGCGTGAGCAGGCCGAGCGTCAGCTTGCCCGCGACGATCGAGGGGACCAGCACGATCAGGCTGAAGAGGTTGTCGGCCTGCAGGTAGAAGATGCGGGCGACGTTGAAATACATGTAGTGGAAATAGAGGCGGAAGTAGTTCTTGCGCACGTTGGCGAAAAGCTCGGCGACCGTCGGCGGTGTCGCGCGGCTTTCGTTGTCCTCGCCATAGACCAGTTCCTTGCGGTAGGAGGCCTCGACGCGCTGGTTGCGGAACTCCAGCCCCGGCAGCTTGAAGCCGATCAGGCCGAGGAACAGCGTGCCGAAGATCGACCAGAACAGCGCCGCCCAGACGAGCGCATGCGGCACTTCGCCGATCAGCGGCAGTTCGGTGATGCTGGCGCCGATCTTGAAGAGGACCGGCAGGAAGGCGATCAGCGTCATGATCGAGCTGACGAGGCTGACGCCGAGGCTTTCCACCGTCGAGGAGAAGCGCATCGTGTCTTCCTGCACGCGCTGCGAGGCACCTTCGATGTGCCGCAGCTTGCCCCAGTTGGCCATGTAATATTCGTTCATCGCCGTGCGCCAGCGGAAGATATAGTGGCTGACGAAGAAGAGGTTGAGCACGCCGACGGTGATGGCAACGAAGGCGATGCCGGCAAAGCCGAGCATGCCGAGATAGAGCTGCATGGCCGTCACCGGCGCGGTCTTTGCCAGCGCCTGCTGGATGAGGTCGTAGAACGGCCCGTACCAGGCATTGATCGCCACACTCACCTGCACCGAGAAATAGGTGTTGAAGATGATCAGCGCCGAGCCGAGCACCGACCAGTATTGCCAGCGGTGCGGGCTGATGCGGAACCAGGCGGCCGCAAAGATCGCCACGACCACGACATAGTAGAGATAGAACCAGAGGAACGGCGTCGACCAGAAGACGGAAACGCCGATCGGCGCCGTCTCGTTTTCGCCAAGCGGCGGCAGGCCGATATAGGCGCCGAGCTGCTCTCCCCCGAAATACCAGAAGAAGACGGCGATCAAAGTCCAGACGATCGCCGAGATGAAGAAGACCTTCGGCCTGGGAAAGAAGGAGACGAACACGTTGAAGATGGCTTTCTATTTGGGTCGTTGCAACCGCAATGACGGTTTTTCGCGGCGAACCTAAGGCAGTTCGCCCCTGGCGGCAACGGTCACCCCGCATTGTTACGCAATTGTAACGGCTATCCGCCTCCGCCCTCGCCTTTCATCGGGGAAATAGTTTCTTCGCGCCCGCCCCTTGCGGAATTCCGCAGCCAAGACTATCTTACGATACGTATCGTACGACATAACGAACGATACGGTATTGACACAAAGGAGTTCCCTCATGAGAGGTTTCAAACACGACATGTTCCACGGCCGCGGGCCTGAACGGAACGGCGGCGAATGCCGCGAACGCAATGACATGCGCTTTGCGCACGGGAGACATGGCATGAAAGGTTTCAAGGGCGGCATGTTCGGCGGAGGCTTCCGCACCGGCCGGAAATTCGACGCCGCCGACCTGCAGCTGATCATCCTGGCGCTGCTCGCCGAGCAGCCGCGCCACGGCTACGAGCTGATCAAGACGCTGGAAGAGCGCTCCGGCGGCTTCTATGTCCCCAGTCCGGGCGTGATCTATCCGGCCCTCACTTATCTTGAAGAGACGGGCCTTGCCGAAGTCGAGGCGAGCGGCGCGAAAAAGCTCTACCGCATCACCGAAAGCGGAGAGAAGCGCGTCGAGGACAATCGCGCGCAGATCGAGCTGACGCTTGCCAAGCTCACCCAGATCGGCGAGCGCATGGCGCATGTGCGTCGGGCTTTCGATGCCGAAGGCACGGACGCGGAAGAGCGCGGCGACGCCCCATACGAGCGCGACACCGGCGAAGTCCACGCCGCGCGGCAGTTGCTGAGGGCAGCGTTACGGATGAAATATCCCTGGTCGAAGGCCGAGGCCGAGCGCATCGCCGCGATCCTGAAGCGCGCGGCGACCGAAATCCTCAAGGATGAAGGCTAATGCATGTCGCGCAAAAGTGTGTAGCGGTTTTGCGATAACGACATGCATAAAAACAAAGACTTAAAGCGCGGCGAGCGAATCTGAAAGATCGCGACGCGCTTTAAGCGACGCCTTATTTGGCGTCGTCGGGAAGCGTCAGGATCAGCGGGCCGTTGCGCGTGGCGACGACCGTGTGCTCGAACTGCACGGTCGGGGCGCGCGGATCGCTGTAGAGCGTCCAGGCGTCGTCGCCGCCTTCCGCCCAGGTAGCGCCGAGCGACAGAAAGGGCTCGACGGTGAAGACGAGGCCGTCCTGCATGATCCGCTTTTCGCTCGGATCGGCCCAGGTCGACACCTCGCCCGGCTCCTCGTGCAGCGAGCGGCCGATGCCGTGGCTGGCGAGGTTGGCGACCAGCGTATAGCGGTTCTTCGCGGCAAAGGCGCCGATGGCCTGGCCGATCCTGGCGAAGGGCGCATCGCTGCGCACCTGGTTGAGCCCGACCCAGAGCGCCCGCTTGCCGTCGCGGCAGAGGCGTTCGATCTTCGGCTTGACCGGCGGCACCGTGAAGGAGGCGCCGGTATCGGAAAAGAACCCGTCCTTCTCGGCGGAGACATCCAGATTGACCAGATCGCCGGCCTGGATGACGCGCGTGCCGGGAATGCCGTGCGCCACCTCTTCGTTGACGCTGATGCAGGTGGCGCCCGGAAACTTGTAGCAGAACTCCGGCGCGGAGCGCGCGCCGGCATCCTCCAGCACCTTGCGGCCGATGGCGTCAAGCTCGGCCGTGGTGATGCCGGGCTCCAGCGCTGCCGCCATGGTCTGCAGCGCGTTGGCGCAAATGCGGCCGATGGCCTTGAGCTTGGTCAGTTCGTCGTCGTTGGCGATAATCATGCGATGGTGCGGGCGTATCCGGCTGCGGAAAAAGGGCGTGCCCGAGGCTTTCGCCTTTTCAACCCGCCTCCGTCAACGCCTTTCTGACCAGCGGCGCCACTTTCGTTCCATAAAGCTCGATGCCGCGCATGATCTGCTCGTGCGGCATCAGGCCTATCGCCATCTGCAACAGGAAGCGGTCGTTGCGGAAAATCCTGTGGTGGGCGACGATCTTTTCGGCCACCGCCTCCGGATCGCCGACGAAAAGCGCGCCCTTGGCCCCACGCGCCATGTCGAACTGCGCCCGGCTCGTCGCGCCCCAGCCGCGCTCGCGGCCGATGCGGTTCATCACCTCCGCCTGCGGGCCATAGAAGGCGTCCGCGGCGGCCTCCGTCGTGTCGGCGATGAAGCCATGGACGTTGATGCTGGTCTTGAGCTTCGCCGCGTCCTGGCCGGCGCGGCGGGCCGCATCGCGGTAGAGGTCGAAGAGCGGAGCGAAACGGTGCGGCTCGCCGCCGATGATGGCAAGCGCCAGCGGCAGGCCGAAGGCGCCGGCGCGGGCGACGGATTGCGGCGTGCCGCCGACCGCGATCCACACCGGCAGCGGCTCCTGCAACGGCCGGGGATAGACGCCGCGCCCGTTGACCGGCGCCCGCGTCTCGCCGGACCACGTGACATGCTCGCCGTCGCGAATGGCGAGAAGCAGGTCGAGCTTCTCTTCGAAAAGCTGGTCGTAGTCCTCCAGCTTGTAGCCGAAGAGCGGGAAGGATTCGATGAAGGAGCCGCGCCCCGCCATGATCTCGGCGCGGCCGCCGGAGAGAAGATCGAGCGTCGCGAACTGCTGGAAGACGCGCACCGGATCGTCGGAACTCAAAACCGTCACCGCGCTCGTCAGGCGGATCGTCTTCGTCTTGACAGCGGCGGCCGCCAGCGCCACGGCCGGTGCAGAAGCCGCATAGTCAGGCCGGTGATGCTCGCCGAGCCCGAACACGTCGAGGCCGACCTGATCGGCAAGCTCGATCTCCTCGATCAGGTTCCTGAGCCGCCGCGCCGCCTCCGGCCCCTTGCCGCCGGCCGGATCGGGATCGACGTCGGCAAATGTGTAAAGCCCAAGTTCCATGGTTCGCCTGTCTCGTTGCGCTACGGCTTTTCCGTCGCCTTGAGATAAGGACGCGCGGGCGCGATGGCAAATTCAAATTGCCGCGACCGATTCGAATCGGAAATCAACGGCTTGCGGGCCTGACCGGAATCGGCCCGCGAACCGCTTCATGCCTGGACGGCAATCCCATAGAACATGGCCGCAATCGCCTGAAACCAAACGGCTTCTCAGAGCCGCGCGACCAGCTCCGCAAGCTGGTCGGTCGCCTTGCCCCAGCCTTCGTGGAAGCCCATTTTCTCATGCGTCTCCTTGTCTTCCGCCGTCCAGTGCGCCGCAGTCGCGGTATAGCGCGTGCGCCCGCCGCCGATGTCCTCGAGCGCAATGATGCCGGTGAAGAACGGCTTGGCCGAGGGCACCCAGGCGCTGGTGTAGGCGTCTGTGAAGACGATCTTCTCGTTGGCCACGATTTCGAGATAGACGCCGCGATTGGGGAATTCCTCGCCGTTCGGGCCGTTCATCACGATGTAGCTCGCGCCGCCGACGCGCACGTCCATCTCCGCGATGCTGACCGTCCAGGGCCGCGGCGTGAACCACTGCTTCAGCAGCGCCGGCTCCGTCCAGGCACGAAAGATTTTGTCGCGCGGCGCATCGATCTCGCGCACCAGTTCCAGCGCATGTTCGGGCTTTGCATTGCTCATGGTCTTCTCCTTGATCCTCGATTGTGAGCGGGTGTCTTATGGATGCGTTTCCGGCTCCAGCGCCTCCTGCCGCAGCCGGTCGAGCTGCAGGCGGATATGGGCGGCCTCGGCCGGCGAATTGGCAAGGGCGATCGCCCGGCCGAAGGCCTCGCGCGCCTCGGCGCCGCGCCCGACCCGCATCAGCAATCCGCCGCGAAGCCCGTGAAAATAGAAATAATTGTCGAGCCTGCCGGCCAGCGTCTCGACCAGCGCCAGCGCCTCTTCCGCCCCCTCCACCTTCGAGACGGCGACGGCGCGGTTTAGCGTGACGACCGGCGACGGCTGCATCTCTTCGAGGCGAAGATAAAGAAGCTCGATCTGGCGCCAGTCCGTATCCTCGGCGGTGGCGGCGCGGGCGTGCAGCGCTGCCACCGCCGCCTGGATCTGGTAGGGGCCGGGCCGGCGATGGCGGATCGCCTTGTCGAGGAGGGCCAGCGCCTCATTGATCATCTCGCGGTTCCAGCGCGACCGGTCCTGATCCTCCAGAAGCACGATCTGGCCGGCGGCATCGAAACGCGCGGCCTTTCGCGCATGCTGTAGCAGCATCAGCGCCAGCAGCCCCATGCTCTCCGGCTCGCCCGGAAAGATGCGCAGAAGCAGCCTCGCCAGCCGGATCGCCTCGTCGGCGAAAGCCGACCCGTCGCGGCCCGACGTCTCGCAGGAATAGCCCTCGTTGAAGACGAGGTAGAGCATGGCGCCGACCCGCGTCAGGCGCTCGGCGCGCTCGACGGCACCCGGCGTTTCGAAGCCGATACCGGCGGCCGCCACGCGGGCCTTGGCGCGGGTGATGCGCTGCTCCATCGCGCTCTCGCCGACGAGAAAGGCGCGGGCGATCTGCGGCACGGTGAGGCCGGAGACGATACGCAAGGCGAGTGCGATCTGCTGCGTCGCCGGCAGGTCGGGATGGCAGCAGATGAACAGGAGCCGCAGAATGTCGTCGCGATAATTGGAGCCGTCGAGACGGTCGGCCATGTCGGCTTCGGCGTCGCCGGTATCGGAAAAAGCCTCCTCTTCCGGCAGCGGCTGCGTCTTCGAACGGCGGCGGACCACATCGATGCCGCTGTTTCGCCCGACGAAGATCAGCCAGGCGACCGGATTGCGCGGCGGCCCTTTTTCCGGCCATGTCCTGAGCGCCCTCAGGCACGCTTCCTGAAACGCCTCCTCGGCGGTGTCGAGATCGCGGAAATAGCGCAAGAGCGCGCCCAGCGCCTGCGGCCGGGCGGAGGTCAGCGCGTGCTCGATCCAGCCGATGTCGGTCATGTCGGGCCCGCTCCCGGCCGGAAGACGTGGAGCGGCCGGATTTCGTAGGCGCCGGCGCCGGGATTAGCGACCGCGAGCTGCCTGGAAAAATCGATCGCCTCGTCGAGTGTGTCGAAATCGACGACGTAGAAGCCGAGCAACTGCTCCTTGGTCTCGGCGAAGGGGCCGTCGACCACCAGCGGCTCCTCGCGGCCCTTGCGCAAGGTCGTCGCCGAGGTCGTCGGCATCAGCCGCGCGACCGGGCCGAGCTTGCCGGCTTCGGCAAGCGGCGCCTGCACGGCGATCAGCCGCGCCATGGTCGCCTCCTCCTCTTCCCGGCTCCAGGAAAAGACGGCGTTTTCGTCGTTGTAGCAAAGGATTGCGTAAAGCATCGGACTCTCCATCTGAACTTGAAGACGAAGAAGTAGCGCATGAGCCGACACGGCACAGCCGATTTTTTCGATGACGACGCGACAACCCTGCCCGCGTCAGGCGTCGCTCAGCGTCCGCCGCACCGCATTGCGCCAGCCCTTCAGCTTCGCCGCGCGCAGCTTCTCGTCCATCGCCGGTTCGAAACGGCGGTCGCGCGCCCAGGCGCGCGCGAACTCGTCCTGCCCCGGCCAGACGCCCGCCCGGCTGCCGGCCAGCCAGGCCGCGCCGAGCGCCGTGGTCTCAAGGATCGTCGGACGGTCGACGGGCGCGTCGATGAGGTCGGCGAGCCGCTGCATCGTCCAGTCGGAGGCGACCATGCCGCCGTCGACGCGCAGCACCGTGCCGCCGCCGCCGTTGCGCCAATCCTTGTGCATGGCGCCCAGAAGGTCGCGCGTCTGGTAGCAGACCGCCTCCAGCGCGGCGCGGGCGAATTCCGCCGGGCCGGTGTTGCGGGTCATGCCGAAGAGCGCGCCGCGGGCTTCCGCATCCCAGTGCGGCGCCCCGAGCCCGGTGAAGGCCGGCACCAGATAGACCTCCTGCGTCTCATCGGCTTGCGCCGCCAGCTCACCGGACTGGCCGGCGCGCTCGATCATCTTCAGCCCGTCGCGCAGCCACTGCACGGCGGCCCCCGCAATGAAGATCGAACCTTCGAGCGCATAGGTCGTCCGGCCGTTCAGGCGGTAGGCGATGGTGGTGAGCAGGCGGTTCTTCGAGCGCACCATGTCGGCGCCGGTGTTGAGCAGCGCGAAGCAGCCGGTGCCATAGGTGGATTTCATCATGCCGGGCGCAAAGCAGGCCTGACCGATGGTGGCCGCCTGCTGGTCGCCGGCCACGCCGAGGATCGGGATCGCCGCGCCGAAGATCGCCGCATCGGTGACGCCGAAATCGGCGGCGCAATCCTTGACCTCCGGCAGCATCGCGGCCGGCACGCGCAGGATGTCCAGCAGGTCCTCGTCCCATTCGTTGCTGCCGATATTGTACATCAGCGTCCGCGAGGCGTTGGTGGCGTCGGTCACGAAGCTTCTGCCCCCGGTCAGCCGCCAGATAAGGTAGGTGTCGATGGTGCCGAAGCAGAGTTCGCCGCTGGCCGCGCGCGCCCGCGCGCCCTTCACGTTGGACAGCAGCCAGGAAAGCTTGGTGCCGGAGAAATAGGGGTCGAGCAGCAGGCCGGTGCGGCGGGTGAAGAGCTTTTCGAGGTCCTGCCGCTTCAGCTTCTCGCAGTAATTCGCGGTGCGGCGGTCCTGCCAGACGATGGCGTTGGCGATCGGCCGCCCGCTGCCGCGCTCCCAGACGACCACCGTCTCGCGCTGGTTGGTGATACCGATCGCGGCAAGGTCGCGGGCCTCGATGCCGGCGGCGGCAATCGCCGTGCGCACCGTCCAGACGACGCTCTCCCAGATTTCCTCCGGGTCGTGCTCCACCCAGCCGGACTGCGGATAGATCTGCCCGAATTCCTTCTGGCCGACGCCCGCCACCTTCATCTCGCCGTTGAAGACGATCGCCCGCGTCGATGTCGTCCCCTGGTCGATCGCCAGCACATAGCCGCCCATGCCGTCCTCCCCCGCTTCGTCTCCGATGGACAAATCTTTAGGCCAGCGAACGGCTTATGAAAAGAAACGGAGAAGAAGATTTTACCCACGCGGCACCAATTGCCAGAGCTTGCGCTTTGGGACTAACCTCTCGGCCGTATTGCATCGCAGCCGGGCTGCACGTTTTAGGGATTGAGGAAAAATGGCAAGAACAGTCGTCGTCACCGGCTCCACCAGCGGCATCGGGCTCGCGATCGCCACCGCCTTCGCCGCAAAGGGCGACAACGTCGTCATCAACGGCTTCGGCAAGCCCGACGAGATCGAGGCGATCAGGAGCAGGCTGGAAGCGGCAGGCAACGGCAACGTGGTCTATCACCCCGCCGACATGACCAAGCCCGCCGAGATCGCCGACCTCATCGAGACGGCGGCCAAAACCTTCGGCGGCGTCGACGTGCTCGTCAACAATGCCGGCATCCAGCATGTCGAGAAGATCGAGGATTTCCCGATCGACAAATGGGACCAGATCATCGCCATCAACCTTTCAAGCGCGTTCCACACCATGCGGGCGGCGATCCCCCATATGAAGGGCAAAAAGCACGGGCGGATCGTCAACATCGCGTCCGCCCACGGCCTCGTCGCCTCGCCGTTCAAATCCGCCTATGTGGCGGCAAAGCATGGTATCATGGGCCTGACGAAGACGGCCGCCCTCGAGCTTGCCGAATTCGGCGTGACGGTGAACGCCATCTGCCCCGGCTACGTGCTGACCCCGCTGGTCGAACGGCAGATTCCCGACACGGCCCGCGCCCGCAACATGACCGAGGAGCAGGTGAAGACCGAGGTCATCCTCAAGGCCCAGCCGACGCGCGAATTCGTCAAGGCCGAGGAAATCGCAGCCCTCACCCTCTACCTCGCCAGCGACGAGGCGAAGCAGGTGACCGGCACACACGTCTCGATTGACGGTGGATGGACCGCGGCGTAACCATTCACGGTTCAGCGAGGAGAATACTGACGGGAGCCCCATGAACGACGCCATCCGCTTCATCCTCAACGGCGAGGACATCTCGCTTTCCAGCGTGCGCCCGACCGAGACGCTTCTCGATTTCCTGCGTCTCGGCCGCCATCTGAAGGGCACGAAGGAGGGCTGCGCGGAGGGCGACTGCGGCGCCTGCACGGTGCTCGTCGGCCGGCTGATCGACGGCGGGCTGCGCTACGAGACGGTCAATGCCTGCATCCGCTTCGTCGGCTCGCTGAACGGCACGCATGTCGTCACCGTCGAGCATCTGGCCGCCGGCGACGGCACGCTGCATCCCGTGCAGCAGGCGATGGTCGACTGTCACGGCTCGCAATGCGGCTTCTGCACGCCGGGCATCGTCATGTCGCTCTATGGTCTCTGGCTCGCAAACGAGAAGCCGGGCCGCGCCGAGATCGAAAAGGCGCTCCAGGGCAATCTCTGTCGCTGCACCGGCTACGAGCCGATCGTCAAGGCGGCCGAACAGGTGAGCCTCACCCGCCCGAGCGCCCTCTTCGACCCGCTGGAAAAGACGCGGGCCGACATCATCGCCCGCCTCTGGGCGATGCAGGGCGGCGAGACGATCGTCATCCATAGTGAAGGCGGAAAGCTGATCGTTCCGGGCTCCGTGGCAGCCCTTGCCGACGTCCTCGCCGCGGAGCCGAAGGCGACCGTGGTCGCCGGCTCCACCGATGTCGGCCTGTGGGTGACGAAGCAGATGCGCCCGCTCGATCCGGTGGTCTTCATCAATCACCTGACGGAGCTTCAGACGCTGACGGCCGGCGACGACGGCATCGCCATCGGCGCCGGCGTCACCTATTCCCAGGCCTTCACCGCCATCGCCCGGAAAATCCCCGCCTTCGGACGCCTCATCGACCGGATCGGCGGCGAGCAGGTCCGCAACATGGGCACGATCGGCGGCAACATCGCCAACGGCTCGCCGATCGGCGACACGCCGCCGCCATTGATCGCGCTCGGCGCCACCGTCCGGCTGCGCTCGGCGGCCGGGCAGCGCTCGCTGCCGCTTGAGGATTTCTTCATCGACTACGGCAGGCAGGACCGCCGGCGCGATGAATTCGTGGAAGGCATCTTCGTGCCCTATCCGGCCGCCGGGAGCCACTTCTCGGTCTACAAGATCAGCAAGCGCCGCGACGAGGACATCTCCGCCCTGCTCGGCGCCTTCCATCTGACGCTCGACCCGGCCGGCACCGTCGCCGATATCCGCATCGCCTTCGGCGGCATGGCGGCAACGCCGAAGCGCGCCCGCGCGGTGGAGGCGGAGCTGATCGGCAAGCCCTGGACGGAAGACACCGTGCTTGCCGCCCGCCCGGCCTTCGACGCCGATTTCAAGCCGCTGACCGACTGGCGCGCCACCGCCGAATACCGGCTGCTGACCGCGAAAAACCTGCTCACGCGCTTCTACCTGGAAACCGCCGGCGCCCCGCAGGAGCTGCGCCGTTTCGAGGAGGTGGCGTGATGGATAAATCCGCCTTCGACACCGCCAAGGTCGTCATCAACGGTCCGATGCACGGATCGCTGCGGCACGATTCCGCCCACAAGCACGTCACCGGCACCGCCGACTATATCGACGACATTCCCGAGCCCGCGAACCTGCTGCACGGCGCGCTCGGCCTTTCCGACCGCGCGCATGCAGAGATCGCCGGCATCGACCTCTCCGCCGTCCGCGCCTATCCCGGCGTCGTCTGGGTCTTCACCGGCAAGGACGTGCCGGGCGTCAACGACACCAGCTCCAACGGCATGCATGACGAGCCGCTGCTGGCCGAAGGCAAGGTGGAATTCCACGGCCAGCCGATCTTCGCCGTCATCGCCGAGACACGCGACGCGGCCCGGCGCGCTGCGCGTCTGGCGAAGATCGAATACCGCGACCTGCCGCACTGGAGCGACATCGACGGCGCGCTCGAAAACGGCGCTCCGCTGGTCTATTCGCCGATGACGCTGCATCGCGGCGAGCCGGAGGCGGAAATCGCGAAGGCCCCGCGCCGGCTGAAGGGCAAGATGCGCATCGGCGGGCAAGAGCATTTCTATCTCGAAAGCCATATCGCCATGGCCGTCCCCGGCGAGGACGACGAGGTCGCCGTCTGGTCCTCGACGCAGCATCCGAGCGAGGTGCAGCACATCGTCGGCCATGTGCTGAACATTCCCTCGAACGCCGTCACCATCAATGTGCGCCGCATGGGCGGCGGCTTCGGCGGCAAGGAGACGCAAGGCAACCAGTTCGCGGCCCTTGCCGCCATCGCCGCCAAGAAGCTCAACCGCGCCGTCAAATTCCGCCCCGACCGCGACGAGGACATGGTGGCGACCGGCAAGCGCCACGATTTTCTGGTCGATTACGACGTCGGCTTCGACGCCGAAGGCCGCATCCACGCCGTCGACGCGACCTATGCGGCGCGCTGCGGCTTTTCCTCCGATCTTTCCGGCCCCGTCACCGACCGCGCCCTCTTCCATGCGGATTCCAGCTATTTCTATCCGCATGTGCATATGGTCTCCAAGCCGCTGAAGACGCACACCGTCTCCAACACCGCTTTCCGCGGCTTCGGCGGGCCGCAGGGGATGCTCGGCGCCGAGCGGATGATCGAGGAGATCGCCTATGCCGTCGGCAAAGACCCGCTCGACATCCGCAAGCTGAATTTCTACGGCGACAAGGGTTCCGGCCGCACGCTCACCCCCTACCATCAGGAGGTGGAGGACAATATCGTCGGCCGCATCGTCGAGGAGCTGGAAACCTCCGCCGACTATCAGGCCCGCCGCAAGGCGATCATCGAGTTCAACCGCTCCAGCCGCTATATCCGCAAGGGCATCGCGCTGACGCCGGTGAAATTCGGCATCTCCTTCACCATGACCGCCTTCAATCAGGCCGGCGCGCTGGTGCATGTCTATCAGGACGGCTCGATCCACCTGAACCACGGCGGCACGGAAATGGGCCAGGGGCTCTATACCAAGGTGGCGCAGGTGCTGGCCGATGCCTTCCAGGTCGATATCGACCGGGTGAAGATCACCGCGACGACGACCGCCAAGGTGCCGAACACATCCGCCACCGCCGCCTCCTCCGGCTCGGACCTGAACGGCATGGCCGCCTTCGACGCCGCGCGCCAGATCAAGGAACGGCTCGTCGCCTTCGCCGCCGGCAAGTGGGAGGTCGCGCCGGAGGAGGTGCAGTTCCTGCCGAACCGCGTGCGCGTCGGCGACACGGAAATCCCCTTCCCGGATTTCATCCGACAAGCTTATTTCGGCCGCGTCCAGCTTTCCGCCGCCGGTTTCTACAAGACGCCGAAAATCCATTGGGACCGGCAGGCGGGCCGCGGCAGCCCCTTCTATTATTTCGCCTATGGCGCGGCCTGCTCGGAAGTGTCGATCGACACGCTGACCGGCGAGTATCTGGTCGACCGCACCGATATCCTTCACGACGTCGGCCGCTCTCTCAATCCGGCGATCGACATCGGCCAGGTGGAAGGCGCCTTCGTGCAGGGCATGGGCTGGCTGACGACGGAGGAGCTGTGGTGGGACGCCAAGGGGCGGCTGCGCACCCATGCGCCCTCCACCTACAAGATCCCGCTCGCCTCCGACCGCCCGAAGGTCTTCAACGTCAGGCTGGCCGAATGGTCGGAAAACACGGAGGCCACCATCGGCCGCTCCAAGGCCGTCGGCGAACCGCCCTTCATGCTGGCGATCTCGGTGCTCGAAGCCCTCTCCATGGCGGTTGCCAGCGTCGCCGACTACAAGGTCTGCCCGCGGCTGGACGCGCCGGCGACCCCGGAACGGGTGCTGATGGCGGTCGAGCGGCTGAAGGCGATGTGATGGTCGCCATGGGCACAAGCCGCCTGCCGGCCAAGACCGAAAGCTGCTTGCGCTTGCCGCCCCCCTCATCCGCCCTTCGGGCACCTTCTCCCCGCTGGGGAGAAGGGCGATGCCGCGCCGTTTCCATTCCCCCTTCTCCCCTCGGGGAGAAGGTGCCCGTTAGGGCGGATGAGGGGGGTGCCACGGCACGCCCAAGCCATGCCTGACCTCCCCACCTTCCTCACCACCCATCCCCGATCCATCCTGGTGGAGATTTCCCGCGCGCAGGGCTCGACGCCGCGCGAGGCGGGAACCCTCATGCTGGTCTCGGAGACGGCGAACTGGGGAACGATCGGCGGCGGCCAGTTCGAGTTCATGGCGATCGCCAACGCGCGCGACATGCTCGCCGGCGGCGGCCGGGAAACCATGGACATTCCCCTCGGCCCCGAAATCGGCCAATGCTGCGGCGGCCGCACCGAACTTCTGTTCCGCCCGCTGACGCCGGAGCTTGCCCGAGAGATCGAGCAACGACTGACGGCGGAAGCGCAAGAGCGCCCGCAAGTCCATATCTTCGGCGCCGGCCATGTCGGCCGGGCGCTGGTCGCCGCCCTCGCCCCGCTGCCGGTCGCCACCACCGTCATCGAGACGCGGCGCGAGGAGCTGGCCACCCTGCCCGCCGGCACGAAAACGCGCCTCGCCGCCATGCCGGAGGCGCTGGTCGCGGATATGCCGCCGGGTGCCGCCGCCGTCATCCTCACCCACGACCATGCGCTGGATTTCCTGATCGCCCGCGAGGCCTTGGCGCGCGGCGACCTCGCCTATGTCGGCATGATCGGCTCCGCCACCAAGCGCGCCACCTTCGCCCACTGGCTCGCCCGCGAGGGCGACGGCAAGGTCGCAGTCGAGCGGCTGACGCTGCCGATCGGCGGTGCCACCGTCAAGGACAAGCGCCCGGAAGTCATCGCCGCCATGACCGCCGCCGAACTCCTGATGGCATTTTCCACCTACCGACGACGCTAGATCTCAGCTCAGCTAAAAATCCATGTCCGGCGCATAGAAGCAGCGCGGCGTGTTTTCGTTCGGGAACAGGCAAAGATGGTAGGCGCCGTCGGGCGAGCGCATGGTCTTGCGCTGCGGCATCATGAAGATGTGATTGCGGGTGACGAGATGGTGGTCGCCGGGCTCCAGCGTGATCTGGAAACCGCCCTGCACGACCTTGACCGTGCGCGAGGGGATCATCTGGCAATCGCCGGTGACGCCGTCGCCGTTGCAGCAATAGGGATCGTATTTCCAGCCGGTGGGAGCGTCATGTGCCGCGGCAACTCCGGCACAGGCAAGCACGACCAGTGTCAGAAGACCGCGCACCATGGGCATTTCTCCGCCGATGACAGCCGCCGGGGAGAATCGCTCCGTCCGGCGCCAGGCCTTGTCGAGGCCGTCTCTAGTCATCTATGCCGCCAAAGCATCGCGGCAAGGCGAGACGGCGCATCGGTCGTCCGAGAATTGCGGATTCGGGCGCGATCGACACTTCAAAGGATCGTGTAAGGCCTGCCGCCGCTCACGCGGTCGTGGGAAACCGGCCGCCCTTCAACTCGCCTCTTTCCTCGGCGCGCAAGTTTTTGCAAGGTGTCGGACAAGAAGGATAAAAGGGGGCCCGAATGTACGAATATGCCATCGCCTGGGAGTGGCTGGCCTTTGCCGCCCGCTGGTTCCACGTCGTCACCGCGATCGCCTGGATCGGCTCTTCCTTCTATTTCATCGCGCTCGACCTCGGCCTCGTCAAACGGCCGCATCTTCCGCCCGGCGCCTATGGCGAGGAGTGGCAGGTCCACGGCGGCGGCTTCTATCACATCCAGAAATACCTGGTCGCGCCGGCGACGATGCCGGAGCACCTGACCTGGTTCAAATATGAAAGCTATTTCACCTGGCTCTCGGGCTTCCTGATGCTCTGCATCGTCTATTACGGCGGCGCCAGCCTCTTCCTCATCGACCGGCATGTGCTCGACATCGGCCCGACCGCCGCGATCCTCCTTTCGGTCGCCTCGCTCGCACTCGGCTGGATCGTCTACGACCTGCTGTGCAAATCGCCGCTCGGCAAACATCTCTGGACGCTGATGGCCGTGCTCTATGTGGCGCTGGTCGCGATGGCCTGGGGCTATACGCAGGTGTTTTCCGGCCGCGCGGCCTTCCTGCATCTCGGCGCGTTTACCGCCACCATCATGTCGGCCAATGTCTTCATGATCATCATTCCCAACCAGAAGATCGTCGTCGCCGACCTGATCGCCGGCCGCACGCCGGACCCGAAATACGGCTTCATCGCCAAGCAGCGCTCGTTGCACAACAACTACCTGACGCTGCCCGTCATCTTCTTCATGCTGTCGAACCACTATCCGCTGGCCTTCGCCACCGCCTATAACTGGGTGATCGCGGCGCTGGTCTTCCTGATGGGCGTCACCATCCGCCACTGGTTCAACACCACCCATGCCCGCAAGGGCCGCCCGACCTGGACCTGGATCGTCACCCTCATCCTCTTCATCCTCATCATGTGGCTGTCGACCGTGCCGAAAATCCTGAGCGGCGAAAAGGATGCCGAGGCGGTATTGCCCGCCTTCCGGCAATTCGCCGCGGATGCGCATTTCCCGGCGGTCAAGCAGATGATTTCCGCGCGCTGTTCGATGTGCCACGCCGCCGAGCCGGTCTATGAAGGCATCGCGCGGCCGCCGAAGGGCGTGACGCTGGAAAACGACGGAGAGATCGCCATGCATGCCCGCGAGATCTATATCCAGGCCGGCCGCAGCCACGCCATGCCGCCCGGCAATGTCACCGAGGTCACGCCGGAGGAACGAAAGCTGCTGGTTGCCTGGTACGAAAGCGCCGTTGCCGGAGGAAAGATGCAATGAAGCCCCGCCCCATCCGCGCGCTTGCCGCCGCCCTCCTCCTTTCCGCCGCCCTTGCCGGCTGCGACCGGAACGACGGCAAGGCACCGGCAGCCGGAGATTTCGCCGGCGATCTGAACGCGCTCGGCACCGAGCCCTTCTGGGGCGTGGCGATCCGCGCCGATCACCTAACCCTGAGCCGCCCCGGCGAAGACGACATCCAGGGCGCCAATGCCGGCCCGAAGATCGACGGCGGCAGCGCCACATGGACCGTCAGCGGCGGCGCCAAGCCGTTCACGCTCACCGTCACCAAGGCCGATTGCTCCGATCAGATGTCCGACCGGCACTATCCCTACAAGGCCTTCCTGACACTCGACGAAAGAACGATTGCCGGCTGCGCCGCCACGCCCGAAATGCTGGCAAGCAAGCCGGCCCCTTGAGCGGTCCGGCGCAACAAGGCTTCTGCTCTTCGAGCCGATCGTGCTACTGACGAAAGACGCCCTCCCATCACATCAAGGCATTTCCCATGACATCCACCCTCCTCCGCGGCCGGCTTCTCTCCTTCAACCGTGCACCGCAAAGCCTGACGGATGCGGAAAGCTACGCCTATGAAGCGGATGGCGGCCTGCTGATCGAGGACGGGCGGATTGCGGCCTGCGGCCCCTATGCGCAGATCAAGGCGAGCGCGCCCGCGGATGCCGTCGAGATCGACCACCGCCCGCATCTGATCCTGCCCGGCCTGATCGACACGCATCTGCATTTCCCGCAGATGCAGGTGATCGCCTCCTATGCCGCCAACCTGCTGGAATGGCTGAACACCTACACCTTCCCGGAGGAATGCCGCTTCGTCGAGCCCGCCCATGCGGAGCGCATCGCCACGCATTTCTACGACGAGCTGATCCGCCACGGCACGACGACGGCCGTCGCCTATTGCTCGGTGCACAAGGCCTCCGCCGACGCCTTCTTCGCCGAGGCGCTCCGCCGCGACATGCGCATGATCGGCGGCAAGGTGATGATGGACCGCAACGCGCCGCAAGGCCTGCTCGACACGCCGCAGATGGGCTATGACGAGACCCGTGCCGTAATCGAAGAGTGGCACGGCAAGGGCCGCAACCACGTCGCCATCACGCCACGCTTCGCCATCACCTCGACGCCGGCGCAGATGGAGGCGACGGCCGCGCTGGCGCGCGAATTCCCCGACCTCCATATCCAGACGCATCTGTCGGAAAACCATGAGGAAATCGCCTTCACCCGCGAACTCTACCCCGACGCGATCGACTATACCGATATCTATGCCCGCTACGGCCTGCTCGGAAAAAAGAGCCTGTTCGGCCACTGCATCCACCTCTCGGAGCGGGAAGCGGACGCGATGAGCGAGGCGGGCGCGGTCGCCATCCACTGCCCCACCTCCAACCTCTTCCTCGGCTCCGGCCTGTTTCCGCTGAAGGCGCTTGCCCGCCGCGACAAGCCGGTACGCATCGGCGTCGCCACCGACATCGGCGGCGGATCGAGCTATTCCATGCTGCGCACCATGGACGAGGCCTACAAGATCCAGCAATTGCTCGGCGAGCGCCTGAACCCGCTGGAGAGCTATTATCACATGACGCTCGGCAACGCCGAGGCGCTGTCGCTCTCCGACAGGATCGGCACGCTCACCCCCGGCAGCGACGCCGACCTCGTCGTCCTCGACGCCACGGCCACCCCCGCCATGGCGCTGAAGATGGAAGCCGTGACCACGCTCACCGAAGAACTCTTCCTCCTCCAGACCATGGGCGACGACCGCGCGGTGGCCGAGACCTACGTCGCCGGCAGGGCGATGAAATCGTCGCTTGATCGTCAGTAATGAAAGCGGCATTGAAGGACGACCAGCATCTGCCGGTCTCCTTCACCCTCGACCCGGTAGATCAGGCGATGCTCCTGGGTAATCCGCCGCGACCAATGCCCTTTCAGCTGGTTGCAAAGAGGCTCGGGTTTGCCGAGTCCTTCAAAGGGATGACGCAGGGTGTCCCTCAACAGTTCATTGATGCGGATGACTGTTTTCTGATCTTGTTCCTGCCAGTAAAGATAGTCGTTCCAACCGCGTAAGTGCCAGACAAGCAGCATGGGCGGAACTATTGCGGATCGATCAGGTCATGGAAGACGAGGTTCTTGCCCTCGTTGACGTCGGCAATCGCTTCCATCAGCCGTGCGGCATTGGCCGGCGTCGAGAGCAGATGCAGCGTCTCCATCATGCCCTCATACTCGTCCTTATCGACGAGGATCGCCGAGGGCTTGTCGCGGCGGACGATTTCCACGGCGACCCGATCCTGCGAGACCTCGTCCAGAAGGCTTGCAAGCTCGCTGCGGGCTTTCGAAAACATCACGGTTCGCATCGGCGCACTCCCAAGTTACTTGTACAATAAATGGTACAAGTGACGTTCAATGTCAATGGAAACGCCGAGTAGCCGCGGATATCAGCTCCCGCGATAGGTCGAATATCCGTAAGGCGAGATCAGCAGCGGCACATGATAATGTGCCGCCGTGTCCGCGATGCCGAAGCGGATCGGGACGAGATCGAGGAAGGCGGGATCGGGCAGCGCCGCGCCGGCCCTGCGCAGGTAATCGCCGGCGCGGAAGAGCAGCTCGTATGTGCCCGCCGCGAAGGCATCGCCGATGAGGAGCGGGCCGCCGTCCACCCGGCCATCGGCGTTGGTCACGACGGTCTTCAGGTGCGTGCGGCGCTCGCCTTCGATCCGGTAGAGATCGATCCGCATCCCTTCGGCCGGCCGGCCGCTGGCGGTGTCGAGAACGTGGGTGGTCAGGCCTGTCATCGCGCCGGCGCTCCGATCGTGAAGGGGGTATCGAAAAAGAACTCTTCCAGATTGTTGCCCGGCCCGTCGCGGTCGACCACGAGGAAATCGCTCGGCAAATCGAGCGCCATCAGCGGGTGATGCCAGACATTGCGGCGATAGTTCACGCCCTGGCCGCCTTGTGCGAGGAAGACGAGCGGCCGGCCCGGCCGGCCGCCCTCATCCTCGGAAACGATGACGAGAAACGGGTGTCCCGAAAGCGGACAAAAGCTCTGGCTGCCGAAGGGGTGCCGCTCCATCATGGTGACGGCATGGGGAAAGGCGCGCGGCTGCCCGCGGAAGAGATTGATGATGACGCGGGCGCCCTCGCCCGTCGCCTCCACCTCGGAAAGCGCATGAAACCGCTCCGTCGTGCCGCCGTTGATCAGCCGCACCGTCTGTGGATCGGCTTCGATGACGTCGCCGAAGGGCGCGAAGGCGGCCTTGGTGAGCGGCTGAATATCGAGAAATTGCGGCATCGTCACTCTCCTTCCGCGCGCCAGTGGCGAAGCCGATAAAGCGCATCGTTGAGCGCGGGAACAGCCGTTTGCACGGTGTCCCACACCGTATCGATACTAACATTCATATAGCCATGCGCGATGCGGTTTCTCATACCGCGCATGTTGCGCCAGGGAACAGTTGAAAATTCGGCAGCGAAGTCCGGGAACTCGTCCATGATACGGGACGTCGCCTCGCCGATGATCAAAAGGTTCATCGCAACCGCGCGCTGCCGCATGACGTCATGCAGAAACGCCTCCTTGCTGATATCCCGCACAAAATCCAACGTCTCCTGCGCGACCTGTTGCATCTCGTCGAGATATGTCCGGAGGCGGTCTGAATTCATATCGGCTTGGCGTCCCGCAGTACGCGCAACCGGATGCGTTCGGGAAAGTCGCCTGAGGTAACCAGATCGACCTTCACGCCCAGCAGATCCTGCAACTCTTCCAGCAAGCCGCCGAGATCGAAGAGCGTCGTCCCCGGCAGCGCGTCCACGAGAATATCGAGATCGCTGTCGGGGCCGTCCTCGCCGCGCGCCACCGAGCCGAAGACACGCGGGTTCGCCGCGTTGAAGCGTTTCGTCGCTTCGCGGATCGCCTGCCTGTTCTTCTCCAGCACTTCGGACGGTCGCATGGCGCGTCACTCCTATACTCAAAGACTATAGGCGAGCCGCGCCGCGGTGAAAAGAACTCACGCTTTCCTGCCGAAAAGCCTGAGGCGCATGACGCCGCCGTCGGGATGCATGGCGAAACGCACATGCGTCACCCGGCCGATATCGGCAACCACGCCGGGGCCGTATTCGTGAATATGGTCCATCTGCAGCTTCTGGCGGGGAAGGATCGGCTTCCAGTTTTCGGAAGCCGCAATCTCGGCGTCGCTGAGGCTGTCAGCATGACCGGAAAGGTCCGCGCCCAGAAGCTCGCAGGTGTCGGGAAAATTCCCCTTGAAGAAGGCGGTATCCACCACCACGCGCTCGATCCGGCCGGGATGGCCGAGGCGGATGACCGCCCAGTCATGCCCCGGTCCACGCCGGCGCTTGGTCTCCCAGCCGTCGCCCATGTTGAGGCCGCGACCCGGCCCGAGCATCTTGTCGGGATGGCCGTAATGGGCGTCGGACCAGGCGAGCGACTTGGCGCCGTTGAAGATATAGGCGAGATCGACCTCGTCCTCGGCCCCCACCTTCGCCCAGTCGAAATAGGCCGCGCCATAGACGCGAAGCCGCGCCACGCCGCCGTCCGGGTAGATGTGCATCCTCAGATGCGTCCAGACCTTCTGCTTGTCCGCGACCTCGAAATAGTGGTGCGCGCTCGGTCCGAGCGGCGATTTCGTAAGCAACTCGGTCCATTCGGTGGCGTCCGTCGGATCGCCGCTTTCGACGAAGGCCGCCTCGATCGAGCAATGCGGCGGATAGTTGCCGGTAAAATAGCTGGTATCGACGTCGAAGCCGAAGATGCGGCCGGGCATGGCGAGCCGGACGATCGACCAGTCGTGACCGGGCACGCGCTTGCGCCGGCTTTCCCAGCCGTCCATCCACTTGCCGTTGTCGTCGTAGACGTCCTCTCTCCAGACGGCCGGCTCGTCCTGCAGCATACGGTCGAGCGGCGCGAAGAAATCGTCGGTGGCATATAGCCCCTTGGCGCCGAGGCGGGCGGAAGCGAGGTTGATGGCACCTTGCGCGAAAGGCGGCAGGTCGGGCGTGGCGGTATCGGTCATTCAGGTCTCCGGAAGCATGGATTGCAGGCGCAGGAGCGCGATTTTCTCGACTTCGGCGGCGGCCGTCGCGAACTCCGCCTCGCGGCCGTTCCCGACGCGTCTTTCGAAGGCGGCAAGGATATCGCCCCTGTTCAGCCCCTTCACCGCGATGATGAAGGGAAAGCCGAATGTCTGGGTATAGGCGGCATTGAGCGCGGTGAAGCGCGCGTGCTCCTCAGGGCTCAGCCGGTCGAGGCCGGCGCCGGCCTGCTCCTTCCGGCTGTCCTCGGTGAGTTCTCCGGCGATGGCGAGGCGCCCGGCAAGATCGGGATGGGCGCGAAGCACGCCAAGCCGCTCGTCGGCGCTCGCCGCGCGGAAGATGCGGACAAGGGCCGCATGAACCCCGCCGCAGGTCAGCGGTTCGGAGATTCCGCCCGCGTCATAGGCGCGCTCGGCGATGAAGGGGGAATGCTCGAACACGCCGCCGAAGCGCTGCACGAATTCGTCACGCGTCATGGAGCCCCTCCCGGCTGGTGATGCTGGTGCCAGTGATGGGCGATCTCGATGCGCCGGGGTATCCAGACCTTGTCGTGCTTCAGCACATATTCCATGAAACGCCGGAGTGCGGCGGCGCGGCCGGGGCGGCCGACCAGCCGGCAATGCAGGCCGACCGACATCATCTTGGCGCTCCCCGCCTTGCCCTCTTCGTAAAGCGTGTCGAAGGCATCCTTCAGATAGGCGAAGAACTGATCGCCGGAATTGAACCCCTGCGGGGTCGCAAAGCGCATGTCGTTGGTTTCGAGCGTATAGGGGATAATGAGGAACGGCCTGCCGCCGGGACCATCGACCCAATAGGGCAGATCGTCGGCATAGGAATCGGAGGAATAGAGAAAGCCTCCCTCCTCCATCACCAGCCGCAGCGTGTTGTCCGAGGGCTTGCCCTGGTACATGCCGTAGGGGCGCTCGCCGGTCAGTTCGGTGTGCAGGCGGACGGCTTCGAGAATGTGCCGGCGCTCCAGCTCCTCGGAAAAATCCTTGTACTCCAGCCAGCGATAGCCGTGGCTGGCGATCTCCCACCGGGCTTCCTTCATGGCGGCCACGGCTTCGGGGTTGCGCGCCATGGCCAGCGTCACGCCGTAAACGGTCGCCGGCACCTTGAGTTCGGTGAAGAGCCGCCACAGCCGCCAGAAGCCGGCGCGCGAGCCGTATTCGTAGATCGATTCCATGTTGAGGTTGCGCTGGCCCGGCCAGGCCTGCGCGCCGACGATCTCCGACAGCAGGTTTTCGGAAGCCGGATCGCCGTCGAGGATGCAGCTTTCCCCGCCCTCCTCGTAGTTGATCACGAACTGCACGGCGATGCGGGCATCGCCCGGCCATTTCGGATCGGGTGGGTTGCGGCCGTAGCCGATCAGATTGCGCGGATAGGAATCGGATTGCATCGAACCACTTTCTCGAACCTTCGAGACGGTAAGCATCGCGCGCAGGCTTGTCGAGACGGAAATTCTTGGGGGCGGCCAACCCGGCGTCAGGCGATCTTCCGGGCGCCGATCTTGCCCATCGGATGCAGCGAGTGCACGCGGAACGGACCGCCCGTTCCCTCCTCGACCATCAGGGCGATGTTGCCGAAGAGGACCGGCTGGGTCAGCAGCGGATCGAACAGCGATTTCAGCGCAAGCTCCATCCGGCCCGCATCCTTCTGCGCGACCGGCCCGGTCAGCGGCATGTGGAAGCGGAATTCCTCCATGACATGGGCCGAACCCCAGCGGCAGAGATTGGCGAACTGCAGCCCCGAAAGCCCGTCGGGATCGCAGCGCTCGATTTCCGCTTCGCTGAGCGGCGCGCGATAGCGGTCGAAATGCTCGACGACAGATGCGGCGAGATCATCGAGTTCGGCTGAGGGTTGCACCGGCATCAGGCCGAAAAGATCGTGGTGGCGGGCGACCCGGAGCGGCGGAATGACGAAGGGCGAGAACATGCCGGAGAAATGCATGAGGTCGCGCAGAAGGCCCGATTCCGTGGAACCTTCCCGCAGCCGGAACGGCGCTTTCAGCACGCCGCCGAATCCATAGCGGCGCGGCACGGCGGTATAGAAGGCGATTTCCTGAAGCGCGAGCCCGCGAACCGCGGGCGGATCGGCCGTCTCGCCGGAATAGACGCTGCGCCCCAGCCATTCGGCGGCCGCCAGCGTCAGCGGATCGCTCGCGGGCGGTGTAAAGCAGATCGCGTAGCGCATTTCACTCCTCCCAGAGCTTTCCGCCGGCGATCGGAGGCCGCCGGAACTTGGGCCATGGGATAGGTGATTTGCGTGACAGATTGACGACGCAGCGCCACCTTAGGTTTATTTTCCGCGCGCAGCGGCGGCGATATGGCTGGCCGGCGCAAAGCTCGCCGGAAGCACCGGCGACGGCAGACCGGCCGCCCCGCGCACCGCGGATTCGGCCAGCCGATGCGCCAGCCCGAAGCTCACCTTGAAGCCGCCGGTCAGCGCGATCAGGCGCGGATGATCGGGATGCGCCCCCACCATCGGATCGCGGTCGATCGCCTTCGGCCGCAGCCCCGCCCAGCGCTCCACCACCTCGGCCGGGCCGAGCGCCGGCACCAACGCCCGTGCCGCCGAAAGCAGCGCGTCGAGCTGACCGTCCGTTGTCGCCGGATCGTCGAAACGGTCCTCGCTGGTGCTGCCGATGGCGACCGTCCCGCCCTCATGCGGCACGATATAAAGGCCGCCGCGAAAGATCACCGGCAGGCCGGGATCGACATCGGCCCGCAGCAGCGCCGCCTGCCCCTTGACCGGCTGGCCGAGCGGCGCCTGAAGGCCGGGCGTCAGCGCGTCAAGCAGCGGAAAGGACCGGTGCCCCGCCGAGAGGATGCAATGGCCGAAGCGAATATCGCCGGCGGTGGTCTCGGCCATGCCGGCCGCCGCGTCGACACGCTCCACCGCGACACCCTCGGCAAGCCGGACATGTCGCGCCTTTTTCAGGAAGGCCGCAAGGACGGCGATCAGCGAGCGCGGTGAAACGCGCGCGGCAAGCGTGTCGTGAACGAAGCCGCTGCCGCCGCTTTCCGGGTCGATCCAGTCCGGCGTCAATGGGCGGTCGATCACGTTCCAGAAGAAGCGCCGGCCGCCGGCGTGCCAATGCGCCTCGGCGTCGCGCTCATGCCCCAGCGCGATGGTGCGCAGATGCGGCTTCGGCAGGGGGATCAGCCGCCCGGAGCGGCGATAGCCCGCCGAAAGACCCGTCTCCGCCTCCAGCGCCGCGATCTCGGCTTCGAGCGCGACGAGCGCGTCGAACTGGAACTGCTTCTTCTCCGACCAGCGATCCGGCATATGCGGCATGAGTGCGCCGAGAAGACCGCCGCTCGCTCCCTCGCCCAGCCGCCCGGCATCGATGAGCAGCGTATCGAGCCCGAGCCGTTCGGCGTGAACCGCGGCCCAAAGGCCCATGATCCCGCCGCCGACGATCAGCAGCGCTGCGGACGATTGACCGGCAGGCCGTGCCGCATTATCGGCTTTCCCCATGACAGACACCGATCCCGAACAGAATTCCGCCGCTCCGTCTCTCGAATGGCGAGACGGCGATATGCCCTATTCGCAGGTCTTTGGCGATCATTTTTATTGCCAGACCGACGGGCGGCTCGAATGCGGCCATGTCTTTCTCTCCGGCAACGGCTTGCCGGAGCGCTGGCGGCAGGGCGGCACCTTCCGGATCGGCGAACTCGGCTTCGGCACCGGCCTGAACGCCTGCGAAACCTGGCGGCAGTGGAAGCTCCACCGGCCGGAGGACGGCTTTCTGCATTTCATGTCGTTCGAGCTTTACCCGATGAAGGCCGAAGAGATCGACCGCGCGCTGTCGCATTGGTCGGAAATCGATGCCGAGCGCCATGCTCTCGTCGCCATGTGGCCCGAGCACCCGGCCGGCATCGTTAGTCTCGCGCTCGACAACCAGACGCGGCTCAGCGTCGTCTGCGGCGCGGCTTTCGACGGCGTTTCGGAGGCCGAAAGCGGGTTCGACGCCTGGTATCTCGACGGCTTCGCGCCGTCGCGCAATGCCGATATGTGGTCGGCCGAACTGATGCGACTGGTTGCGGACAAGACCGCGCCGGGCGGCACCTTCGCCACCTACGCCGCCGCAGGCTTCGTGCGCCGCAACCTTCAGGCGGCGGGCTTTGCCGTCGAACGGCGGCAGGGCTTTGCCGGCAAGCGCGAGATACTGTGCGGCGTCAAACCGGTTCTAACCGTTTGACAGGCCCGTCATCGCGGTTGCGTCGTCCAGCCAGCGTTCGATCTTCGCCTCCAGCAGCTCGGGACTGATCGGCTTCGACATGTAATCGTCCATGCCGACCTCGAAGCAGAGGTCGCGATGGCTGTCGAGCGCGTGCGCGGTAACGCCGATGATCGGCGTGTGCCAGGCGATGCCTTCCTCGGCCTCGATCCGGCGGATGGTCCGCGTCGCCTCGTGGCCGTTCATTTCCGGCATGGATACGTCCATCATGATCACCAGCGGCTGCAATTCCCGCCAGGTGTCCACCGCCTTCTGGCCGTTGTCGACGACGAGGAATGTCCGTCCGAGACCCTGCAATATCTGCGTGAAGACGATCTGGTTCACCTCGTTGTCCTCGGCGACGAGAATCTCGACGCCCGCCGCCGGCTTCTTCGCCGGCGCCTTCACCGGCTCGGCGGCTGGTGCCGCAACCGGCTCGGCGGGAGCGGGCAGCGGGGCCGCCGTCTGGAGCGCAGCCGCGGGCCGGCTGCCGTCCTGGACGCGGCGGCTCCTCGCAGCGCGGACGACATCGACCACGGTGTTGCGCAGGACGTTGGAGCGCGCCGGCTTGGTGAGATAGGCTTGCCCGCTCAAAAGCGAGAATTCCCGGTCGTTGATGGTCACATCCATCGAGGTAAGGAAAATCAGCGCGACACTGTCGAAGCGGCTGTCCTCCAGAATGGCGCGGGCGACGGCGACGCCGTTCATTCCGGGCATATGATAGTCGAGGATCACCGCATCGACCGTCACGCCCATGGTGAAGGCGGCGTCGAGCACGGCAAGACCCGTCGGTCCGTCTTCCGCCGCCACGCCGTCGAAGCCCCACATTCTGAGCTGTTCGGCCAATATCTGCCGGTTGATCGCATTGTCGTCGATGACGAGGACGCGGGCGCCGAGCACGTTCATCGGCACGGATTTCGGCCGGTTCGCGCCCGATTGCGGCAAGGGCAGGCTGAGCGTGAACATCGATCCCTGCCCGGCCTCGCTGCGGACGGACACCTTTCCGCCGAAGAGATCGACCAGCCCCGCCGTGATGGCGAGCCCGAGGCCGGTGCCCTCATGGCGACGGGTGGAGGACGAATCCACCTGCGAGAACTTGTCGAAGATCGTGCCGAGCCGGTCGTCGGGAATGCCGATGCCGGTATCCTCGACGGTGAGCATCAGCGTTCCCTCGCCGTCTTCCGCCGCCTGATAGGAGGTGGTGACGAGGATATGGCCGCGCTCGGTGAACTTGATGGCGTTGCCGACGAGATTGGTGACGATCTGGCGGAAGCGCCCCGGATCGCCCACCACCATCTGCGGCACCTCGGGCGACAGGCGGACCAGCAGCTCCAGGTTCTTCTCGGCCGCATGCGACGACAGGAGCGTCATCACGTCCTCGATCGCCTCCGCCGGATCGAAGGGAACGCGCCTGAGGCTCATCTGCCTGGCATCGATCTTCGAGAAGTCGAGAATGTCGTTGATGATGGTCAAAAGCGCATTGCCCGACTTGACGATGACGTCGACGAAGGTCTTCTGCCGCACGTCGAGATTGGTCTTCGCCAACAGCTCGGCCATGCCGAGGACGCCGTTCATCGGCGTGCGGATTTCATGGCTCATATTGGCCACGAACTCGGATTTCGCCCGGTCGGCGGCTTCGCTCCGCGACAGGAGCCGCTGCAACTCCTCGCCGCGCTCCTTGAACTCCGTCACCTCCGTCAGCACGAAAATCCAGCGGTCGCCGTCGCTGAGCCGCGCCTCCAGTTGGACCCAGCGCTTGCCCGCCGCCCGAAAAACGGTCGAAATCGGCCGGCGGGCCTCGATGCTCTTCAGCCAGATGGCCGGCTGATCCATGGGGCCGTCGCCGAAATCGCCGCGCGCGGCGCAGTGGTCGAATGCCTTGATCCACTGCTCGCCCTCGGCCACCAGTTCGGCCGGCACCTGCAGCAGCTTGGCGAGCGCGCCGTTGGACAGCAGCACCGTGCCGTCCTGCACGATCATGAGGCCCTGCGACATGGCGTGGGTGGTGTCGTTCATCAGCTCGCCGAGCAGCGCCAGTTCGTCGCGCGCCGCGGTGATCTCGCGTTCGCGCTTGCGCAGCGAGGAGATGTCGACATAGGCGAGCAGCATCCGCCCGTTGGAGATGCGGCGCGGATGGATCACCAACACCTTGCCGTCTTCGAAGACGATTTCGCTCGGGGTCAGCTCCGGCGCCGCCGCAAGGCTCTTCAGCCGCTCCTGATAGAGTTCGTCCAGCGCGCGCGAGCTGTAGCGGCCGAGCTTGAGCTGGGCGGCGAACAGGTCGCGCAGCGTCTTGCCTTCGAGCGGATCGTCCGCGGGGAAGTCCCACATTTCATAGTAGCGGGCATTGGCATATTCGACCCGATGCTCGGCATTCAGCATCATGATGCCCACCGGCACCGAGTCCAGCACATTCTTCAGGTCGTGATGCGCCGAATCCGCCAGTGCCTGCGCCTTGATCAGCGATTGCTCGCGCTCCTTGAGCGCGGCGATGTCCATGACCGAGCCGAGGACATAGCGCGAATTCGAGGTCGTCGCGCCGCGGATATGGGTGACGATCGGCCGCTCGACGCCGTTCACGTCGTGGATGGCCGACTCGCGCTTGAGCATGTGCATTTCCTTGAGCGCGCGCTCGTTCTCCGTGAAAAGGTCCTCGACCCCTTCGGTGAACATCTCGTGCTCGGTCTTGCCGATGATCTCGGCGCGGGAAAAGCCGGTGATCGCCTCGTAAGCCGCATTGGCATAGACGAGGCGATGTTCCTCGTCGCGCATGAAGACCGCCGTCGGCAGGTCTTCGAGGACGGTCCGGTAAAGCCCGATCTCCTCGATATGCTTCCGCAGCTCGATTTCCTGTTCCTTGAGGTCGGTCACGTCGATGCGCAGGCCGACCAGCAGCCCGTTCGGCAGCCGCTTGTTGATGTTGCGCTGCCAGCCGCCGTTGATATAGCGCTCCGTCGTCTCGCTGAACGGCTGGCGATGGGCGGCAAGCCGGCCCTCGACCCAGTCTTCCGGCGACATGCCGATGGAGGCGAGCTGGCCGGGATCGCTGACCTGCCAGTATCGGACGATCGCCTCGCAGATTTCGCGCTGAGACTTGCCGATCGGCGCCTCGGCGAAGACGCGGCGGTAGATCTTGCACCAGGCGTCGTTGGCGTAGATCAGCCTGTCGCACTCGCTATAGACGCAGACCCCGACATCCATGAGGTCGAAGGTGCTTTCGGCAAGGACGGACCGCAGGAGCAAGGCGTCCGACGCGGCCTGGTCATGCGCGGCCAGCGGCTGCGCGGCGGCCGCACTTTCCTGCGCCCGGAAGGCCGCGTTGACGAGGATCGGCCGCCCGTCTTCGGCAAAGACGCCGATCGGATGCGGCGCGTCTTCCAGCGCGTCGCGCAAACGCGCCAGATCGGCCGAGCCCGGATCGGCGGCCTGCTGAGGCTCCGCCGCCCGCGCGCCGGCCTCGTCGAAAAACACGCCGAAGACATAGGTGCGCTGCTCGGAGGTCATGAAGCGCTCGATCTGCACCCGGACTGGCGCACCGTTGCGGGCATCGAAGCGGACGGCGATCTCCTCGGTGTCGAAGACAAGCGCCCGGCGCTCCTTGTCCTCGCGGTCGTGCTCGTCGCGGGCATCGAAGATATCGACGCTGCGGCGGCCGATGAAATCGGAAATATCGCGGCCGAAGAACCGCGCATAGGCGTCGTTGACGGCGACGTAGCGCAGATCGCTGTTCTTGACATAGGCGGGCCGGTCCAGATCGGTGATCCGGCGGCAGGCCAGTTCCAGCAATTCCCCCGGCACGGTCAACGGCCCTCTTTCAGCTTTTTTGATATGAATCGTCGGCTATGGGTTACTTTAGCAATCCTGCGCTTAACAAGCCGTTAACCATGACAACCTGCCCTTTTGCCGGCATGTCGCGATCGGAGCAGCCACTGTTCCAGAAGAGCCGGACAACCGTCGCAAATGACATGCGCATCGGCCGCCGAAACCTGACAAGAATCCGTGTCGAGCAATCAGGGATCAGGACCGATGAGCGACCTTCCGAAAGCCCTCCTCGATGAAACGCCATCCGCGGGATCGGCGCCCGCCGACCGCCGCCGTCGAGCCGGTGGACGCGGCGCCGAACGCGCCCGCAAGCCCGCCGGCGGAAAATACCTGAACCTCGTCAACACCATGCCGCGCAACGAGCTGCTTTCGGCGGAAGCGCTGGAGGATATTCACAACGCCTCGCTGACCATCCTAGAGGAAATCGGCATGGACGTGCTGCTGCCGGAGGCACGCGAGCGCATGAAGGCGGCCGGCGCCGACGTGACGCCCGGCACCGAGCGCGTCCGCTTCGACCGCGGCCTGATCATGGACTATGTCGCCTCCGCCCCGTCGCAATTCACGCTCCACGCCCGCAATCCTCAGCGCAACGTCGAGATCGGCGGCAGGAACCTCGTCTTCGCGCAGATCGCGTCGGCCCCCTTCGTCGCCGACCGCGACGGCGGACGCCGCACCGGCAACCAGGAGGATTACCGCAAGCTCCTGAAGCTCGCGCAGTCCTACGACGTCGTTCACCTGACCGGCGGCTATCCGGTCGAGCCGGTCGATATCCACGCCTCGGTGCGCCACCTCGATTGCCTTTCCGACCTCGTGAAGCTGACCGACAAGGCGTTCCATTGCTATTCGCTCGGCAAGCAGCGCAATGTCGACGCCATCGAGATCGCCCGCATCGGCCGCGGCATCTCGATGGAGCAGATGGAGCGCGAGCCGTCGCTCTTCACCATCATCAACTCCTCCTCGCCGCTCCGGCTCGACGGGCCGATGCTGCAGGGCATCATCGAAATGTCGTCGCGCAACCAGGTGGTGGTCGTCACCCCGTTCACGCTCGCCGGAGCCATGGCGCCCGTCACCATCGCCGGCGCGCTGGTGCAGCAGAATGCCGAGGCGCTGTGCGGCATCGCCTTTACCCAGATGGTCCGGCGCGGCGCCCCGGTCATGTATGGCGGCTTCACCTCCAACGTCGACATGAAATCGGGCGCCCCGGCCTTCGGAACGCCGGAATACATGAAGGCCGTCATCGCCGGCGGCCAGCTCGCGCGGCGCTACGGCGTGCCCTACCGCACCTCCAACACCAATGCCGCCAATACGCTGGACGCGCAGGCGGCCTACGAATCGGCGCTGTCGCTCTGGGCGCTGACGGAAGGCGGCGGCAATTTCATCATGCACGCCGCCGGCTGGACCGAAGGCGGGTTGACCGCCTCCTTCGAGAAATTCATCCTCGACGTCGACATGCTGCAGATGGTGGCGGAGTTCCTGACGCCCCTCGACGTCAGCCCCGACGCGCTGGCGCTCGACGCCGTGCGCGACGTCGGCCCCGGCGGCCACTTCTTCGGCACGCCGCACACGCTCGCCCGCTACGAGAGCGCGTTCTATTCGCCGATCCTGTCGGACTGGCGCAATTTCGAGAGCTGGACCGAGGCCGGAAGGCCGACGACCTATGACCATGCCAACCGGGTCTACAAGGAAACGCTCGCCCGCTACGAGCGCCCCGCGCTCGATCCGGCAATCGAGGACGAACTCGACGCCTTCGTCGCCCGCCGCAAGGCCGAAGGCGGCGTCGCGACCGATTTTTGAGCGGCATTTGCCGGTGCCGGCACCGAATTCGATTGCGCGCCCTTGACTTTCGGGCCGAATAGGACCAAATGCGCCCCAGCTTTCACCTTCGGCCGCCGCGTGAGCGTGCCCCTGCGAAAAGAGACGCAAAGAAGGATAAAGCGCTGTACACGAAGCTGCCGTCTCCCACGGCAGTCGCATGCGCGGGAAAGCTGTTTCCTCCCACAAGTTCCCACTTCACGCGGGGTTCTTGACGCCAGAACGATACCGGACCGCATGGTGCGATCCGGAGCTTCGTGTTGGCGCCTCGAAAGGTATTGAATTGACCTCTTTTCACTCGCTTGGCCTCTCCAAGGAGATCGTCGCCACGCTTTTTCATCTCGGCATCGAAACGCCGACGCCCATTCAGGAACAGGCCATCCCGCTGGTTCTCGAAGGCAGGGACCTGATCGGTCTCGCCCAGACCGGCACCGGCAAGACCGCCGCCTTCGGCCTGCCGATCATCGAACGGCTCGTCAAGGACGAGCGCCGTCCCGATAACCGTACCGTCCGCACCCTTATCCTCGCGCCGACGCGCGAGCTGGTGAACCAGATCGCCACCAGCCTCAAGAGCTTCATCCGCAAGTCGCCGCTGCGCATCAACGTCGTCGTCGGCGGCGTCTCGATCAACAAGCAGCAGCTTCAGCTCGAAAAGGGCACCGACATTCTCGTCGCCACGCCCGGCCGCCTGCTCGACCTCATCAACCGCCGCGCGATCACGCTTTCGCAGGTGCGCTACCTCGTCCTCGACGAGGCCGACCAGATGCTCGACCTCGGCTTCATCCATGACCTGCGCAAGATCGCCAAGCTCGTGCCGGCCAAGCGCCAGACGCTGCTCTTCTCGGCCACCATGCCGAAGTCGATCGCCGATCTCGCCGACGACTACCTGACGCATCCGCTCAAGGTCGAAGTGACCCCGCCCGGCAAGGCGGCCGACAAGGTGGAGCAATACGTCCACTTCGTCGCCGGCAAGAACGACAAGACCGAGCTTCTGAAGACCTCGCTCACCGAGAACCCGGACGGCCGCGCCATCGTCTTCCTGCGCACCAAGCATGGCGCGGAAAAGCTCGCCAAGCACCTCGACCATATCGGCTTCCCGGTCGCCTCGATCCACGGCAACAAGAGCCAGGGCCAGCGCGAGCGCGCGCTGAAGGCGTTCCGCGACAACGATATCCGCGTGCTCGTCGCCACCGACGTCGCCGCGCGCGGCATCGACATTCCCGGCGTCAGCCACGTCTACAACTACGACCTGCCGGAAGTGCCGGACGCCTATGTCCACCGCATCGGCCGCACGGCGCGCGCCGGACGCGACGGCATCGCGATTGCCTTCTGCGCGCCGGACGAAGCCAAGCTTTTGCGTGACATCGAGCGCCTGATGGGCATTTCGATCGCCGTTGCCAGCGGCGAGCCGCCGGCCGATCTCGGCCGCTCCAGCGGCCCTCGCGGCGCCGGCCGCGGTCGCGGCGGCCAGCCCCAGCGGCAGGGCCAGCGCGAAGGCGGCAATGGCGGACGCGGCCAGCGCCAGGGCGAGGAACGCGGTGAACGCGGCGAGCGGCAGGACCGCCGTCCGCGCCGCGAGCGCCCGCGCTATCACGACGCAAACACCGCCGAACAGCGCGGCCAGCGCCGCGCCGACGCCATGCCGCAGTCGGAAGGCGACAACGATCTCGCCCACACCTCCGACTTCCGCGCCGCCCGGCCGCAGCAGCAGCGCGCCGGCCAGCACAAGGCCGGCGGCGCGCACGAGCACGGCCAGCATCGCGGCAACCGCCACGCCCCCGGCCGTCCGGCCGGACGCCACGGCGAGGAGCGCGGCCAGCAGCCGCAGGGCGAGCAGCGCAACGACGGCAGCGCCGGCCTCAAGCACCGCCGCGGCCCCCGCCCCGGCGGCCCGCGCCGCGAACGCGCCTGAGAATGACGGCGGCGGGCGAAAGCCCGCCGTTTTTTATGAGCGGGCGGCGACGGCCTGTGGCGCCCGGCGCTCCGCGCCGGCCCGGTTGGTGAGATAGACGCCGAACGCCACGACGATGGTGCCGATCATCAGCGGCAAGGTCAGCGGCTCGCCGAAGGCAATCGCCGCCTCGACCGCGACGGTGGGCGGGATCAGGTAGATGAGCGACGCCGCCCGCGACACCTGCCCCCTGCGGATCAGGTAGAAGAGCAGCGCGATTGCGCCCATCGACAGGCCGAAGACCGACCAGCCGACGGCGACCAAGGCCGCGAGCGACCCGTCGAAATCGAAATTCTCGAAGACAAGCGCCAGCGGCGCGGTGACGACCAGCGCGCCGACATATTGCAGCGTCGCGATGCTGCGGATATCGCCGTCCTGCAGGTGGCGTTTCTGGTAGAGCGTGCCGTAGGTCACCGCGACCATCGCCAGCAGGTTGACGAGAAGCGGCACGGCCGCATGGCCAAGACCGGTGGCATCGGTCGAAACCAGCTTCGGCGAGATGGCGATGGCAATGCCGATAAAGCCGATGACGAGGCCCAGCTTCTGCGCCGGGCGCAGCCGCTCGCCGACGAGGTAGGGTGCGGCCAGCGCCGTAAACAGCGGCTGCAGCGCGGCGATCACGCCCGAAAGCCCGGCCGGAACGCCGCTCGCAATCGCCCACCACAACCCGCCGAGATAGGCGCCGTGCAGGAAAACCCCGGACCAGACCGCGTGGAACACTGCCTTGCGGTTGCGCGGCCAGCGCACGCCGGAAACGCCGCAGAGCGCCGCGAAGGCGACGGCCGAAAGCGCATAGCGGATGGTCAGGAAGGTAAAGGGGCCGGCATGCATCGCCGCGTATTTCGCGACGATCCAGCCCGTCGACCAGAGCAGCACGAAAATCGCCGGCGCGAGCGCATCGAGGGACATGGGAAAAAGACCTGTGGCGGGAGAAGCTTCTATGGCTCCCCGATAGCGCGCCGCCGCCGCTCCGTCAAAAGCGAACGCCTGAATCTCCTTTGAATTTCATTGATCCAGGATGCCGGGCGCCGCCGGAACCGAAGCTAATAAAGCAGATACAAACACGGAAACACTGCCGCGTCTTGCCAGTTACTCCCGACATACAATCAAAAATTTACGATGCCAAAAATTTCGCGTCACCGAATAACCTTATCTTAATGTCCCTGGCCGAACCTGACGGCTGGCGAAGACATTCGTATTCATATGAATCCTGTCATGCGCCATGCACCTATATTGCCGCCGCCGCCCGACTTTCACTGAATCTTGTTTCTTTTTGCCATGGGTCTCAGGTTGTTTCATGACCATCATCATCATCGATGACAGCAGATCGAGCCTGCTCGCTCTCGAAGCGGCGGTGCGTGAATTCACCGGCGCCTCCGTGGAAACCTTCAAGCGTCCGTCGGACGCGCTGGTGCGCTGCCAGACCGTGAACTTCGATATCGTGCTGGTCGATTACATGATGCCGGAGATGAACGGCATCGAGGTCATCCGCAGCCTGCGGCGCAAGCGCGGCTATGAAAACGTTCCGATCGTCATGATCACCTCCGAGACCGACCGCGCGCTGCGGCTGGAGGCGCTGGAGGCCGGCGCGACCGATTTCCTCAACAAGCCGTTCGACCCGCTGGAGCTGCGCGCCCGCGTCTCCAATCTTCTGGCGCTGCGCAACGCCCAGCTGGCGCTCGCCGACCGCGCCAAGCTGCTCGACCAGGCCTACCGCCGCGCCAGCCAGCAGGCCGACATGCGCGAGCAGGAAATCGTCTGGTGCCTCGCCAAGGCCATGTCGCTGCGCGACGGCGATACCGGCGACCATGTCGGACGAGTGGCGCGCATCGCCGAACTGATCGCCGAGGGCGTCGGCCTCGACACCTTCGAGCGGCGCAGCATCTACCTCGCCGCACCGCTGCACGATATCGGCAAGATCGGCATTTCCGACGAGATATTGAGGAAGCCGGGCAAGCTTGACGCCTACGAAATGGAGGAGATGCGCCAGCACGTGCCGATCGGGATCAACATCCTGCGCAACAGTTCGGCCGAGCTTTCCCGCATCGCCACCCAGATCATCAGCGGCCATCACGAGAAATGGGACGGCAGCGGCTATCCGGACGGCCTCTCGGGCGACCAGATCCCGATCGCGGCGCGGATCGTCGCCATCGCGGACGTGTTCGACGCCCTCTGCTCCGAGCGCCCCTACAAGAAGGCCTGGCCGATCGAGGATGCCTATCAGGAGATCATCGCCTCCAGCGGCACGCATTTCGATCCCGCCTGCGTCGCCGCCTTCCGCCGCAAATGGCCGGAGATCCGCAAGCTCTTCGACGAGGTGGAAGAGACCGACGACGAAAACGGCCGCGCCTTCCGCGAAAAACTCTATTCCAGCGCCTGAAACTTGATCGGCGGGGCGAGCCGTCTGGCCCTGCCCCGCCGATTTCATCACGTTTCAGCCGTCAATGGCTGTCGCGCTCGACCGTCGAGCCGCGCGCGCCGACGAGGAAGTCGAGGTCGGCGCCCGTATCGGCCTGCATGACCGTCTTGATGTAGAGGCCGCCATAGCCGCCGACGAGCGGCTTGACCGGGCTCACCCAGGCCGCGCGGCGGCGGGCGAGTTCGGCTTCCGGCACGTCCAGATGGATGGTGCGCGCCGGCACGTCGACCGCGATCATGTCGCCGTTCTGAACCAGCGCCAGCGGGCCGCCGTCGGCCGCTTCCGGCGCGGTGTGCAGGATGACCGTGCCGTAAGCGGTGCCCGACATGCGCGCATCGGAAATGCGGATCATGTCGGTGATGCCCTTCTTCAGCACCTTCGGCGGCAGGCCCATGTTGCCGACTTCGGCCATGCCCGGATAGCCCTTCGGGCCGCAATATTTCAGCACCATCACGCAGGTCTCGTCGATGTCGAGATCGTCGCGGTTGATGC